>ERZ1673736.145-NODE-145-length-114741-cov-7.774210_pt1 | contig 114741 bp, 89 predicted proteins | sample MGYA00580212_ERZ1673736 | MGnify/ENA primary metagenome ERZ1673736 (study PRJEB41218, sample SAMN15661752) | gut metagenome | host: Homo sapiens | place: Canada: London | collected 2015-08-20/2019-03-30 | study: EMG produced TPA metagenomics assembly of...
CTTCCAGCAGCGGGCACGGCTTGGGGTTGCGCTGCGCGAACAGCAGGAAGTCGTAGGCCTGCTCCTTCGGCAGCACGATGAGGTTCGCCTGCGCATACCCGGGACACAGCCCGCTCGTCGGCGCCGTGAACTCCCCCGAGCGAATGAGATGCCGCGCCTCGACCGGAGAAGCGGAAAGCATCTGCGCCCAGACGTCGTCAGCCACGCCCTCGGGCTTGACGGGAACTTGAGCATCCATCATAAGAGAACCCCTTTCCTCGGTGTCGCCATAATTATGGCACGTTGATGATCGCTTTCGAGCAGCGTCTTTATGACCGCCATGTTGTTTCCGAGTCACGTGTTCCGTGCCTTGGCAGAGATCGCACGCTATGCACGATTTTGCGCGCGAATCGCAGAAGCCGACCAGCGATTTCTCCGAGATGACGGACTGGTTACCCGAAAAAATCGTGCATAGCGTGCGATCTCTGCCAAGGCGGGGTGGGCCGATGTTTTTCTGTTCCCGAACCGGGTGGCCGATCGCAGGTTCGAGGGGTTGAGGACGGCGGCGTCTTTTGCTGGCGCCGCACGGGATCCTTCGACTCCGCGCCTGCCGGCGCTCCGCTCAGGATGACAACCTGCGGGGCTCGGCCTCCGCTCAGGATGACAACCAGGTAGCCCATCCCTTTCTCTCTCAAAACGGCGAACCTCGCAACCCGCACAAAAAGGGCTTTTCGAGCCTACGTCCGATGCCGCCCTCGCCGCCCGCAAGCCCCCCGCCGGTCCATGAAGGGCGACGTAAGACGTGCGAAGGGGTTCTGTCGGGCGGCGTTCACCAAGCGAGTTCCGCACGAGCCGAAACGCCCAGTGGGCGTTTCGTGCGAGCAGGACTGTTTGAGCGACTGAACGTTGCCCGACAGAACCCCGCCAGAAACCCCTACACTTCGCCCTTCATGAACCGCTCGATGAAGCTGGTGTCGGCGAGGCCGGCGGCGAACGTCTCGTTCTCCATGATGGCGTACTGGAAGTCGAGGTTCGTCTTCACGCCCACCACTACCATCTCCTCAAGCGCGGTGCGCATCTTCGCGATAGCCTCGGTGCGGTCGCGCCCATGCACGATCACCTTGGCGATCATGGAGTCGTAATACGGCGTGATCTCGTAGCCGTCGTACGCCGCCGTGTCCACGCGCACGCCGTTGCCGCCGGGCAGGTGCATCTGCGAGATGGTGCCGGGCGACGGCAGGAACCCGCGTTCGGGCTGCTCGGCGTTCACGCGGCACTCGATGGCGTGGCCGCGGTACGTGATGTCGTCCTGCGTGAACGTCAACGGGTCGCCCGCCGCCACGCGGATCATCTCTTCCACGAGATCGGTGCCCGTGACCATCTCGGTGACGGGGTGTTCCACCTGGATGCGCGTGTTCATCTCCATGAAGTAGTAGTTCAGCTTATCGTCCAGCAGAAACTCGATGGTGCCCGCCGACGTGTAGCCCACGGCCTGCGCCGCGCGCACGGCGGCTTCCAGCATCTCGTCGCGCACGCGCTCCGTCATCACGGGCGAGGGGCTTTCCTCGATCATCTTCTGGTGGTTGCGCTGCACCGAGCAATCGCGCTCGCCCAGGGCCACCACGGTGCCGTACGTATCGGCGATGATCTGCACCTCCACGTGGCGCGGGCTCAGCACGCAGCGCTCCAGGTACATGGTGTTGTCGCCGAACGCGCCCACGCTCTCGCGCTGAGCGATGGAGAACTGCTCGGAGAAGTCGTGCTCGTCGTGGCTGATGCGCATGCCCTTGCCGCCACCGCCCGACGACGCCTTGATCATGATGGGCCAGCCGATCTCGCGTGCCATCGCCAGCGCTTCCTCCGGATGGTGCACGGGCTCCTTCGTGCCGGGAACCACGGGCACGCCCGCCTCCATCATGGTCTTGCGGGCCTGGCTCTTGTTGCCCATGCGGTCCAGGACCTCGGGCGCGGGGCCGATGAACACGATGTCGTTCTCGCGGCACAGCTTCGCGAACGTCGAGTTCTCCGACAGGAAGCCGTAGCCGGGATGGATGGCCTGCGCGCCGGTGCCCTTCGCGGCGGACAGGATGGCGGCGATGTTCAGGTACGAGTCGCGCGCGGCGGGCGGGCCGATGCACACGCTCTCGTCGGCCAGGTACACGTGCAGCGAATGCTTGTCGGCCGTGGAGTACACGGCCACCGTCTTGATGTCCATGGCGCGGCAGGCGCGGATGATGCGGACGGCGATCTCGCCGCGGTTGGCGATGAGTATCTTGTCGAACATGGCGCGCGCCGCCCTAGTGCGTTTCGCCGGCGGCGGTGGCCACGCGGAACAGCGGCTGGTCGTATTCGACCTGCGTGCCGTTGGCTGCCAGCACCTCCACGACGATGCCGGGGGCGGGCGTGGTGATCTCGTTCATCATCTTCATGGCCTCGACGATGGCCAGCGTCTGGCCGGACAGCACTTCCTGGCCCACCTTCACGAAGGGATCTTCGTCGGGGCTGGGCGAGATGTAGAACATGCCCACCATGGGGCTGCGCACGAGGATGGAGCTTTCGTCGGCGTCCTCGACGGCGGCCGCTTCGTGGCTTTCGGTCTTGCCGGCCAGCAGCGCGCTCACGCGATCGGCCATGAGCGGCAGCGCGGTAGACGAGAGCGGGCCGTGGTTGCGCTCCAATTCGATTTTCGTTTCGCCGTCATCCACGCGCAAGGCCGTGAGCTCGGCCTTGTCCATGATGGCGATCAGTTCTTCGATGGCTTTCGTATCCATGGCGGTTCTCCTACGTTTGTGACGGGGTTCTGTGACGGCCGGCTTCGGCGAACCCCTACCTACTTCTTCTTCGTCTACGTCGTTGCGCGTTCGGTGGTGTCGGTTGCGTCGGGCGGTTGTTTCTTTGGCGGGACGGTTCCCAGGGCGTTGCGGTTGCCGACGCGCTGGGAGCGATCGGCTCGGTCGATCCACAACATGTCGGCCTGCGACTTGCGTGCCTGTTCCTCCAGGATGGGGGTCAGGCGCCGCGCCGTGCGCCGGGGCGATATGCCGTCGGCGCTGGGCCGCCTCACTTTCAACGCCAGCATTTCGAACAGGTGCGCCTCTTCGCGCAGCAGCGCTTGGGCCTCCTGCACGCCGATGGACTCGAAGCGGATCTTGCCGCCCGGCGGACGTTGCACCAGCTTCGGGATGTCCACGCTGGCGATGGTGCCGATTTTCGCGTAACCGCCGGTAGTTTGCCGGTCGGCCAGCATGATGATGGGCCGTCCGTGCGACGGTACCTGCACGGCGCCGAACGCCACGCCGTCGGAGATGATGTCGGACCCGTGCTTCGTCTCGATTTCCGGTCCGTCCAGGCGGTACCCCATGCGGTCGCATTTCGTGGTGGTGGTGTACGCCTGCCCGTAGAACGTAGCCAGGCCTTTGTCGGTGAACATGTCCTGCTGAGGCCCGGGCACCACGCGCACGGTGATTTCGTCGCGGTCGAAGCCGTAGAACTCGTTGTCGCCGTCGATGCGGTGCGACCCTAGGTTGGGCAGGAAGTCCACGCTCTTCGTGGAAAACGGCAGGTAGTCGCCGACGATGAGCGTGCGACCCTTCCATCCGCCGAACTCGCACTTGAGGTTCGTCGAGCGACTGCCCATCACTTCGGGCACGCGCACGCTGTTGCCCGCGATGGCCAAGTAACCGTAGCAGCCGGTGCGCGACGCCTTGAAGCGCAGGATGGAGCCGCGCCGCACCATGACGGCCGCGTACATGGGCACGGGTTCGCCGTCCAGCGTCGGCGCGAAGTCGCCGCCCGTGATGGCGAAGCAGGTGTTCGTGGTGAAGCGCACCGTGGGTCCCGCCAGCGCGAATTCCAGCACGGGTGCGCCGGGGTCGTTCTCCACCAGGAGGTTCGCGATGGCGAACGCGCGATGATCCATCACGCCGTTCGTGGAGAAGCCGCTGCCCTGATAGCCGAAGCGCCCCACGTCCTGGATGGTGGTGATCACACCGGGTTTTTTGACGACCAGACCCATGCTACTCGCCTTCCACGAAGATGCCGTACGAATACGTGCCCGCGGCCAGCTGCGCTTCGATGGCGGTGTACTCGTCGGGCGTGATGGGCACGAAGCGCAGGTACTCGCCCGCTGCGTACAGGATGGGTTCCTCACGATCGGGATCGTAGGGTTTGAGCGGCGTGCGCCCGATGATCTGCCAGCCGCCGGGGGAGGCCAGCGGGTAGATGCCCGTCTGCGCGCCGCCTATTCCGACGCTGCCCGGCTCGATGCGCGTGCGCGGCACGGCCAGGCGCGGCGTGTGCAGGCGCTCGTCGAGGCCGCCCAGGTAGGCGAAGCCGGGAAGGAAGCCCAGCATGTCGATGAGGTAGTCGCGCTCGGTGTGGATGGCGATCACTTCGTCTTCGGAAAGGCCTGCCAGTTGCGCCACGTTCGCTAGGTCGGGGCCGAACTCGCCCCCGTAGCACACGGGGATGGGCACGATTTTGCGGATGCTGAGGTCGGCCTCGCCCACGTCGCGCAGCTTGGAGCGCAGCTTCGTGGACAGCTCGTCGAACGTGATGACCAGGGGGTTGTAATACACCATAAGCGAGCAGAACGTGGGCACCAGCTCGGTGATGCCCCGAATGGGATCTGCGGTAAGGTTGTCTGCGGCCATGCGGATCTTGGCGCTCGTCTCCGCGGATATCGCATGGGCGAATTCCAAGTTGAGCGCCGAGTCTCCTGCGATGGTGATGGTGAATCCCGCCATGCAATTCCGTCCTCTGGCGTGTGCGTCGTCTTATGATGTGCGCCCCGTGCTACACTTGTAGGCTGGTCACATAGATAAGGATTGTAGCATATATGGAAAAAGCGCTTTTCCTGGCCGCGTTCTTTTTCGCATACACGGTCCAGGCCATCACGGGATTCGCAGGGAACATCTTCGCCATGCCGGTGGGCACGACGCTGCTGGGCCTGGAATCTACGGTGTCCATCCTCAACGCGATGGGCTTTTTCGCCTGCGGCTTGCTGACGGCACTCAACATCAAGAGCGTGAATTGGCGCGAGCTTGGCAAGATCCTGGGCGCGATGATCGTGTTCATGGTGCTGGGCATTTGGCTGGATACCCTGGTGCCCCTGCATATCCTGTTGAAGATCTACGGCGTGATCATCGTGATCATCGGTATCAAGAACCTGGCGGTGCCCCAGCAGAAGTTCATGCCGGAATGGGCGCTGTGGATCATTCTCGCTCTGGCCGGCCTGATCCAAGGCATGTTCGTGTCGGGCGGCGCGCTGCTGGTCATCTACGCGGTGCAGAAGCTGCGCGATCAGCAGCAGTTCCGCATCACGCTGTCCGCCGTGTGGACCGTGCTCAACCTTATTTACGCAGGCATCGCGTTTCAGCAGGGGCACTTCACGGGCGACGTCGTCCAGATCATCGTGTTCTGCGTGCCGTTGGCCGTGCTGGCCACGTTTCTGGGCAGCAAGCTGCAGAAGAAGATCAGCCAGGAAAGGTTCCTCAAACTCACGTACGTGCTGTTGTTGTGCGTCGGCGTCATCTTGCTGGTTACGTCGTAGCGTTCGGCGGCGCGCGGAGGTGCTGCTTGGGGTACAATGACCCCAGATGCAATCGAGGGAAAGGAACGACCATGGTGCAGGAATACGCTCGTATCTTCGCCGCGCTCGACGGCGCGTCGACGCAGGAAGCGGTCGCGCAGCGCGCGGTGACGCTTGCGGCGGACAACCACGCGAAGCTCATGTTCGGCCACGTGATCGATTCGGTTCCCTACGAGGCTTCGGGCGTCGATTTCGAAGCGTTGTGCGCCGAGGGCAAAAAGCGCATCGAAGCCGACCTGGCCGACGTGCTGGCTGCGGCGCGCCAGAACCCGGACATTCCGTCCGTGGAAGTGTCTGTGCACGCGGGGCGCATCGCCGACACGCTGGAGCACGAGCTGATCGAGCCGTTCGAGCCGAACCTCGTGGTGTGCGGCGAGCGCGGGCTGTCGAACATCAAGTACGTGTTCGTGGGCAGCGTGTCCACGTTCCTCATCCGCAACCTCCGCTGCGACGTGCTGGTGGTGAAGCAGTAGGGAACGAGGCAGAATGAGACAGGTGAACGGGGCCGATGGCTCGCTCCGTTTTCTGCGAGAAGAAGCGAATCGCCCGATCGGTTGAAGCCGGTCGGGCGATTCTCGTTTTAGCCCGCCGAAAGGGGGGTAGGGCTTGACGACGGCATCGTGCGCTGTCGGCTACCCCTCGCGGCACAGGTCGATGATGTCCTGCTTGGAGTGGACGTCGAGCTTCCGGTACACGCGCTTCGTATACGTCTTCACGGTGTTCTCCGAGACGTCGAGAGCGCGCGCGATGGCGGCCACCGTTTCCCCGAGGGCCAGCAGCTCGAGCGTTTGACGCTCGCGGTCGGTCAGGCCGTGTTGGAGGGCTAAGCGCTCGCACGGATTCGCGCGGGTGACCGCGAGGGGCGCTGATGCCGGCTGGTCGTCTCCGACGGCGCATTGTCGCCCGAAAGCCTCGGTTTCGGGTGTAAAAGCGCGGCTTTCGGGCGACAACGCGTCCGTGGAGCGCGCGGGCGCGACGTCGGCCAAGCGAGGCTGGCGCATGAAGGCCGCCAGTTCCGCACGGGTATGCACGTCGAAGGCTCGGTAGATCTTCTGCGTATGGTATTTCACGGCGCTCGGCGAGAGGTAGAGATCCTGCGCGATGCGCGCGATGGTGCGACCCTCTAGAAGCTGTTTGAAGACGGTAGTCTCCAGATCGCTCAGCCCGTAGGCGGCGGCGACGAGATCGGGTTCGGGCGCGGCGACGATCTGGATCGGCGCGGAGGCAAGCCGGGTTGCGTCGGCGGGTTCCGAGGCGGCGCCGCCGGATGGTCGCGCGTCTTGCTCGGGCGGCGGTGAAGGCTGCGGATCGCTGCGGCGCGGGATGCGCTCGCGGCCAAGGAGCCAGGAAGCACCCAGCATGACCAGGTACAACGTTCCCAACCCGATGAGGGCGAACCCGGCGTTCGTCCCCGGAAGGTACACGCGGGTCAGCGCACCCGCTTCCGTTCCCGCCAGCAGGCACAGCAGCGAAACCGTATCGCTTGCGGCGAATAGCGGCATGACGGGTATGCGCGCAGCCTTTCCCACTTCGGCGATGGTGCAGGCCAGCACGATGCCGCACATCATGTAGCCCGTGGTGGCCAGCGTGCCGGCAATAGCGGGAGGGACGGCTTCCGTCAGCCCTGGCAGCACCAGCAGGCCCAGCGCGGAAAGCGGCAGGGCCACGCGGTAGCTGCTTTCCAGCTTGAACGGCTGGCGAAACAGCAGCGCGGGCACCGACATGATAACCAGCACGCAGGCGGAAATCCCCAGCACGAGGTACTGCATGAGATCGGGATCGATGTCGGGTTGCCCCGATAGGCTGGTGACGAACCCGCTGAGCAGGGCGAACAATCCTACGGCAAGCACGCCTTTGCCCACGAGCGGCGCGACGTCGGCTATCTGGCTGGAGAAGGTGCGCTCGATGGGCCGTGCGACGCGCAGCCGGGTGGCGCAGGCGCATGCCGCCAGCAGCGATGCCAGGGTGATGGGGATGTACCATTCCTGCGGGCATTGCAGCACGATCGCGCACAGCGCGGTGGCGGCCGCATGGCTGCCCAGCAGGAACAGGTAGCTGGTGCGGTAGGAAAACATCGGCAGCGCCGACAGCCACAGCAAGCTGAGCACCGCCTGGCCGACGCCGATGAGCACCGTGCCCGCCACGAACCCGGGCTGCATGCCTACGCTGCATGATCCCAGCACCAGCGCGAATCCTATGCACAGCGCTACGGCGGCGAAACCGGCCGCCTTTGAGCCAAGGGGCTCGTGCGCGACGTTGCGGTACCGCAGGGCGACGGCTACGAACGCTGCTGCGTGCGTCGCGCCGAGCACCGGCATGTACGTGCCGTCGTCGAATGAGGGCACGCTGGCGAACGCGGTGGTCGCATGGTAGCTGAGGATATTGGCAAGCAGGAGAAACGCATATCCTGCGTAGCATGCTGCGCGCGTAGCCATGTTCGATCTCCCCTCCACGCCCCGAGCGATCCGCTTCCCGTGCGGATGCCGCGCCCTGCCCTACATGATACCCGTCGCGAAGCGCTGCGCTGCTCATTTTGGCCGTTTCGGGTGACAGAAAACCGGGTCTTGGCGGCTCTGGGTGATGCCCGTTTGCCTGCCGCTTCGTATGCTGGAGGCGTGGTTGGCGGCCTTTCGGCGGTCGGCCATTTCGTCAAAGGAAGAGGGAAGGGGATCATTATGAGAGAGCAGAAACTCACCCGTCGCACGTTTCTCGGCTTGGGCGCGACAGCTGCGGTGGCCGGGGCGGCCGGCCTCGCGGGATGCGCGCCGGGTGCGAAAAGCGATGCGGGCGCGGACGCTGGCGCGGCCGAGGGCGGCGCGGCAGGTGCGGGCGGCGCAGCGGCGGGCGGCAACCCTACGGAGTTCGTGCCGTCGTTCATGAACCCGCCGGCGCCCGTCGACGAGTCGAAGGTGACCGAGACCGTCGACGTCGATGTGTGCGTGGTGGGCCTCGGCCTGGCGGGCGTGTGTGCGTTGCGCGAGGCCGCGGAGTCGGGCGCGAAGACGTTCGGCTTCGATAAAGGTTCCGACGTGGGCTACCGCTCGGGCGAGTTCGGCACGTTCGGCAGCGAGATCCACAAGCAGCTGGGCATCGAGCAGCCTGAGACGCAGGAAGTGGTCAACGAGCTGATGAAGGTCATGGGCAACCGCCCCAATGCGCAGCTGCTGAACTATTGGATCGCGAACTCCGGCCCGGACTTGGACTGGTACATCGGCACTGCCGAGCACGAGCTGCTGACCAGCGATCACGACGTGCCCACCGACCCCGAGAAGCCCTACGTGTTCCCTGAGCGCTTCCCGGTGAACGAGAACTACAATTGGCGCGAGGAGAACTACCCGTGCTTCCCCGGCATGGTGCACCTGCTGCCCGACCACGGCTGGGCCATGCACGGCACGCTGGAGGCCGCGCAGAAGGCCGGCGCCGAGGCGCGTTTCAACCTGAAGGGCGAGCAGCTCATCAAGGAAGGCGACAAGGTGGTGGGCGTGTACGCGTCCGACGAAGACGGCAACATCGTGCGCATCAACGCGAAGAAGGGCGTCGTGCTGTCGTGCGGCGACATGTCCAGCGACACCGAGATGCTGACGTACTACGCGCCCCAGGCCACGAAGTACGGCTGCTTTTTCAGCACCATGGACAAGAGCGGAAAGCCGGTGAACACGGGCGACGGCCACAAGATGGCCATGTGGGCCGGCGCGGTCATGGAGGACGGCCCCTATGCCCCGATGACGCACAGCCTGGGAACGAACTCCGTCGGCATCGACCCGTTCCTCATGGTGAACCAGGACGGCAAGCGCTTCGCCAACGAGGACGTGGGAGCGCAGGAGCTGCAGAACGCCATCAAGCGTCAGAAGGGCGGCGTGTCGTACCAGATCTTCGACAGCAAGTGGAAAGAGCAGCTGTCGGCGATGCCCCAGTGCTTCGGCGGCGTGACGCACTACATCCCGCCCGAGCAGGAAGCCGAGTACGAGCACGCCATCAACCACTTCGCTGCGGGCTACGCCTCCGACACGTACTTCCAGGGCGAGATCGAGCAGGGCTCCATCATCCCGGCCGATTCCATCGAGGAGTTGGCGAAGGCCGTGAACATCCCGGCTGACGCGCTGGTGGAGACGGTGGAGCGCTACAACGAGCTGGCGCACGCGGGCAAGGACGCGGACTTCTCCAAGGTGTCCACGCGCCTGTTCCCCGTGGAGAACCCGCCGTACTATGCGGTGCCGTTCGGCGACTCGGGCATGTTGGTGCTGATTGGCGGCATCGACTGCGACGTCGACTGCCGCGCGCTCGATGCCGAGAAGAACCCGGTGCCCGGCCTGTTCGTGGCGGGGAACACCATGGGCGGCCGCTTCCTGGTGGACTATCCCGTGACGGTGGCCGGCGCCAGCCACTCGATGGCCATGTCGTTCGGTCGCCTGGCCGGTCGCAAGGCGGCAGAAGGCAAGTAGCGCGAAGCCCTGCGGCGCGCATCGCGCGCGCCGCAGGGTGCCGGGCGGCGTTGCCGCCCGGCACCCTCGCGCGGCTGCGCTGCGCGAGGCCTCCTGTACCGTACCGCCCAAGGCCGCTCGCCTCCCTCCCCGAGCGGCCTTGGTCTTGCACGGCGCTACTGCGGCAGCGCTGCGTGAAGCTTTGCAATCGTCCAAAATCTACCGAGGATCTACCAGAATCTGCCAAAATCTACCAATCGGCACATAACGAGACAGGGGGCGGGGTTGATGGCTGTTTTTGAAAGCAGGATGAGGCAGCAGCCATTTTTTTTTCTCGCCGATCTTCTGTCCCGTTCTTGTTGCGGTTGCTTGCGGCGGTCTCGCCTGCCTTCGCAGCGCGCTCCTGAAATTCAATAAGCAAAACCATCATGGACAAAAAGTGCCTCCATTCAGTAGTTTTTGACCCCGAATTCCGCAAGCCCGGAATGGCGTTTTTTATAATGCCAGGTGAGAGGCTTGTCATTCGATCTATCCTCGGAAAAGATTACTGAATCGAGGCGGTTTTTGTCCATGACGCTATCGGTAATGGAAAGCTGTCGCCAAGCGGAAGGAGCATGAGGCAGGGGACGGGCGGTCGGTCGGCGACCCGTTGGGGGCAGGGGGGGCGGCCGGTGACTCGTTGGAGCCAGGGGGCGGGCGGGCGACGGTGACTCGTCGGAGGCAGGGGGGCGGCCGGTCGGCGATCCGTCGGGTCTCGGCCGTACCGAACCAAAAGCCGGCGGGGCGTCCGATCCGGCGGAGCCGTTGCGCTCCGGCCGCGTTCGATCCGGCGAAACCGTCAAGCTCCGGCTGCGTCCGATTCGGGCCGGTTCCTACCGTAATGGGCTGTCAGCCCCGTTCCCCCTGCCGCGCTCCCGTTTCCTGCGAGAAGAGGGAACCGCCCGATCGGTTGGAGCCGGTCGGGCGGTTCTCGTTTTCCAGCTCGCCAAGGGGGAGGGGAGGTCGGCGAGTGTGGACGGGGTTGTTCGGTTTACAGCTGCGCCAGGATGCGGCCGACCAGCATGCCGTGCGTCAGCGCCATGCCATGGCTGATGCCGGGAGCCGGCAGGGGGTAGTCGACGAGGAAGCGGCCGCCTTGGGCGTTGCCCACAGCGTACAGGCCCTCGATGACCTCGTCCTCGGTGTCCATCACGTTGAAGTCCACGTCGGTTTGCAGGCCGCCCATGTTCACGAGGATCACCGTGTCGGTGAGCGGGTAGGCGTAGAACGGACCTTCCTCTACGGGGAACAGACGGTCGGCGCGCTTGCCGAAGTCCTCGTCGTTGCCGGCGGCCGCCAGCTCGTTATAGCGCTCGATGGTGGCGGTGAGCGCGGCTTCGTCGACTTCCATGAGCTTGGCCAGCTCGGCGATGGAGTTCGCCGTCACGCCCAAGGCCTTCTCGCCCTCGAAGTAGCTCAGGAAGCCCGGCGTGTTGCCGTCTTCGTTATCCTCGTCGGAGATGTAGGCGTTTTTGCCGTACGAGCCGTTGGGCACGTCGGCGCCCGACTCCACGTACCAGTTCACGTTGCCGTGGCCGGTGTCCATGTACTTGATCTGGTCTTTCCACTTGCTGTCGAAGATCTGCCAGGCCGTCTTCTTCGGCAGGCGCGAAAGCTGGTTCTGGAACGGCTGGCCTCCCACGTCCTCGTTCATGAAGCGCTCGCCGTTGATGTCCACCAGCAAGAACGCGTCCATGCCCAGAGGTCCGCCCAGGTGGTGCGTCATGGGAGCGTGCGGGCCGTCCTCCATCTTCGCACCGATCCACATGCCCATCTGCTGGCCGTCGCCCGTGTTCGTCTTCTCACCCTTGGCGTCGACGTTCGGGAAAATGCTCATGAAGCGGTCGGACCACGGCACGTAGTAGCTCATCATCTCGGCGTTCGAGGCGTAGTCGCCCGTAGCCAGAAGCACGGCCTTGCTGGCGGTGATCTTCTTGTAATCGCCGTTCTCGTCTTCGACGATGACGCCTTCCACGCGTCCTGCGTTGTCCGGACGCACCAGCTGGCGGGCGAACGTGGAGTATAGGAACTGCACGCCGGCCTTTTCGCAAATGTCCACCATGTTCTGGATGTAGGGGCCGTTGTCGGGCAGGCAGATCTGGCAGTCGTCGAAGATGGGGTAGAAATCGTCGGAGACGTTGGCCTCGGCGGGGTGCGGCCAGTGCATCTTGCGAACGCTCATGGACGTGCCGTCGTAGGTGTCGGATTCCGCTTCCATCACGTACTGACCCTCGCTGGCGGCCAGGAACCAATCGAACGCCTCGCCGGAGTTGTCGGCCCACAGGTTCAGGATGCGCTGGTTGGGGCGGTAGCCGCACTCTTTCATGATCTGGCCGACTGCGGCGTTCTTGTCGATGTGGATGCCCAGGTCCTCTTGGATTTTGCCGCCGATGCAGCCCACCTGGTTCGAGCGGTACTGCCACGTGGTGGCCTTCTCCACGACGACGATGTTCTTCGCGCCGCTTTCCACGGCTGCGCGAGCCGCGCTGATGCCGGAGAGTCCGGCGCCCACGATGACGATGTCGGCTTCGACGGTCTCTTTGATGTCGCTGTCGGCAATGGGGCTCGGAGCTGTCAAGAAGCTCGGTCCGCCGGCAGCGGTGAAGCCGGATGCGGCGCTGGCGTCCGATGCGCCTGCGCTTGCCGCGTCGCTGCTGGCTTGCGGCGAGCAGCCGGCCAGCCCTGCGGCTCCGGCGGCCATGGCGGCTGTGGCGCCCAAGCCTAGAAACGCGCGGCGGGACAGCCCTCGTTCATTGCGTGACATGGTCATGTCGTCCTCCCTGTTCGAAGTGTTCTCGCGTCATCCCTCATGTGACGCTGGCATGACGATACGTCGCAGCGTGTGGTTTGCCGCCGACCCAAAGGGTTGATTCCGAAGGAGGTGGGTTGATATCGTCCCAAAGGGTTGATGCTGGCGTGCGTTCGCGCTCCGGGTGAAAAAGTCCGGTACAATGACGGAAGTTTTCAGGGGCGTGCGAGGGGCGAGCGATCGTCCGGAGGGAGGAGGATCGGTGAAGGCTGCGTTCTCGTCGACAAGCCGCGAATTCACTTCGCGCTACGCCGGTCTAAGCTTCTACTGGGCCTGGGTGTTCTTGTCGTTCAATTCGCTGGATATAGTGGGAGGGGACGGACGGGCAATCTCGATAGTGCACATTATGTCGTCGGCTACCGCTATGGTGATGTTTGCGGTATGTGCGTTGAGCTGGCGCTCGGTGATGGGGTGGGCGGCCAAGCGCGTTCGAATCGTGCTGCTGGCATGCGGCGTGACGGCGCTTGCCGGAACCTGCCTGTACGCACTCCCCTTGTTCTCCGCTTTGCCTGCGGCGATGGGCGCAGGCGCGTTTGCCACGGGATTCGCTTGCACGCCTATCGTCTTGGCTTGGGGTGTAATCTATCGTGACCTCGACGCCCGGCGCGCCGTGCTGTTCACGTCCATGACGTTTCTGGGCGCCGCCTTGCTGTACGGGGCGATCATGCTGCTTGGGTCGACGATGGCGCCGGTTGCGGTGTCGCTGCTGCCCTTGGCCGCGGCGGTTGCTGCGATGGTGAGCTTGCGCGATTGGCGGGCCGAATGCGCGCCGGATGCCGAAGCGCGCCGCCGCGCGCGGAGCGAGATACGCGACCTCGTGCGCACGGCGCTGTCGTGGCGCGTGCTGGTAGGGCTGATCGCGGCGTTGTTCTCGTATGGCGGGCTGCGGGTGTATTTCGGCTCGGTTGCACCGAGCGTGTTCTCGGATCCCGCGCTCATGGCGGGCACCATCGCGTTGGCGGCGTTCGTGTTCTTCGTGTATGGCGCTCTGGTGTCACGCACGAGCCTCAACCTTGGCGTGCTGTACCGTATCGCCATGTCGGTGTGGGCGTTGGCGTTCGTGTTGATCGCGCTGGTGGGTCACGACAACGTGACGATGGTGTTCTTCATGGCGTCGCTCAGCTCGGTGCTGTTCGAGGTGCTCACCTGGGCGCTTTTGGTCGAAATCGCGCGCACGACTCATTTTGCGGCGCTGCTGGTGTTCGCGGTGGGCCGTTTGGCCGTGCATGTGGGAATAGTGGCTGGCGAGGTGGCTGCGTTTGCATTGATCGACGATATGGCGTTGTTCGCGGTTGTGGCTGTGTTCGTGTTGGTGGCGTCGACGGGTTTCGCGTTCGCCGACCGCGATACCACGTTCGCATTTGAGAGCCCGACGCCGGCCGAGTTGGAGCGACTTTCCGGTGGGGACGGGCGTTCGCATGCCGACGAGTCGGTTTCGTCTGGCTCGGGGGTTGCGGGCTCTGTGGTTGAGCCGGCGGATGCGAGCCTTGTTCCTGTCGCCGCGGACGTTGGGGCGCGCATCGAAGCGCTGGCGAAAGCGTATCAGCTATCGCCGCGCGAGAAGGAGGTGTTCGCTCTGTGGGTGACGGGGCACGGCTCGAAGTACATCCAGGAGAAGTTCGTCATCTCGCCGGCAACGGTGAAAACCCATGTGCGCCATATTTACGAGAAGTGCGATGTCCACAACCGCGCCGAACTTATGCGCAAGCTGGAAGAGGCCGGCTAAAAGAGCGACGTGCGTTTAACCGAGGTTCATCAACCATTTTCTCGCCGATCTTCTGTCCCGTTCTTGTTGCGGTTGCTTGCGGCGGTCTCGCCTGCCTTCGCAGCGCGCTCCTGAAATTCAATAAGCAAAACCATCATGGACAAAAAGTGCCTCCATTCAGTAGTTTTTGACCCCAAATTCCGCAAGCCCGGAACGGCGTTTTTTATAATGCCAGGTGAGAGGCTTGCCCTTCGATCTATCCTCGGAAAAGATTACTGAATCGAGGCGGTTTTTGTCCATGATCCTATCGGTAATGGAAAACTGTTGCCAAGCGGGCGGAGAATGAGACAGGGGACGGGCGGTCGACGGCGACCCGTTGGAGCCAGGGGGTGGCCGGCGATCCGTCGGGTCTCGGCCGTACCGGATCAAAAGCCGGCTGGGCGTCCGATCCGGTGGAGCCGTCAAGCTCCGGCTGCGTTCGATTCGGGCCGGTTCCTCCCGTAATGAGCCGTCAGCCCCGTTCCCCCTGCCTCATCCAAAAACGACGAAGCCCTCCGGGTGTCGGAGGGCTTCGCGGCGGTCGCAGGGGGCGTGCTTTTAGGCGCGGGCGGCCGCCTTGCGGTTCACCACGCGCTTGAACATCACGGTGAGCAACACGAGGCCCACGCCGATGAGGATGTGGCCGATGCCGGCGATGCCCGAGATGGCGGCGTCGGGCATCGCAAGCGGTGCGCCGGTGACCTCCACGACGCCGCGCACCAGCATCATGCACACGGTGACGACCAGGCCTACGTTGTACACGATGTAGAACGGCTTGAACAGCTTGTCGCCGGTGAAGTCGTCCTGCAAAGCGAACAGCGTGGCGATCAGGAATACCGCGAACCCGAGCACCAGCAGGTGCGGGTGCATAAGTCCCAGTGTGGTCTGCCCGGTGAACTGCGCGAAGTTCGTGAACTCGCGGAAGAATACGCCTGCCGCCGCCCCGGCGATAAGGTATACGAGCGCGGTGTTGATCAGTTTCTTCATAAGGATCCTCCCTGGTCCGTATGGTCAAATATGAACGTTGTTCATTATCCGAGGTTTCTTTTTCCGAAGGGGATATGTCACCAAATCGTCATCAATTGCCGTTTCCCTGCGGGCGATCCACGAGCGCGAGCGGTTGTGCTACTCTGTTCCTCATCGAAATCAACGGCGGAGCCGGGCGACAAGACGAGGACGTGGTGCATATGGTGAACGAGAGAATGTACGGCTTGGGAGCCGAGCCGAGCGCGATTCGCGAGTTGTTCGCGTACGGCATGGTGCGCAAGGCGGAAATCGGCGCCGAGAACGTGTTCGACTTCAGCATCGGCAACCCTAGCGTGCCGGCGCCCGATGCCGTGAAGCAGGCGGTGCTCGAGCTCATGGACGAGGAGCCTAGCGCCTTGCACGGCTACACGCCGGCAGCGGGCGATCCGCGCGTGCGCCAGGCCGTGGCCGACCATATTCGCCGTCGCTACGACGTGCCCGCCCAGCCCGAGCAGGTGTACCTCACGGCAGGTGCCGCCGCAGGCTTGGCCATCTCCATCTCGGCCGTCACCGAGCCTGGCGACGAGGTCATCATCATCGCCCCGTTCTTTCCCGAGTACAAGGTGTGGATCGGCACGGCGGGATGCACGTGCGTGGAGGTGCCGGCACATGTGCCCGACTTCCAGCTGGATATCGACGCGCTTGCGCAGGCTATCGGGCCGAAGACGGCCGCTATCATCCTCAACTCGCCGAACAACCCGGTGGGCGCCGTGTACTCGCGCGAGAACCTGGAGGCGTTCGCCGCGCTGCTTGCCCGCAAGGAAGAAGAGCTCGGCCGCAAGCTGTACGTTATCAGCGACGAGCCGTACCGCGAGATCACGTACGGCGCCGAGGTTCCCTACGTGCCGTGCGTGTGGCCGCGCACCATCGTGTGCTACTCGTACTCGAAGTCGCTGTCGCTGCCGGGCGAGCGCATCGGGTATCTGTACGTGTCCGACCTGATGGACGACGCGCGCGAAGTGTCCACGGCGGTGGCCGGCGCGGGCCGCGCGTTGGGCTTCATCTGCGCGCCAGTGCTGTTCCAGCGCGTTATCGCGCGCTGCATCGACGAGCCGTCCGACGTGGCGGCCTACGCGGCCAACCGCGAGCTGCTGACGACGGGCCTCGGCGAGTTGGGATACGAGTTCGTGGAACCGCAGGGCGCGTTCTACCTGTGGGTGCGCGCGCTCGAGGACGACGCGCAGGCGTTCAGCGATCGCGCGAAGGCTCATGAGCTGCTGCTGGTTCCATCTGACAGCTTCGGCGTCGGCGGCTGGGTGCGCGTGAGCTACTGCGTCTCGCGCGAGGTCATCGAGCGCAGCATGCCCGCGTTCAAGGCTCTCAAAGAATCGTACGAAGGCTAAGGGCTTGCCGTGAAGGGCCGGCGACGCGGCTTCGGCCGTCGTTGCCGGTTTTTTGTTTTGCCGAACCGGAAAGGTCGGGAAAAAAGTGTTGCCCTCCTCGAACTAATGATGGCGCTCTCGTCCTCGACGCGCGATAATATCGCTAGATCGCTTTGCTGCGATAAAGCAGCATAGCGGTGCAGACGGTATAGGTTCGAACAAGGGGACACACGATGGCTCAGCAAGACGGTTCTCCGGCGAAGGCGTCCGGAGAGAACATCGAGCAGTTCGGCTACAAGCAGGAACTGCGAAGAGGTATGGGACTATGGGACGTGGTATTGTACGGCGTCCTGTTCATGGTGATTATCGCGCCGCAGTCCATTTTCGGCACCATCCAGCAGAACAGCCACGGCATGACGCCGCTGGTGTACATCATCGGCTTCGTGGCCATTCTGTTCACGGCTATGAGCTACATGCGCATGAGCAAGCGGTTCCCCATTGCGGGTTCGGTGTACTCCTACGTGCAGCGCGGCATCAACCCGCACGTGGGCTTCATGGCGGGCTGGCTGATCCTGCTCGACTACGTGCTGGTTCCCTCCTTGCTCATCGTCATGGTGATGAACTGGGGCGTGGCGCTGGTGCCGGGCAGCCCGGCCTGGCTGTGGGCTGTGGCGTTCATCGCGTTCAACACGTTCGTCAACATTCGCGGCATTCAGATGAGCCGCGGCGTTGACTGGGTCATCTTCATCGTCGAGATTGTGGCCGTGGTCGCGTTCATCGCTCTTGGCACCAACTTCGTGTTGGGCGGCGGCGGCGCGGGCGGCTTCGTCCTCGACCCGATCTACCAGCCGGGTCAGGTGGACGCGCACTTCGTGGCGGCGGGCATCTCCATCGCGGCGCTTTCGTTCCTGGGCTTCGACGGCATGTCCACGCTGGCCGAGGAAACGCACGAGCCTGAGAAGAACATCGGCAAGGGCATCATCATCGCACTGTCCATCATCATCGTCGTGTTCGTGGCGCAGACCTACATCGCCGCCATCGTGCAGCCCGATTGGGCGGCCACCGATCCCGACATGGGCTTCTTCGATTCCGTCTACCTAGTGGGCGGGCCGGTGTTCTACAAGATCATGTTGCTGGTCAACATCGTCGCGGTGGGCATCGCCAACATCATCAACGCGCAGATGGCATCCTCGCGCCTGCTGTACAGCATGGGCCGCGACGGCGTGATCCCGCGCGTGTTCGGCAAGGTGCATCCGAAGTTCCAGACGCCGTGGTTCGCCTCCATCTTCTTGGGCGCGATCACGCTGTGCCTGGCGCTTCCGCTGCAGGACTACATGGGTACGCTGGCGGGCTTCGTGAACTTCGGCGCCCTGTCGTCGTTCATCCTGCTGAACTTCGCCGTGTTCTGGTTCTTCTTCGTGAAGGAAAAGAAGCGCGCGTCGTTCAAGGACATCCTGATGTACCTCATCTGCCCGTTCATCGGCATAGCCATTTTGGGCTACGTGTTCACCGGCTTCGAGTGGGCCACGTATGCCGTGGGCGTCACCTGGCTGGTCATCGGCCTGATCATCGGCGCGGTGAAATCCAAGGGTTACAAGGAAGTGCCCGAGGCGTTCAAGAACCTGGAAGTGTAAGGACGCATTCGTTGATTGAAGGGACGGCCGCGGCGTATTTGCCGCGGCCGTTCGCGTTTTCGTTCCCCGCAACGCATCATCGCCCGAAAAACACGCCTCAGCTTCGATTTCCGTGTTTTTCGGGCGATGATGGTGCGCAAGCCGAATGAGAAGGAGATGACGATGGGCGAAGGAAAGGCCGTGCTGGCCGTCGGAGCCATCATGGTGGACATGCTGTGCCAGGTTCCGCGCCTGCCCCGATCGGGCGAGGGGATCGTGGTGGAGGAGTCGCGCGCGGTCGTGGGCGGTTGCGCGTTCAACGCGGCGAACGTGCTGCGGCAGCTGGGTGCTCCGTACGAGCTGTTCGCGCCGGTGGGGTGCGGCATCTTCGCCGGGTTCGTGGAACGCGAGCTGCGCGAGCGCGGGCTCGAGGCGCCGCGGTTCGATGATCGCGACAGCGGCGGCTGCATGTGCTTCGTGGAGCCGGGCGGCGAGCGCACGATGGTCACGCTGCCGGGCATCGAGCGCCATTTCGTGCGCGCATGGTTCGACCGTGTCGAGGCCGCGCGCTTCGGTTGCGGGTTCGCGAGCGGCTACGAGGTGGAAGGGCCGGGCGGCGACGCCATCATCTCGTTCTTCGAGGATCATCCCTCTATAGAGCTGTATTATGCGCCCGGTCCGCGCGTCTGCGGCGTAGGCGCGCAGAAGACGGCGCGCATCAACGCGTTGCATCCGGTATGGCACCTGAACGACCAAGAGGCGCTTGCGTATACCGGGAGCGCCACGCTTGAAGAGGCGGGCGCCGCCATCGTCGAGGAGTGCGGCAACGCAGTGGTGATCACGGCGGGCAAGGACGGCGCGCATCTGTTCGTCGATGGGCGGCATGCGGTGATTTCTGCCGGGCTTGTGGATGTGGTGGACACCGTCGGCGCGGGCGATGCGCATCTGGGCGCGCTGACCGCGGCGCGCGCGGCTGGACGCTCATGGGAAGACGCGCTGGCGTTGGCGAACCGCGTGGCCGGAGCGGTGTGCGGCGTGGAAGGGTCGACGCTGGCCGACGAGGCGTTCGCGAGGACGGGTGCGCGGCTGTAGGGCGCGTTGTCTGATGGCGTAGTCGTTCGTTGAGATATTCTCGGACGAAACTGTTATCTATACGTAAACTTGTCGTACAATTGAAGTTACTTTTGAAGTTACTTTTCCCTAACGGCTAGGAATTGTCGTCGGTGCTTGCCCGTGCGATCTTCCCGGATGAAAGTGGTATGCTCATGGAGGCGATGTTCGGTGAAGTCGAAACTCTTGCCTACGTGATAGACAGTGAATGCCGCGTCGTCTACTTCAACAAGAAGATGGAGGTTGCGTTTCCTCATCTTGAAACGGGCATGCTTTGCTATCAGGCCTTGCGCGGCGAGCCCGCCTCTTGTCCGGATTGCCCGCTGATTCTTGACCACGCCAGCAAGAGCCGGGTCTACAACCAGCGCATCCGGAGTTGGATAGAGACAGAGGTGAGCGACATAGACTGGCCTGGCTCGGGCGCGTGCCACATTTTCCTGAGCCGTGTCATCGATCGGCCTGATTTGGGCGCGGCCGATCCGAAGCCTTTCGATGCCCTGACGGGCCTGTATACGCGCGAAGCGTTTTTCTCGGCGGTCTCCACTGCGATCCAAGCATATCCGGAGCGCTCGTATTGCCTGATGGCCGTTGACATCGAACATTTCAAGCTGTTCAACGAATGGTACGGCGAAGAGGCCGGAGATTTGTTTCTGGAAGAGGTGGGGAGGCTGCTCGGCGAGGCTGCAGCCGAGAGCGGCGGCGTTTCAGGCTATCTGAGCGGTGACGACTTCTGCATGCTGCTACCTTGCGACGAGGGCATGATCGAGACTCTGCGAGCCCGCATTACTCAAAGCGCGCTTCATCACGGCAAAGGCATGGGCTTTCTTCCCGCGTTCGGGCTGTTCCGCATTGACGATCGGTCCCTGCCCGTCGGCATCATGTACGATCGCGCGTTGCTGGCTTTGGCCTCGGTCAAGGGGAATTACGCTCAGCGTTTCCGATGGTACGACGATGGTATGCTCAGAGAGATCAAGGACGACCATTCGCTTTTGCTCGAAGTGCAGCAGGCTTTGGAGAAGGGCGAGATCACGTTCTACGCTCAGCCGAAATGCAACCTCGACACGGGCAAGATCGTGGGCCTCGAGGCTCTGGTTCGCTGGATGCACCCTGAGCGCGGGCTCATCCCGCCGATCCAGTTTATCCCCATGCTGGAGCGAAATGGGCTGATAACCGCGCTCGATCTGCATATTTGGGAGGAAGTGTTCCGCGCTCTGCGCGCGTGGGTGGACGCCGGCCAGGCGCCCGTGCCCATTTCCGTGAACGTGTCGCGCCGCGACCTGTATGCGCTCGATGTTTTGGGCACGTTCGAGGGATTGATCGAAAAGTATGATATTCCCCCTCGTCTGCTCGCCGTCGAAATCACCGAAAGCGCGTACGTCGAGGATTGCGAGCTGATCGTGGACATCGTCGAGGGTTTCCATGACCTGGGCATCTCCGTTCATATGGACGATTTTGGCAGCGGGTATTCGTCGCTTGGCATGCTGAAGGACGTGAACGTCGACGTCTTGAAACTGGACATGAAGCTGCTGGACGCGATAGACGCGCAAAGCCGCAAAGCCCGTAGCATTCTGGAAGCCATCATCGGTATGGCGAACTTGCTGGACATCCGCGTGATCGCGGAGGGGGTGGAAACCGAATCCCAACGGCAATTGCTGGTGAAGATGGGGTGCCTGTACGGGCAAGGGTACTTCTTCTACAAGCCCATGCCGAAGGCGGAGTTCGAGCCTTTGATTGCGAATCGGACGAAGGTTGATTTCCGCGGCATCCATGCGGACTCCATCGAGAGGTTCCGTATTCGCGACCTGATAGAGAGCAGGGTGCTCAGCGATGCCATGCTCGACGATATCCTGGGTCCCTTGGTGCTGTACGATCTGTACGATGGCGAAGTGGAGCTTCTGAGCGCCAACGAGCATTACTGTCAGCTGAACGGGGTTAACGCCGTTGACCTGCACGAGCTGCGTTCCACGTTCGCGCGTCGAGCGTTCGAGTCGGATTGGGACGAGGTCATGGAAGCGTTCGAGCAAGCTCGCGAGAACGTCCCGAATGGCGCGGTCGTCGTAGTGCGTCGTATGCGCCCGGACGGGTCGACCGCTCACCTGCTCGTCCATCTGCTGTTCCTGCGCGAGCACGAAGGCCACTACCTGTATCTGGGTTCGCTGAGGGATGTGACTCGCGAGCGGCAGCAGGCGCGTCAGCTGGAGTCCTCTCGTCGAGCGTTATCGGCTGCCACGGATGCTTCCCCGCGCGATCCGCTGCTCGTAGCGTTGGGGGAAGAGAACCGGCGAACCGCCCTGGCGCTTTCCGCCGAGCTTTCGCCCGGAGGCATGATCGGAGGATACTGCGAGCCAGAGTTCCCGCTGTACTTCGCCAACGCTGCTATGGTGGAGCTTCTGGGTTACGACACGTACGAGGAACTGGCTGCGGGCATCGATTGGCGCGTGGGAAACACCATACATCCGGACGATCTGGCCTCGGTTGCGCTCGACATCGGGCCCGAGTATTACGTGGGGCTCGAGTACACTACCACGTACCGCATGGCTCGCAAGGACGGGACGTGGTTCTGGACGCTCGACAAAGGCCGGGTGGTCGAAGCGGAAGACGGCAGGCTTGCCATCGTGAGCGCTTGCACCGACATCACCGAAGTCATGGCAGTGCAACAGCAGCTTGCCGAGCGAAACAAATTGTTGATCAGTCAAAACGAAGAGCTTGCATTCCTGAATGAAGATATGCCCGGTGGCTATCATCGCTGCCTCGACGCTCCCGGGTGCGATTTCCTGTACATGAGCGACCGCTTTCTGGACATGTTCGGCTACACGCGCGAAGAGATAAAGGAGCTGTTCGACGACAAGTACATGCTCATGGTGCACCCGGACGACCGCGACAGCGTGGCCAAAGGCGTGACCGCGCTCAGGGAGGGCACTGCGGGGTCGGATCCGTTGGAGTACCGCATGAGAGCCAAGGACGGCTGGCGCTGGGTGATCGACCAGAGCCGTTTCTTGGAATACGATGACACCTCGTTCCTGCAGGGCGTCGTAGTGGACGTGACGGAAACCGTGGAGCTGCGCGACATGATGAGCATGCTGATCGAGCACACCTCGAGCGACATCGTGCTGCTGTCATGGTCCGACAAAGAGGACGTCCGCGTGAACGTGGTGGCGTGCGGTGCGTCGAAGAAGTACGGGCTCTCGCCCGAGCAGTACGAGGATATCATTCGCGGCCAGCTGTACCTTCCGAGCGGAGACGGGGGCGGGCGCCTGGTCGACGAGATTGTCGACAAGATCGATCGAGGCGAGAGCTTGGCGATTGTGGATCGACCGCGCTTTCCCGGGCGCGAGAACGTCTGGATGCACATTGAGGCTCGCCGCGTGGGCCTCGAGTCCTTTGAGCGTATGGCGTTGTGTTTGGTCACCGATGTGTCTTCTATGAAGAACCAGCAACAGGAGCTGTGGCTCACCAAGCGAAAGCTGGAGGGGGTTCTGGATCAAGCCGGCGTCCAAAGCTGGGACTGGGACATCAACAGCAATCGCTTGGTGCTCTCGCGCAGCGAGCTTATGGATCGTATATTCGCAGGTCTGAGCCGCTTCGAGGACGATATGCTGGTCGTGGACGGGTTCGACCCCGAGACTATGGAGTTCCGCTTCGTGCCGCCCGACTACCAGCAGGCGTTCAGGGACTCGTTTCGGGGCGTGCGCACTGCTCGCGATCGACAGCGCTCGGTGTTTGAGATCCCGTTCACGTTCGAAGGCGAGGCGCCCTTGTGGATCGAAGTCTCGTGCGAGACGGTGCGCGACGAGCAGGATCGGCCTGTCCGTGCGGTGGGATACTACCTTGACATGACCGATCGCAGAAACGAATCCTTGCAGAACAAAGCGAACTCCGAGGCGTTGCGGCAGCTGCGAAAAAAGAGCTTCCAGCTGCTCAAGATGGCGAAGACCGATGCGTTGACCGGGTTGCATAACCGCCAGGCGGCCATCCCGAAGATAGAGGAGCGCCTACGCGCGGTCGAGGCGGGCGAGCTGGGCGATGCTTCGTGTGCGCTGATCATGTTGGATCTGGACTTCTTCAAGCTGGCCAACGACGTGTTCGGGCACGCGTACGGCGATCAGGTTATCGTGCATGTGGCCGAGGCTCTGAAGGAGTCGTTCCCTGGCGACGTCGTCTGCCGTATGGGTGGGGACGAGTTCCTGGTGTGGTGCGAGGACGTGGACGAGGGAGCGTTGGAGGATAGGATCGCCTCTGCGCTGCGTGCCATGGAGGTCGAACGCGTTGAGGACGGTCGAACGTTCCTGTTCTCGGCGTCGGCCGGTTACGTGCTGGTTCCGCAGGAGGGCTTCTCGTTCGACGACTTATATCAGAAAGCGGATTCGGCGCTGTTTTCGGTCAAGATGGACGGCAAGCGCTCCTGCTCGCGATTCTGGTCTGGGATGAAGACCGTTCGCTGCGAGTTGGCCGAGTGACGGGTGCTGCCGGCTCTCTGTCTGCGGCCGCTTCGGCTCGCTTGCTTGCGCGATCATGAAAACAACACTTACGAGAATGCTTGAGATTCGCTAGAATCGAAGATGCCGCGGCGCGCTTCAGCGCGCCCGGCGTGTCTCGTTTCCCCGAAAGGCGCCTTCTGCGCTGGTAGGTTCGATGGGGCCAATCAAGACAACCGAAGACGAAAGGACGATTCCTTTATGCAAGGGAAACCTCTTGTGCTGCTGCTGTCCGTCTTGTACGGCAGCGCGTTCATTGCGGGGTTCAACGAGAACCTCGTCAACATGGCGCTCGTGTCCATCATGGCGGAGTACGGCGTCGACTCCGTGACGGCTCAGTGGCTGGTCACCGGCTATATGATCGTGGCCACCGTCGTGGTCACGTGCATGGCGTTTCTCTATCGGCGCTTCCATGTGCGCACGCTGTTCTTCGGCGCGGCCGGCTTGAGCATCGTCGGCTCCGCGATGGGGCTCGTCGCTCCCAGCTTCGAGCTGCTGCTGGTCGCGCGCCTCGTGCAGGCGGTGGGCACGGGCATCTTCATCCCGCTTATGATGAACACCATCCTCGTGGTCACGCCGAAGAACAAGCTGGGCACGTACCTGTCCGTCGGCGGCTGCATGATCACGTTCGGCCCCGCGTTCGCCCCGGTGGTGTGCGGCGCGCTGGTGACGGCGTTCGGATGGCACAGCATTTTCGTCGTGCCCATCGTGGCGATGGCGGTGCTGGCCGTGCTCGGCTTCTTCTACATGAAGAACCTCGAAACGCACGAAGCGCATCTCGACGTGCTGTCGGTGGTCCTTTCCGCCGTGGCGCTGACCGTGTTGTCGTTCGGTTTGACGCAGCTGACCACCGACGGTGTTCTGGCTGTCGCCGCCCTTGTGCTGGCGGCGGCCATGGTTGCAGTGTTCGTGGTGCGCCAGCTGCGATGCGCGCATCCGCTCATCGATTTGGCGCCGATGAAGAATCGCGCGTTCTGGCCGGCGCTCATTCTGGTGACCATCGCGATGATGAGCATGTTCTCGATGAGCGTGCTGCTGCCGCTGTACTTCGAAGGCGCGGCGGGCATGACCGCCTTCGCCGCTGGTCTGGTGATCCTCGTTCCCGTGCTGGCGAACGCAGGCGCCACGCTGCTGGGCGGCCGCATCATGGACAAACGAGGCGAATGGCCTTTGCTGCCTCTGGGCTTCGGCGGCATCGCCATCGGCTTCATCGCGTTGGTGGCGGTTGCGCCGCAGCTGTCCGTGCCGGCGGTGTTCGTCGCCATGCTGGTGATGTACGTGGCGGTGGGCTTCATCTTCTCGCCTTCGCAGACGGCAGGCCTGCGGGCGCTGCCGCCTCAGCAGAACCCGTTCGGCGTAGCGCTCATGACCACGTTCGTGCAGATCGCTGCATGCATCGGGCCATCGTTGTATATCGGCATCATGTCGTCGGGGCAAGCGGGCGCTGCGGCCGGGGGCGCTTCTGCGGCGCAGGCGACCGCGGACGGGTTCGCGCTTGCGATGGTGGTGGCCGCGGCCATCGGCGTCGTTGGGTTCGCTTTGTCGCTGGCGTATGCTCGCGCGGCGCGGAAGCGTGCGGCCGTGCAGGCCGTGGAACGCGCGGCGCAGCCCCAGGCGCTGTCGGTGCTTGCGTCCATCATGGAGGCTGACCCCTACACGCTGCCGGCCGCCACGCCGGTGCGCGAGGCGATGCGCGCGTTCGTGGATTTGAGGGTCGGCGGGTTGCCGCTGGTGGACGAGCAGGGGCATCCGGCGGGCTTCGTGTCCGACGGCGACGTGATGCGCTACCTGGCCGACAAGCATCCGCTGATCACGGGATCGTATTCGCTGGTGGAAGCCGCCAACAGCCAGACGTTCGACGAGCGCCTGCGCGAGCTCATCGAGCTTCCGGTGAGCGCGATCGCCACCGACAAGCTGGTGGCCATCGAGGCCGGATCGTCGCTGGAAGAGGTGTGCAACCTGTTGGCCACGCGCCGTTTGAAGAAAGTGCCGGTGGTGCGCGACGGCGCGATCGTGGGCACCGTCAACCGCTCCGACGTGCTGCGCTACGCGATGGACACCTGCCTGCAGGGAGTGTAGGGGAGACGTCTGGCTTCGTAGGGCGCTGCAGGGCGCCGGCCGGCTTCGCAGGGCGCTGCAGGGTGCTGCAGGGCGCCGGCCGGCTTCGCAGGGCGCTGCAGGGTGCTGCAGACTGCCGGCCGGTTTCGCGGGGTGCTGCAGGATGCCGGTCGGCTTCGCAGGGCGCCGGCTGGCAGAGATTGCACGCTATGCACGATTCTAAGCCGCATTTTTAATGCGGTCGGGAAGAAAGCCCAGGTCGTAAAAAACTAACGATGAAAAAATCGTGCATAGCGTGCAATCTCTGCCAGCTACGGCTCGGTCCGCCGTTAAACCAGGATTGGCATAGCCCGGATCGGCCCGTCCCGCGAAAGCTCGCCGGCGGCTCGGAAGCCCTCCTCGGCCATCGGCCAGGCGCTCGTCCCGCCCGATCGCCAGCCGCCCGACAGGGGAAGCGGCGCGCGGCAGTGCATGTCGATCCCGGTTTAGCAGCGGACGACCTCGCTTCGACTGCCAAGGATGAAGCGGGTTCGCTGCCGGCTTTCGATCGCATTCAGAACCCGAGCAGATCGCGGCGAAGCTGTCGGTTGGCGCGCGTGAAATCGGGATCGACGTAGCGAAGGCGCTTTCCGGTGTGTTCGGCAACGGTGTGCGCGATCGCGTTCATGCTTCCGCCGTTTTCGAGTTGCCATTTCGTGACGGTCAGCACGGTGATTCCCATCGACACCAGGGCATCTCGTCTCATCGAGTCCTTCAGCATCTGCTCTGGATCCTCGTGGTTTCCGCCGTCGTATTCGACGTCGAGTTTCGCTTCAGGCCAGTACAAATCGCACACGAGGTAGTTCTTGCCGGCAATGCGCCGTTCCCGCCTGCCCAAGTCGATGCGATGGTTGAGCAGCGGCTGCTTCAGGCCGTAACCTCCCATTCGGTACGGCAGCGTGAGAAGCATCGTCAGGATCGTCTCGCGCGATGAGGCCGATCCGTTCGCCACATAGCGAAGCGCCTTGATCGCCTTCCTTTTGCCGTGCGTCTTGTCGAGGCTGTTTGCATACGCGGTAAGCTTTTCGACGCTGGTCAGCGGCGCGCACGTTCGGTAGGAGTTGTCGGAGAGGTCGTAGGCTCCGCATAGCTCGAAGCCCAGTTCGATAAGCTTCGGAAGATTCCATAACGTGGCCATTTGCACGAAACACAACTCCGGGGAGCATACGCGGAAGCCGTTCATAGAGTCGAGGGTCGAGCGTGGCGGCAACGTTCCGCCTTCCACATGACTGACGGCCTCGTTCGAAGCTCGACGAACGGAGTTGTGCGGTACGAGCACGTGCAAAGGACGTTCGAGCCACCATGGCCCCGGTTCGGCAAGCGATCCTTTTCGGGGAGGTTCGTCGAGAAGCGGTCGGGTATCTTCGATGGCGCGAAAACTTCGCTGGCCGATGCGAACCGATCTCCAGTATTCAAGTGCGGATGTATGACATAGGGTTGGCTCCATTGGCTCATGATACGTGGTCGATAGCAAGATGGGAAGCCGGTTGGCAGAGATTGCGCGGTATGCACGATTATTGAGGCTTGTTATCGGAAGAAAAGAGAGAAAGCCCAGGTCGAAAGAAATGGCAGTGTCGAAGAATCGTGCATAGCGTGTAATCTGTGCCACGCCGAGGACGATCTGCTGTAGAACGGGAGCCGGAGGTGCGCGCGTCGGCCCGCGCGCGGCGGCCGGGGTCGCGTGCTCGGCCGGCGCACATGCGGCGGCCGCTGCCGCGTACGGCATCCGGCACCCGTGCATGTCGGCCGCTGCCGCGTGCGGCATCCGGCGGCGCGTTGCCGGTCGCCTGTGCGCGTGTTCTGCAATCGGGGTGCGTTCCGCTTGACATCGTACCGCGTCGTACTAAAATCCCGTTTAGCACTCGAAGTCCGAGACTGCTAAACGGGCAGACCGGCAGGTACGAAAAGGAGAGCGACGCCAACTATGCGCAAGTTCAAAACCGAGAGCAAGAAGCTGCTCGACCTCATGATCAACTCCATCTACACGAACCGCGAGATCTTCCTGCGCGAGCTCATCTCGAACGCGTCGGACGCGGTGGACAAGCTGTACTTCCGCAGCCTCACCGACAAGGACATCCAGCTGAGCAAGGACGAGCTGGGCATCCGCGTGGCGTTCGACAAGGACGCGCGCACCGTCACCGTGTCGGACAGCGGCCTGGGCATGACGAAGGACGAGCTCGACCGCAATCTGGGCACCATCGCGCACTCCGACAGCATGGAGTTCAAGGCCGACAACGCCGACGCCCAGGGCGACGACGTGGACATCATCGGCCAGTTCGGCGTGGGCTTCTACTCCGCGTTCATGGTGGCGTCGAAGGTGCGCGTCGTGTCGAAGGCGTACGGCAGCGACGAGGCCTGGGCCTGGGAAAGCGACGGCGTGGAGGGCTACACCATCGAGGAGGCCCAGCGCGAGGGCCACGGCACCGACGTCATCCTCACGCTGAAGGACAACACCGACGACGACAACTACGACACGTTCCTCAGCGAGTTCGGCTTGCGGAACCTCATCAAGCGCTACAGCAACTACGTGCGCTACCCCGTGCAGATGGAAGTGTCGAAGACGCGCGAGCTGCCCAAGCCCGAGGACGCCGGCGACGACTACAAACCCGAGTACGAGGATTACACCGAGGTCGAGACCATCAACTCGATGATCCCCATCTGGAAGCGCAGCAAGTCCGAGGTCACCGACGAGGAGTACAACGAGTTCTACAAGACCGACTTCCACGACTTCACCGACCCGGCGCGCACGTTCAGCATCCACGCCGAGGGCGCGCTCAGCTACGACGCGCTGCTGTTCATCCCCGGCCGCGCGCCGTACGACCTGTACAGCAAGGACTTCAAGAAGGGCCTGGCGCTGTACAGCTCCAACGTCCTGATCATGGAGAAGTGCGAGGAGCTGCTGCCCGACCACTTCAACTTCGTGCGCGGCGTGGTGGACAGCCAGGACCTGCAGCTGAACATCAGCCGCGAGACGCTGCAGCACAACAGCCAGCTGCGCGCCATCGCGAAGAAGATCGAGAAGAAGATCACGTCCGAGCTGAAGAAGATGCGCGACAACGATCGCGAGGAGTACGAGAAGTTCTTCGAGAACTTCGGTCGCGGCCTGGAGTTCGGCATCTACAACAGCTACGGCATGCTGAAGGACCAGCTGGCCGACCTGCTGCTGTTCTACTCGGCCAAGCAGGAGAAGCTGGTCACGCTGGACGAGTACCTGGAGGCCGCGCCGGCCGACCAGAAGGCCATCTATTACGCCGCCGGCGAGAGCGTCGAGCGCCTGGCCAAGATGCCCATCGTGAAGACGGTGCTGGGGAAGGGCTACGACGTGCTGCTGTGCACGAAGGACGTGGACGAGTTCTGCTTCCAGTCGATGATGACGTACGGTGCGCCCGCGGCCGACGGCGAGGATGCGCCGGAGCCGTTCGAGCTGAAGAACGTGGCGTCGGGCGACCTCGACCTGGCCTCCGAAGAGGAGAAGAAGGAAGCCGAGGAGACGACGAAGGACAACGAGGCCCTGTTCGCCGCTATGAAGGACGCGCTGGGCGACTCGGTGATGAAGGTGGCGGTGTCGTCACGCCTGACCGATGCTCCCGCTTGCATCACCGCGGCCGGTCCGGTGTCGCTGGAGATGGAGCGCATCATGGCACAGATGCCCGACGGCGGCGAGGGCATTAAGTCCGAGCGCGTGCTGGAAGTGAACGCGAAGCACGCGGTGTTCGACGTGCTGCGCGCCGCGCAGGAAGCCGGCGACGCCGACAAGGTGAAGCTGTACGCCGAGCTGCTGTACAACCAGGCGCTGCTGGTTGAGGGCCTGCCCATCGAGGATCCGGTAGCGTATGCGAACGCGGTGACCAAGCTGATGGCGTAACTTGGTTCCGGCGGCTTGCCAGCCGCCGGAACAGCTCGACGCTGCGGTCCGCTGCGGCACCCCGTCTTCGCGCGATCCCGGAAGCTCGCGTACCACAGTATCCCCTACGGGGACTTCCTGCGGGGCGCGCTTCGCCTCCGCGATCCCACGAATGCGAGGCACCGCAGCGGCCCTCGCTGTCTTACTACGCCAACCGGGGCGCGCATTATGCGTCCTGCGGACGCATAGACGGGTCGCTTCGCTCCCGTCTGTCATCCTGAGCGGCTAGCGGCGCGCGCTTGCGCCGGCGCTTACGGCGACGGCTCCTGCGACTGTGGCGACCGCGGCGGCTCCAACGACTGCGACGCCGAAGGGATCGCCGGTGCTCGCCAGCGGCTTGCCGCCGGGGGCGGCGGGCTCCTCGACGGGCTCGTCGGTCGGCTCGGGCGTGGGTAGCGGCGTAGGCTCGGGGTCGGACCCGCCCTTGATCACGATGCGCCCTTGGCCGTCCGGATCGGCGTATTCGCCGCCGATCGTTCCCTTCAAATCGTACTGGATGTACTCGATGAGCGCCTTGTTGTCCAAATCCAGCAGCACGGCTTCGTCGTTCATGAACATGGTGAGGCCGTCGCCACCGTCCACCAGCAGGAACGTGTGCGACACCAGCTTGTAGCGCCGGTTCACGTCGAGGGGCTCGCCGTTCACCAGCACGTTGCGGACGCGGTACTCGCCCGCCACGCCGCCGAATTTGCCGCCCGGCATCTGCACCGACGACGGAATGTCCGTGCGCACGGTGTACGTGAGGCCCGCCGCATGCTGCAATCCTCCGCTGGGCTCGGGCAGCTTCGACGCGCCCACTTCGAGGGCGTCGAGGATGTTCTGGCCGAGGGTGTCCACGTAGGCCAGCTGGTTGTTGAACGGTTGCACGTCGATGAGGTTGCCGTACGTCACGTCGCCCGGCTCGATGTTCGCGCGGATGCCGCCGCCGTTCACGAGTCCGATATCGGCCATGATGCCGCCATGCCATGCCAGCGCGAGGTACGCATCGGCCACGAAGTCGCCGAGGTTCGTCTCGTGCGCGCGAACGGCCCAGGTGTAGTCGTCGTCCTCGAGGGCGACCAAGCGCACGTCCGAGCGCCCGATGACGCGCCCGGTGATCTTCGCGAGATCCGCTTGCAGCCCTGCGATGCAGGCGGCCGTGTCGGCATCGACGCCGTCCCAAGCCTTGATGATGCTGGCGGTGCCGTTCGTCGTGGATGCGGTGACGGTTTCGGTGCCGTCCGACGCGTAGGCGGCGATGGTTCCGGTCGCGGGGTTGATGACCACCTGGCCGATGCCCACCAGCTGGGTGCCCGTCTGCGTGACCAGCACCGGTTGGCCGTTCTTGTTGAGCGGGGTCTGAACGTACAGCTCGTGCGAATGGCCGTCGATGATCACGTCGATGCCGCTCGTGTTCGCCGCCACGGCCGCGCTGGTCCAGCGCGGGGTCACGCCGCCTTGGCCCAGGTGCGCCAGCGCCACCACGTAGTCGGCACCGTCGGCGCGCGCTTGGTCGACGGCGCGCTGCACGGCGTCGTACAGCTTCGCGCCGGAGTCGTCCTCGCAAAAGCCGTAACGGTAGGTTCCGCCTTCCTGGAAGTGGGCGGGGGAGGACTTCGTCAGCGACTCGGGCGTGCAGATGCCCAGGAACGCGACCTTTTTAGTGTCGGCGCCCGTGCCGTATTCGCGCATGGCGTACGCGTCGAACATGAGGTTGCCCGTGCGCAGGTCGGTGAAGTTGCAGGACAGGTACTTCGCGTTCGCGCGGGCGACTAGCGTGTTGAACTGGGCCATCCCGTAGTCGAACTCGTGGTTGCCGGGGATGGCGAAGTCGTAGCCGCACTCGTTCATGATGTCGACGAGGTACTCGCCGTCGGTCAGCGTGCCCATGGCCTTGCCCTGCACGGCATCGCCCGCGTCCACAAGCGTCACGTTGTCCGCGCCGTAGGTCGAGCGCATGGTTTTTGCGTAGTTGACGAGCTTCGCGTATCCCAGGTTGTCGTCCACGGCGCAGTGCACGTCGTTCGTGTGCACGATGACGATGGCGCCGGGCTGCGTCGCAGTGGCGGCGGTTGCCGCTTCATCGCCGAACGCGCGGCGGGCGGGAAGCGCGAGCGAGGCCAGCGCAACGGCGGACAGCGTGCAGAACGATCGGCGGGTTATCCGATGGGGAGCGGGCAGGTGCGTCATGGGTGCCTCCTCGAAACGAGCGCGAAAACGCGGTTCGTTCAGTATACCGTGCGAGGTGCGCGAGCCGGAATCCCCGATTTCGAGCGTCCGCGAGCGGCGCTCGTCGGCTATACTCGGCGCATGGACCAGCCTCGCACTTACACCACCTCGCGCATCGCGAGCGCCGTCGGCATCCACCCGAACACGGTGCGCCTCTACGAGCGCATCGGGTTCATCACCGCGCCCGAGCGCCTTGCGAACGGCTATCGCGTGTTCACGGACCTGCATCTGCTGCAGGTGCGGCTCGTGCGCGCTGCGCTCAACGTCGAGCTGGTGCAGAACGGTCTGCGCCGGGAGGTGCTCGCCATCGTCGAAACGATGGCGAGCCAGCGCTACGACGAGGCGATCTCGCTGGCTCGGCAGCGTATCGACCACCTGCGGCGCGAGCGTTGTGCCGCCGAGGATGCCCTGCGCCACGTGCGCGATCTGCTCTCGCGCTCTGACGGTTCCGCACGCGCCGAACGGCTTATGCTGACGCGCAAGGAGGCGGCTGACCAGCTGGACACCACCATCGATGCGTTGCGCAATTGGGAGATGAACGGCCTGTTGCAGGTCAAGCGCAAGCAGAACGGCTATCGCGTGTACAGCGCCGCCGACCTCGACCGCCTGGCCATCATCCGCGCGCTGCGTGCCGCGAACTATTCGCTGGCCGCCATCCTGCGGCTGCTCGACGCGCTTGACCGCGATGCGACCGCCGACATCGGACACGTGCTGGACCATCCCGATCCCGACGATGACATCCTGTCGGTATGCGATCGTTTGCTGACGTCGCTCGATGCGGCGGAGCGCAACGCCTTCGAGATGATCGAGCTGCTCGAGCGCATGAAAAAACTCGCCTGAACAAACCCTCCACTTTGCCACCAGAGTTGGCGCGTCTTCTAGTATCTTCGGCGACCGAAAGATAGGAGGACGTATGAACGACGTTGTACACGTACGTGATCTGGTGAAAACGTACGGAGGCGTGCCTGCGGTGGACGGGATCGGCTTCGACGTGGCCATCGGCGAGACGTTCGGGCTGCTGGGTGCGAACGGAGCGGGGAAGACCACGACGCTGGAATGCCTGCTGGGCGTGAGTCGCCCCGACGCGGGGAGCGTCACGATCTTGGGCTTGGATCCGCGAACCCGGCGCAAGGAGCTGTTCCAGCGGGTGGGCGTGCAGTTCCAAGAAGCGCGCTACCAGGACAAGATTACGGTGGACGAGCTGTGCCGCGCAACGCGCGCGCTGTATCGCGAAGCCGACGACCCGGCGAAGCTGCTCGCGCGATTCAGCCTGACCGAGGTGCGCAAGCAAGCCGTCGAGTCGCTGTCGGGCGGCCAGCGCCAGCGCCTGTTCGTGGTGCTGGCGCTCATCCCGCGTCCTGAGGTGGTGTTTCTCGACGAGCTGACCACGGGGCTGGACGTGAAAGCCCGCCGCGACGTGTGGAATCTGTTGGACGAGATGCGCCAGCAGGGTATGACCATCGTGTTGACCAGCCACTTCATGGATGAGGTGGAAGCGCTGTGCGATCGCGTCATCATTCTGCGCAAGGGGCGCATCGTCTTCGAAGGCACCGTTGCCGAAGCTGTGGCGTCCGGTCCGTTCGCCAGCTTCGAGGACGCGTACCTTGCGTACGCGGAACCTGCCGAACACGCTGAGTCCGTGGAAGCTGCCGAGCCTGCCGCAACCGCCCATTTCTCCGAGGGAGGCGCCCATGAAAGCCTTTAGCACCCTGTTCCGAGTCGAGTTCCGCCTGTCGCTGCGCGACATGAACATGCCCATCTTCGCCGTGATCATGCCTGTGGTGGTGATGTTGGTCGTCGGCATGATGTTCGGCGATCAGCCTGCCTACGAGGGCGCGAGCTACACGTTCGTGGCGCAATCGGTGGGCGCGGTGTCTGCCATCGGCATCTGCGCCGGCGGCGCGATGGGCCTGCCGCTCGTGGTGTCGAACTACCGGCACCGCAAGATTCTCAAGCGCTACTTCGTGACGCCCGTCAGCGTGCACACCATTCTGGCGGTGCAGGTGGCCATCTACACCGTGTACGCGCTGATCTCGGCCGTGCTCGTGTTCGGGGTGGCGGCGCTGTTCTTCGGCTACGCGTTCACCGGGTCGTGGCCGGCGTTCGTCGGGTCGTACGTGTTGGTGCTGGCGGCTATGCTGGCGCTCGGCATGATGGTGGGCGGCCTCGCGCCGAACGAGAAAGTCGCGGGCGTGCTGGCAAGCCTCCTGTACTTCCCCATGCTGCTGCTGTCGGGGACGACGCTGCCCTACGAGATGATGCCCACGGCCGTGCAGCGCGGGGCCGACCTGCTGCCGCTCACCCAGGGCGTGAAGCTGCTGAAAGCCACGTCGCTCGGACTGCCCGTCGACCAGGCCGTCGTGCCGGTGGCGATCATGGCGGTGTGGGCCGCGGTATGCACCGTGATCGCCGTGCGTTTCTTCAAGTGGGAGTAGGCATACTGGGATTCGTTGCGTCCGGCAAGGCATAGAATCCCATCGCCATCCCCGATGTTTCCTACCCCACCATGCGGGCGCGGGCGTATTCTTGGGCGTCGGCTATGTAGGCTTCTTGGGAGTGCTCGATGTTGCGGGCCACCGTCTGGGCGTCGAGCGTGCGGATCACCTTGCCGGGCACGCCCACGACCAGCGAGCACGGCGGGATCACGGAGCGCTCCTTCACCAGCGCGCCGGCCGCGACCATCGATCCCGCACCGATCACGGCGCCGTTCATCACGGTGGCGTGCATGCCCACGGTCACATCGTCCTCGATGGTGGCGCCGTGCACGATGGCATTGTGGCCCACCGACACGCGATCGCCCAGCGTGACGGGGCAGTCGTAGCCGCTGTGCAGCATGGCGTTGTCCTGCACGTTGCTGTTCTTGCCAATGCGGATGGGCGCCACTTCGCCGCGGATGACGGCGCTGAACCACACCGAGCTGCCCTCGTCCATCGCCACGTCGCCGCAGATCGCCGCATTCGGCGCGATGAACGCGGCTTTCTCCACGTCGGGGAACATCCCCTTGAATTCAACGAGCATGCCGGTTCCTTTCCTTCGGGTACGCCGTCCAGTATCCCGAAGGAACCCCCGCCCCGCATCGCAAGTTCCATGCGATTTAGGGAGGGCGACGTAGTTTGAACCGGCATCGTCAAAGCAAGCGTAACGCGTCCGCCACGGGCGGGCGACGGCGGGGGCTCGGGCGGCTTGGGACGCGACCGGGTGCGTTATGGTCGCGGGATGATACGACGACCCTGCGCGGAAAGAAGGCTCCCATGTACGACGATCTCAAGGGCAAGACGGTGGTGGTGACGGGCAGCTCGAAGGGGCTGGGCGCCGCCATGGCGCGGCGCTTCGGCGCCGAGGGCATGAACGTGGTGGCGAACTACCGCTCCGACGAAGAGGGCGCGCGCGAAACGGTGCGAGCCATCGAGGAAGCGGGCGGAGCGGCGGCCGCGGTGCAGGCCGACGTGAGCAAGAACGAGTGCGTGGACGCCCTGTTCGACGCTGCGATGTTCTCGTTCGGCGGCGTGGACATCTGGGTGAACAACGCGGGCATCGAGGTGGCTTCGCCGTCCGATCGGAAGTCCATCGAGGAATGGCAGCGCGTCATCGACGTGAACCTGACCGGCGTGTTCGCGGGCTGCCGCCGCGCCATCGATCACTTTCTGGATCGCAAGATGCCCGGCGTCATCATCAACCTGTCGTCGGTGCACGAGATCATTCCGTGGCCGCATTTCGCCGACTATGCGGCCAGCAAGGCAGGAGTCGGCATGCTGACGAAGACGCTGGCGCTCGAGTACGCCGACCGCGGCATCCGCGTGAACGCCATCGCGCCCGGAGCCATGAACACGCCCATCAACGCGGAGAAGTTCGCCGATCCCGAAGCGCGCGCCGCAACCGAACGGCTCATCCCGATGGGGTACGTGGGCGCCCCCGAAGACGTGGCCGCCGCCGCGGCCTGGCTCGCGTCCGACCAGGCCAGCTACGTGACCGGCACCACCCTGTTCGTCGACGGCGGCATGACGCTGTACCCCGGCTTCCAGTTCGGGCAGGGCTAGGGCGACGGCTCAGAAGAGGTCGTCGTGACCGCCGGTTCGCGCGAAGCCGACCACGCCATCGACTATCTCGTACATGATCAACCAGTCACTGGTTCGTCCTTTGACGTGAAGCTCTCGTTTTCCTTGGAGGTTGCCGCTTAAAGCGTGGTCGTTGTATTTCAAAGGTATGGGTTCCTCGTCGGAATGAAGAATGGCGGATATAGCCGCCTTGAAAGACCCCATGTCCCAGTGCTTCTTCATGCATTTTTTGACATCGCGCTCGAATGCCGGGGAGTTGATGGAGCGATACATTTATATCCCTAAGGCAGCGAAGAGCTCATCTGCGTCTTCGTGCGTCCTGTGCGAGGGATCTTTTCTTATCTCCTCCAACTCTCGGAACGCTTCGAGGGTTTCCTCGTTGGGCTCCTTGGCAAGAGGGGCGGGGCTTATGACCAAATAGGGCGTTGAACCCTTGAAAACGGTGACCGACTTGCGCGTTTCGCTTACTTGGCGGCCAATTTTGGTGAAGTTCGCTCGAGCTTCCGATACGCTCACGGTATTTGTGATGGACATAGCGTCTCCTTTCGATCGGCTGAATCAAAAATAGCATAACTATAGCTATAAATCTAGCTATAGTTATGCTACAGATATTTGCCCATCATGGTCCTGATGCGATTTGGGACGAGTTGGTGGAGATGGCGCAAGCTCGCCGCAGCGCGTCCGCATGGCGTTGCGGCGCTTACCCGGCCTTCACGGCGCCTTTGTCACAGCGGTTGCCCCAGGAGTCGATGATCTTCCCGTCGCGGTAGACGCAGATGATCTCGCAGTGGTTCGCGCACTTCTGGCACTCCACCTCGCGGGTGACGAACTCGAACGTGCGCAACGCGTCGAAGTCGAACGCCTCGCCGTCGCCGGGCTCCCCGGCGCGCGGAGCGGCCTCGGCGGCCAGCAGCGCCACGCCGAACGCGCCCATGAGGTGGCCGTCCTCGTCCACGACCACGTCCATGCCCAGCTCGTCGCGGAACGCCTGCACCACGCCGGCGTTCTTGCTCACGCCGCCCTGGAACACCACGGGCGCGGCGATCTGCTTGCCTTTGCCCACGTTGTTCAGGTAGTTCGTGGCCACCGCGCGGCACAGGCCGGCGATGATGTCCTCGCGCGCGTAGCCCACCTGGATCTTATGTACGAGGTCGCTCTCGGCGAACACGGTGCAACGCGCCGCGATGTTCGCGGGCTTCTTCGAGGTCAGCGCGATGTCGCCGAACTCTTCCACCTCCACGCCCAGCCGATGCGCCTGGCTCGACAGGAATGCGCCCGTGCCCGCCGCGCACAGCGTGTTCATGGCGTAGTCCACGGCGATGCCGCTCTCCACGCAGATGATTTTCGAGTCCTGGCCGCCGATCTCCAGGATGGTGCGCACGTCGGGATGCAAAAACGTCGTGCCCACCGCGTGCGCCGTGATCTCGTTCTTCACCACGGTGGCGCCGCACATGGCGCCCACCAGCCGCCGCGCGCTGCCGGTGGTGCCCACGGCGCGCACGCGCACCGCGTCGCGATCCACCTGCGAGCCCAGGTCGGCCACCACGCGGCGCGCGGCATCGGCCGGGTTGCCCTCGGTCCACAGGTACGTGCGCGCGATGATGCGCCGGTCGGCGTCGATGATCACGCCCTTCGTGGAAATCGACCCGATGTCGATGCCGAGGTAGCAGTCCGTTCGCCCTGACGGGACGGGGCGTCCCTCGCTGGCGTTGGCGGTCGTGTGAGTTTCCCTTGCTTCGGTCATCGGGCCGTCTTCTCCTTCTTCATGGCGATCATGTCGTAGAACGCTTCGAGGCGCGTGTCCAAACCGGTGTCGCTGGTCTGCGAGTCGTAGCTGAGGTACAGCACGGGCACGCCGGTGTCGCGGCTGATGCGCTGCAGCACGGGCATGCAGTCGACCTCGGGCGTGCAGCCCGACGACTTGAGGTGCACGATGCCGTCGAACCCTTCCTGCGCGTACTTGCGCGCGGCCGCGATGGTCATGCTGGACGTGGGGCCCATGTCGTACTGCACGTACTCCGAGATGCCGGCGCGCAGGTTCTTCTCGTTGTAGCGCAGGTTGCGGTTCGTCATGTTCAGCGCTCGGTGCAGTTCCACGCCCATGTCCAGGAACTTGCGCTCCAGATCAAGGTTGCTGGCTGGGTCGGCTGCGGTGAAGTACTCGCCCACGATGCCCACGCGCAAGGGGCGGGCGGGGCGATGCTGCGGCAGCGCGCGCAACGCATCGAGGCCCTTCCGCTGCGCTTCGGCGATCTCGCGCTCGTTCGTGGCCGCGCGCATGTCGGCGAAGTACGCCTCCCGCGCGCGCTCGAACGACCCGGGCTCGGCTTCGAACCCGGCGTTCGCCAGGTAGAAATCGTTCACTTCGTCCAGGTGCTCGATCATTTTAAACACGGCCAGCATGTTACGCACGCCATGCGGCACCGACAGGTCTGGGTTCACCTTCTTCTTGCATACCGAGATGTACTCGGTCAGGGGCTTGCCGGTGAGCATGGCGAAGTTCAGCATGTCGAACTCGTAGCCCAGATCGCGCATGATGGATTGCTGCAGCTCGCCGTAATACCCCAGGCGGCAGGGCCCGGCGAACTGCACCAGCACGTCGGCGCCCAGCTCCAGCGCCTCGATGTAGTCGCCCAGGATGTGCTTGAACGGCGCGCACACCATGTCGCTGGAGTGGCGCGAGCCCAGCTCGATGGTGCGCTTCGTGGGCTTCGGCAGTGCGACGAAATCGGCGTCCAGCACGTGTTCGACGAAGAATTTGAACGCGATGTCGTAGTAGCTGTAGCGGAAGAACGCCACGCGCGTGCGGGCGTGGCGTTCGCGCTTGGCGCGCGGCTTCTTCGGCAGCGAGGGCAGCAGCTTGAACGGGCCGCGCCGCGTGCCCACCACCACGCGGGCGCCGCGCACCTCGCGGTCGCCGTCGGTGTGCAGCGGGTTCACCGCGTCGCGTTTCGTCTCAGGCGCCAACGTAGCCCCCTTTCTTCTGGTAGCGCAGGATGTCGATGAAGCTCTCGACGCGCGTCTCCAACCCGGCGGTGCCGCTTTGCGCGTCGATGGTGAGGTTGAGCACCGGCTTGCCCTGGATGCAGCGCACGATGGCGTCGTCGGTCATGGAGTCGGGCCCGCAGGGGAACGCGCTGACCAGCACGATGCCGTCCACGCGGTGGTGCAGCTGCGTGATGGCGCCGATGATCTCGCGGTTCACGATCCACGGCAGCGTGTCGGAGAAGTCGAAGCTGGCCTGCAGCGAGCGCTCACGGTCGGCCTCGTCGGCGAACAGCACCACGGCGTTCATGCTTTCCAGCAGGTCCGTCAGCGCGCCGCCCATGAACGCATCGTGCGCGAGGTAGGGGTGCGCTGCCAGCAGGATGGCAAGCGGTGCGTCCTCGGGGCGCCGCGCCGCCGCCCGCGCGGCTTCCAGCTGGGACAGGGCGCGCGTTTGCCGCAACGTCGCGGCGCGTTCGGCCTGCTCCTGCGCGCGGGCGGCCGCTTTCCAGGCGCGCTTCGCCTCGCGCGGGCCCGTGTAGCGCTGCGTGGCCAGCTCGATGAGCGCGTCTTTCATGCTTTTGTGTTCATCCACCTCGTTCACCAGGCACGACAGTACTTCGATGCGCTGGTCGGCGAAGGTATTGGCCACGAGGTCGGGCAGCGCCTGGAACTTCGTGCAGAACCCGCGCCGTCGTCCCACGTTGGCGATGCTGGGCACGAACACGGCATCGCACGCGTCCGAATCCACCAGCGAGGCCACGTGTCCCAGGTAGATCTTCGAGGCCAGGCAGCACTCGTCGTTCGACAGCGCGTCCCCGTGCGCCACGGTGGAGCGGTCGGTGGGGTCGCTGAGCACGACGTCGCAGCCCAGCGCCTCGAAGAACGTCGTCCACAGCGTGCCGTAGCGGTAGTGCAACAGCGCGCGCGGCATGCCGATGCGGCGCGGGCCGTCGGCGGCGGCGCGGAGGGGGAACCCGGGTGATGCCATGCGTGCTCCTTGGGCGAGGTGGTTTGATCTGCAGAGCCGGAGCCCGATGACGGCGCCGTTCTTGCCTAACGCAGCTTACACCAACAGTCGCGCGGCGCTCGAAGGCACGCCCAAGCGACATGCTTTCTTCGCGGGGAGGGGTGTTGCGTTGGTGGCGGGTTGCTTGGGGGGTCGCGTTGGGGACGGCGGTGGGTCGGCGGCGGGTTGCTTGGGGTCTTGCTGGCGACGGCTCGCCGGCGGGTTGAAGGCGAGCTGGTGGCGGGTCGTTCGAGGGGGCCTCGCCTCCGGTTGACTCGCGCGTGGCAGAGATCGTACGGTATGCACGATTCTCCGCCGCCGCCGTTTCTCGCGACCTGGGCTTTTCCTTTCCGCCTCCGAAAACGACCACCTGAAATCGTGCATAGCGCGCGATCTCTGCCACGGCGTTCCTCCGTTCGCCGTCGGATCGATGCGGATGCGAGTCTGCCGGGCTCCTGCGGCGAGCCGCTCGAGCGGCTCGCGTCTTTATAGGCGCTGCGACGGAGGGTGCGCCCCTCCGCCACTCGGTTTTTCCGCAGGAGGTGGGATTTGCGGAAAGCGCGTAAAACCACCCGTCCCTGCGACGCGCTGTGACGCAGCTTGCGCCGATGGAGCCCCTTTCGCAAAGCCCGTAAGCGACGCGCGCCCTTCGTGCGATCAGAGGCGCTCTTCTCGCGCGTTTTGTGCTCAGGAACTGCTGTTCAAAAGATAGTTGAACGGGGCGCGTCTCGGATGCAACGACCTAGGAGCGCGGTAGAATCTCAAAAAGGATCGGCGCGCGATAGGTTCGAGGTAGACTTTTTGAATATCAAGCAAGTAAGATACTTCGTCGCTGTGTTCCAGAGCGGCAGCTTGTCAGCGGCCGCAAAGGAGCAGTACGTAACCGTCCAAGCGGTCTCGAAGGCTATCGCTGATCTGGAGCGAGAACTGAAGAACGAGCTGTTCGTGCGCGAAAGCCGCGGCGTGCATCCCACCCTGTTCGGAAAGGCCTTCTACGTCAAAGCCGAGCCGGTGCTGAGAAGCTTCGACGAGTTGGAGGCGTTTGCGCACAGACGACGCTCTGCCGAATCTCCGTTGTTGCGGTTGGGGCTGTGCGCGTCTCCGCTCTATGGATACGAGCAAGCATGCGCCAGCATTGCATCGTTCGTCTACAAGAACTCGGGCATCGAAACCTCTATACGGCTTGAGGCGGGGCTTCGCGGCTTCGGGGCGCTGCAGGCGGGACACCTGGATGCGCTTATCGTGGTTGGCGCATGCCGTCACCCCGATATGGATTGCCTGAATCTCGGCAAGGTGATGCTGGGCGTGATTATGTCGTATCGGCACCCCTTGGCGCAGCATCAAACTGTCAGCTTGGACGATATAAAGCCGTACCCCGTCTCCATATCGGAAGACTTCGACCGCTTCAACGATTCCGTTGCGGAGTTCTATCGTGAGCGCGGGATCGATATTCTCGTCAGCGCGACTACTGCCGCGCAGTTCGAGCGCTATCTGACGCGAGAGAACGGGTTGGCGCTCACCGTTGGCGTTCCTGCGCTCGGTCAGTTCAACCCCCTCACCGAGTTGAAACCCATGGCGGCCAAGGATTCCGTTTCCGTGCCTATCTGCCTCGTCAGCCTCAAAGGACGCAAGGCGCCCGCCTATGCGGGCTTCGAGCGCTGGATGACGAACGAGCTTGCCGTCAAAGGCGGCGATCCGGTCAGGAGGTTCGTGTCCACGACGGCTTCTACTCCTGCATGTTCTGAGGCAGGAACAGGTTGTTGAACGCCTCGGTCATGGACGGGTGCGTGAATACGGCGCTCTGCAGCACGGAGGCGGGAATGCGTGCATCCATGACCAGTTTCACGGTGTTCACCAGCTCCTGCGCATCTTCGCAGAACAGATCCATGCCCAGCAGCACTCCTGAGTTCGCGTCTACCACGGCCTTCATCAGACCCACCGGGTCTTGCAGGATGCGCGCTTGCGAGATTTTTTCAGCGGGCAGTTTGTATACCTGTACGGAATAGCCGGCTTTGCGCGCCTCGTCCGCGGTCATGCCGACGCGCGCGAACGGCGGGTGCACGAACGTGCAATAAGGGATGGCGCCGCGGTTCTTCGTCGTGCGCGATCCGTCGCCCAGCAGGTCGGATGCGACGATGCGGAAGTCGTCGTAGGCGATGTAGGTGAATTGCATGCCGCCCGTCACGTCGCCCATGGCCCAGACATTGTCGGCCGTGGTGCGCAGGTGCTCGTCCACCTTGATTCCGCCGCGGTCGTTCAGCTCGATGCCGGCGGCTTCCAGGTTGAGGCCGGTCGTGTTCGGGGTGCGGCCGACCGCGACCAGCACGGCATGGCCGGGATAGCGCTTCTCCTCGCCGTTCACCTGGGCGAACACCAGCACCTGGTCGTGCTCGTCGTCGATGTGCGTCACGTGCGCGTCGTACACGATGGTGACGCCGCGGTCTTCGAGGCTCCTCCGCACGGCTTCGGCCGTCTCGGGATCCTCGTGGGCGAGGATGGCGTCGCTGTTTTGTAGGATGGTCACCTGTGCGCCGAAGTCGGTGTAGAACGAGGCGAACTCGAGGCCGACGTAGCCGCCGCCGATGATGACGAGCTGGCGCGGCAGGGTGGGCAGCTCGATGAGCGAGCTGCTGACGAACACGCGCGGGCTGTCTATGCCGGGGATGGAAGGCAGCTTCGGCAGCGAGCCGGTGTCGATGAAGATGCGCTTCGCCTCGATGCTGCGCGTGCCCGACGCGGTGGCCACCGTCAGGTGCGTGGCGTTCGCGAACGATGCGCGGCCGTCGATGACGTCGACGTTCTCGCGATCGGCCAGCGCGCGGTAGTTGCGTTCGCGCGAGGCGGAGCGCAGTTCTTTCATGTCGTCGACGGCCGCGGTGTAGCGCTCCTCGCGTTCAACGATAGAGCCGCCTACGGCCGCGGTCAGTCGTGCCGATTCCACGAGTGCCTTCGTGGGGATGCATGCGTTGTTCACGCAGGCGCCGCCGTACATGGTGTCGGACTGCTCCACGACTACGATGTTCTGGCCATCGTCGGCAAGCGCACCGCCCAGGGCGAGGCCCGCCGTTCCGAACCCGATGATCGCTGCGTCGAACTGTTCCATGGTGCGTCCTTTCGTCGAGACCCTAAAGGGGGCCGCTCTATTCGGGGCATGTTGCACGCTGCCGAAGATGTTTATCGTAGGGCACCCGACCGCCCGGCTGGCGATGGCCGGCGATCCGCGCGAAAGCGGTCATGAAAGCGTGGACAACTTGTTTCCCTGCCCGCGCTGAAAGCCCTATACTGGAGGTAGGACGTTTTCAGGCGGCGCACCGCGCTCGCCGCGACCGAGAGGAGGCCCACCATGGCCGTTAACAAGTTGCTCGTGGCGTTCGACGAATCCGAGGGTGCCGACCGCGCGCTCGCCATGGCCGCCAGCCTGGCTGCAGTGAATCCCGAGGCGCATGTGGACGTCGTGTACGTGGTGCCTATCCCGCTGCTCGACGAAACGCAGATGGCGAACTTCAAGGACATTCTCGACATGATGATCTCCGACGGCGAGGATCTGCTGGCCGAGGCCGAGCAGAAGATGGGCGAGGACGTTGCCGCGCGCACCGACTCGCTGCTGCTAACCGGCACGAATCCGGCCACCGAGATTGTCAAGCTGATCGGCCAGCGCGACTACGACCTGCTGATTGTGGGCAACCGTGGCCTGAGCGGGCTCAAGGAGTACATGGGCAGCGTCAGCCACAAGCTGTTGCACGCATCGCCCATCCCCGTGCTGATCGCGAAATAACCTTCCGAACGCGAAACGGCCCCGGGCAATGAGGCCGTTTCGATGAGACAAAGGGACGGGGCTATTGTCTCATTCGCGTGATTCGCGGGCGTTTCGTGCGGGTGCGGCGGAGCTTGGACAGGGATCCGCCGCATCCGCACGGCTTTGACGCGTGCGCCGACGGCTTGCGGCGCACGTTCCCCTCCCGTTCTACGCATGTTCGCGGACGCTCGGTCTGACGAGCGTTTCGGTTTGTCGCCTTGGAGATCCGTGCGCGTTCCGCAGTTGGCTTAGCGGAGCGGTTGCCCATACCTGTCCACGTGTCGTTTCCGGCGGGACACGCACGGACCTCCAAGGCGACAGATTCTACTGCGCGTCGCCTGCGAAGCTGCCTGGCTCGGTTCCGGCCACCTTTTCGCCGTTCCAGTCGACGATGCCGCCCAGGTCGAACACGTGCTTGTAACCCAGGTTGAGAAGCATGTTCGAAGCGTGTTCGCTGCGCACGCCGGTCCGGCAGTAGACGATGATGGAGGCGTTTTCGTCCACGCCTTGAAGGCCGGCGGGTTTGACGGAGCCGATGGTTTCGACGGGTATGTTGATGGCTCCGGGGATGTGCCCGTCAGCATATTCGCGTGCGGTGCGGACGTCTACAAGGGTTGCGGAGTTTTCGCTCATCATGGCAACCGCCTCGTCCTCGGAAATTGTGGCGTACCCGCCGTTGCGTTCGTTTGTCATGGATTCCTCGCTTTTGCTTTGGTTTTGAATTGCGGGCGCGTCGGATGATGCGGCGGGCGTTTCCGCGCATGCCGCCAGGGTGAGCGCTCCGGCTGCGGCCAGCGTGACGACGGCCAGCGCCGCGTGTTTTCTCATACGGCTATTCATGAGCTGCAACGTCCTCCTAAGGGGAGCGCTAGGGTCGACGGTAAGTAACTGTAACGCTATTGCATACAGATTACAAAGTCAAGCATAGTATTAGAATTTTACGAACATGCGATATCGTCTTCACAAGGCACCGCGCTGTCTGCTTGACGGCCCTTCGTGCCCCCCGGCTGGTCTCGCAATGGCAAAAAGATACCGAATTCGGAAGCGAGCGGGCGTCCCTGTTCGGCATCGGCGCATGATGCTGGAGACGGGATCGTTTTGACCGGGCGTTATCGGGAGAGGCCCTTTCCTGCTTTCTGAGGAGAGGCGCAGCGACTTCCGAATTCGACGCCTTTTCGCCATTGGCCGTGCTGTCGGTTGCACGGAGGCGGCCGCGGGCTGCGAGACGACGACGGCTGCTGCTGGCGCGAGGCATAGCCCGCGGCTCGGCGAAGCGCTGGCTATGCGCGCAAGGATCAACAAGCGTACGAATGTTTCACGTGAAACATTCGGGGTCGAACAGGAGAAGGAGCCCGAACGACGGTTTTGAGAGCCGGCGGCCACGATGCGGCTGCGACCCGTTCGTATGCAAAGCGCCCTCCGGCGAGAGCCGGAGGGCGTGAGGGGAGGGAAGGCGGTGTGATGACGCTCGGGCGTCGGGCGTGCCGGCTCCCGAGCGTTCGGCGCGTTACGCGCCGTAGTACTCCAGAGCCGACTGGGCGGCGATGCGGCCGGTGACGGTGCCCATGCACATGGACGAGCCGCTCACGGCGTAGCGCATGTAGAACAGCTCGGCGTTGCCCAGCGTGCCGCCGGCATACAGGCCGGGGACGGGCTTGCGGTCGGCGTCCAGCACTTCGGCCTTCGTGCTGATGGCCAGCTGGCCGAACGAGTCGTTCGTGTTCGGTGTGATCTGGATGGCGTAGAACGGCGCCTTCTCGATGGCCTGCAGGTCTTCGGGCTTCTTGTGGAAGTCGGCGTCCTCACCGGCCTCGCACAGCTCGTTATAGCGCTCGATGGTCTTCATCAGCGGGTAGGAGGGCAGCCCGGCCGCCTCGGCCAGCTCCTCGATGGTGTCGGCCGTGTCGACGACGCCCTTCTCCACGCCCTTCTTGATAAGCTCCATGCGCTTGTCGGGCTGCTGCGAGTCGCAGATGATGGTGAATTCCTTGCGGCCGCTTTCCACGAACGGCGTGAAGTAATCGAACTGGCTGGTCATAGACTCGTTCGCGCAACGATAGCCCAGGTCGGTGACGAACACGCCCGTGTTCACCATGCGCAGCGCGCTCAGCTCGTCGTTGAGGGGCAGCGGTTCGCGGCCCACCAGGTGGATCTGCGACAGGCCGCCCTTCAGCAGCGTCATGGCGCCGGCCTGCTTCGCCAGCTCGATGCCGTCGCCCGTGTTGCTGGGGCTGCTGAACGTGTGCCAACCCACGGCACCCGGCGCGTACAGCTCCTTCGCCCAATCCTGGCCGTCGAAGCCGCCCGAAGCCAGCATGACGGCCTTCGCGTTGATGGTGTACTCGGTCTTGCCCTGGCGCGCCTTCACGCCCGCGGCCTTGCCGCCGTCCATGAGCACTTCGATGGCGCGCGTTTCCATCATGATTTCCACGCCGTTCTTCTCGGCTTCGGCGATGAGGTTGTCCACGATGCCCTTGCCGCTGGTGGTCGACAGCATGGAGCGGTCGGACACGTTGTCGCCGGGCTTCTTGTCGAAGTCGCAGCCCAGCTCCACCAGCCAATCCATGGCCGCGCCGCCGCCCTCGGCCACGAGGCGGCAGATGTCCATGTTCGCGTCGCCGTCGGACTGATCGAAGAAGAACTGCGCCACCTCCTCGGGTGTGCCATAGTCCGTGTAGCCCAGCTCGTCCTGCTTCTTCGCGCCGCAGCAATAGAAGTTGCCGGAGCAGATGGACGAATCGCCGCCGGTCACGTTGTGCTTTTCAAGCACGACCACCTTGGCGCCGGCGCGCGAGGCCTCCACGGCCGCGCTCATGCCGGCCACGCCGCTGCCCACGATGACGAAGTCGACGTCCTTGGTTTCCTGCTTCTCGGCCGGGGTCTCGGCGGCGGCTTGGATGGTGTCGGGCTTCTGGGCGCCGGTTGCGCTCGACGTGTTGTTGGCGCTTGCGGCATCGGAGCCGCTTTCGGCGCTTGCGGGCGCCGCGGTGCTTTGCGGCGCGCAGCCGGCGAGGCCGCTTCCGGCTACGACGGCTGCCGTCGCGCCCAGTCCCATAAGGAACGAGCGGCGCGAAACGCCTGCGGATGCGATGTTCTTTCCCTCTGTGCTCATGATGATCCTCCCTGTTCGACGATGCTTCTTGTCGGCGGCCGACCCTCCTCCGGTCGATCCGCTGTCGCCATCCTGCCAGGGAACGGGGTCGCCCCGCCAGCGCCAAAGTGGGTGGATTGCGAAAACCCTCCATAGTGGAGGGGTGGAGGGTGGAGGCACGAAGGCGGGTCGGGAGGCGGAACGCTGCTGCACACCTTGTCTTCCTGAGCGCAGCGCCGTAAGGCGCGGGGTCGAAGGATCCCGTGCGGTGCCAACTGGAAGCGCCGCAGCTGCCGCCGCACGGGATCCTTCGACCCCGCGCTTAGCGGGTCTCCCTGCGCTCGCTTCGCGCGCTCGGGAGTTCGACAGTCTGCTGGCCTGTCGAATGCTGCGCTCGCTCAGGACGACAGCGGGCGTCCCTCCGCGTGGAGCTCGACGCGGTCGAGGAGGTCTTGCTTGTCGACGGCGCTGCTCTTCTGGTACACGTTGTGGATGTAGCCCTTGATGGTGTTCGGCGACAGCCCCAGCTCGTCGGCGATGTACGTGCGCGTGCGGCCTTGGCACAACAGGATCAGCACGTCGGTTTCACGGGCGGTGAGGGCATGGGCGGCGGCGAACGAGCGCAGCAGATCGACTTGCATCGTGCGCACGTCGCTCGTCTCGGGTACAGGCGACGACGACGGCGCTTCCTTCTGCGCGCGTCGGGTTTCCAGCCGCTTCGCCACGATGGGGTTGAGCGCCAGCACGAACAGCGACACAAGTGAGATGAGCGCGAGTCCCGTCACCAGCACATCCTGCGCGATCACCGCCGCGCCGAACGCGACGCCTCCGAGGATCAGCAGCGCCGACGCCCCCAGCGCAACGCTCAGGTACACCCACATTGATACGTGGTCGCGTTCGCCCAGCAGGCACACGGCGATGCGAACGTTCATGCCCGACAGGTAGAACGCCACGAACACGAGCACCGCCGCAATCACGTGCACGATGGGCGAAGTGATGAACGGCAGCGCGATCAGCGCCACGGCCACGATGGGGAACAGGATGTCGTACAAATCGCCCACCGACAACGCGTGCTTCTTGCGCACCACGTACGCCAGCATGATGCCGGCTGCCAGCAAGATGTCCAGCACGGCCTGCGCGGCGATGGGCACGGGCTCCTCGACCACGGTTGCCACCTGGCTCACCGCGCCGAACACGAACGAGAACACCGCCAGGTACGACACCGCTTTCACGAAGTCGCCCGCGCCGCCCTGCGCGAGGCTGACGCGCCGCGCCGTTGCATCCATCGGTGCCGTGCGCGCAAGCGGCAACGCCGAAACCACGATGATGGCCAGCGCGAACAGCAGCTCGAAGGTGCCCGATGCGACGAAGATGACGGCCGCCACCGCCCCGCCGCACAGAAACGACAGCGGCACGGTGCGCGCAAGCGACACCTGGCCGCGCTCGTGTAGGCTGGTGATGCGCGCCATCCATGCAAGCTCGGCGGTGGCCAATCCGTAGCCGATCAGGCTCGAGGCGGCGATGGCGTACGGCCAGCCGCCCTCGATGAGCCCCACCAGCCGCGCGAACATGAGGGCGTTGCCCAGGAAGGCTGCGGCGAAGGCGCTGACGATGCGCGCGCGGCGCGTGGGCTTGCGGCGCAGAGCGTAGGCCAGCGCGGTGCCGGCCATCGTCAGCGCGTACGCGAGGAAGAACAGTGCGCCGAACGCATCGCCCGCCCCGTGCGACAGGCTCATCTCCTGAAGGAACGTGCTGGAGATCATGAGGGGGAACGTCAGCCCGCACACGATGCCGTATCCCACGGCGCTGCCCGCGAGCGTGCGTTTCGCGCCCGCGGATTCCGGCTTGGTTTCGTGCTGCATATCCCCTCCCTCCTCGTTCCCCGTATTCTACTCGACGCGCGCGCCGAGTAGCGGACAGGTTTCGCGCGCATGCAAAACGCATAGCGCATCGGAAGGGAGAGCGGACGGTGGCGTACGAATGTTTCACGTGAAACATTCGCGTTCCGACGCGGGAGGGCCTCGGCGAGGACGGCATCGCGACCTGCCAGGCCATCATTCCGCGCCAGCATTCCTCCTCTGCTCGCGGGCCTCGTTCGGGCGTTGGCGGGCTTCCCCACGAGTGCGCGACGCTCTGCTGACCGTTCGGTTTCCGTGTGCTGCGGCCGCATGCTCGTCCGCGCGACCGCGACCATACTGGAAAGGATCACGCAGCGATAAGGAGCAGGCATGGAAGGCATAGACCGGACGGCGCTCGCGCCCGCGGACGCGGCGCGCGTGCACGAAAGCGACGAACCCGAAACCACCCCGCTGACCTCGACCGTCGACGATGCCGAGCGCGCGGCGGCCTTTGATGCGCCTTCGACCGCAGCACGCTCCGGCCATGTCTCGGCCTCGGCCACGTCCGACGCGGCCCGCGACGCGGCGGCGCGCACCCGCGCGCACGAGCTTGCCGCAGCGTCGGCGCGGCAGGGCGGCGTGCCCGCGAGCGAGCCCAAACCCGAGCATTCGCGCGGCGTGGCCGCCGTGTTCGCTGGCTTGCTGCTGGCCATGTTCGTCAGCACGCTGTCCGAGACGGTGACGGCCACCGCGCTTCCCACCATCGTGGGCGATCTGGGCGGCGTCGACCATATGCAGTGGGTGACCACGGCGTACATCCTGGCGTCCACCGTCATGATGCCAATCTACGGCAAGCTGGGCGACCTGTTCGGCCGCAAATACCTGTTCATCATCGCGCTGTCCATCTTCATCGTGGGGTCGGCCACGTGCGGGCTCGCGCCCAGCATGGACGGCCTCATCGCGGGCCGCGCCGTGGAGGGGCTCGGCGGAGGCGGCCTTATCATCCTGGCGCAAGCTACCATCGCCGACATCATCCCGCCGCGTCAGCGAGGGAAGTACATGGGCCTCATGGGCTCGGTGTTCGCGGTGTCCACGGTGGTGGGGCCGCTGTTGGGCGGCTGGTTCGTGCAGGTGACGGGGTGGCGCTGGCTGTTCGCGTTCAACATCCCGCTGGCGCTGCTGGCCATCGCGGCCGTGGCGTTCTTCCTGACGAAGCCCGTGCGGCGCGACGACCGCCCGCCTATCGACATCGGCGGCATGATGGCCATGGCCGTGTCGGTGTCGTCGCTGGTGCTGGCCACGGCGTGGGGCGGCACGCTGTTTCCGTGGATCTCGCCGCAGATATTCGCGCTGTTCGCGCTGTTCTTCGTGGCGGCGGTTGCGTTCGTACTGGTGGAACGCAAGGCGAAGGAGCCCATCATCCCCATGCTGCTGTTCAAGAACCGCAACTTCGTGGTGTGCACGGTCACCGGAATGTTCATCATGCTGGGCATGATGGGAACCATATCGTACCTGCCCACGTACTTCCAGATCGTCGAGGGGCTGGCGCCCGAGCAGGCGGGTCTCATGACGGTGCCGATGATGGCGGGCGTGCTGATCACGGCGGTGGGCACGGGCTTCCTCGCCACGAAAACGGGCCGCTACAAGTGGATGCCCATCGCGTCGTGCGCCGTGACGGCCGTGGGGTTCGTGCTGCTGTCGCAGCTGACCGTGGGCACGCCGCTGGTGGTGACGGGCGTGTTCCTGTTCGTGCTGGGCTTCGGCATCGGTCTGGGCCAGCAGATCCTCGTGCTCATCGTGCAGAACGAGTTCCCGCACGCCATCGTGGGCACGGCGACGGCGGCGAACAACTTCTTCCGGCAGATCGGCTCCACGCTGGGCGCGTCGCTGGTGGGCGCGCTGTTCACGTCGCGCCTGACTGCCGACTTGGCCGCCAAGCTGCCGCACGTGGACAACATCAACATGAACCGCATCACGCCCGATTTCGTGCAGCACCTCGACAGCGGCACGCGCGCCATCATCACCTCGGCGTACAGCGACGCGCTCGTGCCTATCTTCCTGTACGTGGTGCCGTTGCTAGTGGTGGGCTTCGTGCTGATGCTCACGCTCAAGGAGCACCCGTTGGCCACGAAGGTGAACCACACCGGCCACCCTGGCGACACGGTGTAGAGCGAGACATCAACCTACCGGCGCAGCTGCCAGAAGGCTACGGCGCTGGCGGCGGCCACGTTGAGCGAGTCCACCCCGCAGGCCATGGGGATGCGCACGGTGTAGTCGCAGCGGGCGATGGTGTCGTGCGCGAGGCCGTCGCCCTCGGTGCCGAACACCAGCGCCAGGCGCTCCTCGGCGTTGAGGGCGGGATCGTCCAGCGGCACCGAGTCGTCCGTCAACGCGAAGGCTGCGGTCTTGAAGCCCAGCTCATGCAGCAGCGGCACGCCGTCGGGCGCCCAGCCGCCCGTGCCCGTCGCGCCCGCGCCGGCCTCTTCGCCGATGCGCGTCCACGGCACTTGGAACACCGTGCCCATCGACACGCGCACGGCGCGCCGGTACAGCGGATCGTAGCAGGCGGGCGTCACCAGCACGGCGTCGATGCCGAGGGCTGCGGCCGAGCGGAAGATGGCGCCGACGTTCGTGTGGTTCGTGATGTCTTCCAGCACCGTGATGCGCCGCGCTCCGCGTACGATATCGGCCACGCTGGGCAGCTGCGGGCGGCGGAACGCTCCCAGCGCGCCGCGCGTCAGCTCGAACCCGGTGAGCTTCGTCAACTCGTCGTGCGGTGCGACGAACACGGGGACGCCGTCGCCCCAGCGCGCGGAGATCTCGTCGATGATCGGCTGCATCGCGGGCAGCCATTTCGCTTCCATGAGCAGCGACAGAGGCTCCATGCCAGCCGCCAGCGCGCGCTCAATCACCTTGCCCGACTCGGCGATGAACAGCGCTTTCTCCGGCTCCAGCTTGCTGCGCAGCTGCGCCTCGGTCAGCCGCGCGAACGCATCCAGCCGCGGATCGTCCAGCGTTTCCACGTTCTCGATCATCGGGCTGCCTCCTCGAAGCATGCCTCGCGCACTCCGCCCGCCACGTCTGCGACGTTCGCCAGACCGCGTTCGCAGAATTCGTCGCAGGTCATGATGTGGGCGCCGATGAAGGCCATGTCCTCGATGTTCGCCGCCTGCACCTCCGGCGTGCGCGACGACGTGCAGTCTTCCAGCAGCACCACATTGTAGTCGAGCGACAGCGCGTCGTAGCAGGTGGTGCGGATGCAGTTCGGCGTGGTGGTGCCGATGAGCACGACGGTGCCCACGCCCAGGCGGCGAAGCACCAGGTCCAGCTGCGTGGCGAAGAACGCGGAGAAACGCGGCTTCGCGATCACGCGGTCGCCCGGCTGCGGCGCCAGCGGTTCGTACTCGTCCAGCGTGCGCGGGCTGGCGCAGGCGCGCGACACGGGCTTGCCGCCTTCCACCCAGCCGCGATGCCGCGCGGCTTCCACATCCGAGCCGTCGGCAGCGTACTCGCGGATGGCGTGGAACACGGGCATTCCCAGCTCGCGCGCTCGGTTGAGCGCTCGCGTGCAGGCGGGCACGGTGGCTGCGGCTCCCGCCACGCATAGCGCCGACGAGGAGTCGAGGAACCCGTGTTGCATGTCGATGATGATGAGGGCTGCTTTGCGCGGGTCGATCATAGGGCGCTCCTTCGCACGATCTCGAACTGGTTCCTATTGTAGTCGATGAGGCCGTCCCTTTTCATCCGCGACAGCTCGGCGCACATGGCACTGCGGTCCACCGACAGGTAGTCGGCCAGCTCCTGGCGGTCGAACGGGATGACGAAGCGGCTGGCGTGCGCGGCTTCCGCCTGGTCGGAGAGGTACGACAGCAGCTTGGCGCGCGTCGTGCGCTTCGTGGTGTGCTCGATTTTGCGCGTCAGCGCGTGGGTGCGCTTCGCCACGATGCCCAGCAGGTTGCGGATGAGCCGGGCGTGGAACGCGCACGACGACGGGCACATGGTGGTCACGCGCCCGATGTCCAGGAACAGCACGGTCGCGTCTTCGGCTGCCACCACGTTGATGTCGAAGGCCAGGTCGGGCTCGCAGGCATACACTTCGGCGAACGATTGGCCCGGTCCGAACGATGCGAGGATGCTGCGGTTGCCCCAGTAGTCCTCCTTCTCCAGCCGTACCGAGCCTTCCAGCATGATACCCATCGCCGTGGTGCGGTCGCCCACGCGGAAGAGGTAGGAGCCTTTGGGGAATGTGCGCTTCCGCGCGCCCAGGCACTGCAGCATGGGCGCGAGGTCGGCGGCGTCGATGTTCGCGAACAGGGGCGATCGGCCGATGAGGGGCAGGTGGTGTTCCATAGGGCTCCTTTGTTGTAAATACAACGGAAATGCTTGAACCAGTATCGTAGGGTAAGCGTCATCAGGCAAGCAAGCGATGACCGAGCGCTGCGCACTGCACCGTGAACGGCATGCGGCGCGAAGGGGGGCAGTCCCCTTTCGCGCCGCTCTGGCGGGGTTTGAGCGCAGGCGCAAGAGAGGACGAGACATGGGCGATACGGCGACGATGTTCTGCTTCCAATGCGAGCAGACGGCTGGATGTACTGGCTGCACCGGGGCGACCGGCGTGTGCGGCAAGCAGGCGAGCACGGCTGTTTTGCAGGACGAGGTGACGGGCGCGCTCGTTGCTCTGGCGCGAACCGTACGTGCTGCGGGGATGAACGGGGACGCGCGGCGAACGGCGGACGATCTTGCGATGGAAGGTTTGTTCGCTACGCTGACGAACGTTGATTTCGACGATGCGGCCTTGGCCGACCTCCTCGCGCGCGTCCATGCCGAGCGCGATTCCGTTGCAGCGTCGGCGCAGGTGGGGGCTGCGCCCGACTACGATCTGGCCATGCTGTGGAACGCACCCGAGGACGCGCGTTCGCTCAAGTCGCTGGTGCTGTTCGGTCTGCGCGGGCTGGCGGCCTACGCCTATCATGCAGCGGCGCTGGGCTATCGCGACGACGCGGTGTCGTCCTTCCTGCATGAAGGCTTGGCCGCGCTGGCCGACGACGAGGCCGACGCCGACGTGTTGCTGCCGCTGTCGCTCAAGGTGGGCGAGGTGAACCTGCGCTGTATGGAGTTGCTCGATCGGGCGAACACCGAGACGTTCGGCACGCCGGAGCCCACCACGGTGACGCGCGCGGTGGAAGCCGGCCCCTTCATCGTGGTCTCTGGTCACGACCTGCACGACCTCAAGCTGCTGCTCGATCAGACGGAAGGCCGCGGCGTGAACGTCTACACGCACGGCGAGCTGCTTCCCGCGCACGCGTATCCCGAGTTGAAGCGCTATGCCCACCTCAAGGGCAATGTGGGAACCGCATGGCAGAGCCAGCGCGTCGAGTTCGCCGACCTGCCCGCGCCCGTCCTGTTCACCACGAACTGCCTCATGCCGCCGGCGGCCTCCTACGCCGACCGCGTGTTCACCACCGGTCCTGTGGCGTACCCCGGCATGATGCACGTTGAGGCTGCGCCCGACGGCGGGAAAGACTTCGAGCCGCTCATCCAGCGTGCGCTGGAGCTGGGCGGTTATGCGGCTGCAACCGATACGACCGGCACGTTCACCACGGGCTTCGGCCACAGCGCCGTCCTCGGCGTGGCCGACACCGTGGTCGACGCGGTGAAGCAAGGCGCCATCAGCCGTTTCTTCCTTGTGGGCGGCTGCGACGGTGCGCGTCCGGGCCGCAGCTACTTCCGCGACTTCGTGCAGCAGGCTCCCGACGACAGCATCATCCTGACGCTGGCGTGCGGCAAGTTCCGCTTCAACGACCTGGACTTGGGCACTATCGGCGGTCTGCCGCGCATCATGGACATGGGTCAGTGCAACGACGCGTACGGCGCCATCCGCGTGGCCGTGGCGCTGGCCGAGGCGTTCGACTGCGGCGTGAACGACCTGCCGCTGACGCTGGTGCTGTCGTGGTACGAGCAGAAGGCCGTGTCCATCCTGCTGACGCTGTTGCATCTGGGGATTCGCGGAATCTACCTGGGTCCGACTCTGCCCGCATTCGTGTCGCCCGGCGTGTTGGATGTGCTGGTGCGCGAGTTCGACGTCCGCCCCATCACCACGCCGGAGGAGGACTTGAAGGCGATTTTGGCGTAGCTCCCGACCATGCGTGCGAAGGAGCGAAGCGAGGTGCTAAAAACGAAATTGAGTTGAGAATCCGGCGGGTATTCCGAAGTTTTCTCAATTGGTTTGAGAAAACTTCGGAACGTTTCAAAGCGGAGCTGTACCAAGCGCGTCAAAGCGTGTCAAAGGGACGGGTGATTTGACACGCCTTCGATACGCTCACGAATGGCGCGAAAGGGGACTGTCCCTTTTCGCGCCACTTAGATATCCACGCCCAGGAACTGCTTCACCAGGATGCCGATGACGAACGACAGCGCCGCCACGCCCAGGCTGATGCCGGCCATCTGGCCGAATCGTTTCTTGAACGGAAGATCCTGCGCCACCGAGAGATAGTAGTTGAACACCACGAGTATCAGCAGCACGATGACCACCATGGTGCCCATGGCCCACAGGTAGTGCGACTCGTCGAACAGCAGGTACGGCAGAATCAGCAGCGCCACCGTCACGAGGTACGCGATGCCCGTGTACGAAGCCGACTTCAGCGCGTCGGGACGCCCCTCGCTCTTCGACGACAGGTACTCGCTCGACGCCATCGACAGCGTGGCTGCTATGCCGGTGATCAGACCCGAAAGCGCGATGAGACGCGTGTTCTGCATAGCCAGCGTCAGACCTGCCAGCGTACCGGTCATTTCCACCGTGGCGTCGTTCATGCCCAGCACCATGCTGCCCACGTACGACAGGCGCTCCTCGTCCAGCATCGCCAGCAGCGCCTGCTCGTGCGATTCCTCGTCGGCGCGGATGCTCAGCGCCTCGGGCGCTTCTTTCGCCAGCTCCTCGTACGAGATCTGGGCCTTCTCCTCGCCCCGCTCCATCAGCTTGACGGCGAACGTGAAGCCGAACACGCGTGCGATGAGGGAGAATCGCAGCACTTTGCCGCGTTCGGGCTTCATCGCCTCGCCGGTGTAGCGCTGCCAGATGGCGGCGTGCTTCGCCTCCTCGTCGGCGATGCGCAGCAACGCGGCGCGGTTGTTCTCGTCCTTGGTGCCGGCCGCGATGCGCCGGTACACTTCGGATTCGGTCACCTCGTTCTGCTGGAAGATGCGAACCTGTGCGAGCGCTTCGGGGGAGAGTTGCGCGGCCGGGGCGGGTGCGGTATCGATCATGATGCTCCTCGCTGTTTCTTTTTCGGTTCGGCTGCCAGCATATCCGATTCTGCTAGTCGTGGCTGCTATTTTCCGGTTGCGCCGCATCTTTCTCGCCCCATGTCCGATCCCGTGCACCCGATGGTGCCGCCGGTGGCGAAAAAGGCCCGAATTCGGAAGTTTCGGAGCGTGCCGCAGGTGCATCGAAAAACGCTCTTTCTCGTAATGCCCGGTCATCGAAGTGCCCTTCATGGATGCAGGCATGCCGTGCCCTCCTGAGGGGCGCGATGGTTTCCGAATTCGGTATCTTTTTGCCATTTCGAGCCCGGGGCGTTGCACGCTCTCAGGTCTGGGGCGTTGCACGCTTCACCCAGAGCAGCCACCCGAAGGCGGCCGCCATCAGCACGAGGCCCGCGGCGTCGAACAGGATGAAGCGTTCGATGCTGGCGGAAAGCGCGGCGTGGCCGGCGGGCAGCCCGAAGCGCAGCCACGATTCGCCGGCAAGGCCGATGGCCTGCTGCACCAGCACGATGACGGCCACGGCGCGGAAGCGCAGCGGGCTGGCGATGACGGCGGGGTAGGTGGCGTTCCACATGAGGAACGCGATGCCGAGGCCCTGCACGGCCGCGGCGCCCGGCACGCCCGCCACCTCGAACGACGGTGCGTAGACATCGGGCCAAAGCACGAACGACGCCGCACACTGTACGTTGATGGCAAACACCAGCAGAAACGCTGCGCGCGCCAGCCACGCGGCGCGGCGTACGCGCACGGGCAGGTCGTTCGTGTCGGCGGGTTGGTTCATACCGATATCCTTTCGCATTGTCGTGCAGCATACCACGCCCCTCGCGCGGCGGTATACTGCTGTTGAGCAACCGAAGAAAGGATCTCCATGACTGCCTCCGAACCCACGCCGCCCATCGCATCCCCGTCTCCTGCCGCGCCCCTCGCAAGCCAGCTTGCGGCCAACCCCTGCAGCCATCCGTCGTTCGACCAGTTTGTCGCCACCATCGCCGCGCTGCGCGCGCCGGACGGATGCCCGTGGGATCGCACGCAGACGCATCAGAGCATCGCGCACAACATGATCGAAGAGGCGTACGAGGCGGTGGACGCCATCGAAGCCGTCGATGTCGCGCACCTGCGCGAGGAGCTGGGCGACGTGCTGCTGCAGGTGGTGTTGCAAAGCCAGATAGCTTCCGATGCCGGCGAGTTCGACATCGACGACGTGTGCGCCGACGTGAACGAGAAGATGGTCCGCCGCCATCCTCACGTGTTCGGCGAGGCGCAAGCCGCCAACGCCGGGGACGTGCTGGATCTGTGGGACCGGGTGAAGATGGCGGAGAAGGGCGCCGCCGACGAGGCGGCCGACGGTGCGGGCGAGCGGCGCGAAGGCCTGCTGGACGGCGTGCCCACCAGCTTCCCCGCGCTCATGCAGGCGCAGAAGATATCTCGCAAGGCCGCGGCCGCCGGGTTCGAGTGGGACTCGCTTGACGGCGTGTGGGAGAAAGTGCGCGAGGAAATCGCCGAGCTGCAAGAAGCCTACGCCGTCGCGCCCAAGGCGGCGAACGGCAAGGTGGACGCCGCGGTCGTTTCCTCCGACGCCGCCGTCGACCCAGCCGCGGCCGAGGCGGCCGTCGCCGCCGTCGAGGACGAGTTCGGCGACGTGCTGTTCTCGCTGGTGAACGTGGGCCGCCGCATGGGCGTGGACGCAGAAGGTGCGCTGCGCTCCACCTGCCGCAAGTTCCGCGACCGATGGGCCTGGATGGAGCAAGCCGCCTGGCAGCAGGGTCGAACCATCGAAGACCTCTCCAGCGAAGAGCGCGAAACCCTGTGGAACGAGGCGAAGAAGCGCGAGCGATCGTAGAGTCGCCTCCTGTCGTCCCGGGCGCCCGCACCGCTTCGTTCAGGTCTCCGCTTCAACCCTTTGGCACATTTGATGGCGCAGGTGGGCGTAAAGCGCTAAACTGTATCCCCATCGTCATACATCCTACCAAGAAGGCGAGGAGGGCGATGCGTCCTGCATGGGAATTTGGAATCGAAAAAGACTCGCTGGAGGAAGAAAAAACCGACGGGGGGGGGGGCTCATTCGGGCCTTCTGAGCACGATGCCCTCTCGGGTCTTCTAAACCGCAGCGGATTCAACGTGCGCGTGCGCGCATTGATCGACGCCCATCCCGATGAGGCGTATGTTCTTGTGTACGGCGACATCGATCGCTTCAAGGCGTATAACGATCTGTTCGGCACTTCGGCGGGCGATAGCCTGCTCGCTGATATCGGCGAGATGATCCGCCGCAATCTGCCGAGCAATGCGGCGGCGGCTCGGTTGCGCGCCGATCATTTCATCGGCTGCTTCCCGCGTTCTCTGTTCGACGCCGATCGCATGCTTGCCGTGTTCAACGACTGGTTTGCTGCCTATCGTCAGGACTTCACCTTCTTCGTTCGCATGGGGGTGTATTCCATCGACGATCCCGAGCTGGACGTCAACCTCATGTGCGACCGTGCGCTCTTGGCGCTGCGCGCCGCGAAGAGCGGTTTTGCGGGCAGCCGCTATGTGCTGTACGACGAGACGCTGCGCGCGTCGCTGCTGAAGGAACAGCAGATGGCGGGCGAGATGACTACCGCGCTCGACCAGGGGCAGTTCGTGCCGTTCTTCCAGCCTCAGTACTGCTATGCGACCGGCCGTATGATCGGCGCCGAAGTGCTCGCGCGCTGGAAGCATCCCAAGCGTGGTCTGCTGGGTCCCGCCGAGTTCATTCCCGTGTTCGAGCGCAACGGCCTCATCTCCCGCTTCGATTACTATATGTGGGATCAGGCGTGCCGCTGCCTGCGCGCGTGGATCGACGCGCACGGTCGCGACGCCGTGCCGCATCTGTCGGTGAACCTGTCGCGCGCCGACATCTATCGATCCGACCTGTGCTCGTATCTCAAGGGGCTCGTGGAGTGCTACGATGTGCCGCCCAGCCTGCTGAACCTCGAGATCACCGAAAGCGCGTACATGGAATCGCCTGACCAGCTGGTTGGAGCCGTCATGGAACTGCGCCGCGCCGGCTTCACCGTGGAGATGGACGACTTCGGCAGCGGATACTCGTCGCTGAACACGCTGAAAGACGTGCCCGTGGACGTGTTGAAGCTGGACATGGGCTTCCTCGATGCGCGCGAGAGCTCGCGCGGCGGCCTCATCCTCGCCTCCATCGTGCGCATGGCGCGCTGGCTGAACCTGCCCGTCATCGCCGAGGGAGTGGAAACCCAGAAGCAGGCAGCATACCTGGCCAGCATAGGGTGCGAGTACATGCAGGGCTATTTGTTCTCGCGTCCGGTAGATCGCGAGACGTTCGAGCGCATGTTGATGGACGGCGGTCGAGAGTCCGTCAAGCGGCCGATCATTGAGAATCTGCAGGACGATGCATCCGAGTTTTGGAGCGCGGATTCCCCGGTAACCCATTTTTTCAACAGCTACGTGGGCGCCGCCGCCATCGCCGAATACGACAGCCGCACGTTGGAGATCGCGCGTGCGAACCATCAGTTCGCCGAGCTGTTCGGCATGCTCGACGATTTGGACGCGGCGGAGAGGATACGCAAGGACCTGCTGACGCAGCTGTTGGACGAGGATCGTGCCGCGCTGCATGAGGCTATTTTGCGCGCGGTGCGCGATCGCGGCGACTCCGAGAGCGAGCTGCGTTTCCGCAGCGGCGGACGAGGGCGTTGGATCCGTGTCCGCATTCGTCTGCTCTCGCGCGCGGGCAATCTCAGCAACCTCTATTTGCTTGCCGAGGAAACCACTCAGGAGCAGGCTTTGCGCGATCGGCTGGCTGCCACGCGCGACACCATTCCGGGCGGCCTGGCGTTCTACGAGGTGGCGGATCGCATTCGTCTGTTGGATTTCAGCGATGCCGCTGCCGATATGATCGGCTACACTCGCGAGGAATACCAGGCCCGCACGTTGGACGACGCGTTTGCGGTGGTGCATCCGGAAGATCGCGCACGCGTCGAAGCGGTGGCTGCCGAACTGGATGCGGGTGCGTCGCGGTCGTCGTGCACTATGCGCGCTATGCGCGGCGACGGCGAGGTGGCGTGGCTGCATCTTTCAGCGTCGACGATGTATCGAGACGAGACGGCGCTGTACGTGGTGGCCGTGCTCATCGACGTGACGAACGAGAAGGAGAACGAGCAACGCCTCAAGGCGCAAAGCGAGCTGCAGTGCCGGTTGAGCGATTCCGTTCCGTGCGGCATCGTGCGCTATACGGTGGACGACGAGCCCCGCGTGCTATTCGTCAACCGTACGGGATGCGAGATATTCGGGTATGCCGATTTCGCTGCATATCGTGCTGGGACGGCGGGCGGCAAGATCGTACCCATCCACGACGACGACGATGAGCTGCATGCCAAGACGGTTGCGGCGCTCAAGGCCGGGGCGGCACCCATCGGCTTCACGTACCGTTTCGTGCGAAGCGACGGCTCGATGGGATGGATCGAGGGCACGTCGGCGCTGGAGCGCGATATCGACGGCAGAACCGTCGTCCAAAGCGCGTTCCTGGATGTGTCCGACCGCCAGCAGAAGCGCTACGAACAGGATATACACCGTTATTCGATGGTGTTGTGCTCGGTGTACGACGAGATCGTCGAGTTCGATGGCGAGAACAAGACGTACCGCTCGCTGTACTCGTCGGGCAGGACGCTTGCCGACAGAACCATGCCCATGGAAGAGGCGCTCAAGTTCTGGACCGACCATCTGCCCGAGCCGGACGATCGCTTGCGCCTACGTGCCGCGATAGACGAATGCCTTGCAGACGACGGCGCCAGCCCTATCACCTGCACCTACCGAATGGCGTTCGAAGATAGGAGCTGCTGGTACCAGAGCATTCTGCTGCGAGTGTCGGAGTCGGCCGTGCTGTGCTGCAGCAAGGACGTGACGGAACACGTGTCGAACGAGGATCGCAGGATCATGATGCGCGTGCTGGACACCATGGGCAAGCTGCCGGTGGGCGTGGGCGTGTTCGCGAAGCGCGATGGCGAGGTGCGGCTGCGCTATGCCAACGACCGACTGAGCACCATGTTCGGCGACGGGCTTCCGGGTGCGCCCGAGAATCCCGATTGGGATGCACCGCTTGAGCTGAGCGAAGAGGTGAAGCGGCTCGATCAGCGTTGCGTCGACCAGGGATTCATCGCGGATGGGAACGAATTGGACGTAGGTCTTCGTGCGGTGCGCGATAACGGAGAGGCGATTGACGTGCGGATCCAGGGTCGCGTAGCGCGCGAGCCTGACGGCGAGCTGGTTCTGTACGCAGTGGTCAGCGACGTGACGGCGGAGCTGCGCGATCAGCGTGAACGCTCTTGGCAGAATGAGCGCTACCGCCTGCTCAGCGAGATGACGCACAAGATGAGCTTCGACTACGATTCGGATTCCGACACGGTGCTTTTGTACATGGATCGCACGGGCAAGGGCATGGAAGCCCAGGTTGTCCCTCATTATTTGGAAACGCTTTCGGAAACTCGCGGCAAAATCATCCATCCTGGCAGCATGGACGACGTGCGCAGGATGTTCCAGCATGCACGGTCGGGCGCCAACGAGGTGAGCGCCGAGTATCAGGCAGACTACTTCGGCAAGGGCTACGCCTGGTACCGCGCCAATCTGTTCGTTGCCCACGACGTCGCGGGCGTGTGGCATCTCGTAGGGTTGATAGAGAATATCGATGACGAGCACGATCTGCGGTTCCGTGCGGAAAACGACGCGACGACGGGGTTGAGCAACCATACCGCCACGCAGGATCTGGTTGCCTCGGCGCTCGCCGACGCATCGGTGCGGCGGCACAGCGTGTGCGTCGCGCTCGATATCGACGACTTCAAGCAGGTGAACGACACGTACGGTCACATTGAGGGCGATACGTTGCTGCATGAGGTGGGCAAGGTGCTGAGATCGAGCTTCCGCGAAAGCGACGTGCTGGGTCGCGTGGGCGGCGACGAGTTCCTGCTGCTGCTGAAAAACATCGATCTCGAAGTGGCACTGGACAAGCTGGAACAGGTCAAGCGCCAGCTTGCAGCCGTGAAGGTCGGCTCGCAGGGAAAAGCCCTGTCGGTCAGCATGGGCGTGTATGTGCCGGAAGACGATGACCTGGCGTACCGCGACGTGTTCGTGAAGGCCGACGAGGCGCTGTATCGGGCGAAGCGTTCGGGGAAGAACCGCATCTGCGTCCACGGCCGCTAGGGTCTTTTGCGACTTCCGTCATTCCGATCGCAAGCGCCAATCGCTGATCCCCTTGCCATCCTGAGCGCAGGCGGCGGAGCCGCCGGAGTCGAAGGATCCGGCGCGCCGTCAGCCCTCTCCGCCTGGCGCATCTGATGATTGCGCGGGATTCGGCGGCCGGAACGCCGTTGACGTGACGGCTCGGCTATCATGGGATCGGTAGAGCCGTGCTTGAAGGAGTATTCGTTATGGCAGACGCATCGCAGCAGCCGTCCGATCGTCGACTTGCAGTCGAGGCGCAGAGAGGCGAGGGGGCCAGCCGCTTTCCCTTTTTGTTGACCGACGACCTGCGCAGCCCCCTGGACGATCTGCAGCGTCTTCGTGACGCCGAGGTGAAAACCCGCGAGATCATCCAGAAGTACCAAGCTGCCATGCGCGAGATGATGGTGCGCTTCGAGATCCTCGACCAGGATCTCAATCTCAAGAAGCACCGCAACCCCATCCATCATCTGGAGTCGCGCATAAAGAAGCCTGCCAGCATCTTCGAGAAGCTGGAGCGCTACGGCAAAGAGCCCACGTTGGAGAACCTCGAGCGCTACATCATGGACGTGGCCGGCGTGCGCGTGATCTGCTCGTACATCCACGACGTGTACAACCTGCTGGAGCTGCTGCAAAAACAGGATGACCTGGAGATCGTCGAGATCAAAGATTACATCAACAATCCGAAGCCGAACGGCTATCGTAGCCTGCACGTTATCGTACGCATTCCCGTGTACTTTCTTGACAAGAAGGAACTCATTCCCGTCGAGGTGCAGCTGCGCACCATCGCCATGGACTTCTGGGCCAGCTTGGAACACGATCTGAAGTACAAGTCGGTGAGCGAGGTGCAGGGGATCGACTCCTACGACGAGCTCAAGGATTGCAGTCGCATCATCGAAGACGTGGAGTCGCGCATGCAGATCCTCGCTCGTGCGTTGGAGATGGAAGATTAGCGGCCGGAGCCAGCTGCATGGGCTGATGGCCCGCACCCGCGCGCCTTCTGCGCGGTTCCGTCAGCATCTTCCGAAAGAGGCAAGCCGACTTTTCGGCCTGCCTCTTTCTTGCTCTAGTTCTCGAAATACTCCGAGAAGCGGGCGGTCTGCTTGTTCTCGCGAATGACGGCGGCGCTCTTCGGCTCTTCGATGCGCATGAAGAAGAAGTGCAGGTAATGGATGAACACGTATCCCACCATGACCACCGACACCGCCGCCTCGGCCGCGAACAGGACGTTCAGCACTTCGGGTACCGCAAGGCCGTTAGCCTGGAAGAACGCGAGCGCCTTGCCGAGCGCCGTGGCCGTGATGACGAAGGGGAACGTCATGGCCGCGTAGCTGGGGTAGAACCGAAGGCGCAGCAGAACGGGGAGGCGCGACAGCACCACGGCGAACAGCACTTGCGCCAACACCAGCATCGCCAGGACGAACACGAGGTTCGGCTGGGGAGCCGTGGCCAAGTAGCCTACAAGGGACAGGCTCATGGGAGCGGTGTAGATGCAGAACAGCGGGCGTGCGCTTTCGGGGATCTCGTGCTTCATGTAGCGGTACGTCACCAAGCCCAAAAGCACGACGTAGCAGGCGAATCCGAACCAGAACAGCAGATGGCCCACTGCCTCCATGCCGAACGTCGGAGAGGTGACGGACGCTACGACGATGCCCACGTAGCAGATGAAGTAGGTTGGAAACACCTCATGCAGTTTGAAGTGCGAGATGAAGCGAGCGGTGAACCAGCCCATCAGCGCGAGGTGCGCCACAACGGCCGCCGACCATAGCGCAAATGCCGGAATGTACGCGAAGGGGGCCAGGTAGCCGGCCAGCTGCATGAGCGTCATGAAGAGGGTGGCGCTGACGCTGGCCATGATGGAGTTATGCAGGTCGTCGCGAATCATATCGGGGAACAGCGCGATCTTGGCGCCGAGCATGGCGATGAGCACCAGCGACAGGATGCCGCAGACGATGTGAACGATCTCGGTGTAGGGCTGAAGCAAGTTACCCAGCGCGGCTAAACCGAGCGCAACGCCTGCGGTGGGTATGGGGACTTTTCTGATGATCTCGCGCACGGCGCTACCTTTCTACTGTCGCGCATCTTACTCCTTGATGCGCACGATGGAGGGGTCCCGCTCGATGTTCCATCTGAAACACGCACGGGGGTCTGTCTGCGGCTTGCAAGCCTGCGACCTGGGAAGGCTCGGGACTTGCGAGTCGCTGCCCATTCTTCCATTCCCCTACGAAAAAGAAAACTTCTAAATACTTATGTTATGATTACTATATCTTATGGTTATTGTTTGTCCTGATAGAGGTCGCAATGCTGGATTTCCGTGTCGAAACGTTTCTGACCGTTTGCCGAACGATGAACTACACGCGCGCCGCTGAGGAGCTGAACATCACGCAGCCGGCGGTGTCGCAGCACATCGCGCACCTCGAGCGCGATTACGGCGTGCCGTTGTTCGCCTACCGCAAAAAGAAGCTGCAGCTCACCGACGCGGGCGCGCTGCTGCGCGACGCGCTGTCCACGATGGCGCACGACGAGCGCCTGCTGCGCGACCGGATGCGCAGCTCGGCCACGGGCGCGCGCGTGGAGCTGTCGCTGGGCATGACGCTGACGGCAGGGGAGTACCTGGTGGCTGCGCCGCTGGCCGACTACCTCAGGCGACATCCTGAACTGCATGTCGCCGTGCGCTCGGGCGGCACGAGCGAGTTGCTGGCGTTGTTGAACGCAGGCGAAATAGACTGCGCGTTCGTGGAGGGCTTTTTCGACAAGAATGCGTATGCGTGGGACGTGTTCCGCACCGAACGGCTGGTGTGCGTGTGCGCGGCCGATCATGAGTTTGCCGCTCGGCCCGTGCGCGTGGAAGATCTGTTCGACGAGCGGCTCATCGTGCGCGAACCGGGGTCGGGCACGCGCGCGGTGCTCGAACACGCGCTGGCGGCTCAGAACCTTACGGTGGACGGCTTCGCGCAGGCCAGCGTGGTGGAGAGCCTTGACGTCATCAAGATCCTCGTGGAGCACGATCTGGGAATTTCGTTTCTGTATGAGGCGGCTGTGGCGCGCGAGCTGGCCGCCGGCACGCTGCGAGTCATCGATCTGGAGGGGCTCGCCATCCTGCATGACATCGCATTCATCCGCCTGAAGAACAGCGTTTTCGAGCGAGAGTTCCAGAACCTGTTCGCCGATCTCTGATCGAAGGCTTCGACGAAGCTTGCCGGTCCTTCCTTCACCCGCTGTTCCTGCGCTCCGCTTCTCGCGCCCGTGCTCGTGCCCTCCGCGTTCGATCCCGCTCCCGCGCTCCCGCTCCCGCTTCCTCGCGCTCGCGCACCCTGCGTTCGCCCCGGCCACCCGCACCCCCGCTCCCCACGCCCGCGTCCAATTCCTCTGGGTTCGCGTTTTGCGCTCGATTCCGCGGGATCTGCGTTCGAGTCCGCTGCCCGGGTCTGCCTCGCCGTTCAGTTCTCCTGCGTCGCCCGGCTCGTGGGACGGCGCGCATCCCGGTCAGCCGGGATGTTTCACGTGAAACATCCGTACGCGTTGGAGAGGGGCGCAGGATGGGACCCGTGCCGGCGAGCGCCCTGCGACGGATCGTTTCCCTACACATGGAAGAGAATGCGCGCTATGCACGATTCTTCTCCCTCGCTATTTCTTCCGACCTGGTGTTTCCCTCCTCGCCTCCGTCGGCAGGCCCCGATAATCGTGCATAGCGCGCATTCTCTGCCGCCCCGCTTCCCGGCCTTCTGCGGGCGATGCCGGCGCGAGCCCGTTCGGGCCGAACGCGGCGGCCGGCCCCCCCCTCGGCTGGCGCCCCATTACAGTTAGACCCAGCCTTTGTTGGGTCTTTTCTTTCGCTCCTGCCTTAGGGGGATTACGATGAAGGGGACCCTGCGGGGTTGCTGGCCGACCCGCCCCCCGACTGGCATCCCCCCCCCTCCGACTGGCGCCCCCCGACTGGCGCGGCTTCCCCGACCTCCTCTCGGACTGGCGCGCGGGTTCCCAATCCTGATCCTTGGCCGCCGTAGTGTTCCTGCCCGGCTCGTGGGGGCGGTGCGCATCCCGGTCAGCCGGGATGTTTCACGTGAAACATCCGTTCGCATCCTTTCTCCAAAAAACCCTCTTGACTTGGAGTCCGCTCGAAGCCCTATGATGATAGGCGAACCCATCGAGAGGAGCATCGTTGAGACCGGAATTCGAAACCACGCCGAAGCTGGGCTTCGGCTGCATGCGCCTGCCGCTGACCGATCCCGCCGACCAGCAGAGCATCGACTTGGAGCAGTTCAAGCAGATGGTGGACGCGTTCATCGAAGGCGGCGGCACGTACTTCGACACCGCGTTCGTCTACCACGAGGGCGCGTCCGAGAAGGCGCTGAAAGAGGCGCTGGTGAAGCGCTACCCGCGCGACGCGTACACGGTGGCCACGAAGTGCCTGGCCTGGGCCGCGCCCAGCGCCGAAGAGGCGAAAAGCAACCTGGCCACGTCGCTGGAGCGCATGGGGCTGGACTACGTGGACTTCTACCTGCTGCACAACGTGGGCGGCGAGCGCACGGCCAAGTTCGACGAGTACGGCATGTGGGATTTCGCGCTGGACGCGAAGGAGCGCGGCCTCATCAGGAACGTCGGCTTCTCCATGCACGACGGGGCCGACGCGCTGGACGCGCTGCTGACGGCGCATCCGCAGATGGACTTCGTGCAGCTGCAGGTGAACTACCTCGACTGGGACGACCCGGTGGTGGAGGCGCGCCGCTGCATGGAGGTGGCCGCGAAGCACGGCGTGCCCGTGGTCGTCATGGAGCCCGCGCGCGGCGGCCGCCTGGTGGAGCTGCCCCAGCGCGTGGCCGACGTGCTGCGCGCGGCGAACCCCGACGCCAGCCTGGCCTCATGGGCGTATCGCTTCTGCTGCAACCAGCCGAACGTGCTCACCGTGCTCTCGGGCATGTCGAACCTGGACCAGGTGCGCCAGAACGTGGCCGACTACCAGGCGAACCGCCCGTTCTCGCCCGAGGAGCAGCAGGCGCTGGACGCGGCCGTCGAAACGCTGCGCGGCATGGCCAGCGTGCCGTGCACGAACTGCCGCTACTGCGTGAAGGACTGCCCGCAGGGCGTGGTGATACCCACCATCCTGGGTCTGCTGAACCTGGAGCTTATGACCGAGAACCGCGATTTCGCGAAGGGCCTTTACTCGTGGCAGGCCGCCCCTGGGCCTGCCTCGTCCTGCATCGCCTGCGGCGCCTGCGAAGCGATGTGCCCTCAAGGCATCGACATCGTCCATCAGCTGGAAGTGGCGGCCGAGCACTTCGAGGGATAGCCGCCGCCCCGCTCGGGCAAAGCCCGCAGCCCGAGGTTCGCGAGCGCGCGGCCCGCGAGCCGCGAGCCCTGGTTCGCAGCCCGTGAGCCCAGCCCGAAGCCGCAAACCCTAGCCCGCGAGCCCCAACCCGAAGCCGCAAGCCCTAGCCTGTGAGCCTGCAGCCCGGACCCTGCGTGCCTGAGCCCTGCGAACCTCGAGCTCGCAGCCCTAACCCAAAGGCCCGCTCCTTCGCAAGCGCGAACGGATGTTTCACGTGAAACATCCCGAGCGAGGCAGGGCGAACGTGGTCGGTCGATGCCGCCGTCCTCCTGCGTTTCGGCTCCCCTCATCGGCTCGTTCGCGGCCGCTTTACCTGAACCTTTCTCGTTCCTGATGCCCCCTTTGCTCAAACTTGGGGGCATCTTTACGCGCGCCTTCCTTCGTCCTTACCTTCCTTTCTTACGATGATTCTCGCACGTTGGCCGCAGGGTCAACTCGTGCCGAAGACGAATGCGATCCCGGCGATTGCGCCGGGGATACGAGAGGAACGCAACTATGGCAGAAGGGTTTTTGAGCAGGCGCCAGTTCGTGGCCGGCAGCGCGGCGCTGGCGATGGCGGGCATGTTCGGCGCTTTGACGGGCTGCACGGCCGGCGGCTCCGGCGCGGCTGCGGGCGCGGACACGGCTTCGGCCTCCACCGGCGGCGACGCAGCCTCTTCCACCGATCCCATCACCATGGTGTGGCTGCCCGACAACTCCTCGGCCGACCTCACCTCCTCGCGCGAGGCCATCGGCGCGGCCATCACGGCGGCATGCGGCCGCGAGGCGAATCTGCTGACCACCACCGACTACAACGTGGCCATCGAGTCCATCGCGTCGGGCAAGGCGCAGATGGCGCTGTTGGGCCCCGAGGGCTACGTGCAGGCCAACAAGAAGAACCCGAAGGTGCTGGCCGCCTTCACGAACAGCGACGAGGACGGCGGCCTCGACGGCGCCTGCTACTACAGCCGCATCTGCGTGCGCAAAGAAGACGCCGACCAGTACAAAAACGGCGGCAGCTTCTCCATCGAGAACATCGAGGGCAAGTCGTTCTCGTTCGTGTCCGCCACGTCCACCTCGGGCTTCAAGGTGCCGTCGAGCGGCATCGTCACCGAGTTCGGCCTCGACAGCTCTGACGAGCTGCTGGAAGGCGGCAAGTTCTTCAGCGAAGTGCTGTTCGGCAACTCGCATGTGGGATCGTTGGTGAATCTGCTGTCCGGCGATGCCGATGCGGCCGCGTTCGACGATGTGGACGTGGATATGTACCTCGACCTCGTGTCCGGCGAGGCCAACAGCATCGGCGCGGTGTACAAGGCCAAGGACGACGCCGAGGCTCCCGTGGACTCGGTGCGCGGCAAGGAATTCACCATCATCGCCATCACGCCGGTGCTGAACTCGCCCATCTGCTTCAACGAGGAAGCCATCTCCGACGACGACCGCACGAAGATCATCGACTACTTCTGCTCCGACAAGGTAGCCAACGACAAGGCCATCTTCATCGATCCCGAGGACGAGAACGCCAAGGGTCTGTTCGAGAAGGATTCCGAGAAGACCTGCTTCGTGAAGACCGACGACGCCTGGTACGAGCCCATCCGCAAACTGGGCGGGACTGCGTAATGAGCGAGGTGCTGGGAACATCTCCGGTCGAGCGGCAGGGCCTCGAGCCGCTGCTCCTCCTTGAGGGCGTAACGAAAAGCTACGACGGGTGGTCGAAGGCTCTTGACGACGTGTCGCTTTCCGTGGCGCGCGGCGAATTCGTCAGCATCATCGGCTGCTCGGGCGCGGGCAAATCCACGCTGTTGCGCTGTGTGAACCGCCTGATCGATCCCACGCAGGGCAGCGTCGTCTTCGACGGCGACGACGTGACGCATGTGCGCGGACGGGCGCTGCGCCAGACGCGTCGCCGCATCGCCATGGTGTTCCAGCACTACAACCTGGTGTACCGTGCCACCGCCATCGAGAACGTGCTGCAGGGGCGCTTGGGCTACAAGTCCGCCGTCGCCGGCATGCTGGGTCTGTTCAGCGAGGACGAGAAGCGCCGTGCGTTCGAGATTCTCGACCAGGTGGGTCTGGCCGACTTCGCGTACGCGCGCACCGACCAGCTGTCCGGCGGACAGAAGCAGCGCGTAGGCATCGCCCGGGCGCTCGTGCAGGACCCGCTGCTCATGCTGGCCGACGAGCCCATCGCCAGCCTCGACCCGAAGTCATCGCGCACGGTGATGGAGCACCTGCGTTGGGCGGCCGACGAGCTGGGCGTGGCGTGCCTGGCTAACTTGCACCAAGTTGACTTCGCCATGGAATTCTCCGATCGTATCGTGGCGCTGAAGAAGGGCCGCGTCGTGTTCGACGGCGCGCCGCACCTGTTGGACGAGGCCGCCATCGCCGACATATACGGCACGAACGAGGAAGCCGAAGCCGGAAGCGACTTCGGCGAACGAAGCGTTCGGCAGGTCGGCGAGCTATCGGGCTCTCGAACGCGCGAGGCGGATCCAGAAAGACTCGGAAAAGCGGAGGCGAAGGATTCCTCCTCGCCGGAGGTGGCGGCATGACCGAGCGTGTTCTGCAGTCGGCCGGCTTCCTTTCGCGTCTGCGCGGCAGGCGCGCGGTGCCGCGCGGCGCCTACGACCCGTCGTTCTTTCTGCGGCGCACGGCGGCCGTCGTCGGCATGGCGCTCGTGTTCGTGGCGCTGGGCGCGCTGTCGGGCACCTATGTCGGCTTCGATTTCATGCAGGCAATCCTCGACGTCCCGGGCGGGCTCGTTTGGATGGCGACGCAATTCGTCCCTTCCCTTACCTCCCTCCAGAAGCTGGACACCATCCTTCCCGCCTTGGGTTCGACGATTCTCGCCTCGATCGCCTCCAGTTGCACGGCGGCGGTTCTGGCGTATATCTGCGCGGTGCTGGGCTCGCGATCGGTGGGGGTGGGTGGGCCGTTTCCCCTCATCGTGCGGGCCGTCGCGTCGCTGTTCCGCAACATCCCGGTGGTGGCCTGGGCGTTCATCCTGCTGTTCTCGTTCAAGCAGAGCGAGTTCACCGGGTTCTTCGCGCTGTTCCTCACCAGCTTCGGTTACCTGACGCGCTGTTTTCTGGAGAGCATCGACGAGATGAGCGCGGGTCCCGTGGAGGCTCTGCGCGCCTCCGGGGCGACCTACGGCCAGATCGTGGCTCAGGCGGTCGTCCCCATGAGCATCACGTCGGTGATCAGCTGGGTCATGTACATGATCGAGACGAACATCCGCGACGCCACGCTCATCGGCCTGCTCACAGGCACGGGCATCGGATTTGTGTTCGACGTGTATTACAAAAGCTTCCGCTACGACATCGCCGGGCTGGTCATCCTGTCCATCGTCCTCGTGGTCATCGCCTGCGAGCTAACCTCGAACTTCGTGAGGAGGAAGGTCATATGATGGCGAATGCCGACAAAGTGGCTGCCGAAGCGAACGCGGCGGCCATCGCCGAGGACGTCGGCATCGTGCAGGGCGCCTCGGCCGACGCGCTCGGAATAGGCGCCGGTGCTGCGGAAACCCTCGATGGCGATACGAACGACCTGTGTGGCATGGGCGCGCGCACGTCGCGCTCGGGGAAGGTCAAGGTGCATGTGGCCAGCAAGTCGACCGTGGCGCTGTACGTTGTGCTGAGCGTGCTGGCAGCCATCACCGTGTTCGCGCTTGTGGTGATGGACTACGGCAAAGTGTCGTTTCCCGCAGCGATGGCCGCGGCCGTGGAAGACTTCGTCACCATGATGACGCAGCCGGGGCTGGGCGGGCACTTCACGCTGCCCGACGTGATCGAAGGTCTGTTCGTGTCGCTGGCGCTGGCGCTTCTGACCACGTTCATCGGCGCGGTGATCGCGTTCGTGCTGGGTTTGCTGGCGGCCTGCAACCTGTCCAGCAAGGGCATGAGCAACGCCATCAAGGTGTTTATGAGCGTGGCGCGCGCCGTGCCCACCATTTTGTGGGTGCTCGTGTTCTCGGTGGCCATCGGCCTGGGGCCGGAGGCGGCTGTCACAGGCCTTTTGTTCCACAGCGTGGCGTACCTGGTGAAGGCGTACTCGGAAAGCTTCGAGGAAGTGGACGCCGGCGTGCTGGAAGCGCTGCGCGCCAGCGGTGCGTCGTGGTGGCAGGTAGTGTTCCAGGGCGTGGTGCCCGAAAAGGTGAACGAGATGCTGTCGTGGACGTTCATCCGCTTCGAGATCAACTTCGTCAACGCCGTGGCCGTGGGCGCCGTGGCGGGCGCGGGCGGCATTGGCTACCAGCTGTTCCTGGCCGGTAGCTTCTACTACAACATCCACGAGGTGGGGCTGATCGTGTACTTGTGCCTGGCGGTGGCCGTGGTGCTGGAAGTGGCGGCCACGCAGCTGCGCAAGCGCTACATCGTGCAGCACTGATTTGTCTTGCGAGCGGGAGGGCCTGGGGGCTGCGGGGCCCGGGGCGATGCCCAGTCGCTCAAACAGTCCTCGCTTCGCTGCGAAACTCGCTTGGTGGGCACCACCCCGGGCCCCGCAGCCCCCAGGCCTCTTGCATGTTGAAACGATCGTTCTGCGCGGGGCGCTTGCGCGGATTCGCGGCCGGTGTATGAAGAGAGAAAAACTCAGATGGGAGTGGTGTTTTGTTGAAACGGTATGAGCGTACTCGTGCTTTGGTGGAGGGCGATCCGGCGTTGGCTCGGGCCATCGTGTGCGAGGTGGAGCGCGACGGGGCGCAAGATGCCGTCGCGGTGCTCGACGAGCCGCGCGAGGAACTGGTGATGGTGCAGGCGCGCGAGACGGCGCAGGGAAGCCTGTTCTTCCTGGGCGAGGCGCTGACGACGTCGTGCCGCGTGCGCGTGGGCGACGCCGTGGGCTTGGGCCTCGTGCTGGGCAGCGATCGCTGCCGCGCCTACGAGCTTGCCGTGGTGGACGCGGTGTTCTCCGGCGCGGCGGGCGACGCGTGGGCTTCCCGTTGGGACGCTTCCCTGCGCGCCGAGCTAGCGCGCGTCGAAGCGCGCGACCAGCGCGAGGCGCGCCGCACCGCGGCGACGAAGGTTGATTTCTCGACTATGAAGGTGGAAGCATGACGATACGAGAAGACGCTGACCTGCATCGCGCCCAGCGGGCGTTCCGCTGCGTGCTCGATGCGTTCGCGCATCCGGGAACCGTGCACCAGTTGGTGCCGGCGCCCGAGAACCCGGCGAGCCCCGTTGCGCTCGACGCGTCGTTGGAGCTGGTGGTGCGCCTGTTCGTGGACCAGGCGGTGACGTTCTGCGTGGCCGATTCCGAGTCCGACGCCGTGGCCGTGTACCTCACGAGCGAGACGCACGCGCGTCGGGCGCCCCTGCGCGATGCCGACTTCGTAGTGGTGCCCGCGCGCGCCGACGCGCAAACGGCCAGCGAGGCCGTGGCCGAGGCGTGCCGCGGCACGCTGGTGTCGCCGGAGAAGGGAGCGACTCTGCTCATGGGCTGCGCGCGCTTGGCCGGCGTGCCCGAGAGCGGCGAGGTGACCGAGCCGGCCGTGCACGTGGTGGCGCTGCAGGGCCCGGGGGTGGAGCGCGAGAACCGCTTCGCCGTCGATCGCGTGGACTGGCTGCGCGCCCGCGACGCGCGCGGCGACGAGTTCCCTTGCGGCATCGAGATCGTGCTGGTAGACCCGGAGGGTCGCATAGCGGCCGTTCCGCGCAGCTCGAGCGCGCGACGCCTCGCCGACCCCGCAACCGGGTTCGGCGCCGACCCCGCGTCTGACCTCGCGCGCGACGCTGCAACCAACCCAGCGCCCGGCCTCGATCCCTCAACCGATCCCGCGTCGATGTTTCACGTGAAACAATCGACTCAATGTAGTGCGACAAAAGAACAAATGTTTCACGTGAAACATTCCGAGTCCGTGCCTGCTGAGGGGTTCGCGCCCGCCGCAACCGCCGCATCCGCTGCGAAGGGGGTGCGCTAGATGGGATACGTTGCCGTGCGCGGTGGCGGGAAAGCCATCGAGGAAAGCCTCAAGCTGCTGGAATACCAGCGCGTTAACGCGTCGTCCGCCTGGGGCACCGACGAGATCGAGGGCACGTTTCCCGAACTGGTCGACCAGGTGATGGGCGAGGCCTCGCTCTATGCGCCGCGTCTGGCTGCGCTGGCGCTCAAACAGGCGCAGGGCTCGCCCGACGAGGCCGTGTTCCTGCTGCGCGCGTTCCGCTCCACGCTGGAGCGCCCCTACGTGTCGCGTCCGGTGGACACGGGCGCCATGCGCGTGAACCGCCGCGTGTCGGCCGCGTTCAAGGACGTGCCCGGCGGCCAGGTGCTGGGTGCCACGCGCGACTACAGCCACCGTCTGCTGGCGTTCGACCTGGAAACCGAGGGCGCCGAAGAGCTGGCCGAGAAGCGCGCCGAACTGGCCGCCCACTTCGAGAAGGTCGCCGAGGCCCTCGAGGCCGCGCCCGACGTTGCGCCCGCCGCTTCCCCGTGCGCGGAGATCCCCGTAGGGGCGGGCTGCTGCCCGCCTGCGGGCGCCCAGCAGGGCGCCCCTACGAAGTCTCCCGACACCGCCGTGCCCGGCGCGCCCCAAACTCCCGCCACCCTTCCGCGCGTGCTGGACTACCTGCGCGCCCAAGGCTTGCTTGCGTACGTCGAAGCTGACGACGCGCCGCCGGTGGATGCCACCATGGCGCCGCTGTCGTTCCCGGCGCCGCGCTCGGTGCGCTTGCAGACGCTCGCGCGCGGCATGACGCAGGCCGTCGAGGCGCTGGGGTACGCCGCCATCCGCGGCTTCGGCCCCGCGCATCCCACGGTGGGCGAGCTTCGCTCCGGCCGCGTGGCCGTGGCCGTTGACCATCCGCTTGAGGCGGGCGGCGAGCAAGACGCCTACTACCTGGGTTCCGTCCCGGTGACCGAGGTGGAAAGCGTGTTCGAGAGCGAGGGCGAAAGCGATGCCGGCGACGGCGCGGCGACGGCCACGCGCTCCGATGGCGGCGGCCTGTCGCTGGCCATCGGCTACGGCCTGGTGTTCGGCCGCGCCGAGACGAAGGCCATCGCCATGAGCGTGCTCGACCACTGCCTGGAGCACGGCGACAAACGGTTCCCCACCGAGGACGAGGAGTTCGTGCTGTACCACGTGGACGGCGTGGAGGCCACCGGCTTCATCTCGCACCTCAAGCTGCCCCACTACGTCACGTTCCAGTCGAAGCTGTCCAGCGTGCGCGGCACGCGCGACGATCGCGGCGAGCACGACCGGCACGGCACGCGCGTCGCGCACGACCCGCAAAGTACGCGCGACCCGCACGACCAACCCGCCGAGTCGAAGGAGGCCCGCGATGCAGCAGCGCTATAACTACGCGTTCTTCGACGAGGCGTCGAAGCGCGAGATCCGCCGCGCCCTGATCAAGGGCGTGTCCATCCCCGGCTACCAGGTGCCTTTCGCCTCGCGCGAGATGCCCATCGGGCGCGGTTGGGGCACGGGCGGCCTGCAGATCACGCTGGCCATCATCGGTCCCGACGACACGCTCAAGGTGATCGACCAGGGTTCCGACGACAGCGTGAACGCCGTCAACATCAAGAAGCTGGTCGTCGACACCACCGACGTGGAGGTGACCGACGCCACCAAGGATGCCACGCTCATCCAGTCGCGCCATCGCATTCCCGAGCATCCGCTGGACGACGGCCAGATCCTCGTGCTGCAGGTGCCCACGCCCGAGCCGCTGCGCAGCTTCGAGCCCAGCGAGGCCGCCACGAAGCGCCTCCACGCCGAAGCCGACTACACCGGTGCGTGGCTGGAGCTGTTCGACCAGATCGTGCGCTTCGATGCCACCACCACCGGCGCCGACCATCCCGTGCAGGTGTTCGGCCGCTACGTGATGGCGCCGTCGCCCATCCCGCGCTTCGACAACCTGAAGCTGAACCAGGCGCGCCACCTCACGCTGTTGGGGGCGGGCCGCGAGAAGAAGATCTACGCCGTGCCGCCCTTCACCGATGTTAAGCCGCTCGATTTCGAGGACTACCCGTTCGCGGTGGAAACCTTCGAGGGAAAGCGCTGCCGCCTGTGCGGCGCCGAGGGAGTCTACCTGGACGAGCTGGTGGACGAAGCCACCGGCGAAACCGTCTATCAATGCAACGACACGGACTGGTGCACGCAGCGGCGCGAAACGACCGGCGATTCTCGGAAAGGAACTTCCCATGCTTGATGCGCAACGATTCGGCGTCGACGAGGAGCCGTGCCTGTCGGTGCGCCACCTGTCGAAGCGCTTCGGCGCGGGCTGCCCGCACTGCCTTGCTCCCGCGGCGCAGCTGGAACGCAACGTATGCCCGCGTTGCGGCACGGTGCACGCCGTGCGCGACGTCAGCCTGGACGTGTTCCCGGCCGAGATCGTCGGCATCGTGGGCGAGTCGGGAAGCGGTAAGTCGTCGCTGATGAAGTGCCTGTTCTTCGACGAAGAGGCCACCGAGGGCGACGTGCGCGCCCGTCCCTTCGACGGCGGCGCGGCGAACCTGCTGCAGCTGTCGCCCCAACATCAGCGCGCCATCCGCAACACGGTGTTCGGCATGGTGTACCAGAACCCCTACCTGGGGCTGCGCATGGATTTCTCCAGCCTGTCGAACATCGCCGAGCAGATGATCGCCGCCGGCAACCGCAACGTGGGCGCCATGCGCGCTCGCGGGGAGGAGCTGCTCGCGCGCGTGAACATCCCGCTGTCGCGCGAGGTCGAGCCGCCGCGCAACTTCTCCGGCGGCATGCAGCAGCGCGTCCAGATAGCCAAGGCGCTGTCGAACAACCCGCCCATCCTGCTGCTCGACGAGGTGACCACGGGCCTCGACCTCTCCGTGCAAGCCGCCGTGCTCGACCTCATCCAGCAGATCAGGCGCGACTTCAACGTCAGCATGCTGGTGGTCAGCCACGACCTGGGCGTCATCCGCATGCTGGCCGACCGCACGCTGGTCATGCTGGACGGCCGCGTCATCGAAAGCGGCCTGACCGACCAGATCCTGGAAGACCCCCAACACGCATACACCCAACAGCTCGTCTACTCCTTGCTCTGACGAGCAAGGAGTACGCCGACGCTGCGGGCTCTTCCGGTGTCCGATCTTGGCGCTCCAAGCCCTCGTCGCGTACCAAAGTACGCTTCCTCGGTCTTTCACGCCAATCTCGGGCACCGGAAGAACCCTCGCTGACTTACTACGCCAACATGTGACCCTTTGAAAGGAACCTGCACCATGGACACCAATTCTTGCATCATCCGCGGCGGCACGGTGGTGTGCGCCGACCGCGTGCTTCCCGACTGCGACGTCGTGGTCATCGACGGGCGCATCGCCGCCATCGAGCCGGTGGGCGCGTCCGACTTCGACGCGCAGCCCGATGCCACGATGGGCGTGCTGCCCGTGGTGGACGCGCGCGGTGCGTACGTGGTGCCCGGCCTCATCGACATCCACTCGGACTACGTGGAGAACGTGGCCTCGCCGCGCCCCAGCGTGGTCATGGACCTGTCCACGTCGCTGTACAAGGCCGACCGCGAGCTGGTGTCGCACGGCGTGACCACCATCTTCCACTCGCTGTCGGTGTACGGCGCGCACGTGTTCGACCACAAGCCCATCCGCGATTTCGGCAACGTGAGCGCCCTCATCGACCGCGTGGCCGCCCTGCGCGCGGGCGAGGAGCGCGACCACCTCATCCGCCACCGCCTGCACATGCGCGTGGAGCTGGACTCGGTGGACCTGTACGACGACATCGAGAGCTTCCTGCGCTCGGGCAAGGTGGACCTCGTGTCGTTCATGGACCACACGCCCGGGCAGGGCCAGTACCGCGACCTGCTGGTGTTCGGCGACACGCTGAAAGGCTACCGCGACGTCAGCGACGAGGACGTGCGAGACATCGTACGTCAGCAGCAGGAGAGCCAGAAGCTCACGTACGCCCAGATCACAGCTCTGGCGGCCGTGGCGCGCGAGCGCGGCGTGTCCATCGCCTCGCACGACGACGACAGCGAGGACAAGCTGGCGTTCATGGACGGCCTCGAGGCCACCATCTCCGAGTTCCCCATCTCGCTGGACATCGCGCGGGCGGCGCGGGCGCGCGGCATGCACACCATCGCGGGCGCGCCGAACGTGATGCTGGGCCACAGCCACTCGGGCAACCTCAGCGCGCGCGAGGCCGTGCAGGCCGGCGCCATCGACGTGTTGTGCAGCGACTACTACCCGGCGGCGCTGCTGGACGCGGTGTTCACGCTTCGCGACCAGTGCGGGCTCGACATCGCGAAGGCGTTCGCGCTGGTCACCATCAACCCGGCGAAGGCCGCGGGCATCGCCGACGAGGTGGGCTCCATCGCGGTGGGCAAGCGCGCCGACGTGCTGCTGGTGCGCGAGATCTCCTGCGGCGAAGGCGAGAGCTCGGGCGAGCACCCGGGTGCGAGGCCGGACGGTCGCGCTGCGCGCACGATGCCCGTGGTCACGCGCGCGTTCGTGGGCGGCCGCTCGGTGTTCCGCTCGCACTATCCCGACCAGCCGCGCGGCTACGGACGCGACACCGAGCAGCTCGTCTCGCTCGACCAGCTGACCCGCCCTCTGGCCAAGGCGGTGTAGCATGGCGCTCCTCCGAATCGACGGCCTGTCCAAAACCTTCCTGCTCCATCGCGTGAACCGGCGCGTGCAAGGGTGCCAGGACATCGACTTCGCCATCGAACCGGGCCAGTTCGTGGGCATCACGGGGCGCAGCGGCAGCGGCAAGTCCACCATCCTACGCTGCATCTGGCGCACGAACCTGCCCGAGCGCGGCCGCATCCTGTACGACTCTCAGCGCTTCGGCATGCTGGACCTTGCCCAGGCCACGCAGCGCCAGATGCTGTACCTGCGCGCCTACGAGCTGGGCTACGTCTCCCAGTTCCTCAACGCCCTGCCGCGCCAAACCGCCTACGACATCGTGCTGAAAAGCGCGTTGGAAGCGTACGGCGCCGACGAGCGCTCCCGCGCCGAAGAGGAGACCGAGCGCATGCTGCGCCACTTCGATCTGGACGAAGGCCTGTGGGAGCTGTACCCCCGCACGTTCTCGGGCGGCGAGAAGCTGCGCCTCAACATCGCCGCCGCCATGATCAAGCGCCCGCGCCTGCTGCTGCTCGACGAGCCCACGGCCTCGCTCGACAACGCGTCGAAGCTCAAGGTGCGCTCCCTCATCGAGCAGCTGAAAGCCGAAGGCACCACGATGCTCGGCATCTTCCACGACCTCGAATTCATGGAAGGCTTGTGCGATCATGAGTTCAACATGCAGGAGGGGATGATGGCGTGACGAGGATGCATCGCCCGCGCCCGACGCCGTGCGGTCGCGAGCAGGAAAGGGTGGCGCGCAAGAGAACGGATGTTTCACGTGAAACATCCGGAGGCGGCGACGGAGCCCCTTGCGGCGGCGACCTTCGTGGCGGCGGCGCCTTGCGCGGTCGCGCAACGTCGTCCCAATGGCAAAAAGCATTCGAATTCGGAATCTCGAGCTGTCTTTTCGCGGCGCAGGAAAGCGGAACGCTGGCAAAACGCCTGGTCGTGGAAAACCATGCCCCGACTTCTCGCATGGTCCGACCCTATGAGGCGGGCACGCCTTCCGAATTCGATGCTTTTTTGCCATTCCGAGCCGTATTCCGTACCGCGAAGGGGGAATCGTGATCGAAGATCTTCACGTGCATTCGACGATGTCCGACGGCTCGGACACGTTCGAGCAGGTGCTCGAACAAGCGGCGCAGCGAGGCGTCGAGCGCCTGGCGTTCACGAACCACGACACCACTGCCGGGCTGACCGCCGCTCGCGAGCTGGGCGAGCGCCTGGGCGTGCAGGTGGTGGGCGGCATCGAGGTGAGCGCCTACGATTTCGAGCGCGGCCGCAAGGTGCACATCCTGGGGCTGGGCGTCGAGGAGGGCGCGCCCGCGCTGGCCGCCCTGTGCGGGCCCACGCTGCAGCAGCGCAATGCGAACTCGCTGTGGCAGCTGGACCGGTTGGTGGAAGCGGGCTACGAGGTGGACGTAGAGCGCGCGCTTGAGCTGGGCCGCGCGTCCACGTGCCTGTACAAGCAGCACCTCATGGCCGCGCTCACCAGCGAGCCGTACCCCAGCGCCGGCTACCGCACGCTGTGCCGCAGCCTGTTCAAGAACGGCGGCATCTGCGACCGCGATATCGACTACGTGGACGCGCGCGACGCCGTGCGGGCTGTCGTGGAGGACGGCGGGCTGGCGGTGCTCGCGCATCCCGGCCAGCTGGACAGCTACGATCTGCTTCCCAACCTGGTGGAATGCGGTCTCGGCGGCATCGAGCGCTTCCATCCCGACCACACCTTGGCGGATCACGCTCGCTGCGCAGAGCTGGCTGTCCGTCACCGCCTCGTCTGCACGAGCGGCTCCGACTACCACGGAAGGTTCGGCAGGGTTCCCCACGTGGGGTTTCGCGTTCCGGCGTAGATTGCGCGAACCTTCCGGAGCGCTAGGGCGCGTGCCGCTGCGTGCGCAGGCCCGCCGAATCGGCCTGTGAGGCCGCCCTGCGCACCGACCGCTCCGTCCCCGCGATCGCCCTCTCCGCATCGACGCGCCCTGCGCCCCGCGATCGCGACCTCGTACGGGCGGGGGTTCGCGCGCTTTGGCGGTTGTACGCCGTCCGTCGACGCGCTACACTGGTCGCCATGACGCGCGACCCCTCATCGACTTCGCCGAACGCCCCTGATCCGAGGGGCGTTTTTTCGCGCGCCCGCATCGCTTCGGCCTGCCTGCGCTTCGCGCGGACCCACGCGGTGCTGCTCGTGTCGGCGCTCGCCGCGGCAGCCACCATGCTGGTCGTGCCGCCCGACGCCTCCTATCTGGGCTACTTCGATCTTAAAACGCTCGCTTGCCTGTTCGGCATCCTCGCGCTCGTCGGTGCGCTGCGCAACGCAGGCGTGTTCGAAGCAACGGCTCGCGCGATGGTGGGGCGCTTCTCCACCTGCCGCGCGGCCGTCGCGGCCATCGTGGGCATCACGCTGGTGCTGTCGATGATCGCCACGAACGACATGGCTCTCATCATGATGCTGCCCCTCTGTGCGGCGACTTTGCTCAAAGCGGGGTGGGAACGCGCGCTTCCCTTCGCGTTCATCATGCAGAGCCTGGCGGCGAATCTCGGCGGCATGATCGTGCCGTTCGGAAACCCGCAGAACCTCTACCTGTTCGAGCGGTTCGACATCCCGCTGACGGACTTCCTTGCTACCATGGCGTTGCCCTTTGCCGTGTCGGTGCTGCTCATCGGCCTGAGCTGCGCCCTGTTCGCGAAGCCGACGCCGCGCGCTTCCGAAGGGCGGCCTGCGGAGGGGCGGCACCTCGCGCGATCCGACGTCGCCCCTGTCGACCGTCGTCGCGCCATCGCGTTCGGCGCGCTGCTTCTGGTGGTCATCGCCTCGGTGTTTCGCCTGGTTCCGTATCCGGTTTCGCTCGTCGCCGTGGTAGCCGGCCTGCTCGTGCTCGACCGTCGCGCCCTGCGCTCGGTGGACTTCGGGCTGCTGCTCACCTTCGTCTGCTTCTTCGTGTTCGCGGGCAATATGGCGCGCATCCCCTCGGTCGAAGCGGTGTTGTCCCAGGCGATGGCCGATAACGCGCTGCTGGCCAGCGCGGCCGCCAGCCAGATCGTCAGCAACGTGCCGGCCGCGGTGTTGCTGTCGCATTTCACCGACAGCTATCAGGCGCTGCTCGTGGGCGTGAACATCGGCGGCGCAGGCACGCTGGTGGCATCGCTGGCCAGCCTCATCACGTTCAACCAGTATCGTGCCGTGCGTGCTGCGCTCGGGCGCCGTCCCGAATTGGCGCGCCAAACGGCGAGCGGCTTCGTCGCGCGCTTCACGGCTTTCAACTTCGCGTTTCTCGCGGTGCTGTATGCCGTGTGCGCCGTATGCGGATAGCCGCTCCATCGCTCTAGCGCGCTAAACCGCACGGCCCTCCGAAACGACCGCTCGGGGGCCATCACGCTCAACTAACCCTTCTCTTGGCGCCTAGACCTTTGATAAAGAGCGTCCGGGGCCGTATAGTAGTGCGACTGCATCATACTTATAGTGTTCGAGAAAAGCGGATGCAGTGGAAAGGGGAGGAACATGAATATCAAGAAATGGGGCGCGCTCGTCGCCGCAGGCGCGTTGGCCGCGTCGCTCGCGCTGTTCGGCTGCTCGTCCGGAGATCAGGGAGCCACCACCAGCAGCACCAGCGGGAACGATGCGGGCTACACGTTGGTCAACGACGGCAAGCTGACGGTGGCGGCGTCGCTCGACTTCCCGCCGTTCGAGAATCTCAACGGCGACAAGCCCGAAGGCTTCGCGGTGGACCTCATGACCTTGCTGGCGGAAGAGATGGGTCTCGAGTGCGAGTATCTGCCGTCCACCAAGTTCGACACCATCGTGCCGCTCATCCAGACCGGCGGCAAGGCTGACGTCGGCGTGTCTTCGTTCACCATCACCGACAAGCGCCTGCAGCAGGTGGATTTCACCGATCCGTACTGCAACGTGAACCAGAGCATCACCGTGCGCAGCGATTCGGGCATCACCGACGTCGCCCAGCTTGAGGGCAAGAAGATCGGAGCCCAAAGCGGCACGACCGGCTACGAGTGGGCTGCCGAGAACATCAAAGATGCCGAGGTTACCGGTTACGACGAGATGACGGCTGTGTTCGCCGCGCTCGACTCCGGCCAGATCGATGCCGTGTCCGTGGACTTGCCGGTGGCGAACTACTACGTGAGGTCGTACTCGGACTGCCAGGTGATCAAGGAGATTCCCACGGGCGAGCAGTATGCCGTCGCAGTGAGCAAGGAGAACCCCGAGCTCACGAAGGCGCTGAACAAAGCGCTGCAGGCCGTGCATGACAACGGCAAGTACGACGAACTTGCCGCCAAGTGGCTTCAGTAAATCAACCAGCGTGACATCATGAGTATCATTCGATGCACGCGGATGCACCTGGCAAGTGCCGCAGCGCTTTTGGCCGCTGCGGCACTTGCCGTGCTGTTCGCGTTTCCGCTGAGCGCTCAGGCGATGGAGGTTGAGCGATGGACCGCCCAGCCCAACGACGACGCGCTCGAAAAGGTCATGGGCGCCACGCCCACGCGCGTCACGTGGCAAGGGCAGACCGCCGAAGACGAATCGCTGTCGGCGTTGGCTATCGATCTGCCCGAAGGCTCGTCAGTCGACGCCGAGAACGTCAAGGTTACCGTCATGAACGGCCTCGATCGCCTCGACGTCGCCTCGAAGGTGCAGGTTGACGGCGGATCGCTGGTCACGGTGACGTTCCCCGAGGCCACGCCCGCCGGCTCTCTTGTCATGGTGGAGTGCAACCGCACGCTTTTGCCGGGCGATGGGGGAACCTTCGGCCTGACGGGAAGCTATACCACGGCGGACGGGCAGACGCTCGACATGCCTGCCTCCGACAAGACGTTCGACGTGGTCAGCACGTCTCCGGCCGAGCAATTGTCCACTTGGCTCGGCATGCAGGATTGGGTGAAGGCGTGGAACTCCAACAAGTTCCTCCACCTGTTCTTCGACCCCAGCATCATCGTCACCTCGGTGCCGGTGGTGTTCAGCGGATGGCTTATCGCCATCGCGCTCGTCATCGTCAGCTTTCCGCTGGCCATTCCCATCGGCCTTCTGTGGTCGTTCATGCGCATGGCGAAAAGCCGTGTCCCGCGCGCTCTCGGCGCTACGTACATCAACATCGTGCGCGGTACGCCGCTGTTCCTGCAGATATACATCGCGTTTTTCGGTTTGCCGCTGCTCGGCATTAAAATGGATCTGTTCGTGTTGGGCGCAATCGTCCTCGTGCTGAACTCCAGCGCGTACCTGGCGGAGATATTCCGCGCGGGCATCCAGTCCATCAACGGCGGCCAGTTCGAAGCTGCGCGCTCCTTGGGCATGAATGGCGCGCAGACGATGTTCTACGTTATCATCCCGCAGACCGTGCGGCGCGTGATCCCCACGATGACGAGTGAGTTCATCCTCATGTACAAGGACACGTCGCTGTTGGCCGCCGTAGGCGTCATGGAGATCATGATGTACGCGAAAACCATCACGGCCGCTACGGGCAACGTGACGCCGTATATCGTGGCCGCCGGCTTCTACCTTATCGTGACCATTCCCATGACGAAGCTCATCAACTCGATGGAGCAGCGCATGGCGGGCGGCCGCAAGAAGCGTAAGAAGGGCGTGACCATCACGTCGGAAGAGGCCGTGCTGCCCGACTCCGATGCGGCCGTGTCCAAGAGCCTGCGCATGTCCGAGACGCTGGCCGGCTCCAACCATATCAGCCATTAAGGAGGTGCGGATATGAGCGAAGAAAGCACAAATGCAGCTGACGTGCGCGTCGGCGAGCCGGTGGTCCGCATCGAGGGGCTGCGCAAATCGTTCGGCGACAACGTGGTGCTGCGCGGGATCGATCTGGAGGTGCAGCGCGGCGAAGTGGTGGTCATCCTGGGTCCGTCGGGTTCGGGCAAGTCGACGCTGCTGCGCTGCGTGAACTTGCTGGAAACGCCCACGGATGGGCGCATCTTCTTCGAGGACACCGAGATCACCGCGAAGAAGACCGACATCAACAAGGTGCGCGCCAAAGTGGGCATGGTGTTCCAGAACTTCAACCTGTTCCCACACCTCACGGCGAAGAAGAACGTGATGCTGGCGCAGCAGAAGGTGCTGCATCGCGGCAAGGAAGAGGCCGAGAAGATCGCCGTCGAGCAGCTGACCCGCGTAGGCCTGGCCGACCGTGTGGACTACAAGCCCTCCGAACTGTCGGGCGGCCAGCAGCAGCGCGTGGCCATCGCCCGCGCGCTTGCCATGGACCCGCACGTCATGCTGTTCGACGAGGCCACCAGCGCGCTCGACCCCGAGCTGGTGCGTGACGTGCTGGGCGTCATGAAAGGCTTGGCGAAGGGCGGCATGACCATGATCGTGGTCACCCACGAGATGGGCTTCGCCCGCGACGTGGCCGACCGCGTCATCTTCATGGACGGCGGCTTCATCGTGGAGCAGGGCACGCCCGAAGAGGTGTTCGACCACCCCAAGTCCGATCGGACGAAAGACTTCCTGGGCCACATCTCATAGTTCCCGCCGCGCCCCGCCCCAGCGGGGCGCGCCCACATCCAAGCGACCGGCGCTCCGCTCAGGATGACGGCTTGCCATGGGCGACAGTCTATCCGTACAGATGTTTCACGTGAAACATCTTCGTCGGCACTTCATAGCCCCGCCGCGCCCCGCCGACCAACCGACCCGGCGGGGCGCGGCGGGGGTCTGCGTTGCACAGTTTTGCACGATATGTTGCGTCTCAAGCGCTTTCGGACGCCCTCGCGCTCCTCCGGGCGCACTTCTCGCGAGCGTTTTACCAGGTCGCGCGAAATCGGGGTTCGAGCGGTTCGGGTCGAACGCAGCATATCGCGCAAAACTGTGCAACGCGGACCCCGCACCCCCTCCCCCTCGCCCGCCCCCTCCCGCCGGCCAACCCCCGCCGGCTAGCCCCCGCTCGCACCCTCCCCGCCGGCTAGCCCCCGCTTCGCTCCCCGTCAATTCGTCCAAAAATGTTATTCGTCCAATAACATTTTTTCTACAAATGATGGTATAATGCGCCCCATAGACATCTGTCGGTACAGACGAGAGTAAGGGGGTGTGCGATGGATATCTTCTCCGATCCTGTGCTTCTGGCGCGTTTGCAGTTCGCTTGCACGGCGGCGTATCACTTCATTTTCGTGCCGTTGACCATCGGTTTGGGACTTATCCTTGCCATCAACGAAACACGGTACTACCGTTCCCGCGACCCGAAGGACGCGGCTGCCACCAAGTTCTGGGTGAAGATCTTCACCGCGACGTTCGTGTTAGGCTTGGCCACGGGCATCACGATGGAGTTCTCCTTCGGAACGAACTGGGCGGATTACTCGAGGTTCGTCGGCGACATCTTCGGTGCGCCGCTGGCCGCCGAGGCGCTGCTCGCGTTCTTCCTGGAGTCCACGTTCCTGGGCGTGCTGCTGTTCGGGCGCAAGCGCGTGTCGCCGAAGTTCTACATGGTGTCGGCCTGGCTCGTGTGGTTCGGCTCGGCTCTGTCGGCCCTGTGGATCCTCATCGCGAACTCGTGGATGCAGACCCCGGCCGGCGCGGAGCTGTCCGCCGACGGCTCGAAGGCCGTCATCACCGACTTCCTGACCGCGGCGATGAACCCGTCGGTATGGCCGCGCTACTCGCACACCATCGTGGCCGTGCTCATCATGGGCGCGTTCGTGGCCATGGCCGTTTCCGCGTGGTACCTCATCAAGAACCGCCACAAGGAATTCGCCATGAAGACGATGAAGCTGGGCGCCGTGGTGGGCATCGTGGTCAGCTGCGTCATGCTGGTCACGGCTCATTCCTCCGCCGTCACCGTCGCCGAGGAGCAGCCCACGAAGCTTGCCATGATGGAGGGCATGTACGACTCCGAGGTGCCTCCTCTGTACGCGTTCGGGTGGGTTGACGAGGAGAACCAGAAGGTCATCACCCCGTTCTCCATCCCGGGTGGCACGAGCTTCCTTGCAACCGGCACCTGGGACACCGAGTACGAGGGCCTCAACCAGCTGGCCGCTTCCGTCGAGTACGGTGCTCTCGATCCCGAAACCGCGCCGGTGAACTTCGTGTTCCAGACGTACCACCTCATGGTTGCCATGTACGGCCTCATCATGCTCACCGTTATCCTGGCGCTCGTATTCACGCTGCGCGGCGGCAAGATCCAGAACATGAAGTGGTTGCAGCGCCTGGTGCTCATCTCGCCGGTGTTCCCGCTCATCGCCATTCAGGCGGGCTGGTTCACGGCCGAAGTCGGCCGCCAGCCGTGGGTGGTGTACCCGTCCGCAACCAGCCCCGAAGGCGTCAGCCTGCTCACGAACGAGGGCGTCTCGCAGTCGGTGTCCGCTCCCGAGCTGGTGATCACGATGGTGCTGTTCCTGGTGGTGTACGCGTTCCTCATGGTCGCGTGGGCTCGCACGATGGGTCGCTTCATCAAGGAAGGGCCGGTTGCAGAGCATGAGCCTGCGTTGGAGGGCGCCGCTGCGGGCAAGACCCCGAAGGGCAAAGCAGCCCCCTCGTTCGGCGACGACCTCGCGAAGGAAGGTGAGTAGTCATGGAAATCACGTTCTTCCAGGGGCTTTGGTTCCTCCTGATCTTCGTGTTGATCGCCGGCTATTTCGTGCTCGACGGTTTCGACCTGGGCGCGGGCGTGCTGTACCCCTTCGTGGCGAAGGGCGATGAAGAAAAGGCCGTTGTGCGCACGAGCATCGGCCCGGTGTGGGACGGCAACGAGGTGTGGCTGCTCACCGCAGGCGGCGCGCTGTTCGCGGCGTTCCCGGCGGCATACGCCACCACGTTCTCCGGGTTCTATCTGGCGGTCATGCTGGTGCTGTTCGGCCTGATCGTGCGTGCTGTTTCGCTGGAATACCGCGGCATCGACCACAAGTGGGCGAAGGTGTGGGACGGCTGCTTCTTCGTGGGCTCGCTGCTGCCGGCGCTGCTGCTGGGCGTTGCCGTGGGCAACATCTACGCGGGCATCCCCATGAGCGCCAACGGCGACTACACGGGCATTCCGCTGCTGGGCCTCATCACCCCGTTCACGCTGCTGTGCGGCCTGCTGGGCCTGTCGATGTTCCTGGCGCAAGGGGCGTCCTGGCTGGCGCTCAAGGCGCCGAAGCCTAGCGACCTGCAGGCGCGCGCCGCGAAGCTGCGCTTCCCGCTGCAGATCGTGTCGCTGGTGCTGTTCGTCGCGGTGACCGCCTATGCTCTGCTGGGCATTCAGCCGGCAATGGATCCCCTGCTGGGAGCGGTTCGCTGGTTGCTGGCCGCCCTGTTCGTGGTTGCCATCGTCGCCTCCGTGTTCTTCGCGAAGAGCAAGGACTGCGACCTGGGCGCCTTCATCGCCCAGTCGGGCGCGGCGGCGCTGCTGGTGCTGCTGCTGGCCGCTTCGATGTTCCCGAACTTCGTGGTTGCTTCGGCCGATAGCGTCGGCCCGGCCATCACGGCCATGAGCGCCGCGTCGTCCGAGCTCACGTTGATGTGGATGACCATCATCACGTGCGTGGGCCTGCCGCTGGTGCTGGTCTATCACGTCATCATCTACCGCACGTTCCGCGGTCGTGTGAAGGAAGAGGATCTGGCGCACTACTAGAGCGGATGCCGTTCCTTGCATAGAAGCGAACTGCCAGGAGCCGTCGGAAATCCGACGGCTCCTTTGCTATACTGTCGGAAACCGCACCTGAAAGGGGATTTTCCATGGATGAGCAGACCGCGCCGCAGCCGCCCGTACCGCCGCAGCCGCCCGTACCGCCCACCGTTTCCGCGCCGCCCGGTTCTCCGGCGCAACCGACGCAGCCGATGCCGCAGTCCGCGCAAGCGCCCGGATCCGCGCCTTACGGTCAGCAGCCGGGCCAGCCCTTCGGCCAGCAGCCTGCAGGCTACTATCAACCGGTTCCTCCGCAATCCAACGGCAAGGCCGTCGGCGCTCTCGTGTGCGGCATTCTGGCCATCTTGTTCTCGGCTTCTATTCTGTTCGGAATCGCGCTGGGTATCGTCGCCATCGTGCTGGCCGGCCAAGCCGTTAAGCAGGCGGGCAGGGACGGTAAGGCGACCGGTGGCAAGGTGTGCGGCATCGTCGGCATCGTGCTTTCGGTGCTGGCGTTCGTCTTGTACGTGGTTATCGGGGTTGGCGTGCTCGCCTTCGTGGTCGGTGCGTCCGACGAATACGATCGCACGTACTCGTTGGAAAGTTCCGACCTGTCGTCCATCACGCAGGGCGACCAGCAGATGGAAGCGGCGGCGTCTGAGAAGCTCGACCTGCTGAAGAGCAAGGATGCTGTGCTTATGCGGAAGATCGCCGACCAAGCCGACGAGCAGCTGGCCGACGCGACGGGATACAGCCTCACCGACTTGGGCATCGACCCCTTGACGTTCGTCGAGTGGATGCTGGTCGACTTCGACTATAAGCTCGACGGCGCCTACGATAACGGCGACGGCACGGGCACCGTGTATGCCGATGTGACGCTGCGCGATTCTATGGCCTTCGCCACCACGTTCATGGAAGACGCGCAAGCCGCCATCGACACCGGCGACTTGCAGTCCCTCGACGAGGCCGGCGCGAAGGTGCTTCTCGGCGAGCTCTACCAGGCTGCAATGGACAAGACCACCGCCATGACCACGGATTACGTAAGCTTGGAGGTGGTCAAGAACGGCGATTCCTGGCAGGTTGACGAAGACTCCTGGGGCGACGAGCTAGATTACCTTTTCGGCCTATAAAGAATCGATTCGGCTTCACGGTTTCCGCCGTGCCCCGTATCGCACGGGGCACGGCAGTCGTCGCAACGAAAGAAGGCGCGCATCATGCGCGCCTTCTTGCTTGATGCGGGGGAGGGGAGCTAGGCCAGCTTCTGGCCCAGCTCCTTGGCGGCGGCCGCCTTGTCGAAGTTGCCGCCGGTCTTCTGGGTGAGGGCGCCCATGACGCGACCCATGTCCTTCTTGGAGGACGCGCCCGTCTCGGTCAGCACCTCGTCGATGAGCGCGGCCAGCTCGTCGCCCGACACCTGCTTGGGCAGGTAGCTTTCCAGGATGGCCACCTGGGCGGTCAGGGTGTCGGTGCGTTCCTGATCGTTGCCGGCCTTGATGGAGCCGTCCAGCGTCTCCTTCGTCTGCTTGATCAGGCGCTTCAGCATGGCGTCCACGTCCGCGTCCGTGATGTCGCGGCGCTCGTTCACCTCGATGTTCTTGATCTCGCCGTGCACCTGGCGCAGGATGGACAACTTCGGCTTGTCCTTTGCTCTCATCGCATTTTTGATCTCGTCTTGCAGCTCGTCATAGCGCATGGGAACCTCGTTTCGCTCGCAGTTTGCTGTCCTGAGTATACTGCACCGTGAAACCCCGCCCAACCCAAACGGATGTTTCACGTGAAACATCCGGAATCGTTCGGCTCTGCGGTGCGTCGTGCTGGCATGCTTGCGCGAAAGCCGCCTTCCCAACGCCCGTCGATTCCGCGGCCGCGCCGAGAAGCCTGTTCCCGCGTAGCGCATCGCGTTAGACGATGCGCCGACGCTCTGCAATTCTGTGTTGATGCGGCTCCTGGTGACGTTGCGTCGCTCTGGTATGATGAAGCAAGCATATCGACATCGACCAGAAGGACTCGCATGAAAGACTTGCCGGCGCACCAACTCGATCCGAAGGTCAAAACGGTCTGGCGCATCAACGACGCCATTTGGCTTACCGTGGTATTCCTCTGCTGCTTCGTTCCATTCGCCATCGCTGCAATGGTGGATCCGGCGACGTGGATGTTCGTCGTCCTGGTCGCCGTCGCCGTTGCGTACGCAGCTTGCTTGATCGTGTGGTTGATCGTGCTGCCGCCCATCCGCTTCATGCGCTGGCGCTACGAGCTTTCCAGCGACTACCTCGATATCGCGAAGGGAATCGTGTGGCGCAAGCGTTTCGTCATCCCCTTCATCCGCGTGCAGAACACCGACACGCGCCAGGGTCCCATCTTACGTGCGTTCGGCCTGTCCAGCGTGACGGTGGCCACGGCGGCCGGCGAGCATGAGATCCCCGGCCTCGGCGCCGACGTCGCCGAGCAGCTGCGCGATCGCGCGGCCGAGCTTGCGCGCCTGGCCCAGGAGGACGTGTGATGACGGACTATCGCCAACCGCCCCAACCTCCGCAGCCCCAGCCTCGGCCCGCTGCGCCCCAACCCCAGCCTGCTGCGCCGCAGCCTGAAGGGCCGCGGGGGAGCCATGTCCATCATAGCTATATCTGGTTGGGCAGTCTGCGCACGGCGTTCATGCTGCTGGCCATCGTGGTCTTCTCCTCGTTCTCGGCTATCATCGGCGCCATCTCCGAGGGCGAAGCCATCACGCGCGGCGACATCCCCATGCTTTTCATCGTCATCGGATCCGTGATCGCCGGTATCGTCGTGCTGGTGGCGCTTGTGGCGGTCTACCAGGTGATCTCGTACAAGCATCTGTACTACGAGCTAGGGCCCGAGGAATTCAACCTGTATTCGGGCATACTCAACAAGAAGCGCGTGCATGTGCCCTACCAGCGCATCCAGTCCGTCGACCAGCACGCCACGCTCATCCAGCGCATCTTCGGCGTGTGCAGCGTCAGCATCGACACGGCGGGCGGCGCGGCGAACAAGGCCGTCATCGTGCCGTATGTGCAGAAGACGCAAGCTGAGGAGCTGCGCCGCGAGCTGTTCGCGCGCAAGCAGTACGCCGTAGCCGTGCGCAACGGTGCCGCGCCCGATGCCGCCGTTGCGGCGATGGCCTCTGCAGCGGGCGTTCCCGCGCAAGCCTTGCACGAGGGCGCCAATGTGCTGGACGCTCCCGCCGAGATCTGGCAGGACGTGCGCGGCGTGTTCGGTGGCGCCGCGGTGGATACGGGCCGCGTGACCTACGAGTACGGCATGTCCAACAAGGAGCTCGTGTTCACCGGCCTGTCGAACAACACGGCGTTCTTCGTCGTGGTTGTCGGCATCGTCGGCGCCGTTTCCCAGTTCATGGGTCAGATGGCGCCCATCCTCTCCGGTTCGATGGAGCCGCTCGTTGGCAACGTTGTAGCCACGAGCGTTCGGCTGTTCGGGGGCAGCCTCATCGCCGCGGGCGTGGCGACCTTCCTCGCTGCGTCGCTCGTGTTGTGGCTGCTGTCTGCCATCGGCGCTTGCGTCTCGTACGGCGGCTTCCGCGCATGTCGCCGCGACAACCGCATCGAAGTCGAGCACGGCCTGCTGCAGCACCGCTTCCAGGGCGTCGACGTCGACCGCGTGCAGTCGGTGATGGTGAAGCAGAGCTTCATCCGCCGTCTGCTTGGCTACTGCGAGCTGTCGCTGGGCAAGATCGATGCGGCGGCTGAAAACTCCGACGACCAGCAGAAAGGCCTCAGCCAGCAAGGGCTCGTGATCCATCCCTTCGTGAAGATGTCCCGCGTGCCCGAGATTCTCGCGGGCATCGTTCCCGAGTTCGCCGACGTTCCCACCGAGAACATCCCGGTGGCGCCCGTGGGGCTGCGTCGCGCCCTCATCCGCCGATGCATCATCCAGGGGACGGGCTTCTGGTTGGCCGTCCTCGTGGCGGCAGGGCAGATCGCGGTGAACCTCCTGGCGGATCCGGCCGTGCCTGACGGAGCCATGACGTTGTTCTTCGTCAACAACGGCGCGCTGTTCGGCTATGCGCTTGCGGTCGTGCTGCTCGTTCTCGACGCGGTAGGAGCCGTGCTGTGGTTCCGTGGCTCGGGGTTTGCGTACAACGAGCGTTTCATGCAGGTGAGCAACGGCGGGTTCGCTCGCGAGACCATCAGCTTCCCGCGCAAAAAGATACAGTTCGGTTACACGAAGACGAATCCTTTTCAACGCAATGCCGGCACCGCTACGGTCAACGCGCGCACTGCAGCAGGGGTTGGAGGCACTACCATCAGGCTTATCGATGCCCGAGAGGATGATGCCCGTGCGTGGCTTGCTTGGCTCAAGCCCCACGGAAATGTGATACAGTAGCACCATGAACGCATCAACTACATCCGACGCCAAAGGCGCTCGAAGTACCGGCTCCGGCCGCAGTGCCGAGAGCCCTTCTTCGGTCGTGCCCGAAACAGAGCACCGGCCCGCTCCCGGTTGGACGCCTTCGCAATTCAAGCCGAACGACTACGCCAGCATGCACGCGCTGCGCAACGAGGTGTCGCATACGTCGGCCAGCGCCACGAACAAAGCTCGCGACATCCGCGAGTACACGCTGGGGGAGGAGATCGCGAACTCCGTCACCCATGGCTTGGGGGCGCTGTTGGCCATTGCGGCCATCCCCATCCTCGTGGTGCGCGCGCTCGACGACGGAGGCGGCATCTACCTGTTCGCCGCGCTCGTGTACACCCTCACGATGCTGCTGGAATATACCATGTCCACGCTGTACCATGCCATCGCGGTAGACCGTGCGAAGCGCGTGTTCAAGGTGCTCGACCATAGTTGCATCTACCTGTTCATCGCCGGATCCTACACCCCGTTCTGCCTGATCTCGCTTGCCGATTCCGGCGGCGTGTGGCTGTGCGCCTTCGTGTGGCTGGTTGCGTTGGCGGGCGTTGCCTGCGAGGCGTTCTGGGTGTTTCGTCCGCGCTGGGTGTCGGCCGTGCTGTATCTTCTCATGGGCTGGTGCGTCATCTGGTTCCTCCCTGCGCTCATCGAGGCCATCCCCGGGCCGGGCCTGTGGCTGCTCGTGGGCGGCGGCATCTGCTACTCCATCGGGTGCATCTTCTACGTGTTGAAGAAGGTGCCGTACATGCATTCCCTGTTCCATCTCTGGGTACTCGCCGGAAGCGTTCTGCAGTTTCTGGCCATCTTCTTGTACGTTATGTAAGCGGTCGCGTGCATAAGCGCGCGGGCATGACAGCCCCACGGGTGCCGCGAGGACGCAGCGCGAAAGCGCCTCTCCGCGCGGCCAAAGCGCAGAGGTTGCGCATCGTCCGCTTGTCGAAGGAGTTGCAGAAGTACCATGGATATTTGGATTAGCATCGTCGTCACGTTCGTGCTGGTGCTGGTGAACGGCTATTTCTCGATGTCGGAGATGGCGTTGGTGAACGCGCGCCACGTACTGCTGCAGCACGATGCCGACGAGGGCGATAAAAGCGCCCAACGCGCGCTGGGTCTGGCCGCCGATTCGGGGCAGTTCCTGGCCACCATCCAGGTGGCCATCACGCTCGTCGGGTTCTTCGCCTCCGCGGCTGCCGCCACGAACCTCTCCGATCCGCTGGCGCAGTGGCTGTCCGGCTTCAACATCGGGTGGCTTTCCGTTATCGCGCCCGGCTTGGCCCCCGTGGTCATCACGCTCATCGTGTCATACCTCAGCATCGTGGTGGGCGAGCTGGTGCCGAAGCGCATCGCGCTGGCCGATGCCGAGCGCGTCAGCAAGATGGTGGCCGGACCGCTCATGGTGTTCCAGAAAATCGCTTCGCCTTTGGTGGCGTTGACCTCGGCGTCCGCGAACGGGCTGTCGCGCCTGTTCGGCATCAAGAACGCCGACGAGCGCCAGAACGTGTCCGAAGAAGAGATCAAGTACATGGTCACGGACAACGACGAGCTGCTCGAGGACGAGAAGCGCATGATCCACGACATCCTCGATTTGGGCGACATGACCGTGCACGAGATCATGACGCCGCGCGTGGACGTGATGTTCGCGGAAGACACCGACACGGTGCGCCAGACGGTGGAGCGCATGCGCGGCACGGGCTACTCGCGTCTGCCGGTGTATCACGAGGACATCGACCGCATCGTGGGCATCGTCCACTTCAAGGACCTCGTGGCGCCGCTCATGGACGGCAAGGAGCACGAGCCGGTGGCCGAGTACGCCTACGAGGCCATGTTCGTGCCCGAGACGAAGGATCTGTTCCCGCTGCTCGCCGAGATGCAAACGAATCGTCAACAGATGGCTATCGTCGTTGACGAGTACGGTGGCACCGATGGTTTAATTACCGTTGAGGACATCGTAGAGGAGGTCGTCGGCGAGATCGTGGACGAGACGGATCGAGAGAATCCGTTCATCGAGCAGGAAAGCGAGAACGTCTGGGTGGTCGACGGGCGATTCCCCGTCGAAGATGCCGCAGAGCTTGGATGGCCGGTGGAGGATTCGGCCGACTACGAGACCATCGCGGGCTGGCTCATGAGCATGCTCGACTCGGTGCCCCAGGTGGGCGAGGAACTTGCGTTCGACGGATACCGCTTCAAGATTCAGGCTATGCGCCGCCGTCGCATTTCGACGGTGCGCGTGGAACGACTGGACGATCCCTCCCCATCATGCGTGGACGCTGTCGAGGCGATCGACCGGGAGGAAGCGTGACGAGTGAAAAACGGCTGCTCCGTTCGCGAAAGGCGCTCATAGGCGGCGTCTGCGCGGGCGTGGCCGATTATTTCAACGTCGATCCTGTCATCGTCCGTATCATCATGGTGGTGTTCACCCTGGCCTCGGGCGGGCTGCTGGGCATCGCATACATCCTGCTGTGGATCGTGCTGCCGCTCGAACCGAAGGAGGAGGCGCCGCTCGACGTGCACCCCCAGTCGGTGCATTCCGAGACGTACGGGACGTTCGAATTCGGCGGCACCCCGCGCAAAACCGAGTCGGGGGCGCAAAATGCGCCCAATCCCGCGCAAGCGGCCGGTTGGCGCTATGCGCATCCCCCGTACGCCTCGGCCGCTCATGTGCCGCCCGAGCCCCCGGCAGGCGCATCGCGCGCCTCTGCCGCTGCGCCTGCCGATGCTTCTCGTTCGTATGCGCCTCCGGCGAGCCATTCGCATGAAGGGTGGATGCATGCCGCGCCGCAACAGCAGCCGCCGGCGAAGTCGTCGCGCTCGGGCGTGAAGGCTGCTCTGTTCGCGGGGTCGTTCCTGTTGTTTTTCGGCATGTCCGCTATGGTGGCGAGCATGGTCGAAGGCGTGGTGTGGTGGCAGTATTGGCCGCTTATCTTCGTTATCTTGGGCATCGTCGGTATGGTAGTCCCCGGCGAAGAGGGGCATCGCATGCGCCAGTTCGTGGACTCCCTTATCACGTTTTCCGCGGGAGTGGTGCTGGTGCTGATGAGCCTCGATGTCATCGGGTGGCGCTCCATCGAGTTCATGTTGGTGGGCCTATGGCCGCTGCTGCTTATTATGGTTGGGCTGCTGCTTCTGGGAGGCGCGCTCAAGTCGCCGCTGCTTACGTTGCTGGCAGGCTTGTGCTTCGTGGCGTTCTGCGTGGTGGGATTGCTGTGGTACTCGGTTCCGGGAGCGACGGAAGAGCTGGTTTTCTCGGCGCCGTACGGGCGCGAGTATCGTTTCGACATGCAGCCGTGGGAAAACATCGGTCTAAACGAGTCCGTTGTGATCTCGATAACCGAATGAGCGTGCTTGTCGCGTTACAGAGCACATAGTTCGTTCGCTTTTTCCCGTGTCCGCAACTAAGGCGAACCACCTGCTGAAATGCGCTTTCATTCACTGTCAAGCGAACAAATCGTGTAGGGCGTCTCCATAAAATTTTGCCCTCGGACCCCCTTGTCCGTTAAAATACGTTTTGTCACAACAGCATATCGCCCTTTCGGCAGCAAACCCTCACACAATTTACTACGCTGTCAACCGCTTCGGCGGCTGGGTCGTGTGCTGTTCAACGAAAGGTAACTGACGTTTTGGCTAAAAAGCGCTATATACAAAAGAAGTCGAACCTGGCTGCTAAAATTATCGCGGTCGGCTGCGCATCGTGCGTGCTGACCGGGTGCATCGGCTTCGGGTTCGCCTCTGCTGGAAGCGGCGCCGTGCACGATATCGATTCTTTCGGCATCGGCGGTGCGGACGCGAATGTCGCCATTGCCGATTCTGCCGACTTCGCCAACGTATCCGAGGGTTCCACCCGCGAGTCCACCGTGCTTACCAGTACCGCATCGCGCGACATCTCGCAAGGCATCGAAGCTATCGAAGCCGAGGAAGAAGCTGCTCGCATCGCCGCGGAGGAGGCCGCTCGTGCCGAGGAGGAGGCTCGTATCGCCGCCGCCGAGCAGGCGAAGGCCGAGCAGGAGGCCGCCGCTGCGCGCGATGCAGCCTCCGATGCCGTCGCCTCGCTTCCCGAAGTTGATTTCTCCGTGGGCAAAGAGGCTTTCGTTTCCGAGTGGACCTCCCGTATCAATGCATACTTGGCCGGCTCGCCCTTGGCGGGGCAGGGTGCCACGTTCGCCGAAGCTGCCTGGAGCAACGGCGTCGACCCGCGCTGGTCGCCTGCCATATCCAACACCGAAAGCTCCAAGGGCGCGCATTGCTTCCTGCCGTACAACGCATGGGGCTGGGGCGATAAGAGTTGGTCCAGCTGGGAAGAGGCTATCAACGCTCACGTAGCGGGCCTGGCAAACGGCTACGGCTACTCCATCACGTATGCGAACGCTGCCAAGTACTGTCCGCCTAATACGGATCATTGGTTCAAGGCGACTATCGGCCAAATGAAGATGATCTAAACGTTCCGCCGGCCACGAGCCGGCGGTTCCTTTTCCGTCGTCGAATCCTTCTTCCGCATGCGTTCGAGACGATGGCCTTGCGGAATGTTTCACGTGAAACATTCGTTCCTAAGTGCCTGATTGCCACGTTACGCCTTTGTCGCCGTTCTATGGCGACGCTGGTCGTGCCCGCATCCATGCAGTATGCTAAGCGCAGCAAGAAATCGGCACCATGCGGGTGCCTGGTGAAAGGATCGGTATGAGCAACGTGATCGTCGTCGGCTGCGGCCGCGTCGGTTCCCAGCTGGCGAACATGCTGTCGGATAACGGCAACAACGTGTGCGTCATCGACAAGAACGTGAACGCGTTCGCGAACCTGGGGCGCAACTTCAACGGCTCCACGGTGCAGGGTGTGGGCTTCGACGAGGAAACCCTCGTCAAAGCCGGTGTCGAAGATTGCGACGTCATGGCCGCCGTCACCCAGTTCGACAACACGAACCTCATGTGCGCCGAAGTGGGCAGCCGTCTGTTCGGCGTGCCGCACGTCATCGCGCGCCTGTACAACCCCGATCACGAGCGCGCGTACATGCAGCTGGGCATCGACTACGTGTGCGGCACGTCGCTGGTGGCCGAGGACGTGTTCAGCAAGGTGGTGTCGGGCCACGGCGCCCATCTCGACACGTTCGGCGAGTTCGAGGTGCTGCGCTTCTCGCTGGACCTCAGCTCCACCGACAAGCGCACCATCCGCGTGGGCGAGCTGGAGCGCGATCACGACGTCCGCATCATCGCGTTCGAGCGCAGCGACGGCTCGGCCAGCTCTATTCCTACGCGCGACTCCATCCTCTACAACGGGGATTCGGTGCTCGCCTGCGTGCGCCATGAGCTGATCGAATCGTTCTCGCGCTATATCCAAGATTAAGGGAGACGGAGCATGTACATCGTTATCGCTGGCGGCGGCAAGATCGGCGAATACTTGGCTTCAGTGCTGCTTTCAAGCGGCAACGACGTGGCCGTCATCGAGGAGAATCTGGCCACGGCCGACCGCCTGTCGGTGGCGCTTCAAGGGCGCTACCTGGTCATCCACGGCGACGGCTGCGACTCGAAGTACCAGGAGGACGCGGGCATCCGGCGCGCCGACGTGTTCGTGGCCACCACCGGCCAGGACGACGACAACCTCGTGTCGTGCGAGATCGCGCAGCGCGTGTTCAACGTGCCGCGCTGCATCGCGCGCGTGAACAGCCCGAAGAACCTCCGCATCTTCAAGGAGGTGGGCATCGAGTGCGTGTCGTCCACCACGCTCATTGCGAACCTCATCGAGGAAGAGACGCTGCTGGGCAGCGTGAGCGTGGCCTCGTCGCTGACGCACGGCAACGTTACGCTTACCGAGATCGTGGTGCCGCGCATGCGCCATCATTCCAACGAGGCCGGCATCCTGGTGTCGTCGGTTCCCATGCCCGAGAACAGCCTGATCGCGGCCGTGTCGCCGAAGGACGACGACAACGTGGAAGTGGCCAGCGAAGAGACGGTGCTGTATCCCGGCGACAAGGCCATCGTCGTGGCCGACAACGAAGTGCTCGACGAAGTCCGGGCGCTGTTCAAGGGGCTGTAGGTTCCGTCGGCCTTGCGGCTAGACAGCGCCAAGCCATAAAGCGAAGTTGTCCGACCTGGTCGGACAACTTCGCTTTATGTTTTCCAGAGCGTACGGTTGCCTTGTTTCGTCTTTTGAACCCATTTTTTTGCTTTGCGACAATGGGGTTGCCGAAGGGGACGACCCCATCGGTCGAAGAGGACGGAGCGAGGAGGGGTTCGCATGAAACGTAATTTCAGCAACGAATCGGCAAGCACGAAGAGCATGTCTCGTAGGGCGTTTCTCGGAGGCAGCGCGGTGGCGTTTGGCACGGTGATGCTTTCGAGTGCGATGGGCGCTTGTTCGGCACCGGAAACATCCGAAGGGCGGGGCGCGGGCGCGTCTGCAAACAGCGAGCAGGTACTTTACGAGCTCTACGATACCGATATTCTTATCATCGGCGGCGGCCTTGCGGGGTCTCATGCGGCATTGCAGGCTTACAAGCAGGGAAAGGACGTTGCGGTCGTTGAGAAGGCTGCCTTCCATTTCGGCGGTGCTTGCGGCTACAACTGGTGCAACTGGGTGAACTTCATTCAGGCTGACACGCCGTGGGATCAATCCGAGGACTTCGTTTTGAACGAGTTGACGAACAAGAAGATCGCAAAGGCGACCCATGAAGCGTTTACTGTGGAGGAGCGCAATTTGCTGCTGCGCTACGCCCAAGAAGGCAACAACCTGTTCATGCGCGATGAAACAGGTGCGTTTGTGCCGGGCCTCGATATCCCGGGCTATCCGCTTTTCGGCATCTTCAACGGTTTCCCGCGATACTTTACCGATTCCGTGGAGCGTTCGGGCGCTCGCATCTTCGACCAGACCATGATCACCGACATCGTAGTCGAAGACGGTGCCTGCATTGGAGCGGTAGGGCTGCATGTGCCCACGGGAACGGTGCGCGTTTTTCGTGCAAAGTCGACCGTATCTTGCACGGGTGCAAGTTCGTGGATTTACGGGTGGAATACTGTGGCTCCCACTTCCATCAATTCACCGGACAACACAGGAGATGTAGATGCAGCTGCTTTTCGACGCGGTGCGGCTCTGCAGGATTCGGAGTTTTTTCAATTCGACCTCATCAGCATGTATCCGACGGGGCTTGCGGCGACGTTCGTAGGAGGCATCGGCGCTGACAATCTGTGCTGCGAATACATCTGCGATGCAAACGACAATTACTTTTTCCGTGGCATGGACTACTCCACGCTCGATCGCATCACGTTCACGCGCACAATCGCCAAGGCAATTCACGACGGCGGTGGATCGCCGAATGGCGGAGTGTACGTGGATTTCTCCAATCCCGAGGCGTTTGCGGCCATGGGGGAGGTGTATCGCCGTAACGTCGAGTTGTGGAAAGAGGTGTTCGGCATAGATGTGGCATCCACTAAGCTCGAATGCGCGCTTGAGGCTTATGAGCACGGTAGCAACCCGCGCGTTGATGAAAAGCTTATGGTGGAGGGCCTGCCTGGATTGTTCTGCGCTCGCGGTGGCGGAGTATACGGAGCGCAAGGCGGTTCATCGGTGAACGTTGCTTATCGAGACGGCTCATACGCCATGATGCAAGCTGTCGAGTATGCCGAGGGCGCGGGCAAAGACAAGCCGAAGGCGTTCACGTTCGATACGGTTGAAGAGGAGATTAACCGTTTGCACGAGATACGCATCCGTCAGACGGATGGTAAGAGGCCTCAGGAAATTACCCGTATGATACAGCGCGCTTGCTATCGGGCATGCCAGCCCACGCGAGAGACTCCTGCGATGCAGGAGGCAGTTGCCGAACTAGAGCGAATTCGCAAGGAGGAAATGCCCGCGATGAGGCTGGGAGACGCGACGCTTACCTACAACACCGATTGGAAGGCGGCCATCGAAGCCTACAACATGCTCGACATCGCCGAGGCGAGTTCGAAAGCCGCGCTCATGCGCGAGGAAAGCCGAGGCCACAGCTATCGTCCGGAATTCCCTCAGGAAGATCCAGCCAACTGGACGTGCAACATTGTCGCGAGGAACGTGAACGGCGAGATGAAGCTCGAAACCGTTCCCGTCGTCGAGCTCGACTAACCACGACCGCTCACGGACTCACAAGGAGGCGCTATGAAGATCAGCGTGCAAAAGTACAATCCCTCGGTTGACGCCGAGCCTTATTTCGGTACATACGAGATCGAGCACACCGAGCACATGACCCTGCTCGAGGCGCTGGTGGTCATCAACGACACCATCGAGCCTATCGCATTCGATTACAGCTGCCGCGGGCGCGTGTGCGGCCGTTGCGCCATGACGCTCAACGGCACACCGTGTCTCGCCTGCGTTACCCTGGTTGAGGATGCGGGCAAGAACGAAGTCACGCCACTCAAGCATTTTCCGGTGGTGCGCGACCTGATTGTCGACAAGACGAAGGTTACGGACAAAGTGAGCCGTATTCTCGCTCGTCAACGTGCGTTTGACCTAAACCTTGATGAGATTAAGGCTCCGGTCGACGCTGGTCTGTCCGAGAAGCTCGAGCCGCTCGAGTACTGCGCACGTTGCGGCGTGTGCACGGCGGCGTGCCCCGTTGTCGAGCAGAAGGGGTTTAAGTCCTATATCGGCCCAACTGGAATGATAGCCATTGCCAATCGTTTTTACGATCCTTACGATCAGGGGGATCGCGTTGTCCAAGCCGTGCAAAATGGCTTGTGGGAATGTATAGAGTGCGGTATGTGCGATACGGTGTGCAAGGCTCTTGAGATCGACCATTTGTCGGTTTGGAAGGATTTGCGCACCGCGGCCTCTGCCGAAGGGTTGAAGCCGGTCGGCATCTAAGGAGCGATCGGCAGCGTGGGGAAGGGTACTCTTTGAGAAAACCGTATGGGGATGCGGGAAGGGGGGTAGAGATGGGCGAGTGGGAGCCGAAGGGGATCCTCGACGATGAAGACGTGCGGATGCGGTTGCGGATCATGCACGCTGTAGACAAGTCTCTCGACCAGATCAAGGTGACCGACTTATGTGAAAAAATCGGTATATCTCGCCAAATGTTCTATCGGTACTTCGATAGCAAGTACAGTCTGCATTGGTGGTGGCCGATGCACGTCCACAAGTTTTACTTGATAGAGGTGGGCCGGACAATGGATTGGGAAACAGGCTATTTCCATCATCTAAAGCTGCTTTCGCTCGAGAGCGAATTCTTCAAGGTCGCAACGCAGTATACGCTCAACTTCCCAAGCCAGCGCAGTATCATGCCTCACTATCGCAAGTGCGCACTGCTCGAGACGCTGCAGGATTACAAGCATATAGCCCTTGATGACGATCTCATGTTTTGCCTGGACAGCTGGGTGAAAACCGAGACGGATATTCTGACTGAGTGGTATCGCCTGGACACGGTGCCCCCTCTGCAGGAAGCTGTCGAGAGGCTTGCGCGCGTAGCGCCGAAAATGCTGTACGATGCATTGTGCATGGATTGAGGTGTTGCCGGTGGACGTTCGGCCTCTTGTTAGGCCGGACGTCCACGAGGCGACAAGTATCGTCTTGGTGCTATCGAGTCGCGGCGGCCAGCTCTGCCAGCGCTTCGGGCGGGGTGTAAGCGCAGGTGCCGTCGCCGAGTGAGACGACTTCCACCGGGTCGCCCACGTTGATCGCGCCGCCTTCCAGCGCCACGAAGAAGATGCCCTCGCGCGGGAAGATGCAGTCGCCTGCCAGGTGGTAGATGGCGCACTTCGTGTGGCACACCTTGCCGATCTGCGATAGCTCCAACAGCACGTCCTCGCCGATGCGCACGCGCGTGCCCAGGGGCAGCGCTAACAGGTCGATGCCCTCGGTGGTGACGTTTTCGGCGAAGTCGCCCTCAACCACGTCGAGGCCGGTCGCGCGCGCTTTCTCGATGGATTCCCAAGCAAGCAGCGACACCTGGCGATGCCAATCGCCGGCATGTGCGTCGGTGTCCAGGCCCCGATGCGCGACGACGGTCGCGCCGCCTTCGCACGGCATCTTGCGCGTTCCCTTGCGCTTCGACACGTTGATCGAGCGGACTCGTCCGCGTGCGACGATCTGCTGCTTCCGTGCTTGCTCCATACCGCGGTTCCTCCCTAAAACCTAGCATAATAATGGGAAATATACTACTCGAACAAGAATAGAGAAGTCAAGCAATAAGCCGCGCTCTGAAGCGCGCTTCGGGAAGGCTGATCCGTCCGGGCGCAAAGCGGCCTAGTGGCCGCTTTGCGCCCGCGCAGCCCGCCGCCCTGGCTGCTCGGCGCTTTCCGTGAAATACGCCGCGCTGCCGTCCGTTTGCGGTATGCTGGTTGCCATCAGGCAGAACAGGGTGAAAGGGACCGGCGTGATCAACCGTTACACGCGCCCCGCGATGGGCGCCATCTGGGAGTTGGAAAACAAGTTCAACATCTGGAAGGAAATCGAGGTGCTGGCCTGCGAGGCGCAGGCCGAGCTGGGCAAGTCCGGCATCACGAAGGAGGAGGCCGCGTGGATCCGCGCGCATGCCGACTTCACCGTGGAGCGCATCGACGAGATCGAGAAGGTGACGAACCACGACGTCATCGCGTTCACCACGAACATGGCCGAGTACATCGACGCCGACGTGCCGGAAGGCACCGAGCCGCCCAGCCGTTGGGTGCACTACGGCATGACGTCGTCCGACCTGGGCGACACGGCGCTGTCCTACCAGATCACGCAGGCTATCGATATCATCCTGGAAGACATCAAGCAGCTGGGCGAGACGTGCAAGCGCCGTGCCTTCGAGTTCCAGGAGACGCTGTGCGTGGGCCGCACGCACGGCATCCACGCCGAGCCCATGACGTTCGGCATGAAGTTCGGCAGCTGGGCTTGGGCCCTCAAGCGCGCGCAGACGCGCATGGAGGAAGCCCGCAAGGTGGCCGCCACGGGCGCCATCAGCGGCGCGGTGGGCACGTACTCCAGCATCGACCCGTTCGTCGAGCAGTACGTGTGCGAGCGCCTGGGCCTTGCGGCCGACCCGCTGTCCACGCAGGTGCTGGCGCGCGACCGTCACGCGCAGGTGATGGCCGGCCTGGCTGTGACGGCTTCCACACTGGAGTCCATCGCCATGCAGGTGCGCCTGCTGCAGCAGTCCGACGTCATCGAGGCCGAGGAGCCGTTCGCGAAGGGGCAGAAGGGGAGCAGCGCCATGCCGCACAAGCGCAACCCCATCACGGCCGAGCGCGTCTGCGGCCTGGCCCGCACGGTCAAGAGCAACGCGCAGGTGGCCTTCGACAACGTGGCGCTGTGGTACGAGCGCGACATCAGCCACTCCGGTGCCGAGCGGGTCGCGCTGGCCGACAGCTTCATCGCGCTGGACTACATGTTCGGCAAGATGCAGTGGATGCTGGACGGCCTGCAAACCTATCCGGCCAAGATGGAGCACAACCTGTGGCGCACGAAGGGCCTCATCTTCAGCTCGAAGGTGCTGCTGGCCCTGGTGGACACCGGCATCAGCCGCGAGGACGCCTACGTCATCGTGCAACGCAACGCCATGAAGGTGTGGGAGGATATCCAGAACGCCGTGGACGGACCCACCTATCGCGAAAACCTCGAAGCCGACCCCGAGGCGAACCTCAGCGCCGAGGTGCTGGACGAGATCTTCGACCCTTGGGACTTCCTCACCCGTAAAGACGTGGTATTCGACCGCCTCAAGGAGCTGGAGTTCTAAAAGCTGCCGCCTACCTTACGTAGAGGCATCAGGAAGCCCCGTCCTGCGGGGCTTCCTGTTTTTGATGGGTGCGATATCTTTGTGCCGACTTACGCAGATGGTCTGGGACGGAGAAGGCGTTTAAGCTGGTGTCCATACCCTTACGAGGCAGTACTTCCTGGCCTCGCCGTCGAGGGGCTTGTCGTCGATGTTTGTGTACGTGACCACGGCATCGCGCGAGCCGGTGGACGCCAGGTACTCGCCGTAATCGTCAGCGCCGCTTTTCACGTCGAAGGCGAACCAGTCGTTCGTGTCGAAGTTGATGCCCACGACTTGCGTGCGCGACTTCACCATGAGGTACGACCCGCACCAGGCAGGCGGCGCGGTAGGGTTGCGGCTGAAACGGAACCACGGCGCGTTGCTGTAGTCGCCGTTCGTCACGGCGCTGGCCGGGGTGTACGTGCCGATGCTGGCGATACCTCCGCCGTACTGGTAGCCGGCATCGAACGAGAACATGAACCCGGTGTTGCCGTAGCCGGCTTCCAGCGGTTTCATGGACGTGGGCAGCGCCATGGTGTCCAGCGCTTCGCCCGTGTTGGCATCCACGCGCACGAGCTGGTAGTGGATGGACGAGGTGTCCGTGCGCGGCGTGATGACCACGGAGTCGCCGGTGGCGTAGGGAGCCGTCGCCATGCGGCCGATCGAGGTCCACAGCGTCTCGATGTCGTTCGCTCCCATGGTGGCGCGCTTGAACAGCGACGGCTCGGTTTTCTTCGGACCGCTCGCTTTCGGCAACACCTGCCAGAATGCGCGGTTTCCCACGGCGGCGATGGTGGGCATCTCCCAATCGCCGTCGCCTTCTTCCACCAGCGCGGGATTGCCCAGAGCCGCACCATCGGTACGCGCGGTGTATATGCGCCAGACGCCGTCGAGGATGTCCGCCTCGGCCCAGATGAGACCCGAGGATGTGGCGCGCACGTCGTAGATTTCGAAGCCTTCGTCGGATCCGACGGCCTGCTCCAGCACCACGGTGGAGTTTCCCGAGCTCAGCGAAAGCAGCGCCACCTGGGTCAGCGGCTTGCCGGTGTCGGTGGGCAAGAGGCATGCGGCCAAATCGTCGTCGTTCGCCCAGACGAGCGAGCCGTACGGCAGCTCGTAATTCCCCACCTGGTTCATGAGCGTCGTTGGATCTTCCGCCTGGACGAACGTGTTGGTGAACTCGTCGGACGCAGACGACAGCACCGCGTCTTCGGGCACCTTGAGCACTACGAGGTTGTCATCTGGGTCGTTCTTCGTCTGCTCGATTACGACGGATGCGCCGCCGCCCACGGCCGCCAAAGCGCCCACGCCCAACGCTCCGTACAGGAAGTGGCGGCGGGTGAGCAGAACCTCGCCTCCGTTCGGCGTGGGAACGCGAACGCCGTTGCCGCCGGCGTTGCCGTTAGAGGTGCCGCGCGGAGCGGGGGACGATGGGGAGGGCGATGCGGAGGACGAGCGGCGATGCGCGCCGACCGAGCCCATGGCGCTGGCGCTGCCGTACCCCGCCACGTTGCCGACGTCTGCGGAGCCCCCGCGACGACCGCTGCCGCCGTGTGCTCCGCCGTATCCGGCGACGTTTCCCACATGCCCACCGCGCGCGTTCGGTTTTCCGCCGGCGTACAGCGCGCCTCCCCGGGAGGCTGCGCGCCTGTTCGCAAGGCGTTTCTTAGCAACGGTCGGTTTCGCGTGATTCGCGTGTGTTGATCTGCGGGTTACCATGGTGTTTATTGTGTCATTTCACGCACAGGTTAAAGCGCCCTTCGGTCTAATTGCTACAATAAACGCAAACACGACCAATACGCTCGGAACTGGTCCGCGTAGGGAACGCGGGCGCGCATTGTCCGAGATGTCAGCGAGCTTGAGGAGTGATCCATGAGCAACGAAACACGACGCATCCTTTTGGTTGAAGACGAAAAGGCCATCCGCGACGCCGTGACGGCCTATCTTGAACGCGAGAATTACTGGGTGACGGCGGTCGGCGACGGCCAGGAGGCGCTCGAGGAGTTCTCGAAGCACCACTTCGATCTTGTCATCCTCGACCTCATGCTGCCCCGCGTGCCGGGCGAGCGCGTCTGCCGCGCCATCCGCGACAACTCCGACGTGCCCATTATCATGCTCACCGCTAAGGGCGAGGTGGAAGACCGCATCATCGGTCTGGAGCTGGGCGCCGACGACTACCTGGTGAAGCCGTTCAGCCCCCGCGAGCTGGTTGCTCGCGCCCGCGCGCTTCTGCGCCGCGTGCACGCCGATTCCGAGCCGCAGCGCGAAGTGCTGGAGTTCGGCGAGCTCACCATCGACGTGTCGGGGCACAAAGTGCTGGTCAACAACGAGGAGATCGATCTCACCGCCAGCGAGTTCAAGCTGCTCACCACGCTGTCCCGCTACCCGGGTCGCGTGTACTCGCGCATGGAGCTGGTGGAGAAGGTGCTGGGCTACGACTTCGAGGGCTACGAGCGCACCATCGACTCGCATGTGAAGAACCTGCGCGCGAAGATCGGCGACAACCCGCGCAGCCCGAAGTGGCTGCACACCGTTCACGGCGTGGGCTACCGCTTCGAGGATCCCACGAAAGTTGCGCAGTAAACCGACGTGCGAGACGCAAGCGAACAGGCTGCATCGCCAGCCTCCGATGCGCAAGAAACCGCATCGCACACCCCGGTCGTCGAGCGTTTGACGGTCGAAGCCGATACGGGCACCACGGGGCCCATCGTCGTGCCGCACGAGAGCGACGGCAAAAAGCGCCGCGGCATCCGTTTCGGCTGGGACAACCTGACGTACACCACGCGCGTCACGGCCGCGTTCGCCTTCATCGCGGCCATGACCGCGCTTGTGGCCATCGGCGTGCTGTCGTTCGTGTGGGAGCAGCACTTCCAGACGTATACGCAGGCCAACATCTATAAACTCGCCGAATCCACGGCCGAGCAGATCGCGGAGATCTACTCGGATACGGGCACGCTCGACAACGTCGGCATCGCGACGGTTGCGGGCTATGCGGCAAAGCTGAACGGCGTGGGCGTCAAGATCTTCGACAACCAAACCGGCAGCGTCGTGTACGATTCCACGATTCCGCCCAGCGAAAACGGAAATGATATGCCGGGCAAGGACTACAGTCGAGGATCGCTCGCGCCTCCTCCCGGAGACAGCGACCAGCTGGCCATCGCCCCCATCATCACCGACAACGTCGCCGTCGGATCCGTCCACATGTGGGTGTACGGCTCCGAGGCGCTGCTCAGTCAGACCGACGAGGAATTCCGTAACAACTCGTACCAGGCCATGGTGTTCGCGACGGCGCTCGCCATCGTGCTGGCATCATGCATCGGCTTCTTGTTCGCGCGTACGCTGGTCAGCCCCATCAACCGCATGACCACCACGGCGAAGGCCATCAAGGAAGGCGACCTGTCGGCCCGCACCGAGCTGCACGGCGAGGACGAGATCGCGCACCTGGGCGAGACGTTCGACGCGATGGCCGACTCCATCGAGCGCGACCGCGAGCTGGAGCGCCGTCTGACCACCGACGTGGCGCATGAGCTGCGTACGCCGCTGATGGCCATCCAATCCACCGTTGAAGCGATGGTGGACGGCGTGTTCGAGGCCGACGAGGAGCGCCTGGAAACCGTGAACTCCGAGGTGCAGCGCCTCAGCCGCCTGGTAGACGCCATCTTGAAGCTTTCGCGTTTGGAGAGCCGCTCTACGCCTATGAAGAAGGAAGTGGTCAATGTGGGCGAGCTGATCGCCGGCATCGTGGCCACGCACGAGGCGTTCGTAGCCGATTCTGGCCTCACGCTGAAGTACGAGATGGAGCAAGGCGTGCGCGTGCTAGGCGACGCGGACATGATTCGCCAGGCAACCGCCAACCTCATCTCGAACGCGGTTCGTTACACGTCCGAAGGGGGCTTGGTTACCGTGCGCGTGAAGCGCGGCGACATCATGGCGTCCATCAGCGTGCAGGACACGGGCATCGGCCTCACGCCCGACGAGGCGAAGATGGTGTTCTCGCGCTTCTGGCGCGCCGACGCGGGACGCACGCGCGAGAGCGGCGGCCTGGGCATCGGCTTGTCCGTGGTGAAGGAGATCGTCGAGCGCCACAACGGCTGGGTGCAGGTGGAAGGCCGCAAGGGAGAGGGCGCATGCTTCACCATTCACATCCCGCTGTACCAGGGCGACGAGCAGCAGCGCGGGCAGAAATCGCAAAAATCGCGTGGGAAGTCGCGTAAAGACCAGAAATAGACGATAATAGGGCGCGCCGACGGAGAAGGGGAGCGCCGGGTGCCGCAGAGCGGCGTTTCGAGAGAGCAACGAAAGGACCAGCATGACCGGAATCGACATCAAGCCTGATGCACAAGGGAAAGTCCGCGATCTGTACGATCTGGGCGACAAGCTGCTGCTTGTGGCGACGGACCGCATCTCGGCGTTCGATTACATCCTGGAAGACGAGATCCCCCACAAGGGCGCGGTGCTCACGCAGCTGTCGTGCTTCTGGTTCGAGCTTCTGGACGGCGTGGTGGAGAACCATCTCATCTCCTCCGACGTGGCCGACCTGCCCGAGCAGTTCCAGCCGTACGCCGACTACCTGCGCGGCCGCTTCATGCTGGTGAAGAAGGCCGACATGTTCCCCGCCGAGTGCATTGTGCGCGGCTACCTGGCCGGCAGCGGCCTCAAAGAGTACCAGAAGCAGGGCACTGTGTGCGGCATCCAGCTGCCCGAGGGCCTGGTGAACTCGTCGAAGCTTCCCGAGCCCATCTTCACGCCCTCGACGAAGGCCGAGATCGGCGACCACGACGAGAACATCAGCTACGAGCGCCTCGTGGAGATCATCGGCGAGGACGACGCTTCGCAGCTGCGCGACCTTGCGCTGAAGGTATACACCACGGCGCGCGACCACGCGGCCGAGCGCGGCGTGATCATCGCCGACACGAAGTTCGAGTTCGGCCGCCTGAACGGCCAGATCATCCTGGCCGACGAGGTGCTGACGCCCGATTCGTCCCGCTTCTGGCCGGGCGATGAGTACGCCGAGGGCAAGGACCAGCCCAGCTTCGACAAGCAGTTCGTGCGCGACTGGCTGAACGCCAACTGGGATCGTCAGGGCAACCCGCCCCGCCTGCCCCAGGACATCATCGACCGCACCAGCGAGAAGTACATCCAGGCCTACGAGAAGATCACGGGTAGAACTTTCGTTCCGTTTGCCTAACGGCAACCGGAACTTCTCGACGCTGCGAGGCGTTGAGGCGTCCGGCCTTGCCGCTCCAAGCTTCGCTCACGTGCAAAAGCACGCTTCGCAAAGCTTTCACGACAATTCCGGGCACCTCAACGCCTCTCGCTGACTTTGACGGACCTGCGAGGTTCGAGGCAATCAACAAGGAGCAATAACCCATGTCCCAGCGTAACCCTATGAACGACCGGTACCAGACCGACGAGCATCGCGGCCAGACGCGCAAGAGCGCGGCCACCATGAAGCCGAAGACGAAGGCGGCTTCGTCGGTGCGCATCCAGCCCACCGTGAAGACGAAGCAGCAGAAGAAGGCTGACAAGAAGGCCGCACGAGCGAAGCAGACCGAGATCGATCGGCAGTACTACAACCCGCCCACGCCGGAATACAAGCGTCTTCGCAAAATCTGGTGGGGTCTTTTGATCGGCGCCATCGTGATGACGGCTATGTCGTGGTTCGGCCGCGCCTTCCTGCCCGAGGTGGGAACCTATGTGGTGCTGGGCCTGGCCTATGTGTGCATCATCGGCGCCTTATACGTGGACTTCTCGAAAATCCGCAAGGTGCGACGCGCCTATCAGGAAGAGATGATGTCCAAAAAAACCAAGGAGATGCGCGCAGCAGAAAAGCAGCAGAAGGCCGCGCAGCGCGCCGCCAAGCAGAAGGTGGAGGAGGCTCCGGCCGTGGAGGAGGCGCCTAAGAAGCGCGGCCTGTTCGGCAACGGGTTCCGCCTGCCGAAGAAGCAGGAGGCCGAGCCGATGGAGGCGAAAACTTCCGACAAGGATTCGACGAAGTAAGGTGGGGACCATGGTTTCTCGTGTCTACGTGGAGAAGAAGCCCGGCTTCGACGGGGAGGCGAAGCAGCTGAAAGAGGAGCTGCGCAGCCTGCTGGGCGTCGGCGCGCTTGAGAATCTCCGCATGGTGAATCGCTACGACGTGGAGGGGATCTCGGACGAGCTGTTCGCTCAGTGCGTGCCCACCGTGTTCAGCGAGCCGCAGTCCGACATCGCGACGCTGGAGATGCCCGAGGCGAACGGGGTGGCGGTGTTCGCCGTGGAGTACCTTCCCGGCCAGTTCGACCAGCGCGCCGATTCTGCAAGCGAATGCATCCAGCTGATCAGCCAGGGCGAGCGCCCCGAGGTGCGCAGCGCGAAGGTGTACATGCTGGAGGGCGCGCTGTCCGACGAGGACGTCGCCGCCATCAAGCACTACGTGATCAACCCCATCGAAGCGCGCGAGGCGTCGCTTGATGTGCGCGAGACGCTGCACCTGGAACAGCCCGTGCCGGGCATGGTGGAGACGGTGGACGGGTTCCTGGAGCTGGACGAGGCGGGCCTGGCGGCGTTCATCGCCGACCGCGGCCTGGCCATGGACCTGGCCGACATCGCGTTCTGCCAGCAGTACTTCGCCGAAGAGGGGCGCAACCCCACCATCACCGAAATCAAGATGATCGACACGTACTGGTCCGATCACTGCCGCCACACCACGTTCGGCACCGTGCTGGACAACGTGGCAGTGGAGGACGAGGCCGTGCAGGCCGCGTTCGAGAAGTACCTTGAGATGCGCCACGAGCTGGGCCGCGACGAGAAGCCGGTGTGCCTCATGGACATGGGCACCATCGGCGCGCGCTGGCTGAAGGCGAAGGGCGTGCTGACCGGCCTCGACGAGTCCGAGGAGATCAACGCCTGCACCGTGAAGTGCAAGGTGGACGTGGACGGCGAAGAGCAGGACTGGCTGTACCTGTTCAAGAACGAGACGCACAACCATCCTACCGAAATCGAGCCGTTCGGCGGCGCAGCCACCTGCGTGGGCGGCGCCATCCGCGACCCCTTGTCGGGCCGCAGCTACGTCTACCAGGCCATGCGCGTGACGGGCGCGGCCGACCCGCTGGTTCCCGTGAGCGAGACGCTGCCGGGCAAGCTGCCGCAGCGCAAGCTGGTGACCACCGCGGCCGCGGGCTACTCTTCGTACGGCAACCAGATCGGCTTGGCAACCGGCCAGGTGAACGAGCTGTACCATCCCGGCTACGCCGCGAAGCGCATGGAGATCGGCGCCGTGGTGGGCGCCACGCCGGCCGACCACGTGCGTCGCGAGACGCCCGCTCCGGGCGACGTGGTGGTGCTGCTGGGCGGCCGCACGGGCCGCGACGGCATCGGCGGCGCCACGGGCTCCTCGAAGGCGCACAAGCTGGAATCGCTCGAGAGCTGCGGCGCCGAGGTGCAGAAGGGCAACGCGCCCGTGGAGCGCAAGATCCAGCGCCTGTTCCGTCGGGGCGACGCCTGCAAGCTGATCAAGCGCTGCAACGACTTCGGCGCGGGCGGCGTGTCCGTGGCCATCGGCGAGCTGGCCGACGGCCTGTTCATCGACCTCAACAAGGTGCCGAAGAAGTACGACGGCCTTGACGGCACCGAGCTGGCCATCTCCGAGAGCCAGGAGCGCATGGCCGTTGCCCTGGCGGCCGAGGACGTGGACGAGTTCATCGGCTACGCGCACGAGGAGAACCTCGAAGCAACCCCCATCGCCACGGTGACGGAGGAGGCGCGCGTGCGCATGGAGTGGAACGGCGCCGTCATCGTGGACGTGAGCCGCGACTTCCTCAACAGCAACGGCGCGGCGAAGCACCAGGACGTGCGCGTGCTGCCGGGTGGAACGTACGAGCGCACCTGGGCGGGCGACACGCTGGCCGAGCGCATGAACGCGCTGGTCACCGACTTGAACGTGTGCTCGAACAAGGGCCTGTCCGAGCGCTTCGACTCCACCATCGGCGCGGGCACGGTGCTCATGCCGTTCGGCGGGTCGCGCCAGCTGACGCCGGCGATGGCCATGGTGGCGAAGCTGCCCGTGTTCGGCGAGACCACCACGGTCAGCGGCATGGCCTGGGGCTTCAACCCCTACCTCACCGAGGCGAACCAGTTCACCGGCTCGTACATCGCCGTGGTGGAGAGCGTGGCGCGCCTCGTGGCCGCCGGCTTCTTCCACAAGGACATGTACCTGACGTTCCAGGAGTACTTCGAGAAGCTGCGCGACGAGCCCGAGCGCTGGGGCAAGCCCGCCGCCGCCGTGCTGGGCGCGCTGATGGCGCAGGTGGACCTGGGTATCGGCTCCATCGGCGGCAAGGACTCCATGTCGGGCAGTTTCGAGCAGCTGGACGTGCCGCCCACGCTGGTGTCGTTCGCCACGGCCATCGGCTCGGTGGATCGCGCGACGTCGCCCGAGTTCAAGCAGGCGGGCAGCCGCGTGGTGCGCATCGCGCCCGCGTCGTACGACGGTGTCACGCCCGACGCCGCCGGCTTGGTGGAGGCGTTCGAGCTGGTGGAGCGCTTGATCGGCGACGGTGCGGCGCTGGCCGTGTCCACGCCGGGATACGGCGCGACGGCTGAGGCTCTGTTCAAGATGAGCGTGGGCAACGGCATCGGCGTGAAGCTGACTGATTCGGTGACGGCCGACGAGCTGTTCGCCCCGTCGTACGGCAGCTTCCTCGTGGAGCTGGCTCCGTGCGTGGAGCTGCCGCATGCGTCCGACGTCGTGCGCGTGGACGAGGTGGGCGAGACGACCGAGGCCTACGAGTTCGCCGCCTGCGGCGAGGTCATCGACCTGGTCGGGTTGCAGGAAGCGTGGGAGGGCCACCTCGAGTCGGTGTTCCCGTACCGCGCCGAGGGCGATGCCGTGGAAACGGTGTCCTTCACCAGTGCCGCGCCGCTGGTGTACAACGGCACCATCGCGCGCCCGCGCGTCATCATCCCCGTGTTCCCGGGCAACAACTGCGAGTACGATTCGGCGCGCGCCTTCGAGCAGGCGGGAGCTGTGGCCGAGACGCTCATCATCAACAATCTGACCCCCGACAAGGTGGCCGAGAGCACCGAGGCGCTGGTGAAGGCCATCGAGAACAGCCAGATCATCATGATCCCCGGCGGGTTCTCCGGCGGCGACGAGCCCGACGGCTCGGCCAAGTTCATCACGGCGTTCTTCCGCGCTCCGGCCGTCACCGAAGCGGTGCGCGACCTGCTGCAGAACCGCGACGGCCTCATGCTGGGCATCTGCAACGGTTTCCAGGCGCTCGTGAAGTTGGGTCTCGTGCCGTTCGGCGACATCCGCCCCATGGACGAGGAGTGCCCCACGCTCACGTTCAACACCATCGGTCGTCATCAGAGCCGTCTGGTGCGCACGCGCGTGGCATCGAACCTGTCGCCGTGGCTGAGCCGCTGCGAGGTGGGCGACATCCATACGGTGCCCGTGAGTCACGGCGAGGGCCGCTTCGTCGCGTCGCCCGAGCTGGCGGCCCAGTTGGCTGCGAACGGCCAGATCGCCACGCAGTACGTGGACGAGCAGGGCGTGCCGTCGATGAGCCTTGACGTGAACCCGAACGGATCGGTACTGGCCATCGAGGGCATCACCAGCCCCGACGGCCGCATCCTCGGCAAGATGGGCCACAGCGAGCGCCGCGGCTACGGTCTGTACCAGAACGTCCCCGGCGACCGCTACCAGCAGCTGTTCGAGGGCGGCGTGGGTTACTTCACGGACTAGGGGCTTCTCGCATCAAGTTTTCTCGCGCGGCGCATCTTCGGGTGCGCCGCGCTTGCTATACTGGTTGAAAAAGGCCTCGCGGAAAGGCGGCTTCATGAAGATACTGGGTTTGGGTGTTCCGGAAATGCTCATCATGCTGATGTTGCTGGTGCCCGTCGCACTCGTGGTCGCGCTCATCGTGGTGTTGGCGAAGCGCGCCGGCAGCCAACAGCCTTTGCCCGATGAGCGCCAGCGCGCGAGCGCGCTTGCCTACCAGCGTCTTTCGCAGCTTGACGACCTGTATAAACGCGGCGCCATCACCGAAGAAGAGTACGCGTTGAAAAAGCAGGAGTGTATGCGCGATCTGTAAGCCTGATCGGAAAGGCGGCTCTCATGGGGTTCATGGATGGGTTCGAGCGCGGGTTGTCTGGCAATTACCGTTACGAGATCGCGGGGAAGGCGGTGGTCTGCTCGCATTGCGGCGGCGAGGAATTCGATGAGCGCTCGGGGCAATTGAACACAGCCGGCGCGTCGCTTCTCAACCTCGATTGGGCCAACGCGACCGCGCGTGTGCTTGTATGCCAAAGCTGCGGTCATTTGGAATGGTTTCTTTAGGAGGAGCATGGATCCCGAATTCGTCAACCTAACCCCCGAGAACCTTGCCGACGAGCATCTTTCCTGCATCATTCGCGTCAGGAAGCCCCATCCCGGCGTCGAGGCGAAGCGCCAATGGCTCGCCGATCGGCTGCGCGAAGGCCATGTGTTCCGAAAGCTGCAGGTGAAAGACCCGGTTTTCATCGAGTACGCGCCGCTTGAAACGGCGTGGGTTCCCGTGCTGGGCGACAACTACCTGTACGTGTACTGCCTCTGGGCGTACGGTGCCGGCAAGGGCAAAGGCTACGGGCGCGCGCTCATGGAGTACTGCCTGGCCGACGCGCGAGTGCAAGGCAAGTCGGGCGTGTGCCTGCTGGGGGCGAAGAAGCAGAAGGCGTGGCTGACCGATCA
>ERZ1673736.153-NODE-153-length-112609-cov-17.933863_pt1 | contig 112609 bp, 108 predicted proteins | sample MGYA00580212_ERZ1673736 | MGnify/ENA primary metagenome ERZ1673736 (study PRJEB41218, sample SAMN15661752) | gut metagenome | host: Homo sapiens | place: Canada: London | collected 2015-08-20/2019-03-30 | study: EMG produced TPA metagenomics assembly of...
GAGGAAATCCGTGGGACAGAGAATACCGGAAAAAGAAATCGCTAACTTCCAGTTTAGGAGGTAAATTTCTTGGACAGAGTAATATTGAACGACCTTAATTTTGAAAACAGAAATGAGGCTCTAAATTTTTTGAAAAGTTTATGGAAATATGAAAAGTCGGAATGCCCAATATGTGGCAGTAAACTGGAATTACTACATAAAAAGGCTAAAAAGAATAATTGTGACTGGCAGTGTAAGAGTTGTAATAAGATATATAAAACAATTTATTTATTGGATGAAATTAATAAAAAGATGTCGGATTGATAACTTTATATTTGAATAAATTATTATTTTATTTCAACAATTGTAGATATGTAAAAGCAAATGAAGTTTCTTGATGAATGGATTAGTTAATATATAAATTTATAATGCTTTAGGTTGGGATAGGTTCCAACCTTTTTCGTTTGCATTAATTTCCCACAAAAAAAATCAACTATGTAAAAACTAATAATTAGACAACTAATAGTAGAATATAGCTATAGAGTTCAAAATCAAATCATAATGGTAAGGACTATATATATTTGGTAAAACATTAATATCAATAATTAGTTGAGAGATTCAAGAAAATGTTTATGTTATTAAAAAACAAAATTTGAGATAATGGTTCCAACAAGAACAAGGAGGAAATGTATCATGGATAACAAATCAATGGCCGTAGAGATTGGACAAAGATGTAGGCGCTTTAGAAATGCATTAGGAATAAGTCAACATAAACTTGCAGATATGGTTGGAACAACTCCTCAGAATATTTCTAAGTATGAGAAAGAGGGGATACATGACATAGATATTATCAGATATCTATCAAGTGCATTAGGTCATGATCTTATGACGGATGAAGTAGATGAAGAAGGAAGCATTGGAGAAATCGGAAAAGAAATACTTACTATATTGGTTGAAAGTAAGAAATTATTTTTAGATGAAGGTGGAAAAGTAGAGGCATCAAAGCTGTTAGATGGAAGTTTATTATTTGGACTGCCTCAAGAACGCGTCATAAAAGAAATTTTCAAACTAGAAAAAATAGGATTATGTGTTAGAGAACAGTATATTGATTTTTATAATAAGGAACATGATGTTATTTTTATAACCGCAAAAGGTGTTATAACATTAAAGCATATAGGTGGTTTAAAAAACGAGGTGGAAGATTATAAAAATGTTAAAACATATGAAATGGTGTGTGAAGGACATGAAAGTTATCAAGCATATATAGATAGTGAGCCAGCAGAGAAAATAATTAGAAATTTATCTGTTAAAAATGGATTTAGAGTTAATTACATTTGCTTCTTGAAGAAAGCATATGATGCACAAAATGATTTTTTGGGATATTTAAAAAACTATTACATAGGAAAAACAGCATATGTTGATATAGTTTTTAGCATGATAATGGAAATCACAAGAGAAAAAGCTGATTATATGATTAAATTGTTTGATGAAAATTGTTCTGAAGAAGTGCAAGCAGAATTTGATTATTTATGTGATTAAGTCTATGAAGGACAATATAATAATCTTATATACGAATTAAAAAAATATATAGATTATGATATGCTGGATATGCATATGGATTGTGATGAATGGTTAGATGAAATAAATTGTAATGAAGATACATCTGAAAAATATGAAAAAATACAAAAAAATATACAGGCTGATGCCGAATTGGAACATTTAATAAATAATTCAGTGAATCATTTGACAGAAACATTTACTTCAAAATTAGAAGAGCATGGAGGAGAAAATCCACTGTATTGGTATTCTAAAGATGAAATAGAAACATTTATAAAAAAGAATATTCTTGGGGCAAATTCAGAATATGAAGAAGAAATAGAACAACAGTTGTTGAGAATTAACGAAATGGTGCCGAATCTTGTTTCAGCATATTTTGATTTTCCGACAGAATGGGAAGAAAATGGTTTGGCAGATTTAGTGAGAAATTTATATAAAGTAAGCAAATAGAGGAGGAAAATAGTTATGTTAGGAAAAGATGGAAGATTATATGATTCAGATTTTGATTTTGATGGCGATGGCGAACTTGATGGATATGAGTCTGCAGTAATGGATGATGTTATTTTTGGAGATGGCGCAGATTCAGAGGAAAATTATGAGATGGAGGATGAATTAGAGGAAGCTGGATTGGATTCTTTAGAACTGGAATGTATGGACGAAGACGAAAGAAGAGAAGCAATAGAAGATGCAGGATTTGATCCGGATGATTATAATTTTGATTAATATTAAGGCATATAGGACAAGTAGATATAAAAGATAAGGGAGAATAAAAGAATGAAGTACGAGATAATACGGCACATTTCTAAAATAAAGGAATGGAATTCGGTAAGTATACAGTTTAATGAGGTGAAATGGTATAATGGAAAACCTAAATACGATTTGCGCAAATGGGAAGATGGAGAGCCTAAAAAAGGTATTACATTGGAACGTGAAGATTTAGAAACATTATACATTGCACTAGGAAGAGAATTAGGTTATGAACAGCACGATAAAAAAGAGACAGAAGAAATTCCTTTTATAAATAATAGTGTTGAGGAAAATGTGGAAGAACTTATGGATTATAGAAATTTTATAGTTTATGGTGCATATGAAGATTGCATGAAAAAAGGACATAACTGCCAGGACATTACGGTTATAGTACCATATTATTATAATGGAAAGGTTAAGGAAATTAAGCTACCTGCAAGAAAATGTAAAACTTGTAAAAAGTATTATATTTCAAATTATCAATATAATACTTTAATGAAAAAAGGAAGAATTTTATGCCAGATTGTATCAAAAAAAGAATATGAAGAATATTCCAAAGAACAAGAGGCTGGAGGATTGAGTGAACAATCAATTCTTAAAATAGTTGGATATACAGTAAATTCAAATGACGATTATTCAGATGATTATAGACATAACGTTTTGAAATATGCAATAGCTGAGGAGATATTTACAAAAGAAAAAGCAATTAGACATATTAGTTGGCTAATAAAACTTAATGAAAATAAGTCAAATATGGAGGAATCAGTAAAAAAGTGGAGAAGTGATAGAGATTACTTAAGAGGTTATAATGAAAAAAAGCCATTATATGGAGTACATAAATTTATTTGCAACTAAAAATATAATTACTCTGAAACTATTTGAAATTTCATTGTGAAGTCAAATCTATAAGGTTGGGACCCCGGGTCCCAACCTTTTCTATTACCCATCATTTCAAAATTTCAACCAATATATGGTGTTTTCTTCTAATTTCCATCCACGTCAGAATTCGACATTCAAACACCCCAATAGTAAAATATAACCATAGAGTTTGAAAGGAACAAACCTTCAAATCTTTAAATTTAAAATAAATAAATGCCTTATTGAAAACAGTAGTTTTAGAAACTGACTGCTTTTCAGTAGGGCATTTTTTATTGCAAAAATGGAGGTGTCGTATGAATAGTGAAAGCATTTTATTTATTCCACCATAGAGAGGAAAAGAGCAAATAGTAGAATTTACAAAATTTTTTAGGAGGACAATTATGAATTTAAATTACGAAGAATTTAAGGAAAGAATTAAGGATGACATTAAAGATTATATGGATGAAAAATACAAGGATTGTGAAGTTGTAATCAGAAAAGTTAATAAGACCAACCGTGAGGTTGATGGCTTGAATATGTTGGACATACCGGGATTAAAAAATGCAACACCAACATTGTATGTAAATGACTTATATGAGAAATATGAGAAAACAGGTGATTACGAGGAGATTGCAAGAATGGCAGCAGAAACAATGGAATATGGAATTAAGTCATTTAACAGTCAGATTAAGGAAGAATGTTTGGATACATCAAAATTAAAAGACAAGGTTTTCTTTTCTCTAATAAATGCTGAGCAGAACAGGGAACTGTTAAATACTGTTCCACACAGAGAATTTGAAGATTTGGCAATAGTATACAGATGGAATATTGGGTCAGATTCAATGGGAACATATACAAATCTTGTTAACAATGATTTGGCAGAAAAAGAAGGTCTTACAGAGAATGATTTATATAATGCTGCAAGTAAAAACACAAAGGAGTTATTTCCGGTATCAATTAAGAATATGAATGAAGGCATTGGTGAAATGATATTTGGTGAGAGTGGAATTGATGAAGAAATGCAAAAGGAGTTCAGTGAAGTGATGCAGGAAACACCTGATGAAAATTGTATGTATGTCATTACAAATGAAAGTAAGTTGTTTGGTGCAGCATCAATGTTATACGAAGAACCTATCCACGAATTAGCAGAGCAGGTTGGAGGTGACTTATATATTTTACCTTCAAGTGTTCACGAGGTTATTGCAGTGCCCGCAGATTTTGACTCACCGGAGGAACTTGCTGAAATGGTTTATGAAATAAATATGGAGCAGGTAGATATAAATGACCGCCTTTCAAATCAGGTTTACCACTATGACAGGGACTTAAGGACTTTGAGACTGGCAACAGACACAATAAACAAAAGTCTTGATGATGTGGACCTTGGGGCAAGAGAAAACACAGAAAGAGGTGGAAGATAGTCGTAATGGATTTTGAAAAAAAGTTAGCAGAGATAATAAAGATTGAAATTTCAAACTTAAACCAGGATGAAGAGTTTGTCATTAAAGTTGAGGTGGTAACAGATGAAAAAGATAAATCAGGTATCGATTAGGCTTGTTAATGAGCGACCTCTGTTATCTGAAGAACAACTTACTTCTCCTGAAAAGGTGGCAATGGTAGTTGGAGACTATATAAGGGATTTAGACAGGGAAGCATTGTGTGTAATCAATTTTAACAGCAAGCTTCAACCTATATTTACGATTGAAAGTAGAAAATTCTTTGCTTTTGGTGGGGCAAGCAGTCATGATATTTCAGATGGCATTTTATGCCCAGATAACTGGAAAGAAAAAGCTAAAGAATTAGAAAGACAAGGCAAGTATGGGTTTAGAGTAAAAGATATTAGCTGGTGGAAAGAAGAACTTCCAACAGAGGAAGAAATGAAACATGGAATGGATGTATTAAAAAGAAATAATAATATAGTAGATTATATTATCAGTCATAGTCCTAGTACATCAGAATTATATTTGATTGGAGGCGTAGGATTGTATGAGACAGATGTTTTGACTAACTATTTGGAAGAAATTAAGGCAACTACAAATTATAAAAAACATTTCTTTGGACATATGCATGTTGATCAGGCTATTAATAGCGAAAGTATTTGCTTGTATGAGCAAATCATTAGAATTATTTAATTAACAAATAAGTTTTATTAGATTAACGATTAAGCCAATACGAGTAAAATAATTTCATGCAATTAAGATTAACGTTATTTCACTAATCAAAACTCCTTTTTGCACCTTATATGAGAATATGATACAATGACTCCAGATAAATAAATATTTGTGAAAAGGAGAAGCACAATGGAAGAAAAAACAATGGACAATGTAGCAGAAAATGAAATAGAAAGAATGGAAGATTTAGGACAGGCACTAGAAGAGTCTTATGCACATATGGGAAATGGAGAGTATGATACAGATACTTTGTTAGCATGGGAAAAGATTAATGAATATAAGGAGGCAGGAACTATTCTGCCGGTTACAATTTCAGGAATTGTAAATAAAGGTGTGATTGCTTTAGTTGAAGGAGTCCGAGGATTTATCCCGGTTAGCAGATTAGATATTAATCATGTGGAAGATACAAATGATTGGTTAGGCAGAGATATTAGAGTTCGTGTTATTGAAGCGGATATGGAAAAAAACAAACTCGTTTTATCAGCCAGAGAAATTCTTCGTGAAGAAAGTGCAGCTTCCAGAAAGGCGCAGCGAGAGATGGCTGTTTCAAAGATAGAGGTTGGTTCTGTTGTTGAAGGAAAAGTAGAATCTATTCAGCCATATGGTGCTTTTGTAGACTTAGGAAACGATGTAACAGGTTTGGTGCATATTTCACAGATTTCCATGGATCATATTAAATCTCCAAAAGAAGCTCTGGAAGTAGGACAGATTGTGAAGGCAAAAGTCATTAAAAATGATGGCGGAAAGATAAGTTTAAGTATTAAAGATTTGTTAGAAGAAAAAAGAATTCAGGAAGAAGAGGAAATAAAAAACAACATGCAGGAAGTGGAAAGTATTGGAACTTCTTTAGGAAGTTTACTTAGTGGATTGAAATTAGATTAAATTTCAATTTTGAAATTGAGACGGTAATATTTGTCTGAAAATGGATTTAGAAACAAAAACGCACAAATTATTTATTCTCACAAATAAAGAGCTTATTATTTATCGATGGATGATTTCTTGTCCAGCAAGGAATTACTGGCAAATGTTGGAGAGTTCTCAAGTTCAGCCGGTACCAATTATATGGGAAGTCATGGACTAATTTCAATTATTTTTATTGTAGCGGTTTATGTACTAACAGTTATAGGGAAAAAAATATTTGCATTGGCACCTGCAGCAGTTAATTTCTTAATGGTTATTTATGATAGCTTTTTTAGTACATCATTACATGGCGAATCAGATTTCGCAAGTGTAGATGTATCATTGAAAATTGGTGGATATTTAATAATTATTGCAGGTATTGTAATTTTGGCTATATCAATATTCCAGTTTTTAAAAGAAAAAAATATCATATGAATATTATGATTAACCAATTATAGGGATATAGGTAATAATGTTAATTGATATATATATTAGACGATTAAAAAGTTAATATTAGGCGTTCTATGGTGTAATAACTTCATAGAACGCCTTTTATTATGTTGAAGATGATGAAAATACGGTTTTTAACTTAGAAATGCAAACGACAAAATATGAAGAACTACCTAAAAGATCACGATATTATCAGGATATTATTGATTTAAACCTGATTGAAAAAGGTGAAGCATATGATATACTTAATACAAGTTATGTAATTTTTATTTGCACTTTTGATTTTTTTAAAAGCAATAAAAGTATGTATGAATTTGAAAATATATGTATTAATAAGCCGGAATTAAAATTAAATGACGGAACGCATAAAATTTTCTTAAATACCAAGGGAGATAGAAGTGGCATAAGCAAAGAGTTGAAATTATTATTAGATTATTTCGATGGCAAAGAACCGGAAAGCAAACTTGCTAAGAAAATTGATAAGAAAGTGTTTGAAGCCAAAAGAAATGACCAATGGAGGCGAGAGTATATGTCATATCTGATGGAATTAAATCAGCAGTATAGGAATGGAAAGGAAGAAGGAAGAAAAGAAGGAATAGACGATATGAGTAAGCTGATAAAAATGCTAATATCAGAAAATAAATATGAAGAAATTGAAAAGGCAGTAAATGATGAGGAATACCAGAAGGCACTAATGAGAAAATACAGAATAACTAAATAGAACAGTGAACATAAATAAAATTTGGAGGAATTAATATGGATAAGAAGGCAATTTATAACTTGACTTATGGGGTATTTATGGTATCCACTAAGGCAGGGGATGTGGTTAATGGATGTATTACAAATACATGTATTCAGGTGGCTAATAATCCGGTTAGAATAGCCGTGTCGGTGCTTAACAGTAATTATACATGTGAATTAATTAAAAAGAGCGGAATTTTAGCAGTTAGCATTTTAGATAGTGATTGTACGTTTGAGTCTATAAAGCATTTTGGTTTCCAATCAGGAAGAGATGTGAACAAGTTCTCAAATATTACACCACCAACTGATAATGAAGGAATTCCTTATCTTGGATGGCAGTCATGTGCAGTTATAAGTGGTAAGGTTGTTGAAAAGCATGACCTTGGAACACACACTTTGTTTATTGCAGAAGTTACAGATGCAAAAGTTTTAAGTGAAAAAGAACCATTGACTTATGCACAATATCAAAATGAAATAAAACCAAAGCCTAAAAAGGATGATGAAAGTAACGGAAGAAAAATAGTAGGCTGGAGATGTAAAATCTGCAATTATGTATATGAAGGAAGTGAGTTGCCTAAAGATTATGTATGCCCGGTTTGTGGACATGGCGCAGATGATTTTGAACCAATTTACGCTTGATAGAAAGATGTTGATTTTGTGGTAGCATAATATAAAATTGCGAGAAGAATAAAAAGAAGCATATTCTAGCTGAAATTACGTTAGAATATGCTTCTTTTATGGCTGGCTTTACACCTGTGGCATCTGTGGAAATAATGGATGCGGCAGTGGAAACATATAAATACAACTTCATTGAACAAAAAGGATTCAATGAAACCGTAGAAACTAGAGACATAAGGGAAGAGGAAGTTAAGCAAAAGCTTTATGATGAAATAGGAGAAAGACATGTAAACTTGGTGGTTGGAGGATTCCCATGCCAAGGATTTTCAATGTCGGGAAACAGGGTAATAACTGATGAAAGAAATAGCTTGTATTTGGAAATGAAGAAGATTGTTGAACGCCTTAAGCCGGAATATGTGGTAATGGAAAATGTTGAAGGATTGCGTTCAATGATGAATGGAGCAATAGAAAAGAAAATCATAGAAGATTACAAGAAAATTGGATATGACATTAATGTAACCATTTTAAATTGGAAAAAATGGGCATTTATGTTCAATTACATCGGCAGGTGAACAAGAAAAAATAGAAGAGGAAATTAAAAAAATAGATTCTGCAAATTTAATGAATAATTATTGGATTGGAACATATGAAAACTTTCAGTATGAGGAATGGACATGGATTACTGATGAAGAATTTTTATTTAACAATTGGGCGTATGATGAACCTAATAATTATCATAACATAATAGAAGGATATGGTCATATCATTACAGGAGATTATACTTCTGTAAACAAGTATAAAACATTGGGTACTTGGAATGATTCATCACAAGATGGAGCTGGTTACGCAAATACATTTTTTGATTTAAAAAACTACGGATTCATATGCAAAATAGACAACGTAAATGTAAATATTTCAGATCATGATTATTCGGATAAAAAAGTTACAGTTAATGGTAAATTTCCTTTTGAAATGGGAACTGGTGGAAATAGTACAACAACTGATTTCTACTATAGAGACAGTTATTTTAGTGAAGATTCATCATCATATAATGCAAGTTTAGCATCAATGTCTATTAGTATGGCTCTTGCTGGTTTTGGGACACCTAATAGTAAGGATGAACCCAAAAATTTTAATAAAAATATCGTAGAAGTGTATAATCAAATAGGATTTAAAGATGAATACAGTTGTATATATGATTTTGATAAAGAAGAAAAATTGTATAACTCGCATGGAAACTTATTATTTTATGACACATCTTTAAGTGGACCAAATTCTACAGATAACTCAATAGGTGTTCATATTGCAAAAAAAAGAATAAAAATAAATAATAAAATAAAAACTCTTTTGTCTGTAGTAGCCTGCAAATAAAAAGTCAAGGCTAATCTAAAGAACATTGAAAATTTTATACAGGTTGAAAATTAGGTATCAAAATAAAACCACCACACTAGTGCTGGTCTGAAAATCGTAGTTATAATTAGGATTCTGGAAGAGATGAAAGATATTCTTTCACTCGTCCATAGTAGATTCTTAGAAACTTGTTGGCACTAGCCGTTATATAGACATAATAGGGTTTACCTTGAGCACGTTTCTTGTCTAAGAACTGATACACAGGATCATCCTATGGTTTGGTCTTGATTAAAGCGTCCATTACCTGAAATAAGGTTTTTCGTGGGTCAGTTTGATTTCAAAAGGTGTGGAAACAATTTCACCAAAAGGTCGCATAATAGCAACCATACTTTTACCTTTTGAAACATAAATACCTACTGCGTTCATAAATTTGTCACTCCTTAAGATTATTGCAATGGATAAATACCAGTTTTACTCATTGCCTATTCAATCTACTGTGGTGTGACACGAATGCACCTATGGCGATTCAACCTGCATAAAACGAACGCTGCGAATGAGGAGCTGGTTATCAGTCTTTTTTACGGACGCGAAGTCCAAGAAAGGAGAAGATATCCAATTGCTACCTACATTCTAACAGCTTAAGCAACAAGATGGATAATTCCTTACTGGCTGTAAGGGTTATTAACCATAAATATATTGTAGTAGAAAGGAAATAGAAAATGTTTAAAACAAAATCGGGACGAAATATTTCATATTTCGGAAATGAATACACAAAAGAAATACATAGAAAAAATGGAAATAATTGCAAGATAAAAACTATTGATTAATTGTTCGAAATTTTACTTGATGTTTGGTGTAGAGAAACAGCCTATCCTAGCTGTCAAAAAGAGTATGATGAGGAAAATGATCCTACATATGGACAGTGTGCAATAACAGCAACGCTGGTTTATGATATGTTTGGAGGCACAATTCATAAAATAAGAGTTTCAGGCGGTGGTACTCATTATTTCAATAAAATTAACGAACATTATATTGATTTAACAAGTGATCAATTTAATTTGTATGATATTTATGTAGATTATAGCAATAATGAACTTGTAAAACGAGAGTACTGTGGAAAGAATGCCGACACACTAAAAAGATATAAATTATTGGTGCAGGCTATTGATAACAAAGTGAATAAAGAATAAATTTAAAATAAATTTCAGATATTTATAGTTGAAAATGGAAAAAGAGTTGTTGTGAAATAGACTATCGTAAGAAGCATCAATTGAACAAGAACCATATACTGAGGCAGAATTGAAAATAAATCTAAATTCATACAGACAAATATAACAATATAATTTGCCGGCTTAGTTGATAGAAGGAAATTCAATATAAAAAGAGAGGGTATTACAATGAATAATGAGCAGATGATAAAAATTAAAAATTTTGATTATTTAAATCAGAACATATTAAAGGAAAAAATTCTTTTTACAGGTTCATCACTGATGGAACAGTTTCCTATTTGTGAAATTGCAAGAAGCAAAGGATTTGATGAGGTAATTTATAATCGAGGCGTTGGTGGATTGAATACAGATGAGTTTTTGGAGAACATTAATACATTGCTTTTAGACCTTGAACCATCAAAGATATTTATCAATATAGGAACAAATGATATTACGGAATCTCGATATGGAGATAAATGGATGTCACATCTGATGGATAATTTTTGCAAAATTATTGAAACTGCAAAAGATAGAATTCTTAATGCAGAAATTTATATAATGGCATTTTATCCTGCAAATTTACATTTGCCTTGGCATACAGAAGAGGCAATTCAATGGATGAAGCTTAGAACTACTGAAAATATTCGAATGTGCAATGAGCATTTGAAAGAAATCGCAAATAAATATGAATGCCATTATATTGACTGCAATGAAGGACTCGTTAATGAAAAGGGAGAGCAAAAACCAGAGTATGCAATTGACGGTGTACATATGTATGCAAATGGATATTTGAATGTTTTTGAAGTAATAAAATCCTATTTGAATTAATCGTTTATTTTATATTAATCAAATATAGGAGCATAAAAATATGAATAATATTGAAATTATATTTTTTGAAGAATACAAAAAATTAGATAATTTATGTAAGGATTTACTGGGAAGCAATCAAGGAGTTACGCAGTATGTAAATGAAATGGAACAAATACCATTTGAGAAAAGCAAACTTGTTGAGTCATGGCAATACGATTATAAAATGCTTAAGCATATAAGATGGATACGTAATAATATAGCTCATAATAATGGAGATTCAGAATGTAGCGAAAGTGATGTACAATATGTAAAAAATTTTTATCAAAGAATAATTAATAGAACAGATTCATTTTCATTAATAAATGTTGAAATTAGAAAAGCAGAAGACAATCAAGCTAGTAAAAATATTACAAATGAAAATGTGGATAATGTTGTAAGTAGAGATAATAGTAATAATGTATTTATAGGAATAACAATGATTGCATTAATAATTATTTTGGTAATATTTGTTTTGATGATACATTATTTTATGATAAATGATTAAAACTAAAAACTGCATATATAATTTTCACGTGTTAAAAAAGATAAATGAATATATGCAGTTAATAATTAGAAGAATTTGTATAAATGGAGTTCGAAAATGACAAAGGAAGAATGGTACAAACAACTATTTAGCAGACTTAATAATTCAAAATTTCGCAGTAGTTTTCATTTAAAACAAAAGGATATTGATTACATAAATGAAAAGGGAATGGAAACTATAAGGGAACATGCAAGAGAATTTATTTTTAAAAGAGAAGCTCCTGCATTTATTCCAAATGACGGAAAGCAAACTCCAACAAAAGGACATCCGGTGTTTGTTGCTCAGCATGCAACAGCTACATGTTGCAGAGAGTGTATCAGAAAGTGGCATAAAATTCAGCCGGGAAAAGAATTAAGCAGAATTCAGCAGGATTATTTGGTAGATGTAATTATGACATGGATTCAGAGTGAAGTGGACAGGTACAATAATTGAAGGAACGGAGTAATAAAATGTGGAAAATTAAGCATATATTTGATGGCGATTATGGATGTGAAGAACGTTCTGAAAGTGAAAAGCCAAAGGTGACAGTTACACTTGTAAATGAAAATAATGAGAAAAAAATCATATCAGTAGAAGACAAGTGGCTTATGGATAATAACTTAGATGAAGGCGACGAATGGCCTGAAAATTTGTTGTAATAAATTGTTTGAAATTTGAGAATATTAAAAAGAAAGTCACCGGTCAATTGAATATGCATCCAATCAAGTAAGTAGGGTGCGTATCACAATTACCGGTGGCTGTTAATTATATTTAAATATTTGATTTACAGAAAAACTTTCACGCTTTTAGTTTGTCATATCAAATGTGTTATTTCCCGGAAGAGTTATTGACTTAATATCATCAAGATTTCCAATAACTCCGGTGAATACAGTATATTTAGAACGTTTGCTGCCATTTTCTACAGAATCAATCTGAGAAATAACTTTAGGCGAGGTTTCTTTACCTTTAATATTTAATGTTGCAATACCGGTATTAAGTTCATCTATTACATCTATCAATGGTAAAGTGTTTTTTTCACCCTTATGGTATGAATAGTAGATTGTGTATTCAATAGGTGTGATAATTATTTCATTAATATAAACCTTTTTGTTGTTATATTTTTCGCCTAAATCAATTTCCCTATTAAATGTTTTTCTAAGTTCTTCAGTACCATGTTTTAAATCCCAGGATATTTTCCAATTGCCATTTACAAAAGTTTCATCTTCAGAATAAACTGTATGACCTGTAGCATAAAAAGATTTTATTTCCATAGTAATATTTTCAAAATCTAAATCACGTTCATTATCAACATCAAAACCGTAAGTGTAACTTGTATCATCTGATTTATAATGATTAGCATATCCTGTTGCCCATGACAGACCAACTTGTTTACCATTAGATTTTGTACAATAAAAATCAACGTCCATAAATACATCAACCAAATCATAGCCCATATCTTCTACAGTTTTTTTCCATTTTCCATAATCAACTTTAAAATAAACGTATGCAATATTATTGTCAGCTACAGTTTCCACAAGTTCGACGGAAATACCTTTATCTTCACACTTAATGTTTTTTAAATTTGAATCAGTATAAATAGTGTCATATCCGTTTTTAATAAGATATTGTTCATGTGTTTCTTTCTCTGTAGTTTTAATAACCTTATTTTTAACGTGTGAATCCATATGTAAAATATAGTTAATTGCATAAACACTGCCATTTGATAATAAAATACAGGCTAGTGCAATAGAAGCAACTTTAAGTAATCGCGGATAAGAATGTTTCTTTTTTGTATCCTTAACAGAATTTAATATTTTGTTGTCGATTTTTTCAGATGTTTTAATTTCATCATATACTTTTTTATATTCATTAACATCCATACTGTTTATCCTCCTCTAAATTCATTTTTAAGAGCTCACGTCCTCTTTTTAATCTCATTTTAATTGCTGATTCTTTACAGCCAAGTATTTTACCAATTTGCTTACAGGAATATCCTTCGTAATAATGCAGATACATTGGAGCTTTACATTTGTCAGGGAGGTTTAGAACCATTTGCAGTAAATCATTATATTCTGAAGAAAATGATTCTCCCGGTAAGTCTTCATGATTAAAAATATCTCTTTTCTTATTCCAAAATAATTTCAGGTGATTTTTGGAGAGATTAATTGAAATTCTAATGAGCCATCTTTTTTCATGTTCATCTGTTTCAAAAGCTTTGTTACTACAATAAAGTTTTGTAAAAACTTCCTGCAAAATATCTTCAGCGTCATTTGGATTTTTTACATATGTGAAGATTATTCTGAAAAGAAGATCCTTGTACTTGTAGTATTTCTCTTCGAATTGCTGAGTACTCATAATTTGAATTGTTTCTCCTTTCACCTTATATACAGTCGGGAAGCGGTAATGGTCAATTTTTAAATAATAGAAAATTTAAATAATAGTTAAATAATAAAACTTAAGCTTAAATAATATAACACATATATTTTACGCGAAAAAGAAGATTACTAGGGAAATAAATTGCTATTGAAAGTGAGCGATGGTAATATATTATGTAAAATAAAAATCATACTTATATAAACATGATGGCTTTATACGATTAGAAAATTAAAAGAAAATCTTATGATTTGGAATAAATAGTAGAATGTCGGTTTGTAAAGGATAATTTTGGGTTGCTTTATCCGATGACAGAGTAATTGGTACAATCGGACTCATGTTGAAGGAGAAAAATTGTACTGTTTTGAAAAAATTTTTTGTAGAGAAGGCGTTTCGTTCACAGAAAGTAGGACTTTCATTATACAATGAACTTTTGAAGTATGCTAACAGCAAAGGTATTGAGCATATAATTTTGGATACACCTGCGGTTGCTCATATCTCACATAGGTTTTATGAAAAAGCTGGTTTTAAAAGAATTAATTCAGAAGAACTACCAGTACCATATTCCTATCCGGACAGGGATAGCATACTATATCTGTTGAATCTATAAAGTTATGTTTATAAGTATTTTGTCAAATCAAAAACTATACACAATTATAAGATTAGAGGAGAAAGAATATGCAGGATTGTGGATTTACAAGAGAAAATAAATGGTTTAGATATCGTGCAGCAGCAATAATAATTGAAGAAGGTTGTGTGCTATTTGCAGGAAATGAAATAGACGATTATTATTACTCAATCGGTGGTGGAGTTCATGTTGGAGAAACATCTGAGCAGGCAGTAAAAAGAGAAGTGCTTGAGGAAACAGGTGTAGAATATGAAATTGAACGCCTTGCAGTTATTCACGAAAATTTCTTCAATGAAAATCAGGGAACTTTAAAAGGAATGGATTGCCATGAAATATCAATGTACTATTTGATGAAGCCTAGAGGAACAAAACAGCTTAATAGTGATAGTTATAGCCAGGGAGTAAGAGAAACAATGCATTGGATACCAATAAAAGATTTGGATAAATACAAAGCATTTCCAACTTTTCTAAAGGAATATCTTAGTAAGGAACATTCAGGAATAGAGCATATAATTACGGATGAAACAAAAACTGGATTATTATATTGAAAAGGTAAACCAGGGAAATTAGTCTCGTAAAAACTTTTATATAAGGAGAAAATTTATATGATAGGTTTAATAGTAGCCCGTTCAAAAAATAATGTTATTGGAAAAAATGGAAAAATTCCGTGGAAAATAAAGGGAGAACAAAAACAATTCAAGGAACTTACAACAGGAAATGTTGTAATAATGGGACGAAATTCATACGATGAAATTGGTCGCCCGCTTCCAAATAGAGAAACGATAGTCATTTCGAATACTAAAAAATATATAGGTGAAAATCTTCATACAGCTTCTAGTGTAAAAGAGGCTATAGAATTTGCAAAAGGAAAAGATGTATATATAGCCGGTGGCTATGGAGTATACAAAGAAGCCATACCACTAGTGGACGTAATGTACATTACTGAGATTAATATAAATGTAGAGCAAGGGGATGTCTTTTTCCCAGAATTTGATGACAATAATTTTAATATATCTATTGTAGAAACATCTGAAAATAATGAACTGTTTATAAGAAAAATTTATAGAAGAAAGAATAAGCAATAGTAATTTCCAGTTTTATTAACGATAATAAAGAATTAGACGGGTAAATTTTAAAATGTTAGAAGAGATGGAAAATATTAAATATGGAAATTTAGAAACTGCAATGTATTATTGTGAGAGAAATAAAATAGGAAAATGGATAAATCGGAATTTGAAGTTGTGAAAGGAGACATGTATGTTAGCAATAGACCAATCTGGAAATAAATTATTAGAGTTTGTAAAAATTTCAGAAGAGGATGCAGCTTTGCAGTTTCCACCTATAACGGTCTGCCTAATTGTTGTAAAGATAGGCAAAGATTATCTTATGGGATTCAATCATTGGCGAAAAGGCTGGGAAATATTTGGTGGCTGCCCAGAGAAAGGTGAAACCATGCGAGAGGCAATGATACGAGAGACTAAAGAGGAGTTGGGAATTGATTGTGTTCCTGAATGGTTAGGTCTTGCTCATTATGAAATGCAACCAGACTATTTTAGCAATGTGGTACGTGAGGAGTATGGTGCAATATTTGGGGTATCATTAGGTGAAGAATATTTGGAGCAAATTGAAAAATTGCGAATAGATAGAGAAGAAATTGAAAAAATTGCTTTGTTAGGAGAGATTTCTTCTGATGAAGAAATAAGCGAACTTGACAGAAAATTAACCGAGTTTTATTAAGCTTATCGTAGTATGCAGTTGAGTTTGAAGGTGTGTGAAGCTTTCGATTGACGGAGCGACAAATTCCAGTTTGAAGCGGAGGTATGTATTATGAATATAGGATTTTGGTCGTGTATAATTTTGGTAATACCATTTCTGATTATAGGTGTGTTATTTGCGATTTTTAAGGAAAAAGCAGCAAAATTTGTTTCAGGATTTAATTCATTTTCTAAAGAAGAACAGGCATTGTATGATAAAGCTCATATCTCTCGTGATATAAGAAATCAGTGCTTTATGTGGGCTATTATAATGTTGGCAGGAGCATTATTATCCTGCTTTTTAACCCCATATATAGCTATACCAACCTATATTATTTGGTTAGTTCTGTTTTTAGAGAAGTCCACTTTGATAATCATAAAGGGTTTGAAAAATATTTATTAAAGTAAATTCAAGTTTGGAGAATTGAGAAAATCGGGATTTAAGGAGCATATATGAAGAAACAACAACTTTCAGCGGAACAAAAAAGATTAGAAACAGATCTTTGGATTATAGCTTTGGTAACATTGGGAGTTTTCCTATTTTACGCTGCAACAGGTAAACAACTAATGAGTTTTGTTGCGAACAGCAATATTTCAGTTATTCCAAGATTATTACTTAATGCAGGAGTACAATTTGGCGTAGCTGGATTGGGAATTACAATCGTTTGCATTTTGCGAAAAGAAAGTTTCACGCATTTTGGATTGATACGAAAAAATATTTTCAAAGCAATCATCGGGACGATTATATGCTTTGTCCCGTCCATCTGTTATATTTTTTTATCAGGTCAATTCAATGGCTACCAACCTTTCAGTATTTTAATCACAGATGATGTAATTGCAAGTGGTATTCCATTTTCAATATTAGGAATGGCTCTTATCGTTCTTGTGTGGGGCTTTTTTGAAGGATTTAATTATGTTGTTATTTGTGACAAAATCAATAGAAGATACCCTACTACAAACGAATGGTTAGATTATGGAGCTATTACTTGTGCAATCGTGTGTATACTTTTCCACCCATTTAGCACTTCTTTTTGGGGGATTGTAGAAATAATTACCACAGTTATTGCAATTTACGGAATGTTAATGGTAAAGAAGAAAACTGGCAACGCATGGGGGTGCGTATTTGCCTTTTGTTTTATTTGGAATGCCATATAAATTCCAGTTTATAAGGATATTTATTAATATAGAAACAAATGATATTACAGAAGCACGATATGGAGATAAATGGCTGTCACATTTAATGGACAATTTTTGTAAAATTATTGAAACCACAAAAGATAGCATTCCTGATGTAGAAAATATTAATGAAAAAGTAGCATAAAAGTGATCTAATAGTTATTAGACAAGGAGACAATGTTTATGCATTATGAGATGTAAGACATTAGTGAACGGAACACAAAAATAAAATAGAGAAAGGAGATGTGTATGAGCAAAATCAAAAGGCATTTTAAGATGATGATTGGTGGCTTTCTGTTTTTTGCAGTTTTTCTTATTGGAATGAGATGTATGAGAGAGTCTGTCTATGCACTGGGAGATGTGTCAAGATATCATACAGAATTTATTAATCAGGCATGTCCAAATATAAAAGTAATAGGTAGGGCATATCTGGTTGGTCCTGACAATGTGGCACATTGGAAAAATCATATTGCCATGGATGTAGTACCTGCAGGAACAAAGATTCAGGGTAAAACAGTAGATCCTAAGTATCTGCCACAGGACAATATTGAAAATTTAAAGGTGCTGTATTCAAGTGTTATAGGATATCAAAATTTCACATAGATTAACGGTGCGTATCTGGAAAGTGAAACAGCTAATTTACAGGTAGTAGAATATGATAAGAATACTGTTACTTTTTGGAGTAATGGATATAAAAGTTTTACAGGAGCACCTGTTATGTGTGCCCAGTATTTATTACAAGCTTCACATCCACCTGGATTTTATAGAACATCCAGAAGCAATGTCTGGATTGATCTTGACAAAGAATATAACCGTATACCGGAAGGCACAAACATTACAAAGGTTGCTGACGGAAAGGTAACATGTGGATTTATTGGGATTAGTCCAATACCGGGAACAGCAGATAGTGGTGATGTATATAGAGTAGGAATAAATCAAAAAATATATATAGTTACTACGAGAAGACTTTATTCTAATACATCAGATACAGATGATTTGTATTACAAAGTTATATTCCAGGGGGACAACAGTACCAACTATCTAATGAACGGATATGGTTACTATTATGTAAAAAGTAAGTACATAAACCTTTACAAAAATGGAACAGAAGTGCCAGAGGGCGCTGTAATGAAAAAAGTTTATAACTTGAAAACATTAAAGGAAATTGGTGTTAGAAAATCAAAGGATGAGTCGAATGATGACAATGTTGTAGGACTCCTTCAGGCAGATGCAGAGATAGAAACGTTGCCAAATGAAAGTGATTCAAATTGGACCACGGTATGGTTTAACAGTGAAAGAGCTTATGTTAGAACACAATATCTGACAGATGTAGAGCTGGTTGAAAATAAAACTAAAGTAAAAAATCTTTTAGTAAGCAATGTAAAAAATAATCAATATGTATTGTCATGGTCGAAGTCTTCTGGATGTACAGGTTATAACATTACATATACCGGTATAGGGAAAAACTCGAAAGCTTTCTTTAAAAAGACCGATTATAAGAAAACATCAATTACTGTAAACAGATCTTATTTTAAAAATAACAGAAATACTATTCTGGTGAATATTGCAGCAAATTATAAAACAGGAGCAACAGAAGCTACACAGATAGTTCTTTCGTTGGACAACAGACCACCAAAGATGAAAAAGAAGCGTCTTAATATAAAGAAAAAACAGATATCCTTTGAAAAAATGCTGATACCTGTTGATATTGTTCAATATTCAACAAATAAATCATTTAAGAATGCTAAAACTGTATGGGATAAAAAGGGTGGTGGACTTAGGGCAATTAAAAAGCTAAAGCCTAACACAACTTACTACATAAGATATAGTATTACAACTGACGTATCCACTCTAAAAGGATATAAGAAAATTGGTGGAATTTGGTCCAAGACGATAAAGGTAAAGACAAAAAAATAATACTATTTAACCGCAAAATGAAATTAAATAACAAATTTATTTCCATTAAGAGTTTCATAGTTGTCGATATGGCAGATTTCAATGTGGTCACCTTTCCATCCGATATCACAGTCACTATTAAATTTAATAGTAACTTTAAAAATAATCACCTTCAAGCTATAATTGAAAAAATATAGTTTGAAGGTGATTTTATATGGCTAGATAAGGGATATAATTGAATTGGCTGAATATGGAGTGATTGTTGAAAAGAATATGCGGTCAAAAGGTATAGGAAAACAGCTATTGAATTATGTTAAGAAATTAAAAGAGGAAATGCATTTAAGTGCGTACCAAAAAAATTACAAAGCAATTTCATTTTATCAAAGAGAAGATTTTGTGATTCAGTCAGAAAGTATTGATAATGATACAAATGAAAAGGAACTTCTTATGAGTTGGAAGAAATAGTAGAAGGTTGGAAGGACATACTTGCTCTTGCATATATAGGAACATATCAGAAATTAGATACCAATCAGTGGTTTATTACAGGCGGTGGATTAGAAAGTAATGAAAGGCTGAGTCAATGCTGCATATGAGAAATGGCAGAAGTAGCAAGGCACATATATATAGACTTCCATATGCGGTAGAGGTTTATAAAAATGGATTAGTATCAAAGATAATAGTGTCAGGTGGACGCAACATCGGAAATGCAAATATGGTTGAGGCTGACTATCTTAAAGAAAAGGCAATTGAGTCTGGAATTAAAAAGGAAGATATTTTGGTTGAAAACAAGGCAATGACTACTTGGGAAAATATGAAATTATCTCGAGAATTAATGATTAAAAAAGAAAGACAAATGAAGCAATTAAGAAAGTGCAGGTTTTTAGCTAGTATGAAAATAATTACATTTGAAGAAAAGTATAGAGATGACCTTATTTTTATGATATTGGAAGCAAAAGATGCTTTGGGAAGAGTTCCGGGACTAAATGAAGATTTGTTAGATATCCAAAAGAATTATATGTATAAGGGTGGAATGTTCTGGATTGCCGTAGATGAAAATGACAGGGTTATTGGAAGTGTCGGTGTGAGTATGATTGATAATTCAAAAGAATGTTACATCCATCGTTTGTTTGTGAAATACAATCAAAAATACAACGGCATAGGAACTAAACTTTTGACTACTGCGGAAGAATACGCTAAGAAAAATAGAAAAACTGCTACGCTTGTACACTTAGGTAAACCTAAAGAGCAATGGTTTGAGTCATGGAAGTTTTATCCGAAGAATGGTTATGTTGAAATTGAAGATAGTATTATGAGAAAAGAACTTTAATCTATTAGTATTTTGATGCTAGGTGGTTATCAAGTGCAGTATAAGGAGAAAAATATGGCACAAAGATTAATACATTATTTATTAGGAGAAATTTTTTCAAAAGAAATTGAACTAAAAAGCAAAGAAAGATTTCTATTGGGAAGCATAATACCTGATGCATATATGGATTTAAAGGACAGAGACAAAACCCATTTTGCCAATAGAACAGAAGAAACAACATATTTTGATTTTAACTTATTTAGGGATAAGTTTGACAGGCAGATTAATGAAGATAGCTTGTATTTTGGCTATTATATGCATTTGGTTGAAGACGTTTTTTACAGACAATTTATACATAGAGATGAGTTTAGAGTACCGAAAGGTCAGGAAGAAGTTTCAATGTTACACAACGATTATCATATTTTAAATTCTTATATAGTTAGTAAATACAATTGTCAAAATATTTTGCAGGACAAAATTAACCTTGATTCAGAAAAAATCATGGAAATTGCAGAGTTTAGAATAGAAGGATTTTTGAAAGATTTTGCAGGAGATTTTTCAGGTAAAACTCAGGGTGAAACAGTTTTTGTAACGGAAAATATGGTGGACCAATTTATAGAAGAGTATGTGCCTTTGATGCTGGAAGAATTGAGAGCAGTAAAAAAAGGTAAATCTATTCTGGTAGCAAAAGATTATAGATGGAAAAGAGGGAAGAGATGATTGAAGTAAATTTTTATGATGAAATAGATGATTCTTTACTTGAATTTGCTGTTATTATTTCAAAATCTAATGGTAAATGGGTATTTTGCAAGCATAAAGAAAGAGATACATTTGAAGTACCGGGAGGACACAGAGAAACCGGTGAGAAAATTGAAGATACTGCAGTAAGAGAATTAAAAGAAGAAACAGGAGCTGTAGATTTTAACATAAAACCAGTTTGTGTATATTCAGTAAAAGGAAAAACGCGTGTAAATGAAAATGCAGCAAAAGAATCTTTTGGAATGCTTTATGCAGCAGAGATTTTTTCTTTTGAGGAGATACATAGTGAAATCGAGAAGATAGTTTTAAGCGATGACTTAATACGTCAGTGGACATATCCTTTGATTCAACCTAAGTTAATTAGCGAAGCAAAGAAAAGAGGTTATCTATAAGAGCAGAGCAAATATATGTAGGACTCCAATTTGGATATTGCAAAATCACATCCGGAAACGCAGATAGAGGAAGAACATTTTGTTATTGAAATATATCTTATTGAATTGTAGTGGGTAATGTAAACAATTAAAATTAAGGAGGTTCTACAATGGCAGAACTATGGGATGCATACAATAAGAATTTTAATAAAATAGAAAATAAGACATTGATTCGAGGCGAATCCATTCCTGATGGAGCGTATCATCTTGTAAGTGAAATAGTAGTAAAGCATACAGATGGCTCATATTTACTAATGCAACGTGATTTTAGAAAACATCACGGCGGAAAATGGGAATTGACTGCAGGAGGTTCCGCGTTACAAGGAGAGGATGAGTTAGAAGCAGCAGTTAGAGAATTAAAAGGAGAAACCGGCTTAAGCGGTGAAATGAAGGAGATTGGGCGTGCTGTTCGTCATGACCACCATTCATTTTATGTAGTATATTTGTGTGAGGCGGATTTTGAAAAGGACTCGATTGTTTTACAGGAAGGAGAAACAATTGGTTACAAATGGGTAGACAAGGAAACAATGTTTAAATTGGATGGGAATGAGCTAGCCTCAAGCAGAACGTTGGAGATTGTTAAAAAACTAGATTTGTAATTGATTATATTATGTAGTGAACATACGAGAGTAAAGGAATATAAGATAACGGAGTATTTATGAAATACACAATAAAAGAAAATCAACTGAATTATGAAACATATTATACACTTAGAGAATCTGTAGGATGGAATAATTGGAGTAAAGAACAGGCGGAAAAAGCCTTAGAAAATTCATATTATTCAATTGTAATTTTTTATAATGATAATGCAATAGGAATGGGCAGAGTTGTTGGTGACGGCATATATTTTACTATTGTGGATATTGTTGTCAGACCTGAATATCAGGGTAGAAAGATAGGTACAACAATCATGAACTCAATTTTAGAGTATATTGAAAAAAATATGTGTGAGGGAAGTCGTGTAAGTGTACAATTGTTGGCAGAAGTTGGAAAGGAACAATTTTATATAAAACAAGGATTTAAACTTGTTCCACATGAGTATTGTGGCCCGGCGTTGAGAAAGATAATATATAAGAAATAAATTCTAAAAGAGAAAAAATTGGGTGATTTTTTATTGTATATAATTGGCAAAAATTGTATGGATTTGTTTTTGACAAAAAATAGATACCTGTATAAAAAAAACACACTCTTCTTTAAAAATATAAAATGATAAACTTGTGAAGAAAATGTGAAAACTGAATTTTACTATGTAAATGGGTAACAAATATGAGACAAAAATGTATTGAGGAGGTAAGAAAATGAGTCTTTACTATTTCACAAAGAGAAACTCGTTATTTGGCAGAGTTTGCAGTTACGTGTTAACATTTGTTTTAGTACTTTCAATGGCTTTGGGGTGTGTAGTTTTACCACAGAGAGTAAGTACAAGTGTTAAGGCAGCAACAACTGCTAAGTATCGTAACGTAATGTATTACGGTGACTGGTCAATTTATTCAGGACAGAAAAACTTTACACCTGACAAGATTGACGGAAGTTTAATAACACATTTGAATTTTGCATTTATGGATGCAGATGCAAATGGAGACTTAATCACAACAGACACATGGGCAGATTATCAGAATCCAAACGTTGGATACTCAGTTGGAAGTGATAATAAATATGCAGGTGTGTTGGGAGCAATGGTACTCTTGAGACAGAAATATCCAAACATGAAAATAGGTATTTCAGTTGGAGGATGGACAAGATCAGGAGATTTTCCAAAACTTGCAGCATCAGACAAGACAAGAAAGAATTTCGCAAACAATGTGGCAAAGTTTGTTCACTGCTATGGATATGACTTTGTAGACATCGACTGGGAATACCCAACAGCAGACAGAGATCCGGATCCTGAAGGAAACGGAGTGGCAATAGACAAGGGATGCAAAGGGTCAGCAGCAGACACAAAGAATTTCACATTATTGTTACAGGAAATCAGAAATTCATTGGACAGCTATGGAAAGACAGATGGAAAGCACTATGAATTATCAGTGGCAATGTCAGCATCACCAACAATGATGTCAGCAATCGAATACGACAAAGTATTAAAAATAGTTGATTTTGCAAATATGATGACATATGACTTAAATGGTGCATGGGGTGGATTCACGGCTCACCAGACAGCATTATACACAAACCCTGCATATGACGGAGGGGATGCATCACTTTCAGTAGATTCATGCATAAAATATCTTGAAAATAAATATGGAGATGACATAGATTACTCAAAGATAGTAGTGGGAGTGGCACCATATACAAGAGGCTGGAAGGAAGTAAAGAAGGACACCGGAAGAGATCCAAAGAATCCGGGCTTATATGCAGACGCAACAGGAGAAAACGGAGTAACATATGCATACGGAGACATAGATTCATTAATAAGCAAGTATAACCTTACAAAGTACTGGGATGATGTTGCAAAGGCAAACTACTTCTACAGTGAATCAACAGGAATGTTCTTCACATGTGACACGGAAGAATCAGTAGCAGAAAAAGGAAAATATGTAAGAGAGAAACATTTGGGCGGACTCATTTCATGGATGGCATCACTTGACAGCACAAACTCAATCACAAAGACAATGAAGGAATCACTTTATGGATCAGAAGCATTACCAAAGCAGAACATAATAATTCCTGGAAATGACGGTGTTGAAACAACAGTAACAGCATCAGGAGATACATACACAATAACAGTAAAAAATACAAATCCAAAGATTACAATGCCTGGAGGAGCAAAGGACATATCAGTAATGCCATGGGCAGAATACTTTGGAAAGACATTAAGTTATCCGTCAATAGCGATAGAGACACAAAATGGAGAGACATTATCAGGAGACTGGAGTGCAGGCGGAACAATTACAAGTGAAGACGGAAAGACAGTAGTGACACCACCGGAATGGAGCTCAAAGACATTAGAACCGGGAGCATCATTAACATTTACATTAAAATCAGGAAAAGGAACAGCAAGTACAGGAAACATTAAAGGAATAGTATTAAGGCAGAGAGCTGTTTCAGGAGGAGAAATCCTTTCTACTAATTTAGTATATGGAAATGGTGGTTCAGAAGGAACAACAGTTCAGAATACAACAAAAGAACAGGATGTAACTACAACAAAGAAACAGGAGACAACAAAAGCTTCGGAAACAACAACTAAGAAACCGGAAACAACAAAGGCACCTGAGACAACAACTAAGAAAACAGCGACAGGTGTATATCCTGTGTGGTCACCGGATAACGTTCACTATAAAATAGGTGATTTGGTTCAATATCAGGATAAAGTGTATGAATGTACATATGAACACAATTCCAATTCCGGATGGTCTCCTACAGTAGCAGTAACTTTATGGAAGGAAAGACCGGACCTAGTTGCAGGAACAGAAGAAACAACAAACGCATCAGGAACAGAAGAAACAACACAGAATAATTATACAGTTAACTCTAAATTGCCTGAACATATGGTAACAGGATACTGGCATAACTTCCTTAATGGATCAACTGCACTTAGACTTTCAGATGTTCCATCATACTACGATATGATTTGCGTGGCTTTTGCAAATTCATCAACAACAGCCGGAAAGGTTACATTTGAACTTGACAAAGATTTATCTACTGCATTAGGAGGATATACAAAGGCTCAGTTTATTCAGGACATAAAAGATGCTAAGGCTAAAGGTCAGCATGTAATTATTTCAGTAGGTGGAGCAGAAGGAACAACTTATATAACAAATGAAGAATCAGCAAATCAGTTTGCAACAAGCCTTATTTCAATGATAGAAGAATATGGATTTGAAGGTGTAGATATTGACTTTGAAGGAAGTGCGGTATCAGGAACTGATTACATAGCTGAGGCACTTAGAAAAGTGCAGTCTCATTTTGGAGATGATTTTATTATCACTATGGCACCTGAAACATTATATTTTCAGGATACAAATCCAAACGGAACAGCAGTAACATCTGCATATTATAGACTGGCATACAAGATTAGGGATATTCTTACAATTTGTTATCCACAGTTCTACAATACAGGTGGAATGAATGGTTATAACGGATTTAATGCACAGGTTGGAAATGCAGATTTCCTGACATCACTTGCAACATTATTATTGGAAAATGGTTTAAGAGCTGATCAGGTAGCATTAGGATTGCCGTCAACACCGAAAGCAGCTTCAAGTGGATATGTGTCAACAGATGTTATTTCTACAGCAGTAACATCACTTGTAAATGGAACATCATCAGGAAGTTTTACAGCACCGAAAGCTTACCCAACATTTAGAGGTGTAATGACTTGGTCAATTAACTGGGATGCTACAAATGATTATGCATGGGCTAAATCAATGGATTCACTTATGGATTCATTGGAAAAACATGAACAGCCAACAAAAGAAACATCTACAACTAAAACAGAAGTTACAACACAAAATGAAGAAACAACAAAGACAGAAGTTACAACTTCATCTTCTCAGACAGAAGCAAGGCCAACAGAAGTAATTGGCTTAGCAAAGCAGAGTCAGGATGGCGGAACAGTATCATTTGTTTGGGGTCAGACAAATGAGCAGATGGAAAGTGGACAGACATATAGAGTATATGCTGATGGAAAATATGTTGAAACATTTGCTTTAGCAACAGCAACATCATATACATTTACAACAAATGGCAAACATATTATAAAGGTTACAGCCAATTTAAATGGATATGAAACAGAAGGACAGACAATAGAGGTAACAATAGAAGGATTAGAAACATCTGAAACAACAAAAGTTGCAGAAACAACTAAACCGGGCACAGCAACAAGTGATTTGGCATCAAGACTTTTAATTGGCTATTACCATACATGGGATAATTCAGGAAATCCTTTCATTAAGTTAAGAGATGTAGATAAAAACTGGGATGTAATAAATATATCATTTGCAGAACCTGTAAGTGCAGGAAGTACAGACGGAAAAATGAAATTTGATATTTCAGGACTTACAGCAGACTACACAAAGGCAGATTTCAAAAATGATGTGAAAGCATTACAGGCACAAGGTAAAAAGATTGTACTTTCAATTGGTGGATATGAAGGATATTTCTCATTAACATCACAGAGTGCAGTTAACCAGTTTGTAAGTGATATTAAATCAATTGTAGATGAATATGGATTTGATGGAATCGACATTGATCTTGAACAGTCATCAGTTCAGTTTGAAAGTGGAAAAGATACAGACATTAACAATCCAACATCACCAAAGATTGTTAACATGATTAATGCAATAAGAACAATTGTAAACAGTTATGGAGATGACTTCATTCTCTCATGGGCACCTGAAACATTCTACGTACAGTTAGGATATCAGTTCTATGGTGGAATAAATCAGTACTGTGATGCAAGAGCAGGTGTATATCTTCCAATGATAAATGCACTTAGAAATGAAACAACATATGTACATGTACAGCTTTACAATTCATCACCAATGATTGCAACAGATAATCAGTCATACAACATGGGAACAAAAGAAGGAATTGTTGCAATGTGCAATATGTTATTAAACGGTTTCTATGTAAATAACTATTATACAAAGTCACAGACTGCAGAAAAGTATTTTGCACCACTTAGACCTGATCAGGTAGTAATAGGTGTACCTTCATCAGCAAGTGCTGCAGGAAGTGGACAGGTTTCAAATGAAACATTACAGAGTGCATTTACAGAATTAAACAATGCACATCCGGGATTAAGAGGAATCATGACATGGTCAATTAACTGGGATTCATCACAGAATAAAAACTCATTTGCACAGAGCAATGGTAGATTCCTTGATAGTCTTTCAGGAGAAGAAACAACAAAGACACCTGAAACAACAACTAAGGTGGCAGAGACAACAACAAAGGCACCTGAAGAAACAACAAAGACACCTGAAACAACAACTAAGGTAGCAGAGACAACAACAAAGGCACCTGAAACAACAACAAAGGCACCTGAAACAACAACAAAGACACCTGAAACAACAACTAAGGTGGCAGAGACAACAACAAAGGTATCAGAAACAACAACTAAGACACCTGAAACAACAACTAAGGTAGCAGAAACAACAACAAAGACACCTGAAACAACAACTAAGGTGGCAGAGACAACAACAAAGGTATCTGAGGCGACAACTAAGAATGATGAAATAACAGAATCTGGAACAACAGAGCCACAGCAGGTTACAACAACCGGAAACGGAAAAAATGAAGGCACAACAACTACAAATGCAGTGATAAAAGATAATGGCAATGTAACAACAAACTCTTCAGTAGGTAATGTAAAAGTACCTAAAGTAAAAATTAAAAAAGCAATTAAGAAGAGAAGTGCTAAAAAAGCAAAAATCAAACTTAGAGCTGCAAAAGGTGTAAATGGATATCAGATAAAGATATCAACATCAAAGAAATTTAAGAAAGCAAAGACTAAAAAATATAAGAAAGCTAAATTTACAATTAAAAAACTTAAAGCTAACAAAAAGTACTATATTAGAGTAAGAGCATATAAGGTTGTAAATGGAATAACTTATTATGGTAAATGGTCTAAGCGAAAAATTAAAATGAAAAAATAAATAAAACAAAGAGTCTATATTCTTATGAGTATAGGCTCTTTTTAAGTAAAAGTTTATTAATAAGCATACGTTGCATGGTATAAAATAAAGAAAAATATGAAGACTGTGATGTATACTGAATTAATAAAGTATATCGTAGTCTTTGCTTTTTTCTTAAAAGAAGTGTTAAAATAAAAAGTGGAAATCATATTTTATACATAAAAAGAAGTTAATATTATGAAATGGGAAAGAGTAGAGGAGGAATAAAAATGAGCGAAGTATTAAAAGAAATGAAGGAAAGAAGAAGTATTCGTAAGTATAAGGCGGACATGGTTCCGCAGGAAATTCTTGACCAGATTATCGAGGCAGGATTATATGCAGCTAGTGGAAAGGGAACTCAGAACACGATAATTATTCAGGTGACAAAAAAAGAATTAAGGGATAAAATAGCTGAAATGAACAGAAAAATTGGTGGTTGGGAAGAAGGATTTGATCCGTTTTATGGTGCACCCGCAATGTTAATTGTTTTAGCGAGAAAGGACTGGCCAACAGGAATTTATGATGGAAGTCTTGTAATGGGTAATCTTATGTTAGCAGCACATGATTTAGGTATTGGAAGTTGTTGGATTCATCGTGCAAAAGAAGAATTTGAAACTGAGTGGGGAAAAGAACTTCTTAAATCATTAGGTATTTCAGGAGAATACGTAGGCATAGGACACTGTGCTTTAGGTTATGCAGATGGAGAAACACCGAAAGCGGCAAAGCGAAAAGTAAATAGAGTATTTTATATTAAATAAAGCAAAGTACTAAATTAATACACAACATATAATAATAGGTCAAATAGCATAAAATAATTGTCAACTAACAATTAAAGCGTAGTTGACAATAAAGACTCTTTTAATGTAATATGTAATAAGTTAAACGAATTTTGATGATAAAGGAGGAAACAAAATGAACGAAGTTCATTTTCTATAACTGTTTCCGACTAATAGCCGCTGACAGAAGGGATGGGGCTATACAGATTAAAGGAGGAGATTAAAAGATGAATATGTTAGATTTGGCACAGGAGATTATAAAAGGCAGACGAATATCAAGAGAAGATGATTTGTCTGTCTTTTTAAATTGCGATTTAGAGGAACTTTGTAAGGGAGCAGATACAATACGTGAATATTTTATAGGGGATAAAGTGGATTTGTGCTCAATAATTAATGGAAGAAGTGGAAGATGTCCTGAGGATTGCAAATACTGTGCACAGTCTGCACATTATCATACAAGTTGTGAAATGTATGATTTTCTTCCAACAGAAAAAATATTAGAAGCATGTAAGCTGAATGAGAGAGAAGGAGTAGATCGTTTTTCGATTGTAACAGCCGGCAGAGCTTTGACAGGAGAAGAATTTGACAAAGCGATTCATGCATATGAGACGATGAAGTCACAGTGCAAAATTGATTTGTGTGCATCGATGGGATTTTTAAATGAGGAGCAGTTACATAGACTTCATATGGCAGGTGTCACAAGCTATCATCATAATATAGAAACATCAAAACGTAATTTTCCTAATATTTGCACAACACATACTTATGAACAGAAGATAGAAACGTTGAAAAAGGTAAAGGCAGAAGGAATGTGTGCATGTTCGGGTGGAATTATCGGAATGGGAGAAACATGGGAAGACAGGTTAGATATGGCGATTAGTCTTGCTGAACTTGAAATTGATTCAATTCCAATAAATGCGCTTATGCCAATAAAGGGAACACCACTTGAGAATCTTCCAATGCTTACAGAAAATGAAATATTAAGAACAATAGCATTTTTTCGTTATATTAATCCGGAAGCAAATATTCGTTTAGCGGCCGGAAGAGCATTGCTTACAAACGATGGGGAGATAGCATTTGAATCAGGGGCATCGGCAAGTATCACGGGCGATATGCTTACAACTGTAGCATGCGCAACAATCCGAAGTGATAGAGAAATGTTGAAAAGTTTAAAGCGTGATGTTACACCGGAATATTGGAAAAATAAATAATATATTAAATCGAAGACGTTATATGTTGTTAAATGTTTAAAAATATGTTACCTTTAAATACAGCGACTTAATTTATTTAAGTGGAAATAAAAAATTGTGAGGTAACAATTATGAAACAAAAAAACGGGTTTAGTGGGCAGATAGGATTTGTACTCGCTGCGGCAGGAAGTGCTGTAGGTGTAGGAAATCTTTGGAGATTCCCATATCTGGCAGCAAAGGATGGTGGGGGACTTTTCCTTATCATATATTTGGTGCTTGTATTGACAGTAGGTTTTACATTATTAACAACTGATATTGCAATTGGTCGTAAGACAGGAAAGAGTGCGATATATGCATATCAGTCAATGAGAAAGAAGTGGAAGTTTTTAGGGGTTATTACATTTGTGGTTCCTGTATTAATTATGACTTATTATGCTGTAATCGGTGGATGGATTCTTAAGTATATGACTATTTATATTTTCGGTTCAGGAAAAGATGCAGTAGCGGACAATTGTTTTACGAACTTTATTTCATCGCCTTCTTCAGTATGGTTTGGAATTATTTTTATTCTTTTAACAGCTATTATTGTTTATAATGGAGTTGAAAAAGGTATTGAGAGAGTTTCTAAATTCATTATGCCGGTACTTTTAATTTTAGTAATCGGAATAGCAATTTTCTCATTAACTTTAAAAACAACTTTAGATGATGGAACAGTTAGAACAGGTCTTCAGGGATTAAAGGTTTATTTGAAACCTGATATGTCAGGTATTACCGTACATAAATTTTTACAGATTTCATTAGATGCAATGAGTCAGTTATTCTTCTCATTAAGTGTATCAATGGGTATTATGATTACATATGGTTCATATGTTAAGAAAGATGTTAATTTAAATAAAGCAGTATCTCATATTGAAATTATGGATACGGCGGTAGCTTTCTTAGCCGGTATGATGATTATTCCTGCAGTATTTGTTTTCTCAGGTCTTGATGGAATGTCAGCAGGGCCGGGACTTATGTTTGTATCACTTCCAAGTGTATTTTATAGAATGGGATTTGCAGGCAGAATTGTAGGACTTATTTTCTTTGTATTAGCAGGATTTGCGGCATTAACTTCATGTATTTCTGTATTAGAATCAATCGTTGCAAATTGTATGGAAATTTTCCATGCAGATAGAAAGAAAACTACAGGAATTCTATCTGTTATTTATTTAATTGCAACAGCAGTTATTGCTTTAGGATATAGCATTTTCTATGTAGAAGTTAAACTTCCAAACGGAAGCACAGGACAGCTTTTGGATATTATGGATTATATTAGTAATAGTTTCCTTATGCCATTTATTTCATTACTATCAGCGATACTTATTGGTTGGATTATGAAGCCGTCATGGATTACAGATGAAATGGAATTAAATGGAGAAAAGTTCTCACGTAAAAAATTATATAATGTTATGATAAAATATATAATGCCATTAATTATGATTATTTTATTCCTGCAGTCAACAGGACTACTAAATATGATTACGAAATAAAGATTCTAAAGAACAGAGACTCTGATAGTTTAAGAGTTTCTGTTTTTTTGTATAGGGCAAGGCCATATTTATAAAGGCGAGTTTTTTGTGAAGAAAAAACGAGGCTTTAATTAATCCATTTTTATTTAAAATTAATTTTAAGTTTGTTTTAGGAGCAAATAAGTTTGTTGACAACCATTTTTCAGAAGTCTAAAATGGAGTTGATTTGGAACAATTACAACGAGAAAAAATTATGAATGCAACAGATACAACAGAATTTCTTGGACAGGAAAAGATTAGTAAAATATTATTTAAACTAGCTACACCTGTTATGTTTGCACAGCTTATACAGGCATTATATAATATTGTGGACAGTTTATTAAAAATTTTGAGTAGAGGTTAAAATGTAATTTTAAGGAAAGAGTTGCCATTAATAAAAACGCAAACAATTTATTTGAGAATAGTGAAATTAAAAAAATATAATAATAAAAATACAACGAGTTAATAAAAAAAGGAGACAACATGGCAGAAAATAAAAGTAATTATAGAAATACATCAAAAGAATTAATGGCGTTTATAAAGAAAAGCCCTACAGCATTTCATGTAGTAAATAATTTTTCGCAGATGCTTGAAAAATCAGGATTTACCAAATTAAATGAAAGAGATAAGTGGAAGTTAAAAACGAATGGAAAATACTATGTAACAAGAAATGATTCATCAATAATTGCATTTTGTATGCCTGAGAATGAAGATTTTTATAATTTCCAGATAGCAGCTGCGCATAGTGATTCACCGACATTTAAAATCAAAGAAAACCCTGAGATGATAGAAGACGACAATTATGTAACTTTAAATGTAGAAAAATATGGTGGAATGTTGATGGCACCATGGCTTGACAGACCGCTTTCAGTTGCAGGACGTGTTATTGTAAAAGAAGGAACAACATTAAAACCAGTTCTTATAAATATAGATAGGGATTTGTGTGCTATTCCTAATCTTGCAATTCATATGAACAGAGATGCAAATAGTGGAATTAAATATAATCCACAAAAAGATATGATACCTTTATTTGGTGAAATATCAGCTAAAAATAAATTTGAAAAAATAATTGCAAAAGAAGCAAATACAGATACAGATTCTATTATTAGTACAGATTTATTTTTATACAACAGAGAGAAAGGAACTGTATGGGGAGCAGATAATGAATTTATATCAGCTCCAAGACTAGATGACGTAATGTGTGCGTATAGTTGCATAAATGCATTGATTAAAAGCAAAGAGACAAATAAAGAAAGTGTAAATGTATGTGCTGTTTTTGACAACGAGGAAGTTGGAAGTACTACGAAACAGGGAGCTGATTCATCATTTCTTGCAGATGTACTTTCACGAATTTCAATGTGTAAGGGAAAAGACAATGAAGATTTTGTAAGAGCGTGTGCATCATCATTTATGCTTTCAGCAGATAACGCTCATGCGGTACATCCTAATTATAAGGAAAAAGCTGACCCAACAAACAGACCATATATGAATAAAGGAATTGTTATTAAATATAATGCAAATCAGAAATATACAACAGATGCTATATCAGCAGCAGTATTTAAGGAGATTTGCAAAAAGGCAGGAGTAGAGGTTCAGTCATATGTAAATCGTTCAGATATTCCGGGTGGCTCAACTCTTGGGAATATTTCAAACAGTCATATATCACTTAATACAGTAGATATAGGACTTGCACAGCTTGCAATGCATTCGCCATACGAGACGGCAGGAATAAAAGATACAGAATTAATGATAAAGGCTGTGAAGAAATTTTATGAGACAGCTATTATAACAGGCGAAAATGGAGAGATTAGTTTAAAATAGAAAGTTCCATATCTTTCAACCAGACGAAAAGAATGGTATAAATAATTATAGTAAAATTAAGGTGTCTTTATATCAGAAAAAAACTGATGTAAGGACATTTTTCGCAATATCGGTCAATATATGTATATTATATTTAAAAATAAAAAAACTAATATAGAATATATATTGGGAAGGAATTAAGAAATGGATAAATTAAATATTAGTAGAAGTGGTGATAAGTTGACTAGAGAAGATGTAATAGAAAAAATTAAAGAGTATTTAAAAAGACTTAAAAATAAAGACAACCTCGAAAGTGTACGTGCTGATTTTGTAAAAGAATTTAAAGAGGTTGACGCGTCTGAAATTATGTTAGCGGAACAAAGGCTGTTAAAAGAAGGAACGCCTTTAGAAGAGGTTCAAAAGTTATGTGATGTACATTCTGCATTATTCCATGGAAAAACTACAGAAGAAAGAATTTTAAATGCAGAAAAAGCTGCAAATCAGTCTGTTAAAGAAAAAAGGATGGCTGCAACCAAAAAACTAATTAGTATTTCGGGACATCCATTATATACATTTACCCGTGAAAATGAAAAAATTGAACAGCTAGTTGAAAGATGTATGGGTGTTGCAAATGATGGAAATATTGAGAAAGAATTATTAACTAATCTAAGACAGATAGCAATTCATTATGCAAAGAAGGGAGATTTGCTGTATCCCCATTTAAAAGTTAAGTATGATATTAGTGGACCATCGGATGTAATGTGGACGGTAGATGATGAAATCAGGGATGAAATAACAAAATTATACAATGCAGATGAACAGGATAACGAATGGAAAGAGAGATTTAAAGCGGTTTTAATTCGAATAAAAGAAATGATATATAAAGAGGCAAATATACTTTTTCCTAATTGTGCATTAAATTTTACGGAAACAGAGTGGTATGACATATATATAGACTCAAAGGATTATGAAAAATGTCTGGATGTAGAAAATGTGATTTGGGAAGAAGCAGAAAAGGCATATATTACTAAAAAGAAAAAAATAGTAGAAGACAGGAAAGTAAAAGAAGATGAAATAGTGATGGCTGGAGGAACAATGACAGTAGAACAGCTTGCAGCTATGCTTAATACAATTCCACTTGAAATAACATTTGTAGATATAGAAAATATAAACAGATATTTTAATGAAGGCCCTAAGGTATTTAAGCGACCGGAAATGGCTATTGGAAGGGAAGTGTTTTCATGTCATCCTCCAAAAGTAGAAAAACAGGTGAGAAGAATTATAGAAGAATTTAAAAGTGGAAATATGGACAAGGTACCGGTATGGATGGAAAAGAATGGAAGAACAATGTTAGTGACCTATATGGCAGTAAGAAATGAAAACAAAGATTATTTAGGAACAGTAGAGTTGGTTCAGGATATGGAATTTGTAAAGGAACATTTCAAATTGTAACAAAAATTAAATAAAATTTATGGTTATGATAATATTGAAAATTTAGAAAATTATTTAAGATTAAGGCTAAGAAAATTTTAGTCATAATGAAATAAAAAATACAGATAAATTTTAATAACAAAAGTTTATCTGTATTTTTAAATATAATATTTCCAGTTTTGTGGTTATGCAAACATAGAAAATGCCATAACTACAATTCCGAGAATTACAAGAATAATACCGGTTGCCCGATTCAAAGTTTTAGGTGTTGCTTTATTTGCAAAAACAGCAGCAATTCTAGCCCAGATTAATGTGAACAAAATACACAAAATCCAAACTTTCACATCAGGTACGCCACCTATGGCAAAATGAGATGCAGCACCTGTAAATGCAGTGAAGGCCATAATAAATACACTTGTTCCGACAGCAGTTTTTAATTCATAGCCAAGAACAGATGTTAGTATAAGTAACATCATCATGCCACCTCCTGCACCGATGAAACCACATATAAATCCAATTAAAACGCCACATATAACTGACTGGATGGCACGTTTTTTTGCAGATACATTTTCCATAGCTTCCTTAGTTGTCATAACAGGTTTTACGATAAATTTAATACCCAGAATAAAAGTCATAAACACTGAAAATCCACCCATTGTAGTTGAAGGAACAAGACTGGAAACATAGCTTCCGACAACTGTAAATGCAAGAACACTGACCATCATAATAATACCATTTTTAATGTCAAGATTCTTATTTTTCCCATAAGTGTAAGCAGAGATAGCACTGGCAAGAACATCTGATGAAAGTGCTATACCTACCGCCATATAAGGGCCCATTCCAAGAAAAGTAATAAGCATTGGGCTAATTACGGCGGCGGCACTCATTCCGGCAAATCCTGTACCAAGTCCGGCACCCATTCCAGCAAAAAAAGTAACTAGTATTGTAATAAATAAAGACATTGTAAAAGTCCTCCTTTAAGCATTAAGTATAATGAAACTGGAAAATATTATAACAGATACGTATTGTGAAAACAAGCAGGTTACAGAAATATATGTAAATACAGTTACAGAAATATATGTAAATATATAGATATAAAAAATGTTACAGTAAGCTGTGAAAATATTTGGAAAAATGCTACAAAAAATGTTACCGTTATACAGAAACGTAAAATAGGGGATAAAAAACTTTAATTTTGCTTAATAGGTGAATGAATATCTAGAACCAACTTTGTAGGAAGTTTCTTAAGACCGGAGAAGCTTAAGGAAGCAAGAAAATAGTTCGACAATGGAAATATAGGGTACGAAGAACTGAAAAAGGTTGAGGATGAAAGCATAACAGAGTTAATTATAAAAACTAAAAATTTAGGATATAACGTAATTACAGATGGAGAATTCAGACGTGCAACATGGCATCTTGATTTTATGTGGGGATTCGATGGAGTGGGACACACACCAACTAAGATAGGCTTACCTTTCCACGGTGAAGACGCAATGGCCGACGACACATATTTAGTAGGAAAAGTTGGCATAAAAGGAGAGCATCCTTTTGTTGAACATTTCAAATTCGTGAAACAGTTTGAAGATGAAAATACTATAGCAAAGCAAACTATTCCATCGCCTGCACAGTTTTTAGCATAGTTTACAATGCCATTTAGCAGAGAACACACATTAAAATATTATGCTACAGATAAGGAATTAGCAGACGATATTGTAAAAGCATACGGCATGGTTATTAATGACTTGTATGAAGCAGGATGCAGAAACATTAAGTTAGATGATTGTACATGGGAAATGATGGCAGATAAGTCAGGACATCTTGCATACGGAACAACACAGTCAGGATTAATTGAAATCCAGAAAGCACACAAGGATATAAATAATAAGGTTATCGCAAATGCACCTAAGGACATAGTAATTAACACACATGTATGTCGTGGAAACTTCCATTCAACATATGCTAACAGCGGAGCATATGATCCGGTAGCAGATATATTGTTCGGCGAAGAAAATGTCAATGCATATTATCTTGAATTTGATGACGAACGTTCAGGCGGCTTTGAACCACTTGCCAAGGTTTCAGGGGACAAGAAGGTAGTCCTTGGCTTAATTACAACTAAGTCACCTAAGTTAGAAAACAAGGAAGAAGTAATAAAGAGAATACACGAAGCAGAAAAATATATTCCATTAGACAGACTTTACTTAAGTCCTCAGTGCGGATTCGCATCATGCGAGATCGGAAACAAGCTTACAGAAGAAGAGCAGTGGGCAAAGCTTAAGCTTGTTAAAGAAATAGCTAAAGAAGTTTGGGGATAGTTGAATATGTAACCATAAGCTAACCTTTATGGGGAGCTTCTGGTTTCTTTTTGTTATTTGGATAAGTGTATTGTTTTCTATATATTTTTTGCATTTTTTTAATATTCAGATATTTTTAATGACTTTAATTTCACTTTTTTATTTTTTACGTAACTTTGACATAAAGTATACAGAGGCTTTAATATTACGAATTATTATATGTGAGTACACGTAAATTAAGTTTAGAAAAGTGAGAGGAAATTATGAGAAAAAATACAAGTAAAGCAATAGGGGCAGTTCTTATTGCCGGTATTGTGGCATCAGGATTAAATGGAATGCCATTAAATAATAGTGTAAATCAAATTAATGCGGCAACTGTTGAAGCAGGAACTCCATATGACGGGGCAGGAAATTATAATGTAGCAGTAAATCATGTAATTATTAACCAGGTGTATGGTGGCGGAAATAATAAGGGTGCAGGTTCGCACGGTTTTATTGAATTATACAATCCTACAGATTCAGAGGTAGACTTATCCACATGGTCTGTTCAGTATGAAGGTGCTACAGGCGATGACAAGAATGATCCGGGATGGCATAAGCTTGATCTTAATGGAAGTATTCCGGCACATTCATCTTATTTAATAAGAACTAAGAAGTATAAGGATAACACTACACCGGCTAATTTTCAGGTTCCTACAGGTGACATGCAGTGGGATGATATTATAATTAATGGCAAAGGTGTAGCAGTTACATTAATGAGCAATCAACAGCTTTTAACAGATAATAATATTTTTGATAACACATCGAAGAAACCGTTAAAAGAAGGATATGTTGACCTTGTAGGTGTTCATGGCAATGATTCAATGGAAAGCGAAAAGGCTTTTGCTTTTGAAGGTTATGCAACAGACAGTCAGTCAACTAAGAAGGCTGTTAGAAGAATTGATTTTCAGGATACTGACTGTAATGCAATTGGTGAAGATGATGGTGACTTTGTAATAATTGAATATAATGCAACAGATGCTGATTATCTTCAGTGGGCAAGACCAAGAACAACAGCAGATGGTGCATGGTACGCAACACCAATGCCGGAATTTAAGGAAACTACATCATTAAGCAGTAGTGAAATTAACGTATTAACAAATACTTTTGGCAACAATGTTGAAAGTACCAGAAAGTTTACATGGCAAATGCCGGCTAGTTTTTCAGAAGGCTATGTAAATGTATCTGTAAATGAAAATATGACAAATGCTAAGAAATTTAATGCTACAAAAGCTTTAAACCACAAGGAAAGTGCAAGTGTGTTTAGAGCAGAGGCAACAGAACTTTCAAAGAATACAAAATATTATTATCAGGCAGTATGTGGAGATGTAAAATCAGAGGTTTATTCATTTACAACAGGAAGTTTATCTGATGATTTTACTTTTGTAAGAGCATCAGACAGTCAGTCTAAAACAGAGTCGGGATATGATATTTTCCAGAAAGCAGTTACAAAAATAGCAAATACATATAACCCTGTATTTATTATGGAAACAGGAGATCTTGTAGATACAAATTATTTTGAAGATGAATGGAGATGGTTTATAGGAAAGTCTCAGGGAATGTTTGGAAGTACAGCATATATTCCGGTAGTAGGCAATCATGAACAGACATCTTCATATGATGCATGGGCTTTTAGAGAACATTTTTCAGTTCCAAATGAATGTACAGAAGAAGGTGTGACACCGGGAACAGTTTATTCTTTCGATTACGGAAAAGTACATTTCGTAGTTTTGAATTCAGAATGTAAGGGTGAAGGCTTAAACAGGCTAAGTGGGCAGCAGATGATATGTCAAAAACAAAACAGAAATATATTATCGCAGCAATACACAGAGGACCATATGGCGGAGCAGGAATTGCAGGAGATGTTTCAGAAGCATTTACACCTGTTTTTGACAAATACAATGTAGAATTAGTATTATTCGGTCATGACCACTCATACATTAGAACAAAAGCTTTAAAAAATGGAGTAGAAGATAAAAACGGAACAGTTTATCTTGAGTGCGGTGGCTGTGCATCAAAACAGGATTCAGCTAACAGCACAATTCCGGGATATGCAGAAATTACTGGAACACCGGGAATGCCTGTATATGATGTTATTACAGTAACAGATGAAAGTATAAAGGTTAAGACAGTAACAGTAGATGAATCAACTGACACAATTTCAGATTTACAGGATACGGGAAGCATAAATTACGTAAACCCTGATGCTAAAATTGAATTTGAGGTTTTGCCTAAGAATCATTCAATAAAAGAAAATGAGTCGACGACAGAACCTGCAACAAAAGAAAATGAGTCAGCAACAGAACCTGCAACAAAAATTGAAGGTATCAATACGACAGCTAATGCCGAAACAACAAATAATGAAACTTTAAAGACAACAGATATAATTAAAGAAAAAGTACCTGCAAAGGTAAAAGATCTTAAAGTAAAGCAAGTAAAAAAACGTTCAATAAAAATAAGCTGGACAAAGAGTAAGAATGTTAAAAAATACGAGGTAAGTATTTCAGCAAATAAGAAGTTCAAAAAATCAAAAACAACTACATATATGACAAGTAAAAAAGTATATGTATTAAAGAAACTTAAAATCAGGAATTACTACATTAGGGTTAGAGCAATAAATGGCAAAAAAACAGGAAAATGGTCAAAGATATTAATCAAAATAGTTAAATAATTTCAATAAAAAAAGGATGCTATTAATGGGTGAATTGCTTCATGTTAAGTAGACAATTAAAACAATAAAAAATTTTTCTATCCAGCAGGATATTCCTGCTGGATGTTTTTATTCTACTTTTAAATAGTTTTTGTGTTTTCAATAAGTGTTAATATTCCTAAATTTCTTTGTAATCTTTTATTGCTGTCTCTGACTACGTAAGCAACAATTTTTCTGTCATATAAATCGAGTATTGCACTCAAGTACACATTATATTTTTCAGTTTAAATATAATACTTAAATTCTGTAACAGCAGTTAACTATTTTTATTTGGTGTATAGGCAGAAAATTCACGGCTTAATATGTTTTTAGTTTCAGTAGCCGGGATTTTCCTATTAAGTCATTTATAATAGGAAGCTCAACTTACTTTTCCAAGGTTGCATAGTGCATTAATGGAATATCCATAAATTCTATTTCCTTCCTTGATTGTCTGAAAGATAATTCAATACAGCTTGCTCTTTTAATTATTTTGGGTAATGTTTATATGTAGATACGTAAAATTCATCTTCACTAGAATTGTTGTAAATAGTTATCCATTGCTAAATAGAAGTTAGTGTAATTTCTAGTCTATTGGCCATATGAGTCATACTTTCTTTACAGATTTAATTATATGAATAGAATCAAGATTATCTTATGGACTGATTGTGGATTTTAACATAGAAAATGCTCCCTTCTAAATATTAAGTGATTTTTCACTTGTCTATTTAGAAGGAAGCATATCCGAGGTATGAACAGCCTCAATCTTATGTATTTAAATCTCATAAGTTATGTTTGACATTCATAATTTTATTTTTCTAACAATTGTTCAAGAAAGAACATTAGACTGTCAGCTGATACAAGTTTGTTAACTTTTTCAGGCTTTTCTAATGTCTGGACTATACCATTATATAATTCCATGAATTTTTTCCTGTCATTTTGTTGGACGGCTAACATTAAAACAATATGAATAGTATGTTCGTCCCATTTAATGCCATTTTCACTAGTAAGAACACAAATCATAGTATGGGTAGCGTTCATGTCTAAAGCATGTGGAATTGCAAAGGTGTCAAAAAAACATGTTGAAGATAATTGTTCACGTTCTAAAACAGATTCAATAAAACCATCTTTACACAAACCATAATCTATAACATTTTGTCCCAAAAACTTAATAACATCTTCCTTATTGCTAAAATTGTTTGATTTAAAGAAAAGCTTTTTATCAAAAAATGATGATAACATATTGTTTCTTTTAATTTTTTGCTTGTTTTCTAAACATTTATGAATGGCATTATCTATGTTTATTTGATCCATCATAGTAAAAAATGGTGATACCACAATAACTTCTTTTCCAATGAGATTTAAAGGTTGTGTAGTTATAATCAAATCAGAGTATGCATCAATTAAAGTAGAACTGTTATTAGTGTTAAATAATTTTAGTGTTATAAAATTGTCATAATTATCTAAAAGTTTTTTTTCAATATTAGAGTCAATATGGTGGTAATCATGACATAAAAGCAAAATAGAAACTTTATCAGAATCAGTGTTAGATGATTCAATAAGATATCCAATATGTATGCTTATGTATCCGATTTCAGAATCAGCAATATGAATGTTGTATTTTTTATTTAGTTTTTGAGCAATATTAACAGATACATCATATATAAAAGGACAATTTTTCTTTATATTATAGAGAAAATCGTTTCCTGATGACTGAATACTGTTAGCTCTTTTAATTAAACCATGTATATGTAGAGCAAAACTATAAAGATACTCATCAAAATTAATTTCTAACATGTAATAAGAAAATACATTTAATAAAATCTCTCGGATATCTTCTATAAAATCTTCCGACAAGATATCTTTAGAACTTATCAGATGATTTTGGTTTATAGGTTTTATTATTCCCTCTAATAATGATGAAATATAAAAAATATCATCTTTTGTAGGAGCAATATTGCAATGTGCTGAATACTGAGTACAAATTTCGTTTGCAATTTTCGATTCTATATTATCAGAATGGTCGGATATATTATTAATCGGTTGTGAAACATAATGATCCGTACGCATTCTGTATAATGCTATAGTAATGTTTACAATTAAATTGTTATAGTAAGCATTATCAATATAGTAGTCATATTTATTTATTGAGTTTAGAATAATTATCTTTATTTTATCAACATCGATGCCTTCAAAATAATTGGTCAGATTGTCAATACTGTTAAAAGCCGGATTAATTTCATCAAAAATAATTTTGTTTAAGTATTTGCGCTTATTTAATTCGTTGCCAACAACAAAAACAGTGTTGTTGTTTCTTGATATTTTTAAATCAAAATTTTCTAAAGTTTTATTTATTGTTTTAAAGTATTTTTCCAAGGTAGTAGTGCTAATATATAGAGAATCCGCCAGGTCATCAATATTATAATGAGGCGTGTGAAAAAATACTTTTTTCAAAATTATATGTTCCAAATTTTGTTCATCTTCAGATAGCTGGAAAGTTAATGCTTTATACATATTGTAATCAAGAGAATATCCTCTGTTAGTTGATAAAATTAACGGTAGGACTTTATTTATTTCAGCAACTTCAGATTGAATAGTTCTTAAAGAAACATTTAAAATCAAACTTAGTGATTTCCCTGTTATATAATCATTAGAACTACTGATTTCTTTAATTATTTTTTTTTGCCGCTTAGTGAATCTGTTCATAACAATCTCCTTAATAAAAAATACGTTATAAAAGTAATTAAATTATACAATATTGATAAAGTACAGGCAAATACTTCAATGCGGTGTATACCGCAAAAGTCGATTTGTAATCGCAAATCAAGTGAAATATAATAGCAGCATAAAGAAACGAAAGGAGAAAAAAATATGAATAGAGAAGAAGCACAAATGGTAGCTTTTCAACTTATAAGCTATGCCGGAGATGCGTTTTCATCTTTTTTTAAGGCAGTGGAAAAAGCAAGAAATGGAGAGTTTGATGAAGCTGATGAGCTAATAAAAAAAGGAGAAAGTGAGTTAACTAACGCTCATAACGCTCAGACAGAATTGCTGGCAAAGGAGGCTCAGGGAAAGGATATTGAATATAGCATAATGTTAGTTCATGCACAGGATCATTTAATGACGACAATAATGTATGAACGTGTTGCAAAAGAATTTATAACATTGTACAGGGAGAAAATTAATGGATAGAAAATTCTTGTGGGGAAGTGCTACAGCAGCTTATCAATGTGAGGGAGGATGGAAAGAAGGTGGCAAAGGAATGTCCAATTGGGACACTTTTTGTCATAGTGAAAAAAACAATATAAATCCTGTAACAGGAGATGTAGCATGTGATCATTATCATAGATATGAAGAAGATATAAAAATGATAGCAGATGGAAATCAGAATGCATATAGATTCTCCATTGCGTGGACAAGAATAATACCGGATGGTGTAGGAAAAATCAGTAGAGAAGGTATTGATTTTTATAATAGATTAATTGACACATGTAAAAAATATAATGTAGAACCGTTAGTAACATTATATCATTATGACTTACCACAATCCTTATTTGAAAATGGTGGATGGGAAAACAGGGCAACAGTTGATGCGTATGAAGAATATGTAAAGGTTTGCTTTAAGGAATTTGGAGACAAAGTAAATTATTGGGCAACAATAAATGAACCAAATTACGAAACACTTTGCTGTTATGGTTTTGGAAATTATCCTCCTAATGTAAAGAATCTTGAGAGACGGTGGAAAGCTATGTATCATTTAATGTTAGCTAGCGCAAGAGCTGTTAAAGCATATAAAAATATGGGATATAAGGGAATGATAGGACTTGTAAGTGATAGCTATCCAATTGAAATATTAAAGGATAATGAAGAATATAGGAAGGCGAAAAAGCTTGCAAATATATTTTTTAACACGTCAGTTAATGATACATGCATAAAGGGATATTATCCTGATGAATATATAGAACATTTAACAGAGTTAGGTTATGATTTGTCATATATGAAAGAAGAAGACAAAGAAATATTTAAGGCAGGAACAGTAGATTATCTTGGTGTGAATGCATATTGCAGATTTTTGGTTAAACCTTGTACAGGAAGAGAAACTGTAATGGAGGTGAATAATACAGGAGACTCATCAAAAAATGAGGAAATGGAAATAAAAGACTGGTGTGCGCTGGATGATGATCCAAATACGAAGAAAACACCTTGGGGAACAGAAATATATCCTAAATCAGTATATGATATGTTGATGGAATTTAAGGAATTATATCCTGATACACCAATTATTATTACGGAAAATGGTTTGGGAGAGTATGACATAGTTGAAGGTGAAAAAATACATGATCAGTATAGAATTAATTTTCTACAGGGATATGTAGATTGGATTAAAAAAGCTATAGTTGAAGGTTGTGACTGTAGAGGATATTTTGTATGGTCAACAATGGACGTTTACAGTTGGATTAACGGTTATAAGAAACGTTATGGTTTAGTTTATATAGACTTTGATGATAACTGCAAGAGAATACCGAAAGACAGTTATCATTGGTATAAAGAATTTATAAAAGAAAAAGGAGGAAGTTACAATGGAAAAATTTAGTAATTGGATTGAAAAGAAGATATCTCCACTTGCAAATAAATTGGCAAGACAGAAATATCTTCAAGCTTTGCAAAACACATTCCTAGCTTTAATTCCACTATTCACTATAGGAAGTTTTGCTCTTATTATTATATCACCGCCAATGGATTATACAACAATGGATTCAGGTGTGCTTAAGGCTATTATGCACGGATGGGCAAATATTGCATCGTTTACAAGTCCAGCACTGGGGTATGTTTATTCGGTAACAATGTCTCTGATTGCATTGTGGACATCAATTGGATTAGCAATTAATTTAGGCAAACATTATAAGATGGACAAATCATGGGTTACAGTTGCAGTTTCAGTTGCGTCATTTATGATAACAGCAACTATGAACAAAGAGGGAACGTTAGTTTTTGATTATCTGGATGGAAAAGGTTTATTTGTTGCAATATTAGTAACAATTGTATCTTTTGAATTATACAGATTTTTATCTGACAGAAAGGTTGGATACATCAATTTGGAAGGTGGTGGAGTTCCACCTGCACTTGCCGAATCGATAGGAAACCTTGTTCCAATAGTGATTGTTTTGGTAGCAGTTGCAACAGTTAACGCAGTATTATTAAACTTTACGGGAGTAGAAATTCCGGCAATAATGCAACTTATTATGACACCTATAGTTAATATGGTTGACAGTATTTGGGGAGTTGTTATATTAGCATTAATAGTTATGATTTTCTGGTGGTTTGGTATTCATGATACAGTAATAACAGGTCCGTTGGATACATTCTTAATGAATAATTTTACAGCTAATCAGGCTGCCTTTGCAGCTGGTACAGCAGCAGTAGCACTTCCGTATATTGTTACTGAGCCATTTTGGTGGACATTTATGGCTATTGGAGGTAGTGGTGCAACACTTGGACTTGCTATTTTAACATTGTTCAGTAAATCAAAACAACTTAAGACAATAGGAAAAATAGCTATTATTCCTTCATTATTTAACATTAATGAACCGTTGATTTTTGGTTTGCCACTTATGTACAATTCAACAATGATGTTGCCTTTCATATTGGTTATGCCGTTAAATGGTGTAATTACATATATAGCAATGAATACGGGAATTGTAGCAAAAACTTTTGCATATGCAAGTTGGAATATGTTTTGTCCAATAGGTGGACTTATTGATACTATGGATATTAAAGCATTAATTTTAATTTGTGCTTTAATTGTAATTGACATAATTATATACTTCCCATTCTTCAAAATATATGAAAAACAGAAAATAAAAGAAGAAGTGATGGAAGAGAGCACGCAGGCATAAAATAGATAATTTTACATCGTAGGATAATAGGTTGAAAAATAAAATTTTTCATTACTATTTGTGCCCAAACAACGAGAAAGGAATGAAGATTAATATGAAGATTTTGTTAGTATGTAATGCAGGTATGAGTACCGGGATTATGAAAATGAAACTTGAGCAGGAAGCAAAAACAAGAGGGTTAGATGCCAGTGTAGATGCTATCCCAATGGTAGAGTTAGGTGATAATCTTGAAGGAACAAGTGTTATACTTCTTGGACCACAAATAAGATTTGCATTAGATGACATAAAAAAACAGGCAGAAGGAATTCCGGTAATGGCAATTGCTGCTCAGGATTTTGGAATGATGAATGCAAAAAAAGTTTTGGATGAGGCATTAAAGGAAATATAATGTTAAGGAGGCAAATATGATTCAAATTGACCATATAATAAGTTGCATAGATGGATTACATGCACGACCAGCCGCAGAATTGGCAAACATTGCAAGCGAGTATGCAATTGAAGTGTATATAAACAAAGATGGAAAGATAGCAAATATAAAAAATATAACTGAAGTTGTAGGTTTATGTGCTAAATATGGTCAGAAAATATCAATATTAATTAATGGAGATAATGAAAAAAAATCATTAAAGACTATAAAAAAATATATAGAAGAAAAACTATAAATTAAATAATATGGTTTGATAATATATGAAGGATAATTTGGCCTTAAATATATTTATTTTATCTTTCTTATTTAGAGGGGCTGTCGCTTTAACGAATGAAAATTCGTGAAGTGACAGTTTCATTTATGCATTTTTTGAGGTTTCTATTGAAGTTTTAATCTTTTCTGTCACTTTTTATGGTGTAATTTAATAAGCCGTTATTAGCGGCTTATTAAATTTATACGACGTTTAGTCTGATTCTTTGTTACTGTTTTCTTCTATGTTATATTTAGTTGCACTGATTTAAATTATAAATTTTCTGTAAGTTAATGTTTGAGTTCATACATTAATTTTACATCAACTGTCAGAGTCTTTTGAGGCATGGCAGTTATTTTTTGAAAATTTTTACATGAAAAAGTAGCATATAAACTAATTACTTTTTCAATAATATAGTATCCCTTTTTTATATTGTAATCAATCCAAATGCATTTGCGATTGAACTAAGAAGAATAATTGTTGCAAATATAGGACAAAGATATTTAATCATAAAATTAAAAATTTTCTTTCTGCGAAATTTTCCCTCGCCGTTAAGAACCTCTTCCTCAATCTTATTAAGACCAATTACCTTTGAAACGAGTATACATGTGGCAAATGCTGCAATTGGCATCATTACAGAGTTTGTTAAAAAGTCAAAGAAATCTAAAAATTGCATTCCAATGATTTTTACACAGGCTAAAGGTCCATAACCAAGAGCTGATAAACTTCCAAGAACAAGCATTATTCCACCAAGGATAAAAGTAGCTTTCTTTCTGCCCCATCCAAATTCATCTTGAAAAGTTGAAACTGCACTTTCAGTTAAGGCTATTGAACTCGTAAGTGCTGCAAATAAAACTAATGTAAAGAATAAAATTCCAACAACCGTGCTAAGTCCCATGCTTTCAAACATTTTAGGAATAGTGATGAACATTAATGAAGGACCTGCATTTAAGGCATCAGGGTCACCACCAGAGAAAGCAAATACTGCAGGGATAATCATTAAGCCAGCCATAATCGCAATAGCGGTATCAAATATTTCTACATTTTTAGTAGAATCTTCGATTGATAAATCCTTCTTCATGTATGAGCCGAATGTAATTAAAATTCCCATAGCAATTGATAAAGAATAAAACATCTGTCCCATTGCAGCAACAACAGTCATCCATGAAAAATTATCAAAATTAGGAATAAGGAAATATTTTACTCCGGCTAAAGCACCAGGTCGTGTCACAGAATAAATTGTAATTATAATTGATAAAACAATTAAAATAGGCATCATAAATTTTGATACACGTTCAATACCATTTCTAACTCCGGCATAAATAATGGCTAAAGTAATAAATGTAAATATTATAAAGCAGATTTCAGCGGAAAAACCACCTGTAATAAAATTAGTAAAATAGTCATCACCCGCTAATAATTTGCTGCCGCCAATTATATATTCGGCTAAATATTTAATAACCCATCCACCAATTACAGAATAATATGGAACAATGAGAATAGGAATAATAGCGTTAATCCATCCGCCTAAAGATGCAAACTTAGAGTTGCCAAAAAATTTAAAAGCGCCCACAGGACTTTTCTTAGTCATACGTCCAATAGATGTTTCAGCAACAATCATTGTATATCCAAATGTCAGGGCAAGAATGATATATACTAATAAGAACATCCCGCCGCCATATTTAGCAGCTAAATATGGAAATCTCCATATATTTCCAAGACCTACAGAAGCTCCGGCAGCGGATAATACAAATCCCAGCTTTCCGGAAAAAGAACTCCTTTTATTATTGTGTTTTTTCATAATTTTTTACCTCTCATATACTTTTTAATCGCAAGTATAAAAAGTGTAACATAGAGCAGAAAAAAACACAATAAGAGTAGAATAAAATCGTCTGACAGAAGAGTAAAATAAATCGCTATGAAACAAAGAGTAAAAACAGTTAGAAATCAAATGAATATGCACCAAAGGATACATCAAAAGTGGTGGCATTAAGAAAACTTGACAGAAAGGCAAAAATGCCGGCAACGATATTTACTTATACTTTTGGTATTTTATAAGCATTAATTACAGGAATAGGGATGTGTCTGTCAATGAAGGTAATAGGCAATGGAAACCTGATGTTTATTTTGGGAATAATAATTGGCATAATAGGATTGGCATGCATGGGAGTAAATTACCCGATTTATAAAAAAATGTTTAAACACATTTTTAGTCCGGCAATGGACATGTATAGTATTTCAAATGAAGAAAAAACATATATTACAGCATTTTACATAAATGGAATGATTGCTGTTGTAAAAGAATGGCTACAAAATGATTGCAAAATGTCAGAAGAACATATATGTGACATAATTTTAAAATGTGTAAATACATCTAATTAATAAATTATTTAATGTAATCTTGCAGTGTTAAAAATATTAATATTAGTTAAATTTAGTAATTACAAAACAATTTAATATTATGGTCAAATTTAAATTATTATAATAAGCAGTAATGAATATTTGGAGAAGAATTTTATGAAAGCAGGAATTTATCTTGGAAAAGAGAGTATATCCGTATCCAAGATTTGTAAAAAATGATACAAAGAGAGCAGGAACAATAGGCGGCTTTTCAGAGTATATTTTAGTACCGGAGGCAAAGTTAAAGCATTCACTTTATTTTATACCGGCTGAAATAAGTGACAGGGAAGCAAGTTTAATTGAGCCTTTTACAGTGGGATGCAGAGCTGCAAGACGTTCACAACCACAAAAAGGAGAAAAAGCAATTGTATTTGGATGTGGAACAATTGGAATTGCAGCTGCAATTACGCTAAAATATTTTGGATTAGATCAAGTTATAATAGCAGATTTATCAGATTTCAGATTGAATATTGCAAAAAAACTTGGATTTGAAACATGCAATATAGCAAATAATGAAAAGTAAACGATGGGATATTGAATCAATTATCACGGATGAATATCCGTTAGAAAAACTTGACGAAGCAATAGAAAAGGCATCAAAGTCAGACGAAGCATTTAATGTTGTGATTAAATTTTAGAAAAGATAAACAGCGTAGGAGTAGGACAATTTTCTCAAGCAATTGCTGCAGTAGAAAAAACAGAGGAATAGAATTTATATGGTTAAAAAATATGGCTAAAATGAAAAGGGCTTTTTCATTTTAGCCATATTGCAATTGTATAGGTAATTTATAAATGATAAATATTACCTTTTACTAACTAACAACCGAATTTAAAAAAATTGCAAAGAGCATTAAATAACTCGGAACAGCTATTGAATTTAAAACACATAGTTTCGTCCTCCTTATTTTAGATTTGTACTGGCCAATTACAAGATGAATTGTAACAATTTTGTAATATTTAAACAATAGGGGATAATTGGAAATAGTTTATACGTTTAAAATAAAATTTCCTAAGTACATAAATATGTGGAACTAAGCTCAAAGCATTTTAAAAGCCCTACAAATTTAAAAATAAGTTAAATATAGGGCAAGTTGCACGAGTTTACCTAAGCCCAAATAAAGATGCTTTTGAAATTGAATTATGATATAATTACAAAATCCCTACTAATTAAGAAAGAGAAGGTCAGAAAATGAATATTGCAATTTGTGATGATGATAGGGTGATTATTGAACAGATTGAAGAATTTCTTCAAATTATTCACGATAAATCATTGGAATATGAGGTGTTTTTTTGTGCGGAAGAATTACAGAAATACATAACAGAAAATAATGTTAATTTTGATGTGTTTATATTAGATATTGAAATGAAAGAAATGTCAGGGATAGATTTTGCAAAAAAACTTCGAGAGAAAAATGTTGATTCTTTAATTATTTTTATGACCAGTCATTCGCAATATGTGTTTGATGTGTTTGAAACCGTAACATTTGACTTTATACAAAAACCGTTAACCTTCGAAAAAATAAAAAATACATTAGAGAAAACAAAGAACTATTTAGAAATAAAGAGAAGGAGCTTTGTATTTTCTTACAAAAAAAATAATTACAACATTGCATTTTCAGATATTTGTTATTTAGAAAAAGATGGTAGAAAAGTATGGATATATACAATTGATGATAAAAAATATCAATGTAATATGACATTGAAAGAAATATGGTCACAATTAGATGATGAAATGTTTGGAATGTTAAATAAATCGTTGATTGTAAATCTTTCAAAAATCGAAGGGATTATAGGAGAAAATGTAATTTTGCAAGATGACAGGATGCTATATGTAAGCAGAGATTATAGAAAAGAAATTAAGAAAAAACACTTGAATTATTTAAGGGGGCAGGTATGAATTTAATTTATGATTAATAATAAATATAATTGATTATTTGATTATTTTCAAATATTTTAAGAGTTTTAGTGAAAAAAGAACTATGAAAAAGAAATATTGTATGATTCTTTTTTGTGGATGCATAATTTGGATTAGTGTTGTAAATCAGTTTCACAATCCAAATGCAAATCTGATTTTATGTATATTGATGATTTATCTATATAGTTGCTCATTTTCATATAGTATTTCGTATCATATAATTCTACCGGTTTTGTACATAGGATTTGGAATTGTAGCGGAACTGATAGGATTTTTTGTTTTGAATTTTTTAGGACAGGCAATTCCATATTTTATCCGTTACTATGGAAGTTCTTTTATCTGCGAAATTATCCGCTTTTTAATAGTTTATGCAATTTGTAAAGTTAGGAAAATAAAATTCCCTAAATTGTCTTTTGATATAAGTAAATATCTGGTTATTATTCCACTTACATGTGTTTGTATATGTTGTATAACTATGAATATTATTCAAAACAGTAAGAATAATCAGGTTATTATAATGTGTTTAATGATAATAGTTATGACAATTTCGAGTAATGTTTTAATGTTTAAAATGTTTGTTAAAGTAACAGAAACATTATCGGATAATTATGAAAAGGAAATGTTGTTACAAGAGGCACAGGCAAAAGAACAATATTATAATGAAGTGGAAAAAAGTAATAAAGAGATACGAAGAATTAAGCATGATTTGAAAAATATGCTATTAGCGATATGCTCAGAGGCACAAAAGAATAATGAGATTTCAAAAGAAATATATAAAATCATTAATGAGTTAGATGCGAGTAACAAAAAATTATATACATCTAATATAGTTATAAATACGATAATAAATCACAAGATGTGCCTGGCAGAAAATTTGAAAATAAAGACATATGTAAACATTAAAGTACCAAAATCCGTTAATCTTGATTATAAAGATGCAGGAATCCTGTTAGGAAATATATTAGATAATGCAATAGAATCTTGCAAAAAAATTAATATGGAAGACAGATGGATTAAAATAGACATAATTTATAAGAAGAATACAATGTTTATAAAAATCTGCAACAGCAAGATAAAGGAGTTAGTGAATATAAAACAAACTAGTAAACATGATGGGCATAATCATGGAATTGGAGTATCAAGTATAGAGAATATTGTAAATAAATATGGTGGGTATGTAGAATTTATCGATAAAGGAGAAGAATTTGAAGTAGCTGTAAGTTTGTATGGAATATAAGAATTGTTAATAAAAATGGCAATCGGGCAATTATTATATTGATATTTGTTAATTTTAAAAATATTTTACAAATGATTACATATAAAACACAAATGATTACATTGTGGCAAAAAAAGAAAAAATTTAAGGTATGATAGAAAAATCTGAAGCAAAATAATTACTGGAAAATTATATTCTGAAAACAAAAAAGGAGAAGTTATGAATAAAATATTGGAGAGGTTTAAAAATTTCTTTTCTGCATCACATGACAGGGAACAAAAAGGAATTCAGTCAACTAAGCATGGAATGCTTAATAATTTCATGTATGCAGTTAAGCTGACGTGGAGTTTTAGCAGAATATTTATTATAGCGGTTATTGCCGGTGGAATATTAATCTCATTATACAATCTTATTGGAATTTATATACCAAAAATTGCTTTAGCATTGGTAGAGCAAAAGGTTAGTACAGACGTAATGATTAAGGTGATGGTAATAGTGGGAGTGGCAACTCTTATACTTAATCTTATTGCCTATAAGGCTGGTTATATTTGCGAATATCAGTGGGAAAACGTGTACAAAGGTATAGTTTCAAAATATCTTAGAAAATCATTTACAACGGATTTTAAAAATATGGAAAATCCGGATTTCCTTGATTTAACTCAAAGATCAAAACAGGCATTGTATACATATCAGGGAATCCATGGATATTGCATGAGAGGGCAGAACATAATTTCCAATCTTACCATGGTATTTATTTCCGGCTTTGCCATAGCTTTAGTTAATCCGGTGCTTGTACTTGTTATAATTGCACTTTCATTTTTTATCTATAAAATATTAGATTCAACAATGGAGTGGAGCAAGACAGAATTTAGAGATGCTATGGCATCTAATTATAGAAAAAATAGTTATTTTTCAAATACAGCAAGAGACTTTAAGTACGCTAAGGACATAAGACTGTTTAAAATGCAGGAGTTTATACAGAATATGTGGAATGACATTAACACAATATATTATGCTGCCTGCAAAAAACATCACAGTAAGTGGATTATGTGTGAAGCAAAAATGAGTATGCTTAGATTAATTCAAAATGTATTGCTATATTCAGTGCTTATTTACATGATTATGTTTAGGGGCATGAGTATTTCTAATTTTGTTTTATATATTGGATTAGTGGCTGCATTTTCAACAGCCATGACTGATCTGTTTTGCAATCTTGTGTGGATGAATATGAACAGAATGCAGTTAGATGATTTTAGAACATTTATGGATTGGACAGAGGATATACCTGACTATCAAAAGGGTGAGGGAACAATAAAGAATATCAAATTAGAAAAATACGAATTTAAATTTGAAAATGTCTCATTTAAATATCCGGGACATGATAAATTTATTCTTAAAAATCTTAACCTCACAATAGAGGCAGAAAGTAAGCTTGCAATAGTAGGAATAAACGGTGCAGGAAAAACTACTCTCACAAAGCTTCTTATGAGACTATATGAACCAACAGAGGGAAGAATTTTACTTAATGGAGTTGATATAAAACAGTTTGACAGAGAATCATATTTTAATATCTTTGCTCCGGTATTTCAGAATATAGAAATATTTGCTTTCCCTGTATGGCAGAACATTTCAATGAAATCTGATAATGAAACTGATAGAGACAAGGTTATGGAAACATTAAAAAGAAGTGATTTAGATGAGAAGATTAACAGGTACGAAAACAAAATCGACACAAAACTTCTTAGAATTATTGATCCTGACGGAGTGGATCTTTCCGGTGGAGAAAGACAAAGACTTGCTATGGCAAGAGCATTGTACAGTGACAGGGATGTACTTGTACTTGATGAACCTACGGCAGCACTTGATGCACTTGCAGAAGATAAGATGTATCAGGAATTTAATGAAATGGTAAAGGGAAAGACTGCAATTTTCATTTCACACAGACTTTCAAGTACAAGATTTTGTGACAAAATAGTTATGTTTGAGGATGGAAAAATTATTGAAGAGGGAACACATGATGAATTAATGAAAACTGGCGGAAAATATAGTGATATGTTTCAGATTCAGGCACAGTATTACAAAAGTGAGAAGGAGGGAGTAACATGCTAAAAAAATTATTTAGTGGAATTAAAGACATAGCTTTTTGCACCGGATATTTTGCAAAGTTTGCATGGAAAAAGCTTCCAATCTATTACTTTTATATTTTGTTGTCAGTTATAGTTAACACAGCAGGACCTTTTGTTTCTATTATCGGCTCAAAATATTTAATTAATGAAATCGTATATGAGCAGAACAGAAACATTGGTATGATAATTTTCTGGGTAGCTTTTATCTGCATTGGAACTTATCTTTATGCAGTAGTAGGAAAGTTTGCAAATGAGAAGCAGAATTATTGTAATGACCGTTTTGACAGAATGCTTCAAATGGAAATAAGTTTTAATACTATGCAAATGAAGTTTGAGTATACTGAAAATTCTGAAATGCTAGACAGTGTAAATAAAGCGGGCCGCGCATTTGAACAAACTAACCTTATACAGGGACTTACAGACGGAATCGTAGGACTTATAAGTAATATATTAGTGCTTGCAGGGGTTATGTATATAGTTGTTAATTGCTCAGTATGGTTACTTATTCCTGTATTTTTAAGTTTCGTTATTAATACATATATGACAATGAAAACAACAAAATTAAAGGAAAATTATTTCTCTGAAGCAATGGAAATAGACCGTGTTGTTGATTATTATCTGGATGAACTTACAACAGGTGAGTATGCCAAGGATATTAGAATTTATAATGCAGATAATATGATTATTGATAACCAGAAGGAACAAAGTACTAAGCAATATAATCTTTCAAAAAGAAGCATGAAAAAAATATGGAATAATGAAAAAATTTCAATAACATCAACGGAGATTTGTAATATAGCAGTTTATATTATTCTTGGTGTAAATACATTAACAGGAAAGATTACAATCGGAGATTTTAGCAGCCTTACACAGGCAGTTATTAAGTTTACGGAAGCACTTTATAATATTTCAAGAGGATTAATGGGATTAAAGTATACAGCATCAATTCTAAAATATTATCTTGATTATATTGAAAAAGCTGAAATTGATATAAAATATGAGAAAAGTAAAAATGCAGAAGTTCCAAATGTTAATGATGGTGTATCTATAGAATTTAAAAATGTAAGTTTTAAATATCCTAATACAGATGTTTATATTTTAAAAAACATAAATACATCAATACATCCGGGAGAACATCTTTCAATAGTAGGAAAAAATGGTGCAGGAAAGACAACTTTCATAAAACTTCTTTGCAGATTATATGAAGTTACAGAAGGAGAAATTCTTGTAAATGGAGTAAATATAAATGATATAGAATACTCTAAATATTTAGATTTACTTTCAGTAGTTTTTCAGGATTACAGGCTTATGGCATTTTCCATAAAGGATAATATTGATATGGGACAGAATAAATATGCCAATGGCGATATAGGACAGAAAGAATATGCCAATGGCGATATGGGACAGAATAAATATTCTAATGTTGAAAATAAGATTAATGAACTGTGCAAAATAGTAGAGATAGACGGTTGGATTAATTCTTTGGAAAATAAGCAAAATACAAACCTTTATAAAATGTTTGATGAGTCAGGAGTTGAACCATCAGGTGGTCAGGCTCAGAAGCTTGCAATTGTCAGGGCATTGTATAAGGATGCACCGGTAGTAGTACTTGACGAACCTACAGCAGCCTTAGATCCAATCGCTGAATTTGAAGTCTATAACAACTTTGATAAGCTTGTTGGTGGAAAAACCGCAGTTTATATATCCCATAGACTTTCATCCTGTAGATTTTGCGACAGAATAATAGTTTTTGATGGTGGTACAATAATTGAGGACGGAAGTCATGACAAATTAATGGAAAATACAAACGGATTTTATTTTAATATGTACAATACTCAGGCTAAACACTACCAGAATTAATTGCTACAGGATTTAAGTAGTATCGGAGTTATAGATAGCCATATTGGAATAAGAGCAAGTATTTTATTAAAAAAGAAAAATAAAAAATTATTGTAACTTGAAAAAACGCACACATCCATAGTATCATTGATAAATAAGCTGAATTTTACAGAACCAATATGAGTAAAAACCTAAAAGAAGAGGAAAATAATCAATGACAGTGCAGAAGAAAAATATTCTGGTTATAGAAGATAGTGAACAATACATGGATATGATTTGTAGCAAATTATCAAATATTACCGACATAAATGTTTACAAGGCAAAAGATAGTGCGCAGGCATATAAATATGCGTTAGAAGAAAATATAAGCGTATTTATAGTGGATATAATTCTTGATACAAATGCTTTAGGAGATGTGTCAGGAATTAAATTCGTTGAAAGAATACGAACCATACCTGAATACAAATTTACACCAATTATAATCACATCATCTTTAGAAGACCCTAAGTTACATTCATACAGTTATTTGCACTGTTATCGCTACTTTGAAAAATCTTATGACATCAATGAACTTATGGATACAGTTAAAGAAGTATTAGAATTTGAAACTCCGAAGGAAGAATCGAAGATAATATATTATAAAAGAGACGGAATTTTGTTCTCACTTCAGACAAAAGATATTGTATATGTAGAGAACAGAAACAGGTACATAGAATATCATTGCACAGATGGAGTACATAAGGCACCATATGCGTCATGTAAGAGTATTATTCAGGAGTTAGGAGATAACAATTTTGCACAATGTAATAAACATGTTGTTGTAAATATGAACTATATTTTAAGTATAGACTCAGTTAACAGATATATTAAACTTATAAATAATTATGGAGAACTTGAAATAGGCCCTAGATTAAAAAAAGAATTTATGAGCAGGTTGAAAAATGAGTGAGATTTTAATTTATTTTTTTGAAATAATATCTGTAATAATATGCATACATAACTTATATGGTCGAAAAAATATAATTTCCATTTATACATTAAGTTTTATAAGTTTAGAGATAATTTATATGTATTTAGTTAATGAAGAAGTGCTTTTTAAAGAGACAATGTTAATAATGTATTTGTTTTTCATTATTTATTCGATGCTTCAGTTTGGTGACAGTATTGTAAATTCTGTTTATAACTGCATGTTGACAATGCTCATTGTATCAGTTACGCAAATGATAATGTACATACCTGCAAGTCTTCTTATTTATAAGTTCATTAAAAATGAAAATTTTATGGCATTGTTTATAAACATAGCCGTTCTGATATTTGTATTCTTTTCACAGAAATCAAAATTATATAAGATATTACACAATATAATTGTTGATAAAGAAAAGAGGGGGATGGTGTGTATATTAGTAAATGGATTAATTCTTGCATATTATCTTTATAAGTTCAAAAAAGACAATTTTATTATGACAGATGCATATCTTACAGGAGGCTTATTGTTTGTTATAGTAATATTTGCCATCTATAGATGGCAGCAGTCAACTTACGAAGTTAAATTAAAGCAAAAGCAGTTAGAAATGACTAGAATATATAATGATTCCTTTAAAAGTCTGATAGATGTTGTACGTAAAAATCAGCACGATTTTAATAATCATTTGCTTGCTTTATCAGCTCTGGAAAATGAAGAAAACAATGAAAAGATAAAACAGCGAAAGAATGAATATAAGAACAGAATTTCTGAAGAAAATAAGTATAATAGTATTTTATATAGAATTAATGAACCTATTATCGCAGGATTTTTATTTGGCAAATTAAAAGAAACTGAAAATATGGGTGTAGAAACAACGTATGATGTAAATTTATGCACTGGAGAATTTAAATACATATCAGTTTATGATTTCATAGAAATTCTTGGAATATTAATAGATAATGCAAGAGATGCAATTCTTTCAAATAAAACTACACAAAATAACCGGGAAAATATAAAAGATAATAATGAGTGTGGAAATGAAGGAAGTGTAAAGGGCAATAATGACTGTGAAAAAAAAGAAAACATTACAATTAAAATAGCTGAAACTGAAAAGAAAGTAATAGTTGAGGTCTCAAATCCTTATACATATTGTACGGAGGATGAGATAATTAAGATGTTTGAAAAAGGATATTCTACAAAAGGTGAAGACAGAGGAATTGGTCTTAACAAAATAAAAGAATATCAGGATAAATATAAGTTTGATATTTTAGTAGAAAACATAATGACTAAAATTGGAAATACAATAAAGTTTTCAGTAATAATTGAAAAATAAATTCCATAGGCATCAAAGTTGAGGCCTTTTGCCACAACATAATAATTTTGTGTCTACATCGTAATAATCAACAAATAAAAATCTGCCTTTCATTGTAATGACGGTCATACAGACTGTCGGGTGTGTCAATGAAGGCAGATTTTTTGGAGTAAAAGATTATGAAGGTTAATTATTCAAAGTCTTCTTTGCGAGGAAGTTTAGGTTCCCCAAAGAAACAAAAGCTAACTTTTGAAAATTTAAAACCCCATGATAATGCTAAACACAATGTACAAAGTGTGTTTAAAGTAGAAAGTTTGAATTTACGCATTAGCACATTCCTCCTTTTTTGAGATTTTAGCAATAAATAATTGCGCTGTATGTAACACAATAGTCCAGAATCCAACTTGAAAGTATGTAGCAAATAAGCTGAATTCATGGAAAAAGCTAACAAAAATAATAAAAATAAAAATTATAACAAATCCGGTATTTCGACATTTCTTAATCAAAATACTGTCAGGCGAAGGTCTGAACGGTGATGCTATTGGACCTATTTTATAATTGATAATCATACATATTGTACATATGGAAATTATTAATATAGGTGCTACAAATAAAAGTTTGGGAAGTAGTATAATTGAAGAAAATAAAACGACAAATGTTAATAAAAAACATGTAATATAATGTTTACAATGAATTCCGCCGATGTTAATTCTTAAAAATAAAAGCAAAATCAAAGAAACTAAGAATGATTTAAAATAACCTAAAAATCCAAAAAATATACCGAAAATAATAAGTTTTGAAAATTCATAAAAGATGCTTGTAAGTACATATTTTACCATTGCTATATCATAACTGCTGTAGCCGTATTCATCTTTTAATTCATCGATAAGACTTTGCATATTAATTCTCCATTCTTCTGCCATAAGATTTACGGCAGGAATAGTAATGAAATAAATTCACACTAAAACCACACCCAAAGATGTGTAGAGTATAGAAAGATATTTGTCGAATTAAAGAAAAAAAGTAAAAGGTATGTTGTTTAAATGAAAAAATACAGGAAATTGCTGATAATATGAAAAAATGTGCGTTTTTTAGTAAAAAAACATATAATTTAAAAGAAATATTGGTGATACATACTCAATATTTGACGAATTAAAAATCAAATAAGTATAAAATTTAGAAATAGGAAATATAAAATTTGAAAAATTAACTAATGGTTTATATGAATGATAACCTTCAATTTAATAAAACAATTGAAAAAAATAATTGAGTTTGCTATACTTTTATCGGCAAACAAGCGTTCTTAGAGTTGAAAATAGCAGATAATATAAGAGCTTATCAACGCGAACTAGGGAAATATTAAACGTTTAGAAGAGAGGATTTAAATTAATGAAAAAAGGTACAGCTTTAAAAGAAATTTTTAATGATTTTCTCAAAAATGAATTAAAAGACATTGCTAAGCAGAAAAAGATAAGAGGTTATTCAACACTTAATAAAGAACAATTGATTGATAAAATTGTAGAACATATGTTGAATGACGAAGAAGTAGAAAAATATTTCCAATATCTTACAAATGAAGAAATTGAAGCAGTTAAAAAAGAAATTACTTCAACTGAAGGTGGAAAGTCTAACGATGCTTTATATGAAAAATTATATGCAGCCGGTTATTTAGGCGGAATGAATAATGGTGAAATAGTAGTGCCGGTAGAAGTTCAGGCAGTACTTGAAAAAATAGAAAATAAAGAGTTTAATGAGAAACGTAAAGTGACCAGTTTCTTATTAAGCAGTTTGAGAACAATGTGTGTATTATATGGAAAGATTTCGATAGATTTGCTTATGCAGATTATGAAAGATGGAATTAATTATAATGAAAGCACAGAAGAGTTAATTAACAGAATTGAAAGTATACCGGAAGTATATAATGAATTTGAAGTTAATGATAACGTTGTATCTCATAAGAGATTGTCTGATTCAGAAGACAATTCTATAAAAGATGAAAGTAAATATTATATTCCAACTGTTGAGGAAATAAATACAATAGGTGTTTATGGAGAACTTCCTAATGGCCCTTCTAATGTTGAATTAGTAAGTTCTGTAGTTAAAGAAAACACCGGCGAAAATAAAGCAGCAAGAAAGGTAATTTCTAATCCTACCAGAATAGATGATTCAATTCCTTGGACATTTGACAATATGGGCAAAAGATTAGTTAATCAGCCGGTTGTTAAGACAAAGAAAGTTTATCCTAATGATAAATGCCCTTGCGGAAGTGGAAAGAAATATAAATATTGTTGCGGAAGATAGAGGTGAATGACAATGTGGTTGGTATTTGCAATTTTGTCATCTGTATTTGCAGCTTTAACATCTATACTTGCTAAAGTTGGAATAGATGGAGTTAATTCTAATCTGGCTACAGCCATAAGAACTTTGGTAGTTTTAATTATGGCATGGGCAATGGTATTTCTGACTAATAAGCAGTCGGGAATTACGGAAATAGGAAAGAAAAGTTGGATATTTTTGATTTTGTCAGGGCTGGCCACAGGAGCTTCATGGTTGTGCTACTATAAAGCATTACAGATGGGAGATGCATCAAAGGTAGTTCCAATAGACAAATTAAGTGTAGTGATAACTTTGATTATGGCTTTTGTATTTTTACATGAAGATTTTACATCAAAATCAATTATAGGATGCATACTTATCACGTCAGGAACTTTGTTCATGGTTATTTAGAGAATATAAGATATAGAATAAGCAGTTTAATATACCAAATAAGTTTATATTAACTATAACGAACAACAGTTTTATAAAAATTTATAAATATAAAATACACTTTTAGTAAAAAAATCAGAAGTAATATTGTGAATTTAATAAACGCAATATTGCTTCTGATTTTTTTTGTAAAGACACCAAACACAAAATAATTGGAAGATTCTATATTATAAAATAGATTAAACTGCAAATAAATATAAAAATGCAGGGATTGTAAATAGAGATAAAAGTGTTGTTAAAAAAATAGTTCTTGAAGTTAATTTTTTGTCTAAATCATATTCTGTGGCAAATATAAGTGCTGTATTTGCTACAGGCATTAGTGATTCAATAAAAAAGACATTTCTAACTAAAGTATCTTTAATGAATAGTTGAAATAATGGATAACAAATTAGTGGAATAATAATTAGCTTGACAAATGTAAATAAGTAAACTCTTTTATCTTTAAATATTTCACCTATTTTCATAGATGCTAACGTTGAACCAATTAACATCATTGCAAGTGGTGAGGTCAGATTACCAAGTATTGATATTGCATTTGTTATAGGAATAGGAAAACTTATGTCTAATGCATAAATTACAATGGAAAGCAAAGAGCATATTATACCTGGTGATAATATGTTTTTTAATGTAAAGGCCATCTTTTTCGCAGTCCCATATCCTATTAAAACTACTCCATAAGTAAATGTACAACAGGTAAATATAATGTTGAGAATGGCTGCATAAAATACAGCGGTAGTTCCCTGCTCAGAGCCAAATGCAGCCTGAATAACAGGAAAACCCATAAATCCTACATTTGAAAAAGTTAGCATAAAAGTATATATGCCTTGTGTATTGAAAGGCATTTTAATTAATTTAATTATTATAAAACTGATAATAGGTAATACTGCGTATAAAATAATTGAAGCAATAAATACGAATAACACAGTTGAACCTTTAGGACGTTGTGCCATAGACAAAACAGAATCTATTGTTGTCATGGGTAGGGTTATATTTACAACCAGTTTATTTAATTTCTTATTAGTAAGTTCGTCAAAATACTGTAATTTATATGCAAGATATCCGGTACATATAATTAAAAAAAGCATAATGAGCTGATTAAAAAGAACGGATATATTTATCATTTGAAAAACCTCCGGAATTTGTAAATGTGTAGATAGTCATTAAAAATATTATCGCTAAAACGTTAAATAAGCAATGTTTTTATTAAGTGAAAAAATTCTCGGATTTGTGCTATACTTTATATGATAGGGCAAAAGCATAAAGGATTGATGCTCATTTTGTGAATGACTTAGGAATATTCACAGAGCTATTTATAATCTGCCTTTACCTATAATATTAATTTTACTTTAGCAAAGGAAACATAAAATAAATGGAAAATTACAGTATGCATCTTCCAAGTTATTCAATTGGAGATAAAGTATATAATAAAATACCTGAAATTTGTGAGCCATATGGTACAAAGGTTATTGCTATAGGTGGGCATAAAGCAATTGCAGCCGCAAAGGATAAAATAATAGCAGCCTGCAAAGAATCAAAATTAGAAATATTAGATTTTATCTGGTATGGTGGAGAAGCAACTTACGAAAATGTAGAAAAATTAATGGAAAATGATTTGGTAAAACAGGCAGATATGATTTTCTCAATTGGTGGAGGAAAATCAACAGATACTGGAAAATGTCTTGGGGTAAAATGTGGTAAACCTGTATTTTCATTCCCAACAATAGCGTCAAACTGTTCTGCCTGCACAAGTGTTTCCATTATGTACTATCCTGATGGAAGATTTAAAGAACCGTTTTTCTTTCAGGCACCACCGGTACATGCATTTATTGATACGGATATTTTAGTACATTCCCCTTCAAGATATATGTGGGCAGGAATGGGTGATACTATGGCAAAGTACTTTGAAAGTACAATGTCTTCAAGAGGAGAAGAATTAAATCACTATACACAGATGGGTGTAGATGTAAGTAAAATGTGTTATGAACCTGTTCTTCGATATGGAAAAGAAGCAATGGAATCAAATAATGCGCAGGAAGTTTCATATGCCTATGAACAGGTTGTATTAGCAATTATAGTTTCAACAGGTATTGCATCTATATTTTTGACAGCGGAGCATATAATTGATTACAACACAGGACTTGCCCATGCAATATTTTATTCTCTTACGGCATATCCACACATAGAAAAGAATCATTTGCACGGAGAAGTAGTAAGTTATGGTGTATTAAATTTGCTGCTTGTAGATAAGAATGAAGAAGACTTTGAAAAAGTGTATAAGTTTAGTAAAGATGTAGGTCTTCCAACATGCCTTGCAGATTTAGAATTTGGAAAGGACAAGTTAGAAGAATTGGCTGAAAATGCAGTTGCCATGAAAGATATAGAGCATAATCCTTATAAAATTACAAAAGAAATGGTTGCCTGCTCAATGGGCAAATTAGAAAAAATGAAATAGTAGGAAGAACTTTGGAGGTGGTTTATGAAAAAGAAAATCAGTATTATTGCATTATGTGTAGCTGTTGCAGGAGTTATAGCTTATTTTCCAATAAAGACTGCACTTGGTGGTAATGATGTAATGTCACAATGGGGTAAAATTTTAAGTGATGACAGCAAAAATGAAACATCAGGAAGTAAAGGTAAATTTAGAATTGCAACTGACGGACCGGCAGCACAAACATATTCTGCATCAGATGAAATATTTGAGTGTGGGAAAGATATTTTAATAACTAAAAGGGAAATAGAAGTTTCAAAGGCTTTTTATATGCTTAAGGGAGAAAGTGAGAAGACGGCAGAAAAAGAAGCTGTAAAATATATGGAAGAATTTAATGCAATGTATGTTAAGGCAATAAAAGCAGGTTTTGATGTTACAGATGAAGAAGTGGATAATTATATTGCTGATTTGAAGAAAATGTCAGATGAAGCTGAGAATGCCGATGATGTAAAAAAAGTGATAGCACAGTTTGATTCAGAAGATGAGTATTGGGCTTATGAAAAAGAAGTATATCAGAAGCAGTTGCCGATTCAAAAGTACGTTGAATCATTGGAAAGTGATTATGTTAAGAAGCCAGGTACGGATGTAAACAATGAGTCGGGTACAAAAGCGTGGAACAAAGAGTTAGATAAAATTAAAGAAAAAGCAGCAAAAGAGCAGAAGTACAAAAAAGTAAAATCTGTAAAAGATATAGATAATAAATTCGTTAAGTAATTAAAAAAAGATGCCGGAATTGTGGTGCGTAGCACTCAATAGTTTCGGCATCTTTTAGTATATGCTTAATTTTTATTTGAAAATAATGTAAGCATAAAATCCACTATCACAAATTTTAAGTAGAAATAAATTTTGCTTCACGGCAAAAATTTAAACGTATAGAAAATATAAGTTAGTGTAAAATTTTAGGCGGCAAAAATATAAAAAAATAATTGACTTGTATTTTTTATAGCGTTATAATTCAAAACAACGATATAGATGACCATTAAAACCGTTGATGCGGAGGTAAAAGTGAATCGTGCACTTACAGAGAGCAAGGGCTGGTGGAATCCTTGCAGAACGCAGCTCACATAAATGGACCGCAGAGGGCACAGAACAAAGCATTATATTTGTTAGTATTCTGTGACGTGAAGGCATACGTAAGTTGCACAGAGTATGATAGTACTCGTTGAGTGTGTAAGATATTTTTCTTACGAATCAAGGTGGCACCGCGGAATATTATTTTAGTATTTTCGTCCTTGATGATAACATTTTGTTAAGTGTTATTGTTAAGGATTTTTTTATGCAATAAATACTCTAGAGGTTATCCAGATTGTTAAAAAACTCAAAGTGAAGAAAAGGAGAAAAAAGATGAGAAAGATGAAGAAAGTTTTGAGCGTTTTATTAACAGTAGGAATGGTAGCAACAGCATTTACAGGATGCGGAGGAAACGGAAGCAACAGTTCAGGAAAGACTGATTCAAAGGACACTAATGGAGATGGAAAAGTAAAAGTTGGTGTAGTTTCAATGATTGAAAATGGAGCTTTTACAGATATGAGAGATGGTATTATTGATGAATTAAAAGCACAGGGATATGAGGATTCACAGATAGAATATAAATGTGCAGCAGGCGATTCAACAGCACTTACAACAATTGTGACAAATATGACAGATGGAACATATGATATGGTATTTACTATTGCCACACCTCCTACACAGGCTATGGTTAATACAGAAACAGATACACCTGTATTTTTCTGTGCTGTATCAGCACCTGTAGCAGCAGGAGTAATTACAGACATGGATAAACCGGATAAGAATGCAACAGGAACATCTAATGCAATTCCTGTATCAGACATTATTGATTTTGCTCAGTCAGTAACACCGGCAAAGAAGGTTGGTATCATTTATAGCGGAAATGAGGACAATGCAACAAACACAGCAAAGCAGTGTGAAGAATATTTAGACAAAACAAGCGTTGAATATGTTGAAAAAACAGCACCAACATCAAATGATGTAGAATCTGCAACAAATGCATTAGTAGCAGAAGGTGTAGATATGATATTTATTCCAAATGATTCAATTATTCAGGACGGAATTAGTACATTAACAGATATTTGCAAAGAAAAGAAAATTCCAACATATTGTTCATCAGCAACAACAGTTGTTTCAGGCTGTTTTGCAACATTAGCAATTGATGATAAGGGAATTGGTAAGAAAACAGTTGATATTGCAATGGACTATGTAAATGGAAAGAAAGTTGAAGATATTCCGGCACAGGTTGTAGGAATTGATTATTGCACAGTTAACAAAGCTACAATGGAAGTATTAGGAATTAGCGAAGATAACATTAAAACAGATTATGAAGTTAAGTTAATTGAGAACTAAAGAGGAACAAAGATGATTGAATTACAGTATTATATATCAAACATTCCGGATTGCTTGATCTATGGATTGTTGGCAATGGGAATATATATATCACTTAGAATATTAGATATACCTGATTTGACAACAGAAGGAAGTTTTGGATTCGGAGCAGTTATTTCAGTATTAGTTGCATTAAACGGACACCCTATTCTTGCATTATTTGCAGGAATTGTGGCAGGAGCAGTAGCAGGAGCAATTACAGGTTTATTGCAGACTAAGTTGCAGGTACATCCTGTACTTGCGGGAATAATAACAATGAGTGGATTGTACTCGATAAATCTTGTATGTTATTCCCTTACGGAAAAAGGTGCAACAACGAACTTAAGTTATAACAAGATTACTATATTTGAAAAAGTAAAAGAGATATTTGCAATTCGAGAACAATTTGAAACAAGTGTTGTAAAATCAGTAGTTAGTTTGATAATTGTAATCGTAGTTTTATCATTAATAATATGGTTCTTTAAGACACATATTGGACTTTGTATACGAGCTACAGGAGATAATCCTGATATGGTCAGAGCATCTTCAATTAATGTTGACAGAACAAAGATTATAGGACTTATGCTTGCAAATGCCTTAATAGGACTTGCAGGAGCAATGGCATCACAAAGTGTTGGATATGCAGATATAAATACAGCAAATGGAACACTTATATATGGCTTGGCTGCAGTTATTATAGGTGAAGCCGTATTTGGAAAAAGAGGAGCAACTATTGGAATGATTTCAGCAGTTGTAGGTTCAATTGTTTACAAAATAATTGTTGCATTTGTAATTAGAGAAAATTTATTTGGAGATTTGAGCAGTAATCTTATGAAATTTACATGTGCATTAATCGTAGCAATTACACTGGCGGTTCCTGCAATAAAACAGAAAATTGCAGAGACAAAACAGAGAAAGGCGGCGAAATAATGTTAGATATTCAGAATATTTCAAAGACATTTGAAAAAGGGACAGTAAATGAGCATGTAGCAATTAACAATATGAGCCTTAAGTTAGAAGATGGCGAATTTGTAACAATTGTAGGCTCAAACGGAGCCGGTAAAAGTACATTGTTCAATGCTATATGTGGTAGTTTTATGGTTGATTCAGGTCATATTTTGCTTGATGGGAAAGACATAACTTATGACAGTGAACATTCAAGAGCTAAAGTTATTGGAAGAGTATTTCAGGATCCAATGAAAGGAACAGCTCCTAATATGACAATAGAAGAAAATCTTGCTTTAGCATATTCAAGAGCATCTAAGGGTTCAAATCCATTTGCAAGAGCAATTACTAAAAAGAAAGTTGAATTTTTCAGAGAAAATCTTGCACGTTATAATATGGGGATTGAAGACAGAATGAAAACAAAAATAGGTTTGCTTTCAGGAGGACAGAGACAGGTTGTAACACTGCTTATGTGTACTTTGTCAATTCCTAAATTATTACTGTTAGATGAACATACAGCAGCTCTTGATCCTGCAACGGCACAGAAGGTTATGGACATTACAAAGACAATTGTAAGTGAAAATAATATAACAACAATGATGATTACTCATAACATGAAGCAGTCATTAACAACAGGAACAAGAACGATTATGCTTGATTCAGGGGAAATACTTCTTGATTTGTCAGGAGATGAAAGAGACAACATGACAATGGAAGACATGATTAAGATGTATTCAATGAAGAAACAAAAAGAATTTGATAATGATAGGATATTGTTAAGCTAGCAATTTTTATATGTAAAATTTTCCATAAATTTTACATGGAATATATTTGAAATTGACTAAGCTTTGTTATTATACAATCACAGGCTTAAATAAGTCAGTTAAAAGCCTACAAGTTCATATTTTGATAGAAGACATCTTAATAACTCCGTGTCATTAATTAGTCTGGGAAACTAAATAGTGTTAAATAAGATGTCTAAAGTGAAATTACGTTGTAGTTTCACATTAAAAACACCTACATCAGGAAATGACTCATTTCTTTTTCATTCAAATATTATGCGGGTGCCGTATTAGATATGGCACCTTGCATAGGAAAAGGCATATTTGAAAGAAGAAGGTAGACAATAATAAGGCTTATCTACATTTGCTTGACAATACATAATCATAGCGATATAGTATGGAATGAAAAAAAAACTATACCCCTATAGGGTATGAGAAAGAGGCATAATTATGTATAAAACAGTTGTAAAAGTAGATGGAATGATGTGTGGAATGTGTGAAAGTCATGTTAATGAGGCTGTAAGAAAAGCAGTACCATTAAAAAAAGTAACATCTTCTCACGGTAAGGGAATAACGGAAATTATTTCAGAAGACAAGATAGATGAAGAGGCTGTAAAGAAAGCTATTGATGATACAGGATATAAGGTATTGTCGATAGAAACACAACCATATGAAAAAAAGAAGTTTTCATTATTTGGAAGAAAATAATAAATTAGAGATACCTGAAATTACACAAAAAAGTGTTTTTTTAGGTATTTTTTATAGAAACAACATATTTATATAAAGATTTTATTTTGATAGATTAAAAAAGTAGGAAAAAGTAATAAGTAATCGGAAAAGTCGGTAAAAAACAGTTGAAGATATTTGTATTTATATTAAAATATATAGTAGGGTATTTTAATAAAATAATGATGGGTCGTAAGATGCAATTGGCATTGTTGTGTGTAATGTGTATGCATTATAGATAAGAAAAATAAAAATAATACAAACAGATAAAATATAGACGATTTTTATTTAGGAGAAATGAAATATGTTTATAGGAATATGTGACGACGATAATATAATGAGGGAAAGAATAGAGAGAGTATGTAAAGACGTCACGAAGAAATACAACGAAGAAACAATTATAAAAAAATATAAAGACGGACAGGAAATTACTGATCAGAACATAGATATTTTAATACTTGATATCGAAATGCCTATGGTAGGTGGTATTGCAGTAAAAGAAAAATTAGAGAATGCAAAGAGTAATACAGTAATTATTTTTGCAACGAGCCATGAAGAGATGATGGCTCAGGCATTTGGAGTAAATGTTATTGGATTTGTTACAAAGAAATACATAGAAGATCAGTTGCCGGTAGTTTTAGAGAGAGCTTTAAAGATAGTAAGAGGAACAGTTCTTATAGAAGGCATAGACAGTAGAAATATTGAATACATTAAATCAGAGCATATTTATTGTAATTTGTATCTTACAGACGGACAGGAATTTTTACTGAGAGAAAGTATGAAAGCCTTAGAGGACAGATTGGAAACTGTAGGATTTATAAAGATTTTCAGAGGATGTCTGGTTAACATGGAACAGGTGGAAGAAATGAAGAATGGTAAAGTGTATATGCATGGAGGAACAGTTCTTCAGATTAGTAGCAGATTAAAAGCGTCTGTTGAGAAAAAATACACCAGCTTCTGTATAGAGAATGCGAGGTTTTGCTAATGATTTATGGATTAAAGGTGTTAAGCACATTTTTAAGCTTCATTAAATACATAGTATTTCCAATTGGCATTATGGGATTTAATTTGCGAAAGAGTAAATTAAGATATGCAATAATACCTATTTTAGGTTTGACGGCTGCTTATTTGTTTAATGTAAATAAGCCTACTGTTACAGCAGAAGTTATATTTCAAATAGTAATTCTTTTAGTGCTGTTTGATGAAAAAATACAGACTATTATAAGAGGATTCATTATAGAGTTTGTTTTAGTATCGCTTATAGATTTAATGGTTTGGCTGATACTGGTTGGAATTACTTCACTTGGAAATGATTATGCTGATTATGAACGAAAAATTTATATCTATGGTAATTGCATAGGAGTTATAGTAATTTTTATGGCAGCAATATTTTTGTATAAACGAAGAAAAGATATTGCTGAGGTAATAAGGAATATAAAGATTAAAGAACTTATTTTTGTTATCGCTGTAATGGGAACTTTAGGAATTGTAGTTGCATGTATTCAGGGTGCTTATTTAGGTGAAATGACATTGAGCATTCAAAGAATGGCAATGATTGTAGCAGTTATATTTTTAGTCATAATAATTGCAATGAGTGTTATGTTTGTGTATGTAGTAAACTCAAGAAAAATCTTAATGGAAATTAATGATTTGAATGAAGAGTGTATGAAATACCAAAAAAATTATTATGAGAGACTTATAACGGAAGATAGTGAATTAAGGGCTTTCAGGCATGATGTTAATAAGCATTATAATGCAATATCAGCATTGTTAAATGAAAATGATGTTGAGCAGGCAAGAGACTATGTAAATGAACTAATAAATAGAAAAGATGTACATTTTACGTATAAGACAGGAAATGTGGTTGCGGATTACATTATTAATGGCGAAGTACAGGCAATCAAACAGGAAAATGGTGATGATGTTAAAATTCAGATTCTTGGAAAATTCCCACAGTCAGTAGGAATAGAACAAACTGATTTATGTATTATTCTGGCAAATTCATTGGATAATGTTAAAGAGGCTTTTAGTCGATTTGAAGGAAAGAAAGAATTAGGAATAACAATTCAGAACCACAAAAAGAGAATAATTTTAAAAATAGAAAATACATCACAGCCGGTGGATGTGAAAAATATAAATACATCAAAGAAGGACAAAAAGAACCATGGATATGGTATTTCAAACATAAGGAGGGTAGTGGATAAATATAACGGCACAATGCAAATCAAATATGTTGATGGCAGATTTTTGTTAGAAATGCTAATTTAATTTTATTGAACGGGTCGTGAATATAAAGGTTAGCGGATAAAGTAAGTTAATGATTAATTAAAGATAGTAAGAAGGTTATGTAGAAGTAGATGTGTTAGGAAAGAAAATGATTAAGTTAAGAACAGAAAACTTACGCTCGTAACAGATTTTACTACGTTAAGAACAAAAAAACTGCGTTAAGAACATATGGATTGCAGTTAAAAGAAATATTAGATACAATTAAATTCAGAAAGAAACAAACAAGTAAGTTTGGAAGAGGTAAAAGATATGTTTATTGATACATGTGCAATGGATACAATTTGGAGAATAATTAAATTTTTCTTCAAATAGAATAAGTTTAACAGATACGATTTGAAAACATTAATTTCAATCGTCAACAAATAATTAACAATTAGAAGGTACACGTTGAGTGTAGCATTTGGAAATATATGTATTGGGACTAATAAGAGACAGGTTTTCCGTATGAGGTGTATACAAAATAATAATGTAATTGGGGAATTACAAGTGGAACGACCTGTTCACTAAAGAAGCCTTTCAAGTAGAGTAATCTATTTGAAAGGCTTTTCTTGTTATACGCAATGAGCCAAATACTTTCAGCTTTTTGCTTGCAAAAAAAGCTGAAAGTATTTGGCGAATGCATAATCACTGAGAAGAAGCGAAGCGGATTCGAAGTGATTACATGGCGAAGCCATGGGTATAACAAAAAAAGATAAAGAGTAAGAGTCGGCGAATGCATAATCACTGAGAAGAAGCGGAGCGGATTCGAAGTGTTATGAACGGCGAAGCCGTGCGTATAACAAAGTTATTTCAAAGCGTCTTTAATTTTAGGAATCATCTTTTTGCCGTAAATATATCCGGCTTTTATACAATCATTAATCATATTAAAAGTTAAAAGACCGGCATTTTTATCAAGTGAAGGTTCAAGTAAAAGTCGTTCTCCCTGAGAAAGGCATATTTTCAAATTGTAAGACATAATAGAAAAAGAATGAGAGAGAATTTCAGTAATAGAATTGTTGTGAGGAGTTTTATAATCTACACCAATGTCAACAGCAATAATTTTGTCAACGCCTGTGGACATTAAAAGATTTACCGGAAGGTTGTGGGTGACACCACCATCAACAAGGTAGTACTTGCTCATTTTGACAGGACGAAATATTCCGGGGACAGAGCAACTTGCGGTAATAATGTCACATAGTTTTCCGTTAGTTTTCCACACTACATTTTCTAGAGGAGATTTTACTTTGGAATTAGTAAAAGCAATCGTATTGCCGGAAATTAAATCTACAGCAGGAATTACAAGTTGAGTATTTAAGTCAGAAATTTCTTTACCATCAGTATAAGAGCAAAGAAAGTTATTAAGTTTATGCCCTTTTAATAACCCCGTTAAATGCTGCTTGCGACAAGTTAAAAATTGAGGAAAAAATAAAAGCATTCCAATAATATCCGGGTCTAATATAGTAGTTGGGTGAGAAGTTAAAATCTGGGCAATTTTTTGCATGGTATCAATAGAAATATTTGCAGCATATAAGCCTGCGATAATACTTCCGGCACTCGTTCCTGCGATTGAAGAGGGCAACATATTTTCTTCAGCGAGAGCCATTAAAATTCCGATGTGAGCGCTTCCTCTTGCACCACCACCAGATAAAGCTAATCCGTAATCCATTTTAAATCCTTATACTAAGTATAAATTAAATATATGTTTAAAAAAGCAAAAAAGAACTGAAATGTAATGTTTATTATAATTTTTGAAAAGAGAAAAAATTTATATTATTAAAAGTAAAAATGCTAATAAACATATTGTTCCTGATTATGCCGTTCTTGAAAATGAATATAAAAAATAGTATACTTACTATAATTAATTGTAAAATGTCGAGATTTAATTTATGCAATAGTAATTTATTCTATAAGATATTTACAATTAATAGGTAAATTTATAGTATAGATGTTGCAAAACACAAAGGTAATTCTAATCATTGTGTTTTGAAATGCAGGAAGGGACGGACTAAAAAGTGAAGCTGATAATAATGAGATTTGAGGACGCAATGGTAGTTTGTGAAGACACGAATGGAAAAGAGTACGTTATTCAGAAAAAGAAGATTCCGGAAGAAGCAACAGAAGGAAATGTAATAAAGAAGGGAATAACGGGAAAATATTCTATGGACACAGATGAAGAATTTCTTAGAAAACATCGTATGGAAAAAATGAATGAAAAAGAAGAAAAAGTTATTGTTGAACCGTCGATATACAGTTGATAATAAAAACAGGCACTGCAAGTGAGCCGACTCTAAAAAGTTATAACTGGAATTTTAACTTTTTGGGGGTCTGTTCAGTATGTAGTGCCTGTTTTGTATAAGGATATTAAACGTAATACTTATACGTTCTATGAATGTTTAACTGCAAATTCAATTTATTTTAAAACATACATTTCGAACTATTGTCTTTTCCACGAAATTGGTGCAAAAAGCATTAACATAGGGAAAATTTCAAGTCGTCCGGCTAACATATCAAACATTAAAATAAATTTTGAAAAATCAGAAAATATTCCAAAATTACGGGTAGGTCCAACAAGTTCTAATCCGGGACCAATATTATTTAATGTGGCAGCTACGGCTGTGAAATTAGTTGTGAAGTCTAAATTATCAATGCCGATAAGTAAAATTGAAAATGCCAAAATAAATATGTATGCAACCATAAAAATATTTGTTAAACGTACTGTTTCATGTTCAATAGGTCGTTTGTCCATAGTTATTTTTTTGACTCCGCGAGGATGAACAATAGTAAATAATTCTTTTTTTAATGTTTTGATTAATATTAAAAGTCGTGAAACCTTAATACCACCACCTGTACTTCCGGCACAGGCACCCATAAACATTAGCATAATAAGAATTGTTTTGGATACTTGTGGCCATAAATCAAAATTTGTGGTCGAAAATCCTGTTGTAGTAATAATTGAACCAACCTGGAATGCCGCATGTTTTAATGCTTCACCTATAGTTGGGAAAAAACTACGAATATTAAAAGTAATAATTCCTATAGTTGCAAAAATTACTAAAAGGTAAGCTTTTAATTCTTCAGAATGTAGTGCCTGTTTAAATTTTTTACATAAAATAAGATAGTATATATTAAAGTTTAAACCAAATAATATCATAAAAACAGTTACTATAATCTGAATCGATGAGTTATATCCGGTTATACTGTCATTTTTTATTCCAAATCCACCTGTACCGGCAGTACCAAAAGATGTAGTTAAAGCATCAAATAACGGCATACCTGATATAAGAAGAAGTAGTACTTCAATAAAAGTCATAACAGTATATATCCCATATAAAATCATTGCAGTATTTCTAACTTTTGGTACAAGTTTTTCAACAGAAGGTCCGGGACTCTCTGCTTTCATAAGATACATTCGCTGTCCACCACGCATTGGGAGAATCGCAAGTATAAAAACCAGAACTCCCATACCACCAATCCAATGCGTAAAGCATCTCCACATATTATTACAATAGGATAAAGATTCAACATCAGATAAAATACTTGCTCCTGTAGTTGTGAAACCGGAGATGGTTTCAAATAAGGCGTCTACCATTGAAGGTATCTCTCCACTTATAACAAATGGAAGACAACCAAATATACTTAAAATTACCCAGCTTAATGAAACTGTTATGTAACCTTCTGTTGCATAAAATTCTGTATCTTTTGGTTTCTTGTGACTAAGAATAGTACCAATAATCAGACACATAGCAATGGTAATTACATAAGAGTATGCTGATTTTTCAGAATAAATTATGCCCACAATCAAAGGCAGACACATTAATATGCCTTCAAGTTTTAATACAATTCCTAAAATATATCGTATAATTGAATAATTCATGACTTTATGTTAATCCTCCAAAATATCCCTAGCGTCTTTTAAGCCTAAAAGAGTTGTAACTATAATCATTGAGTCACCAGGAGCAATTACATCATCTCCACCCGGAATAATTAATTTATCATCACGGGTTATACAACAAATTAATACACCCTTTTTTATATTAAGGTCTTTCAAAGGAACACCTGTCAGTTTTGATTTCTCGGCAATGTTAAATTCCAAAGCTTCAACCTTATCGTCACATAATCTATATAGAGTAACGATATTACTTCCAATGGCATTTTGCTTTGCACGTACATATTGTAAAATTCGTTCAGTACAAAGATTTTTAGGATAAATAACACTGTCTAAATTTAAATTATGAACCACTTCAGTTAACTGTGAACGATTTATTTTTGACACAACTTTAGTTTTTACTCTCTTTTGAGCAAATAAAGCAAGAAGTATATTTTCTTCATCATAATTAGTTAATGTAACTAATGCATCAGTCTGATCAATTCGCTCTTCAATAAGAAGAGTATTGTCTGTTCCGTCACCGCAAATGATAGTAGCATTAGGTAGCATTTCACACAATTCCTGGCAACGTGCAGGGTCATGTTCGATTATTTTTACTGAAATCTTTAACTTCAAAAGCATTTGTGCTAAATATACAGCAATTTTTCCACCACCAACAATCATCGCATTTTTAACTTCGTGAGTATGGAAATTAATAAAATGGAAGAAGTCAATGGTTGTCTGTCTAGAAGACATCATTGATACAACATCTCCTGATTTTAAAACAAAATCACCTGTTGGGATTGTTACTTCATTATCCCTTTCAATAGCACATATAAGAACACCTGCAAATATACGGGATGATAAATCTTTTATATGTACATTATCAAGAACAGAATCCTTAGGAATTCTAAAACGAATCATTTCAGCTCGTCCTTTTGAAAATAGATCAACATCAATTGCATTTGGAAAACACAAAATACGTGAAATTTCAGTTGCTGAAATAAATTCAGGATTAATAATCATGGATAATCCTAATTCTTCCTGAAGAAAATGACGTTCTTTGTTATATATAGGATTTCTGACTCTGGCAATTGTGTTACAGTTGCTTCCTTTTTTTGCAATCATGCAGCATAAAAGATTTACTTCGTCAGACTTAGTTACAGCGATTAATAAATCAGCATATTCAAGACCGGCTTCCTGTAAAACGCTATAACTTGCACCGTTACCGATAATTCCCATAACATCATAAGTGTCAGCTAACTTGTGAACAACATTTCCATCAATGTCAACAACGCAGATACTATTATCCTCTTTGCTCAACTGTGCAGCCAGATTTTTTCCAACTTTACCACAGCCAACTATGATTATATTCATTTTCCGTACCAAACCTTGTAAAAACAAGACACAAATCAAAGATTAGACAATGACTTGTATTTAAAATCCTTTCTTAATATTAGTTTAAAACTATCAACAAAAATGTTTAAACTTAATACAAGAAACCTATAATTAGTTTGAATAATTATAAGTTCCTTGCGTCAAAGATTATAACATAGTTAGATTGGAAAGTATAGGATATTAGATAAACAAAAAAATCGACTGAAAAGGAAAGAAAAGAACTATTGTGAAAATAACGGGAGTGAGCAGAAAATCAATATTAATATAGTAGATTATTTAATAGCATTAAAGAAAAAAATATGTTGACAGAAATGAAAAAAAAATATACTATAAACATATGAACAATTATTCATATGTTTGGAGAAAGGTGGAATTAGAATGATAAATCACAATGTAGAATGTTGCGATGAATGTAAGACTCATGAAGACTTGTTGAAAATCGTTAATGATAATATGCCTGATGAGGATGAATTATATGATTTGGCAGAGTTATTTAAAGTATTTGGCGATTCTACAAGAATTCGTATACTTTTTGTATTATTTGAATCAGAAGTATGTGTATGTGATTTGGCAGAAACTTTGAATATGACTCAGTCAGCCGTATCTCATCAGTTGAGAATTTTAAAGCAGGCTAAACTTATTAAGAATAGAAGAGAAGGTAAATCAATTTTCTATTCACTTGCAGATGGTCATGTGAGAACGATAATTTCCCAGGGAATTGAACATATAGAAGAAAAATAAATATATTAGAGATTAGAGAGTTAGTACTAAAGCATTAGTGGAAAGGATGTTAATTATGAAGAAGAAATTTAAATTACAGGATTTGGATTGTGCAAATTGTGCAGCAAAGATGGAAGATTTAATTAAGAAAATTGATGGAGTAAATGATGCATCTGTAAGCTTTATGACACAGAAGATGATGGTTGATGCAGACGATGCAAGATTTGATGGCATTATGAAAGAAGTAGTAAAGGTTTGTGCAAAGGTAGAACCTGACTGCAAGATTTTATTATAATTGTCCATAGTTATAAAGCCGGCAGATTTTCAATGCATAAGTCAAAGAAAGTTACCGGCTTTATAAATAGAAATTAGAAAAGACAGTTTTTGATTATACATCCGTAAAATAAATACGGAAGAATGGAGCATGTTATGAGTGAAAAGCAAAAAAAGGTGTTAGGACGAATAATAGCAACATTAATTTTATTTGTAGTTCTTCTTGTATTAGATAAAACAGGAAAGTTTGATGATGTAAATAAGTGGATATTATTTGTTATTTATCTCGTACCATATATTATTATTGGATATGACATTGTTTTTAAAGCGTTTAGAAATATAAGTCACGGACAGGTGTTTGATGAAAACTTTTTGATGATGATTGCTACATTTGGTGCATTTGGAGTTGGTGAATATTCAGAAGCAGTAGCAGTTATGTTGTTTTATCAGGTAGGTGAATTGTTCCAGGCATATGCCGTTGGTAAATCAAGAAAGTCAATTTCAGATATGATGGATATTTGCCCGGAATATGCAAATATTGAAACTGAAAACGGATTAGAACAGGTCGATCCGGATGATGTTGAGGTAGGAAGTATTATAGTAATTAAACCGGGTGAAAAAGTACCTCTTGATGGAGTTGTAGTTGAAGGAGAGTCATTTGTTGACACTGCAGCTTTAACAGGTGAGTCTGTTCCAAGAAAGGTTAGTGCAGGTGATGAAATCATAAGTGGCTGTGTTAACGGAAGTACGACTTTAAAAGTAAAAACTACAAAGGAATTTGATGACTCTACAGTAGCTAAGATTCTTGAATTAGTAGAAAATGCAAGCAGTAAGAAAGCTCGAGTTGAAAACTTTATTACAAGATTTGCAAAGTATTATACACCTGTAGTTACTATTGGTGCAGTTGCTTTGGCAATAATACCGCCTTTGTTTTGTGGTGGACAGTGGGGGGATTGGATTCAGAGGGCTTGTATATTCCTTGTAATCTCATGTCCATGTGCTTTAGTTATATCAGTTCCGTTGGGATTTTTCGGTGGAATTGGAGCTGCTTCTAGAATTGGAATACTTGTAAAGGGAAGCAATTATTTAGAAGCATTGGCAGAAATGTCAACAATAGTATTTGACAAGACAGGAACTCTAACTAAAGGTGAGTTTAAAGTATCAGGGATAAATGCAGTCGGATGTAGTGAAAAGGAATTGTTGGAAGTAGCAGCATATAGTGAATCGTATTCGACACATCCTATTGCTGAGTCTATTAAAAATGCATATGGAGAAAAAATAGATACATCAAAACTTCAGAATGTTGAAGAAATTGCAGGGCATGGAATACATGCACAGTTTGCAGGAAAAGATGTTTTTGTTGGCAATGAAAAACTGATGAATAAACAAAACATTTCCTATGAAAAATGTGATGCAATTGGGACAATAATTTATGTAGCGATTGATGGCAAATTTGCAGGCTCTTTAGTTATTTCTGATGAAATAAAAGAAGGTGCTAAAGAAGCTATTTCAGATATGAAGCATGTGGGTGTTAGAAAGACTGTAATGCTTAGCGGAGACCAGAAGGAAATAGTTGAGAAGGTGGCAAATGAACTTGGAATTGATGAGTATCATGCTCAATTATTACCGGCAGACAAAGTAGACCGTGTAGAAAAACTTCTTGAACAAAAGAGTGAAAAGGACAAAGTGGCATTTGTTGGTGATGGAATTAACGATGCTCCTGTACTCACAAGAGCTGACATAGGTATTGCAATGGGAAGTATGGGAAGTGATGCGGCAATTGAAGCAGCGGACGTTGTATTAATGGATGATGATGTTACAAAAATTGCCTCAGTTGTGAAAATATCAAGAAAAACACTTTCTATTGTAAAGCAAAACATTGTATTTGCGTTAGGAGTTAAAGCATTAGTGCTTATATTAGGAGCTTTTGGCGTTGCAAATATGTGGGAAGCAGTATTTGCAGATGTAGGCGTATCGGTTATAGCAATACTTAACTCGATGCGAACATTAAAAGAAGAATAGATGAATAAAATGAAAAACTTGACCGGTTAAATTTTGACCATGTTTTTTGAGTTTAAAGATAATATATAAACAAATAAGTATATAAAAATTATACAGGAATAACATGGTGCAAATTTGTGATTAATAATTTAGTGCCATTTATTGACACAAAAAAACAAGTGTGCTATAAAATGAGTTAGAAACAAATAACTACAGATAGATGATTGAAACATTTTAGTAATGCTTTGCATAATAGGGCAATAAAATGGATTGCTAAATTTTAATAAGTTTTACAATAGTTTTGAAGTCTTAAGGTAGCAGTAGAATTAGGAGGAGAAAAATGTTAGACATATTAAAGAAAATTGATATTAAGAAAACAGGAATTTTTGCAGCAGGTGTATTGTTTGGAACAGCAGGTGTAAAAGTTTTAGGAAGTAAGGATGCTAAAAAAGTATATACAAACTGTACAGCAGCAGCTCTTAGAGCTAAAGATTGTGTTATGAAGACAGCTACAACAATTCAGGAAAATGCAGAAGATATTTATGCAGAAGCTCAGCAGATTAATGAAGAAAGAGCTGCAGCAGAGGAAGCAGAAAATATTGAAGATGAATTTGAAGATGTAGTTGAAGATACAACAGAAGATGCAGAGTAAATTTGAAGTTAATAGTTTATAACTTATTAAATTACATAAATGCAGATAAAAATAACTTTATATCGAAATAGGTACTATGAAAGCAGCGAGGGCAGGGAATAACTGCTTAAGTTGCTTTTTATAGTTGTATGGAGGCACAAAAATGAAAGTTAAAATAATGCATGAAATAAAAGGTCGTATACGTTTTCACGTCATTCAAAATAGAATGTCATATGAACAGGCAGACATACTACAATATTATTTTTCTATGGGAAAGAATATTACTCATGTAAATGTTCAAAACAGAACAGGTGATGTAACTGTATGTTATCAGGGAGACAGGGAAGAAATAATTAAAATGATTAAGACATTCTCTTATGAGAATGTAGAAGTACCAAAGATTTTTCTTGAAAATTCAGGAAGAGAATTGAATGAAAAATACAAAGAAAAACTTATAAATAAAGTAGTTCTTAGATATAGTTCAAAGTTATTTATTCCATATCCTATAAGAGCAGCCATATCAGTTGTTAAATCGACAAAATATATTAAACATGGAATACAGACACTTCTTAAAGGAAAAATTGAAGTACCGGTATTGGATGCGACAGCAATAACAGTTTCTATGCTTAGAGGAGATATGGAAACGGCAGGCTCGGTAATGTTTTTACTTGGAATAGGTGAGATTCTTGAAGAGTGGACTCACAAGAAATCTGTTGATGATTTAGCAAGAAGTATGTCACTTAACATTGATAAGGTATGGCTTGTTGGCAGTGATGGAAAAGAAATCCTTGTAGATTCAAATAAGATAAAGGCAGGGGACAAAGTTATAGTACATATGGGAAATGTTATTCCGTTTGACGGTACTGTTACAGATGGAGAAGCTATGGTAAATCAGGCGTCAATGACGGGAGAATCACTTCCGGTACAAAAGGAAAAGGATAGTTCAGTATATGCAGGAACAGTTGTTGAAGAAGGGGAACTTACAATTTGTGTTAAAGAGGTAAGTGGCTCAGGAAGATTTGATAAAATTGTATCAATGATTGAAGAGTCGGAAAAACTCAAGTCACAGGTAGAAGGAAAAGCAGAACATTTGGCAGACAGACTTGTTCCATACACTTTGCTTGGAACAGGTATAACGTGGCTTATAACAAGAAATGTTACAAGAGCTTTGTCAGTGCTCATGGTTGACTTTTCATGTGCATTAAAACTTGCTATGCCGATATCTGTTTTGTCAGCAATTAGAGAGGCAAGTATTTATAACATAACCGTAAAGGGTGGTAAATATCTTGAAGCAATAGCAGAAGCAGACAGTATTGTGTTTGATAAAACAGGCACACTTACAAAGGCACAACCTACAGTTGTAGATGTTATTTCATTCAACGGACAGTCTCAGGATGAATTGTTAAAAATTGCAGCGTGCTTAGAAGAACATTTTCCACATTCTATGGCTAAGGCTGTTGTAGATGCAGCAGCAAAGAAAGGCCTTGAACATGAAGAAGAACATACAAAAGTTGAATATATAGTTGCTCATGGTATTTCTACGTTTTATAACGGAAGAAAAACAATTATAGGAAGTTCGCATTTTGTGTTTGAAGATGAAAAATGTGTGGTTCCAAAAGGAATGGAAGAAAAGTTTAATAATTTGCCATTACAGTGTTCTCATCTGTACCTTGCAATTGAAAATGAACTTGCAGGCGTAATTTGTATAGAAGACCCATTAAGGGATGAAGCAGAAGCAGTAATTAATTCGTTGAAAAAAGCAGGATTAAGTAAGGTCGTTATGATGACAGGTGATAGTGAAAGAACAGCTTCAGTTATAGCAAAACGTGTTGGTGTTGATGAATATTATTCAGAAGTACTTCCGGAAGACAAAGCTAAATTTGTAGAAAAGGAAAAGTCACTTGGCCGAAAAGTTATAATGATAGGTGATGGTGTAAATGATTCACCGGCGTTATCAGCGGCAGATGTAGGAATTGCAATAAGTGATGGCGCTCAAATTGCAAGAGAAATTGCTGATGTTACAATAGGTGCTGACAGTTTATATGAAATCGTAACATTAAAAGCAATTAGTAATGGACTAATGAAGAAAATTCATAAAAACTACAAAGATATAGCAATATTTAACACAGGATTAATTGTTCTTGGAGTGGCAGGAATTATTCAGCCTACATTAGCAGCACTTTTGCATAATACATCAACTTTATTAATAAGCTTGCGTAGTATGCAGAATTTATTGGATGACTAATAAGTTAAAACAATAACAATTATGTTTGGTCAAAAGTTTACAACTGTGATGGATACGGATTGGTATATAGTATTTTATAAAAGTGAAAAATTCAAGGCTCTAAATCTTAAGAAGTAAAGTTTAGAACCTTGAATGATGAACTTTAAGAAAATTATATAAACCAATCATTTTTATTATTACAGTTTAATTATCACACTCTAAAACAAGAACTTCACAGCTTTCAAGGCTAATAGAGGTAGTCGGTAGAGAACTCCTGCCTTTATTAGAAAGAATAATGTGCTTAAAGGAATATTCAACGGGAACGGTAGCAGTATCCTTTCCAAAGTTTGCAATAACAAGTATACGTTTGTTATTAAATACACGATAATAAGCCATAACTGTTTCAGTGTTTTCATATGCAGGAATAAATTCGCCGTAAGTAAATGTTTCTATATATTCAGGAGATTTGCGCACTGACACTAATTTTTTGTAGTAGTTAAGCACAGAGTCAGGATTTTTTTCCTGGTTTTCAACATTAATTAGTTTATAATTTGAATTTACTTTTAACCAAGGTGTACCACTTGTAAAGCCTGCATTATTACAAGAACTCCACTGCATAGGTGTTCTTGCATTGTCACGGCTCATTTTACAGCAAGCAGCTAACGCGTCTTTGTTATTAAGTCCGGCTTTTCTTGCAATGTAATATTGGTCTATTGTGTTTATGTCGTTAAATTCATCAACGCTTTTCCAAATGGCATTTTGCATTCCAATTTCCTGCCCCTGATAAATAAATGGAATTCCACGAAGCAAAACACTTATTGTCCCTAGCATTTTTGTACCATCAGCGTTTCTGGCATATTCAGGTAAAAATCTTGATACTCCACGAGGTTCGTCATGGTTTTCTATAATATTTGCTTCAAATCCAACCTTTTGGACATCAAGTTGTGAGTTAATTATGGTTTCACGCCACTTCTTAAAAGTGATGTCAGGTGAATCATACCAACCATGTTTACCGTCACTAAGGCACTGCGCACTGAAATCAAAAATAGTTGAGAAATATCCGTTTTCGCCAATAAACTTATTAAGTTCAGATTTGTTTAAATTAAAAGCTTCGGCAACAGTAAATGCTTCATATTTCTCAAACGTGTTTTTCTTTAAGTCGTCTAACAATTCGCCTATTCCATCAACACTCTCTATCATGCGCCAACATCCTGACAAGCCATCAGGACCGTCAGGTCCAAAATCAGGAAAATCAAGGTCTTTTTTGATATTCATAATTGCATCAATTCTAAACCCGGCAAGACCTTTTTCAAGCCACCAGTTTACCATATCAAAAAGTTTTTGTCTTAGAATTGGATTTTCCCAATTTAAATCGGGCTGTTCTTTTGCAAACATATGTAAATAATATTTATCAGTTCCAGGTACAGGTTCCCAACAACTACCACCAAAATATGAACGATAATTGCTAGGTGGATTACCATTTTTGCCTTCTCTGAAATAGAAATAATCAGCGTATTCGCCATCAGGGTCAGCTAAAGCTTTCCTAAACCATTCATGTTGATCAGAACAGTGATTTATAACTAAATCCATTATAATGTACATATTACGTTTTTTTGCTTCAGAAAGTAATTCATCAAAATCTTCCATAGTTCCGAATTCTTTGGCAATAGAATAATAGTCAGAAATATCATAGCCCTGATCAATAAAAGGTGACTTGTAAATAGGAGAAAGCCATATAATGTCAATTCCTAATTCTTTTAAATAATCCAGTTTAGATATTATACCTTTTAAATCACCAATTCCATCCCCATTAGTATCAAGAAAACTTTTAGGATAAATCTGATAAGCAACCTTATCATGCCACCATTTTTTATTCATATAAATACCTCATTTTTACTAAAACTGATGCTTAGTAAATTCTTTCACTCATATAATGTAAATACATTGAAATATATGTATTATACTGCTATTATAAAAATAAAAAATGAAATTATCTTGCAGTATTTTAACAATATATAACACAATACTGCTATTGAAAATAAAATATATGAAGTAATGATAAGAGGTAATAAATTTGAAAAAGGTACATACACTTGCGATAGATCAAAAAGAAGATGCTAAACATGGAGAAAGTTTTTTTCCTGTACAAAAATATATAACAAATCTTTCTTCAGAATACATGGGAGTAACTAACCATTGGCACGAAGAGGCGGAGCTTACGTTGATTACAAGTGGAAAATGTATATATAAGATTGATTTAGTTGAATATGAAGTAGAAGAAGGAGATATTTTATTTGTTCCTCCATTGTTTTTACATTCAATAACATTAGGAAATAATAAAAAAGTAAGTTCTGAAACATATGTATTTCACCTGAAATTTTTAGGAGGAAATTCTACAGATATATGCTCGACAAGGTATCTTGCGCCTATTATGAATCAGGAGTTTTCCATGCCATACGTTATAAAACCAAATTATCCGGCATATGTATCTCTTAGAAAAATATTTAATCAGATTAATACAACATATGACGAATCAATAATTGGTTATGAACTTGCATTGAAATCATTATTTTTACAAACAATATTCTTATTGCTTCAATATAGTAAAAAGGTAGCGGTGCCGGAGACAGAAAAGGTGTCGGACAAGATAAAAAATGTACTTGATTATATTGAACTTCATTATTCTGAAACAATTACCGTGTCACAATTAGCTAAACTTTGTTATTTTAGTGATTATCATTTTATGCGATTTTTTAAAAAACATATGAATATGACTTGTGTTGAATACATTAATAATTTGCGACTTGAAAAAGCAGTCGAACTATTTGAAAAGGGAAACTCATCAATAATGGAAGTTTCATTATCTGTAGGATTTCACAATCTTTCATATTTTCATAGGGCATTTAAGAAAAAGTATCGTATGACACCACTTTCATTTATAAATGACTTAAAAAAATATAGTTAACAGATTTAAGAATTAAAGTTTTTTTCTGTATCTTCCCGGAGTGGTTCCATATTTTTTCTTAAAACATCTGTTGAAATAAGAAAGATTATCAAATCCTGTATTAACAGAGATATTAATAATATCATCAGAAGTTGTTGTTAAAAGTTTAGCTGCAACTTCTAAACGATAATCATTAAGATATTGTATAAAACTCATACCCATAGTTTCCTTAAAGAATTTCATAAAATAGGATTTGCTGTAAAAACAATGACCTGCAATTTCCTCTATAGTAATATTACTTTGAAAATTATCTGCAATATAAGTCAGAATAGACTTTACCTTATCAAGGGACTTTTTACTGATAGGTTTAACTTCGTTTAAGCCACAACTTGAAATTAAGATATAAAATATTTGAAACAGATGAGATTTGACTGATAACTGATATGCATATGGACGAAAATCACATAATCTGTCAATTTCATTAATTTGGGTAATAACAGGCTTATAATATTCAAAACAATCATTAATAACAGGATATATATTTAAACTCCCTGAAAGTAAGGACTGAACAAATTTATCATTACATAAATCATATCCTGAAGATTTAAGAAGACCTGATTTAAATAATATATTTTCATATTCCATAATATTATCTTCATTCTGACTTATTGAATGCAATTGACCTGGAAATACAAAAATTATATTTCCGGCTTCAACTGAGTATGATACTAAATTAACATTAACTATTCCGCAACCTTTCTTTATTACTATAATTTCAACTTCATTATGCCAATGCAAATTAACAGATTTGAAATCTAAAGGAATAGAACAGAGATATGTGTTGTATGGGAAATCGTCCGGTGTATGAGTTTTAGTTTCGTGATATATCTTGTATTGATCTTTATTCATAAATAACCTCCAAAATAAAAAAAGGATAGTATTGTGCAAATAATCGAAAGAATAATGCAATAAATTATAAGATGACAATATTATAATATAAACACAAAAATAAAACCATAATATTTTAGGAGGTACAAAAATGCAACTTTCGGAAATTATTAAAACAGAATATAATAAATCAATTTCAGAATGTACAAACGAAGAGATTTATTATTCATTGCTTACTTTAGTCAAAAATATGGCTGAAAGTAAACAACATAAAAATTCTAAGAAGAAACTATATTATATTTCAGCGGAATTTCTTATAGGAAAATTGTTATCAAATAATCTTATAAATCTTGGAATTTATGATGATGTAAAAAAAGAACTTGCAGATAATGGGAAAAATCTATGTGAAATAGAAGAATTTGAAAAAGAGCCGTCTCTTGGAAATGGTGGGCTTGGAAGACTTGCGGCATGCTTTTTAGATTCAATAGCAACATTAGGCCTTAACGGGGATGGAGTAGGATTAAATTATCATTTTGGCTTGTTTAAGCAGATATTTAAAAATAATGCCCAGACTACAGTACCCGATCCATGGCTTACTAAGAAAAGCTGGTTAAATAAGACAGATGTAACATATAAGGTTAAATTTAAAGGAATGACTGTTACTTCAAGAATGTATGATATTGATGTTACAGGATATAACAGCACAACAAATAAGCTTCATTTATTTGATATTGAAAGTGTTGATGAAAACATTGTAGAAGACGGAATTAATTTTAATAAAGAAGATATAGAAAAGAATCTTACGTTATTCCTTTATCCTGATGATAGTGATGATGCAGGTAGAATTTTAAGAATTTATCAGCAGTATTTTATGGTATCAAGTGCGGCGCAACTTATTTTAGATGAATGCATTGAAAAAGGGTGCAAACTTTATGATTTATCAGACTATGCTGTAATCCAGATAAACGATACACATCCAACAATGGTTATTCCTGAACTTATTCGTTTGTTGGTAGAACGTGGATTAGAAATGGACGACGCGATAGAAGCAGTTACTAAGTCATGTGCATATACAAATCATACAATTCTTGCAGAGGCTTTGGAAAAGTGGCCTATTTCTTATTTGAAAAAGGCAGTACCTCAGCTTATGCCAATTATTGAAGTATTGGATGATAAGGTAAGAAGAAAATATGATGACAGCTCAGTTTACATTATTGACAGAGAAGAAAGAGTTCATATGGCTCATATAGATATTCATTATTCTTCAAGTGTTAATGGTGTTGCTTCACTTCATACAGAGATTTTAAAAAATATTGAATTAAATAACTTTTATAAGATTTATCCGGAAAAGTTCAATAATAAAACTAACGGAATTACTTTTAGAAGATGGCTACTTCATAGTAATCCGCAGCTTACAGAACTTATCACAGCACTTATAGGAGACGGATATAAAAAGGATGCTACACAATTAGAGAAATTTTTAGAATATAAAGATAATGAAGAAGTGTTAAATAAAATACTTGAAATAAAAGACACTAAGAAAATGGAATTGAAAAATGTATTACGTGATAGACAGAATATTTCAATTAATGAAAATTCAATATTTGATATTCAGATTAAAAGACTTCACGAATATAAACGTCAACAGTTAAATGCTTTATATGTGATTCACAAGTATTTGGAAATTAAAGCAGGTAAAAAGCCAACAACTCCAATAACAGTATTTTTCGGAGCAAAAGCAGCTCCGGCATATATCATTGCACAGGATATTATACACCTTATTCTTTGCTTGCAGGAACTAATAAACAATGACCCTGAGGTTAATCCATATCTTAATGTAGTTATGGTTGAGAATTATAATGTTACATGGGCAGAAAAATTAATTCCGGCATGTGATATTTCAGAACAGATTTCACTTGCATCAAAAGAAGCAAGTGGTACAGGCAATATGAAGTTTATGCTTAATGGAGCAGTTACACTAGGAACTGAAGATGGTGCAAATGTAGAAATACATGAACTTGTAGGCGATGATAACATCTATATTTTTGGCGATTTAAGTGAAACTGTTGTAGAAAGATATGCAAAAGGAAGTTATAATGCAGCACAATATTATAATGAAAATGCAGAAATAAAAGAAGCTGTAGACTTTATAACAGGTAAGGAACTTATGGCAGTAGGTGATAAGGAACGTTTAGAAAGACTTTCTCATGAACTTATATGGAAAGACTGGTTTATGACATTCCCAGACTTCAATGATTATGTAAAGACAAGAGAGCAGGCATATGCTGATTATGAAAACAGATACGAATGGGCAAAGAAGATGCTTGTTAATATTGCTAAGGCAGGATATTTTTCATCAGATAGAACAATAGAAGAATATAACAGAGATATTTGGAAATTATAAAAATATATAGAAATATATAGAAATAAAAGTACCGTAAAATGGTTGGTTATAAAACTTTTTTACGGTACTTTTTTATTGCGTATTTGTCAGAAAAATAGACAGCAAAATGGCAAAAAAGAAAGTGTTTAACAAGAGTGACAAAATGCAGAAAAACTGTGGTAAATGTATAAAAAAGATATAAAAACGTTGCAATAGATGTGAAAAATGCACAAAAAATACACAAAAAATTAGCTAAAAGGCTGAAAAGACCGAAAATGGTCAGAATACCATTGAAAACGTTTCCGAAAAGTGCTAGTATCAAGTCATGGGAAACGTTTCCAAAACGAAGTTAAATGAAAAACTTTGAGAAGGAAACAACGGAGACCTTTAGTTATTTTTTTATTTGAAAAGGAGAAAGAAATATGCGTAGAAAATTATTTAGCGTAGCATTATGCGCAACAATGGTAGCAGGTTTATTTGCAGGATGTGGAAACAGTTCAAGCAGTGATAAGTCAAGTGCTAAAGGATCAGTTTACTGGTTAAACTTCAAACCTGAAGCGGATGAAGCTTTACAGGATATAGCTAAGACTTATGAAAAAGAAAAAGGAGTTAAAGTAAAAGTAGTTACAGCAGCTTCAGGAAATTACAATTCAACATTGACATCTGAAATGGGAAAATCAGCAGCCCCAACATTATTCGTAGTTGGAAATCAGGCAGCAGTAAAGACATGGGATGATTATTGCTTAGATCTTAAGGATACAGATGTTTATAATGAATTGAATACAGATGCATTCAACTTAACAGATGCAGATGGAAAGGTTTGCTCAATTGGTTACTGTTATGAAAGTTATGGAATTATCGTAAACAAGAAGTTGCTTAAGGAAGCAGGTTATGAAGTAACAGATATTAAAGATTTTGCTTCATTAAAATCAGTTGCAGAAGATATTCATAAGAGAGCTGATAAACTTGGATTTGATGCATTTACATCATCAGGCATGGATGATTCATCATCATGGAGATTTACAGGACATTTAGCAAATATGCCTTTATTCTATGAAGGAAGAGATGAAGGATGGACAGAAGCTCCTTCAGAAATTAAAGGAACATACTTAGACAATTACAAAAAAGTATGGGATTTATATATTAACAATAGTAAATATGACAAGAATTCTTTAGCAACAGGTGGATATGATGCTGAAGCAGAATTCAAGAATGGAGAAGCAGTATTCTTCCAGAATGGTACATGGGAATATGATAAGTTGAAAAAGTCAATTTCAGATGATGATATGCAGATGATTCCAATTTACTGTGGAGTTGAAGGAGAAGAAAAAGCTGGTCTTTGCTCAGGAACAGAAAACTGTTGGGCAGTTAATGCAAAAGCTTCAGAAAAAGATCAGAAGGCAACACTTGAATTTATGAAATGGTTGGTAACATCAGAAGAAGGAACAAAAGTTATGGCAGAACAGTTCGGTGCTATTCCTTACAAGAAAGCAGCAGACAGTGGTAACGTATTCTTAAAGAATGCAAATGATTTACTTGAAGCAGGAAATTACAACGTAGACTGGACATTTAACTACACACCAAATGTAGATGAATGGAGAGCAAGTCTTGTAGCAGCAATGAACAAATATGATGCAGGCGGATCATGGGATGATGTTAAGACAGCATTCGTTCAGGGCTGGGCTACTCAGTACAAAGCAGCTAACAAGTAATAAGGTTTTAGATTGATAAGTATAAAATCATAATTAAATTATTAACACATTGTGGGGCAGGCAGTGTCTGCCCCTTTATTAAAAAATAGAAAAATATTGAAAATTCTATTTTGAATAAGAATTAGGAGGAGATTGAAGTGAAAGGAAAAAAGAAAAAACATAATGGTGGAACATCTGTAAATTCTAAACTTCTTCGCAAACCTATTCAAAGATGCTTTCTTCTATTTTTAGCACCTACATTTTTAGCATTTTGCATTGGATTTATATATCCTTTCTTGAGAGGTATTTATTTATCATTTTGTGAATTTGTTACAATAGGTGATGCTTCTTTTGTAGGTTTTAGAAATTATATGGATGCATTTAATGATGCGTCATTTATACATGCATTTTGGTATACAGCTTTGTATGCAATAGTATCCCTATTTATAATAAATGTCTTAGCTTTCTTAATAGCATATTTATTAACATTGGGGATTAAGGGAGCAAACTTATTCAGAACAGCATTTTTTATGCCTAACCTTATAGGTGGTATTGTTCTTGGTTATATTTGGAGTATGATTTTTAATGGCGTTTTAGGAAAAATTAATACTTCAATTCTTATGGAAACAAGATATGGCTTTTGGGGATTAATTATTCTTATGTGCTGGCAACAGGTAGGATATATGATGATTATATATATTGCAGGTTTGCAGGCAGTTCCGGGAGAATTAATTGAAGCAGCAAAAATTGATGGAGCAACAAAATGGCAGACATTGACAAGAGTTACAATCCCAAATATTATGCCATCAATTACAATTTGTTTATTCTTAACAATAACAAATGGATTTAAACTTTTTGATCAGAACTTAGCTTTAACAAACGGACAGCCGTTTGAACAGTTAAAGGATGGTTCAGTTATAAAGACAACAGAAATGTTGGCACTTAACATTTACAACACATTTTACGGACAGTCTCTTACAGGTAAGGGAGTTGCCCAGGCGAAAGCCGTTATATTCTTTATCTTAGTTGCAGGTATATCAATTATCCAGCTTAAGGCAACAAGATCTAAGGAGGTGCAGCAGTAATGAACAATGAGAAAACAGTGAATTCAACAATTAAAGATTCTACAGTGAAAGCTACACCGAAAAAGAAAAAAATGAAAGAGACAAGTGAAATTCCATTAAAACATGGAAAACTGTTGACTGCAATAATGACAATTGTAACTTTAGTTTATGTTAGTCCTATATTTATTGTGTTAATGAACTCTTTCAAAGCTAACACCTTTGTAAAAACAGACACATTTGCATGGCCTACTGGTGAGGCGTTAGTAGGTTGGGCAAACTATATCAAAGGTTTTACATTTGGAAATTATCCGTTTTTTAAATCGGTATTATATAGTTTTGTAATTACAGTTTTATCAACAGCGTTGATTTTGATTTGTACATCAATGGCAGCATGGTACATAGCAAGAGTTGACAGCATGGTTTGTAAGATAGTATATTACTTGTTTGTATTTTCAATGGTAGTACCATTCCAGATGGTAATGTTCACATTGTCAAATACAGCAGATTCATTGGGACTTAACACACCTTGGTCAATTCCAATTATATATTTGGGATTTGGAGCAGGAATGGCAGTATTTATGTTTACAGGATTTATAAAAGGTTTACCGCTTGAAATTGAAGAAGCAGCAGCAATTGATGGATGTGGACCAATAAGAACATTTTTTATTGTCATTATCCCAATGTTAAAGCCAACGCTTATATCAGTTGGAATTCTTGAAATAATGTGGATTTGGAATGATTACTTACTTCCATATTTAGTTCTTGACTTAGATAAATATAGAACAATTCCTATTCATATCCAGTACTTACAGGGAAGTTATGGTTCAGTTGATTTAGGAGCTATAATGGCACTTATTATATTAAGTATTATACCTGTTATTATATTCTATCTGACATGTCAGAAGCATATTATAAAAGGTGTGGCTGCAGGAGCAGTAAAAGGTTAAATGATATTTAAGGAGGAACTATGAGGGCTAGTGGAATTTTATTACCGATTTCCAGTTTGCCGGGAAAATATGGTATTGGAAGTTTTTCAAAAGAAGCATATAGGTTTGTAGATTTTTTGAAAAATGCCCATCAGAAATATTGGCAAATATTGCCTATAGGTCCAACCAGTTATGGAGATTCACCTTATCAGTCATTTTCTACTTATGCAGGAAATCCTTATTTTATCAGTTTAGAGGAATTGATTGAAGAAGGACTGTTAACTGAGGAAGAATGTGATAAGGTGGACTTTGGTAACAGAATAGACAAAGTTAACTATGAAAAATTGTATAACGGTAGATTTAAACTTTTAAAGAAGGCTTATAAAAAGAGCAATATAAGTGAAAAAGAAGATTTTGACAAATTTAAAAGCGAGAATTGTTATTGGTTAAATGATTATGCAATGTTTATGGCCATAAAAGACAGATTTAATGGTCAAAGCTTTGATAAATGGGCTGAAGATATAAAACTCAGATGGGAATATTCAATGGAATATTATCAGAATGAATTAAAGGATGAAATTGAATTTTATAAATTCATTCAATATGAGTTTTACAGGCAATGGTATAAATTAAAAAAGTATGCTAACGAAAATGGCATAAAGATTATTGGAGATATTCCAATATATGTGGCTTATGACAGTGCTGATGTATGGGCACATCCTGAATTATTTCAAATGGATGAAAATGGAAAACCGGTTGCAGTTGCAGGATGTCCTCCTGATGGATTTTCAGCAACAGGACAATTATGGGGAAATCCATTATACAGATGGGATTATCATAAGCAAACAAATTATGATTGGTGGATAAAGCGTATAGAAAGAAGTGTCAAACTATACGATGTTGTAAGGATTGATCATTTTAGAGGGTTTGATGAGTATTATTCAATTCCAGCTGAGGATGAAGATGCAACAAACGGACATTGGGAAAAGGGACCTGGGATTGACTTATTTAATGCAATTAAATATTGTCTTGGTGATGTAAATATAATAGCAGAAGATTTAGGATACATAACTGATACAGTAAGACAGTTGGTTAAAGACTCAGGTTTTCCAAATATGAAAGTTTTAGAATTTGCTTTTGATAGCAGAGATTCATCAGGACCTAAGGATTATTTACCGTATAATTATGATAAAAATTGTGTGGTTTATACAGGAACTCACGATAATGAAACCTTAAAAGGATGGCTAGACAGCATTGAATCAGAAGAGATAGAAATGATTCAGAAATACATAGGAAGAACGGTAGAGAACAAAACAAAACTTGTGGATGAAATAATAAGACTGGCACAGGCATCAACGGCAGATACATGCATTATTCCTATGCAGGATTATCTGCATTTAGATAACAAAGCAAGAATGAATACTCCGTCTACGTTAGGAAATAATTGGATGTGGCGCATGAAATCTACTCAGATTACTAAAAAGTTAACAAATGCAATTAAAGAATTAACAGTTCTTTATGGCAGAGATTAACATAGCATATAAAAGCTACGATGGATATATTCTTTTCGTAGCTTTTTGCATAAACAGAATGTTTGTGATAAAATACTAAACCGTGAAAAATTTAGTAAATGTAGAATGAAAGGGGAAAGACATGGCAAATTTAACTATTAAAGACATAGCAAAAATATGTGGAGTTGGAATTAGCACTGTCTCTCGAGCAATTAATGATGACCCAGGTATTAATCAGGAAACCAGGAAGAGAATTTTAAAAGTTATAAAAGAATATAATTATGTTCCTAACAATAGTGCGAGAAATTTAAAAATGACAGACTCAAATACAATAGCATTACTTATAAAGGGAATTGATAACCAGTTTTTTCAGGGAATGTTAAAAATATTTGAAGAAGAATTGAAAAAATTAGAATATACATTTCTGTTACATGCAGTAGGTGAAGATCAGGATGATGTTAGTGTTGCAGTTCAGTTAGCAAAAGAAAAAAGATTAAAGGGACTTATTTTTCTTGGAGGTCAAATGGATTATTTGGATACAAGATTAGAGGAAATAGGTGTTCCATATGTATTATGCACTGTAGCAGTAAATATGATGGCACCAAAGAGAAACTGCTCGTCAGTATCTATAGACGATGAGAAAGAAAGTTATAGGGCGGTTGATTATTTGTGCAAAAAAGGGCACAGAAAAATAGCAATGATTTCAGGAAAAAATACTGACCAGGCTGTAGGTGGACTTAGATTAAGAGGCTATATGAGAGCATTAAAAGATAATGGCATAGACATAAATGATAACTTAATCAGATACATGAAAGATGATATTCCTGAATATACAGTAGCAAATGGATATGAAGTAACAAAAGAATTGTTAAAGTCAAAAGAAGAATTTACTGCATTATATGCAATATCAGATTTAACAGCTTTTGGAGCATACAAGGCAATATCTGAAGAGGGTAAATCAATACCTGATGATTACTCTGTTTTAGGGTTTGATGGAATTGAAATGTCAAAGTATTTTCAACCGTCATTATCAACAATGAAACAGCCTTGTGAACAAATGGTAAAATCATCAATAGATTTATTAATGGAACAGATAAATGGAAATAACGAAAAGAAACAATTAATCTTTGAAGCAGAATTGCTTGAGAGAGATTCTGTAAAAGAAATTTAAGGAGAACTATAGGTGTTTGGAATTGATGGCAAATTTTACGAAATAGTTTCAGCAATAGCTGATTTGGTAATTTTGAATTTATTGTTTGTACTTTGTTCGTTGCCAATATTTACTATTGGAGCATCGACGACGGCACTTTTTGGTGTTACTAAGAAGATGGCAGATAATAGAGAAGGGTACATAGTAAGAACTTATTTTAAGTTATTTAAAGAAAATTTTAAACAGTCAACTGCAATGTGGCTGATTTTATTGATGTTGTCAATAATTCCTACACTTGATTTATACATAGTGAATAGTTTAAAGGAAGGGATAGTAGTTACAGCATTGAAAGGACTGCTTCTTGGATTTGCGCTTGCAATACTGTTTGTGTTTCTTTACGCAATGGCATTGCAAAGTACTTTTGAAAATACAATTAAAACTACTTTGAAAAATGCATTGCTTATGGGTATCGGGCATTTTCCATGGACTTTATTGATACTTTGTATAACGTTACTTCCGGTTATTTTAATTATATTTTTAGGTAAAGATGCCGTAAGTATTATTTATATTATGCTATTTGCCGGATTTGCTTTGTTGGCGTATTTAAACTCATATATTTTAAATTTTATTTTCAAAAAATATATGTAAACAAATATTTAATACTTAAGTCGAGGATGATTATAAATGTTCGACTAAAAAATGTAAAGTTAATGTTTTGGTGTTAACATTATATATGATAAAGAAAAAAATCTGTCACTGATAGAAATATCATCAGGGGCGGATTTTTTTTTTGCAATTATTTGGGAGAGAAGAATAGAAAGCAAAAATAAATTCTTGTTAAAGTCAAAAATTACTTGAAATTATCACTGAGTTAGTATAGTATGATTATAGTTAGAAATAACTAACTTCAACAAATAAATCATTTGGACTCTTTTAGAAATACTAACCGAAAGGATAGCTACCTTTCGGTATAGAGTCCTAGTCAACAGAAAGGAGATGCGGATAGTGAATTATTTGCAGATTGAAAAAATAATTGGAAGAGAAATATTGGATTCAAGAGGAAATCCAACAGTAGAAGCAGAAGTATATTTAGCAGATGGTACAATTGGAAGAGGAACGGCACCAAGTGGAGCATCAACAGGTGAGTTTGAAGCATTAGAACTTAGAGATGGTGATAAAAATAGATATTTAGGAAAAGGTGTACAGAAAGCCGTAGAAAATATTAATACAATTATAAATGATACAATTACAGGAATGGATGCATCAAATATTTATGCTGTAGATAAGGCTATGATTGATGCAGACGGTACAAAAGGAAAAACAAAATTAGGGGCAAATGCTATTCTTGCAGTATCGATTGCAACAGCAAGGGCAGCTTCAATTGCCTTAGATATTCCTCTTTATAGATTCTTAGGCGGAATTTCAGGAAACAGATTACCTGTACCTATGATGAATATTGTAAATGGTGGATGCCATGCTTTATCATCGGGATTAGATGTACAGGAATTTATGATTATGCCTGTTGGAGCACCATCATTTAAGGAATGTTTAAGATGGTGTTCTGAAGTTTTCCACGCTTTAGCAGGAATTTTAAAAGAAAAAGGATTAGCAACATCAGTTGGTGATGAAGGCGGATTTGCACCTGCACTTAAATCTGATGAAGAAGCTATTGAAACTATCCTTGAAGCTGTAAAGAAAGCAGGATATGAACCTGGTAAAGATTTCAAGATTGCAATGGATGCGGCATCATCAGAATGGAAGAGCGAAAAAGGAAAAGGATATTATAAACTTCCAAAGGCAGGAACAGAATACACTGCAGAAGAACTTATTGAACATTGGGCTAAGTTATGTGAAAAATATCCTATCATTTCAATTGAAGACGGTCTTGATGAAGAAGACTGGGAAGGTTGGAAGAAGCTTACAGACAGACTTGGTGACAAAGTTCAGTTAGTAGGTGATGACTTATTTGTTACTAATACTGAAAGACTTGCAAAAGGTATTGAGATGGGAGCTGGTAATGCAATCCTTATCAAATTAAATCAGATTGGTTCGGTTTCAGAAACATTAGAAGCAATTAAGATGGCTCATAAAGCAGGCTACACAGCTATTTCATCACATCGTTCAGGTGAAACAGCAGACACTACAATTGCTGACCTTGCAGTTGCACTTAATACATGTCAGATTAAGACAGGTGCTCCTAGCAGAAGTGAACGTGTTGCTAAATATAATCAGCTTTTAAGAATTGAAGAAGAACTTGGTGCAAGTGCTGTATATCCCGGAGATGGTGCATTTAATGTAAAATAATTAATCATTAAACATATTGTATGATGTCAGATGTGAAAGGGCTGAGCCTATATGAGCATCAAAGTCGGGGCTTTTACCTTAGACATAATTGTATAGCTTTATTGTATTAAAAATATATGAATATTTTATACAATGAATATTAGGAATCCTTTTTAGGCATGGAAGATGCCTGAAAGGGATTTTTTTAATATAGAAAATTTCTTAGAAATCCTATTATGTAAAAAATTTTTATTAAAAAGTGACAAAATAAATGCTCCTTTCAAATTACACAACAAAATAGGAATATAAAGTTAGGTCTTTGATTTAAAACCAAACAAAAGTGAATACTACCAAACAAAATATACTCTAGTGGATTTTGTCATAAAAAAGTAAAATTGGAAATAAATGTAAATTCCTAATGGCTGATAGGAGGTATTAGTGACGAATATACAGACTGAAAGCAAAAAAAGATTAAGAATTGTAAGAGAATGGCTACAAATGTCACAGGCAGAGTTGGCAAAAGAGTTACATATGAATACGGAAGCTTATAGAAGAATAGAGGTTGGAAAGGTAAACATTCCGATTGAAATACTATATGAATTAGAAAATAAATTTGATATTTCAGCAAGTTTTATTATATGTGGAAATGTACAAAGTGATATGGATAAATGTTTGGATGTAGATGTATTACTTAGAAATGAATTGGAAGGTTTTGAACAGAGAATAAAGAAATATCAGGCTGAAGAAGGTTTTGAACAGAGAATAAAAAAATATAAGAATAAAATATGTGATAATTAAAATAAGGATAGTACGAAAAAGTTAATATATTTAGCAAAATATTTTAAATGTGTTTATGTGGAGAAGGTTTTGCTTAGTTATAAATTATAGGGAATAATTTATAAAATACGAAAGAAGAAATATATATAACACAATGTCATTATTCGTAGAATGAATATGATGTTGTGTTTTTATGTATAGGAGAAATGAATGAAAAAGATTTTAATTTGGGTAAGTGATGAAAGTCTGAAAAAAGTAAGTATGGTGGTAAATGAAGTAAATAGTGATATTTGTATATTATCAGTTAAAACGCAAAAAGAGGCAAATTCAGTTATAATTAATAATGATGTTGATTTGTTTATTATTGAAATAAATTCAAATAACGATAGTTTTGAATTTGCGAAAGATGTAAGAAAACAGAGGGCGTATAGATTTATTCCGGTTGTTATTATGGCTGATAATGAGAAACTTATTTTTCAAGCATATGAAATTGTCAGATGCTATGCTTTTATGAGAAAACCATATGACATGGAACGACTAAAAGAAATATTGAAGAAACTAAATAATTATAAATTTGTAAAAAGAAAGAGTGACAAAGTTAAATTTAAGCACAATGGTGTTATTTATTTTTTTAATAAATCCGAAATAAAATATATAGAAAACAGCAACAGACAGGTTAAGATATATAGTAATGATACGGTTACAAACATAGGGTATAAAACATGTGACAGTATTATAGAGCGATTAGGTTGTAAAGATTTTGTACGGTGTAGCAGAAATGGTATAGTAAATGCAGCTCATATAGTAAATATTAGTGATGAAGGAATAATTGAAATCAAGGAATTTGATAAAAAGATAGAAATTGGAAGTAGTATTAAAAAGCAATTTATACAGGATATCAATGAATTAAATATTTTATTTAACTTAGATATATATAAAGTTATCAGGTAAGTTAAATTACATATAAAATAATAAAGATGGGTCGGGAAAATCATAGAAAAAACGAAATGACATAAAAAGTTATAAAAAAAGTGCTTGATTTTATCGCTTTACCTTACTAAAATAAATATGATAGTGTCACAAAAGATAAGATTAAGGGTGACAACTGGAGAGTTCTGATAGCTGAGGTAAACAGTTATACAGACGCCGAAGGTGTAAGGTGATATTTAAACTTTTAGAAGCATCACTAATCTCTCAGGCAAAAGGACAGGAGGAATATTATGAGCAATTTTACGGATTTTTTAGTTAAGGTAGATGATTTAGTTTGGGGAATCCCACTTATTGTGTTGATTCTTGCAGCAGGCATCTACCTTACTTTTCGGTTAAGACTATTACAGATAGTGCATTTGCCTAAGGCACTTAAGTATATGTTTAAGAACGAAGAAGAAGGACACGGGGAAGTTAGTAGTTTTGGAGCACTATGTACAGCATTATCAGCAACAATTGGTACAGGTAACATTGTAGGTGTAGCAACAGCTATTGGATGTACAGCACTTGGTACTGCAGTAGGTGGACCGGGGGCGTTATTTTGGATGTGGGTAGCTGCTTTCTTTGGAATGGCAACAAAATATTCAGAGGGATTTTTAGCAGTACGCTATAGAACGATTGATGAAGAAGGTCATGTACTTGGTGGACCATTCTATTACATAGAAAATGGTATGGGACATAAATGGAAATGGCTTGCGAAGATATTTGCATTCTTTGGAGCATGTGTAGGTTTATTTGGTATCGGAACATTTACACAGGTTAACGGAATCGCATCAGCAGTTCAGTCTTTTTTTGATCCTAACAAAGAAGATACAGTTAGTATTTTAGGAAATGATTATTCAATAGCCATAGTTATTACAGCTTTTGTTTTAGCTATCTGTGTAGGATTGGTTGTAATTGGTGGTATTAAGAGAATTGCTAATGTATCACAGGTAATTGTACCATTTATGGCTATTTTATATATTGTTGCAGTATTAGTTTTAATTGTAACTAATATTACAAAATTACCTGGAGCAATAGCGATAATAGTTGAATATGCATTTGGTGCAAAGGCAGTAGCAGGTGGTGTATTTGCATCTATAGCAATTTCAATGCAAAAAGGTATAGCAAGAGGTATTTTCTCAAATGAAGCAGGCCTTGGTTCAGCACCTATCGCAGCAGCTGCAGCAAAGACAAAAGATCCTGTTCGTCAGGGACTTGTAACAATGACAGGTACTTTCATAGATACAATTATTGTTTGTACGTTAACTGGTCTTTCAATTGTAATGATGGGTTCATATAAAGTTGTCGGACTTGAAGGTGTTCAGGTTACAACACATGCTTTCCAGAACGGATTAAGTTTTCTCCCATCAGAAGTTTCAGCATTCATATTAATGGTATGTTTAGTATTCTTTGCATTCACCACTATTCTTGGATGGGATTACTATGGTGAAAGATGTTTGGAATATTTATCAAATAAAAGTAAAACTGCTGTAAAGGTTTATAGATGGTTATACATTTTAGCAGTATTCATCGGACCATATATGACTGTTAAGGCAGTATGGACAATCGCAGATATATTTAATGGACTTATGGCTATTCCAAATATTATTGCATTGTTTGCATTAAGTGGTATAGTTGCAAAAGAAACAAAAGATTATTTTGATGAAAAAAAGAAACAGAATAATAAATAGAGTATCTTAATAAATATTTTAGGAAGATACAAAACAATAAATATAAAAAAGAAGGCAGTCTGAATGCTGATTATATGTACGAGAAATTTGGGATACATATAATAATGATTCAGGCTGCTTTTTAAGTATATGCATTTTGACGCAAGATATAAGTATATTCAGATTAGTTTACAAATATAATTTAAGTTATGTTCTTAACCTATTTAAATGAAAGAACACGGGGAAGTCAAACAAAAACATAGTTTGTTTAAAATGATTTCTACATTATAATTAAGAAATTTTTTGAGTAGAAAAATAATAAAAAAATCTTTTGTAAATATGGATGTTTTACAACAAAGGTATAATTGAATTTTTTTAGTAACTATGGTATTCTAGTTACAGATTTTGTATTAGTGCGCCCATTTTGTGGAATGATACAGATAAACATACGAAATAATAATAGAAAAAAGAGGAATAAACAATGAAGAGAGTGTTACTTAAACTTAGCGGTGAAGCTTTAGCCGGTGATAAGAAAACCGGATTTGATGAGGCAACTTGTGTTGCAGTTGCTAAGCAGGTTAAGCAACTTGTAGATAAGAATATAGAAGTTGGAATAGTTATAGGTGGAGGAAATTTTTGGAGAGGTCGTACAAGTGAAAAGATTGACAGACCTAAGGCAGATGGAATCGGTATGCTTGCCACAATTATGAACTGTATGTATGTGTCAGAAATATTCAGAACAGAAGGAATGGACACAGATGTATTTACACCATTTACATGCGGAACATGGACTAAATTATTTTCAAAGGATGAAGCTGTTAATGGATTAAAGGCAGGTAAGGTTTGTTTCTTCGCCGGAGGAACAGGTCATCCATATTTTTCAACAGATATGACAATGGTTTTAAGAGCCATTGAAATTGAAGCAGATTGTATTTTAGGAGCTAAAGCAATTGACGGTGTGTATGATAGTGATCCTGCTGTTAACCCGGATGCTAAGAAATATGATGAATTACCAATAAGTAAGATTGTAGATGACAGACTTGGAGTAATTGATCTTGCAGCAAGTGTTTTGGCAATGGAAAATAAAATGCCAATGCTTTTATTCGGATTGAATGAAGAAAATAGCATTATTAAGGCAGCAACAGGCGAGAAAATAGGAACAAAAATTACAGTAGAATAATTTATAGAATGAAGGAGTTTTAACATGGAAGAATTAATTATGACATATGAAGATAAGATGGAAAAGTCATTAGACAATTTATATAGTGAATACACATCTATTAGAGCAGGACGTGCAAATCCACATATTTTAGATAAGATTACAGTTGATTATTATGGTACACCAACACCACTTCAGCAGGTTGGTAATATTTCTGTACCTGAAGCAAGAATGATTGTAATTCAGCCTTGGGAAGCATCAATTTTGAAAGATATTGAAAAGGCACTTTTAATGTCTGATTTAGGATTAACACCAACTAATGATGGTAAGATGATTAGACTTGTTTTCCCTGAATTAACAGAAGAAAGAAGAAAAGAACTTGTAAAGGATGTTAAGAAAAAGGGCGAAAATGCAAAAGTTGCAGTTAGAAATATAAGAAGAGATGCAATGGATGCAATTAAGAAAAAAGGAAAAGAAGACGGAATATCAGAAGATGAAATCAAGGAATATCAGGATGATGTTCAGAAATCTACAGATAAATATGTTGCAAAGATTGATGCAGCAGTAGAAGAAAAATCAAAGGAAATATTAACAGTATAATAGTTGATGTTAATAAGTCCTTAGCAAAAACAATTTCGTATTAATAAGTGGCTTTTGCAAAGAATAAAAAATGATTCTGTGCAAAAGCCATTTTAGAATGTATACAGAAACCGGAGGAAGTATGGCAGAGAGTATAGATTTAACAGGAATGAATATACCTAACCATATTGCCATTATCATGGATGGCAATGGGAGATGGGCGAAAAAGAGATTTTTACCTAGAAATGCAGGACATGTGGCAGGAGCAAAGACGGTAGAAAAAATAATAGAAGACGCATATGATTTAGGTGTTAAGTATTTGACTGTATATGCATTTTCAACAGAAAACTGGAACAGACCTGATGATGAAGTAGCAGCTTTAATGAAACTTCTCAAAAATTATTTAAAAGACTGTATTAAAAGAGCAAACAGCAACAATATGAGAGTAAGAGTTATAGGTGAAAGAAGCAGATTAGAACCTGAGATTGTTGAAAAAATAGAAGAATTAGAAGAGTGTTCAAAAAATAATACAGGTATTACATTTATCATTGCACTTAATTATGGAGCAAGAGATGAAATTGTAAGAGGAATCAGAAAAATATCTAAAGAATGTGCTGAAGGCAAAATTGCTCCGGAAGATATTACAGAAGATATGTTTAACGGTTTTTTAGATACTCACGATATTCCTGACCCTGATTTATTAATCAGAACAAGTGGAGAGTTAAGATTGTCAAATTATCTTTTATGGCAGCTTGCATATACAGAATTTTATTTTACAGATGTTTTATGGCCTGATTTTAATAAAGAGGAATTAAAAAAAGCTATAGCAAAGTATAATGAAAGAGACAGAAGATTTGGAAAAGTTGAGGAGAACTAAAGATGGTAATCAGTAAATTTATGAATAAATCTTTTTATGAAAGACTTTTTAGCGGAATAATTTTGGTGATAATTGCACTTATAACCATTATTTTAGGAAATGATGTTTTACTTGTTACAGTTGGAATTGTTTCCTTAATTGGTTTATATGAAATGAACAGAGTGTTTGGTATTGAAAAATATGCTACCGGAATATTATCATATATTGCAGTAATTATTTATTATGCAATGCTTCGTTTTGATATGATGACATATGTTCCATTTTTAATAGTTGCATTACTTATTGCATGCATGGCTGTTTATGTTTTTGAATTTCCAAAATGCAAGACTGAACAGGTAATGGCAGCAATTTTTGGAACAATATATGTAGCAGTTATGTTATCTTTTGTTTATTTGGTAAGAATGGGTAATAATGGTGCATATAATGTATGGTTGATATTCTTATGCTCATGGGGAAGTGATACATGTGCGTATGTATTTGGTGTAGCATTTGGAAAACATAAAATGGCACCGGTGTTAAGCCCAAAGAAATCTATAGAAGGTGCTGTAGGTGGAATACTTGGAGCAGCTGTATTAGGATTTATATATGCAACAGTATTTCAGAATAATATAGAAATGAGATATTTAGACCCTAGAATAGCATATCCAATCGTATGTGCAGCAGGAAGTCTTATTGCAATGACAGGAGATTTAGCTGCATCAGCAATAAAGAGAAATCATGATATTAAGGATTATGGTACACTTATACCGGGACATGGTGGCATAATGGATAGGTTTGACAGCGTAATATTTGTTGCACCTATAGTATGGCTCTTAATAAATTTCTTTTAAATTTTTAATATGAAAAAACTTAAATGTTAACAATTACAACATATACGTTAGATAAAATATCATTTATGATAATTTTATGGTGCAGGTAAAATAAAAATAATTGTAGAATAGGTGGGAATGACAGTATGTCAAATATTATCAGTATTATAATAGCATTAATAATTTTCAGCGTATTAGTATTAATACATGAATTTGGACATTTCATTGTAGCAAAGAAAAATGGAATAGTAGTAAATGAATTCTCCATTGGAATGGGACCAAGAATTTGTAGTTTTGAAAAAGGTGGAACAAAGTATTCGATTAAATGTCTTCCATTTGGTGGCTCATGTGCCATGTTAGGAGAAGATGAAGATACAGTTGTAGAAGGTTCATTTAATTCAAAGTCCGTGTGGGCGAGAATGGCAGTAGTTTTTGCAGGACCATTCTTTAACTTTGTTCTTGCATTTGTTTTATCTTTTATTGTTATAGCGGCAATTGGAACAGATAAATCTTATGTAACAGCAGTCGATAAGTCATCACCTGCTTATGAAGCAGGACTTAGAAAAGGAGATATAATTACTAAATATAATGGAGCCGGAGTAAGTATCGGTAGAGAAATGTATTTAGAAGATTTTGTAAATCCTTTAGGCTCAGATAGTGTAAAACTAACATTTATAAGAAACGGGAAAAAACATAAAATTTCTTACAAACCGGAAGAAGTAAAGAAATATATGGTTGGTATGTCATATAATGCCGGTGATACAGAGGCGACGATAGGAAATGTAACAGCTGGCAGTGCAATGGATGAAGCAGGAGCTCAGCCGGGAGATGTAGTGGTTGCTGTTGATGGAACAGAAATTAAATCAGGTGATGAGTTACAAAAATATATTGAAGAAAATCCATTTGGTGATAATACAGTTACAATAACGGTTAATAGAAATGGAAAGACTAAGGAACTTGAGATGACACCTCAGTATCAGACGGTTTATTCAAAAGGTTTTGATTACAATCTTGCAAGAAAGAGAATGACATTTGGAAGAACTTTAAAATATAGTTTTGTAGAAGTAAAATACCAGATTAACACAGTATTAAAGAGTTTAAAGATGCTCGTTACAGGAAAGGTTTCAGCAAATGAAGTATCAGGACCTGTAGGTATTGTAAGTGCAATTGGTGATACTTATGAAGCAAGTAAATCGGAAGGCGCATACATGGCACTTTTAAGTCTCATCAATATGGCTATAATGTTGAGCGCAAACTTAGGTGTTATGAACCTTTTACCTTTGCCGGCGTTAGATGGAGGAAGAATTGTATTTTGCATTATTGAAGTTATTAAGGGAAAACCTGTATCAAGAGATAAGGAAGGAATGGTTCATTTTATTGGATTTGCTTTATTGATGGTATTAATGGTATTCTTAATCTTTAATGATGTAAGAAAATTATTGTAATTAACGTTAAATAATGTGAATAAATTTGTATAATGCATCTTATTTGAAATAAAAATTAGGAGTCTGAATATGTATAGAGATTGTACAAAAGTGATAAAAATAGGTGATAAGGTAATTGGAGGAGGAAATCCAATCCTTATTCAGTCAATGACGAATACTAAAACAGAAGATGTAGAGGCAACTGTAAAGCAGATTAAAGAGTTAACTGTTGCAGGATGCGATATTATAAGATGTGCAGTTCCAACAATGGAAGCTGCTAAGGCTTTGAAGGAAATAAAAAAACAAATATCCATTCCATTAGTTGCAGATATTCATTTTGATTATAGACTTGCAATAGCAGCAATGGAAAATGGTGCAGATAAGATAAGAATTAATCCGGGAAACATCGGCAGCTTAGATAGAGTTAAAGCTGTAGTAGATGTGGCTAAGGAAAGAAATATCCCTATCCGTGTCGGTGTTAACAGCGGCTCATTAGAAAAACATATATTAGAAAAATATGGAAGAGTAACAACAGAAGGAATTGTGGAGAGTGCACTTGATAAAGTTAAAATAATAGAAGATTTAGGCTATGATAATCTTGTTATAAGCATTAAATCATCAGATGTTTTAATGTGTGTAAAAGCTCATGAACTGATTGCTGATAAAACTAAATATCCATTACATGTTGGTATAACTGAATCAGGAACAGTTACATCAGGAAACATTAAGTCTGCAATTGGATTAGGACTTATTTTGAGTCAGGGAATAGGAGATACTATAAGAGTTTCTCTTACAGGAGATCCTGTTGAAGAGATAAGAAGTGCTAATTTAATTTTAAAGACTTTAGGATTGAAGCAGGGAGGAATTTCTGTAGTTTCATGCCCTACTTGTGGAAGAACACAGATTGACTTAATAGGACTTGCAACAAAAGTAGAAAAATTAGTGGGAAAATACCAGAATCTTGATATTAAAGTAGCTGTTATGGGATGTGTTGTAAACGGACCGGGAGAAGCTAAAGAAGCAGATTTGGGAATAGCAGGCGGAAATGGTGTCGGTATCCTTATGAAAAAAGGTGAAATAATTAAAAAGGTTCCTGAAGAAGAATTACTTAAAGCATTAGAATACGAATTGAAAAATTGGAGTGAGTAATATATGGAAAGAAAAACTTTTTTTGAAGTATTTCCAGATGTAAAACTTAATAGTGAATTAACAGAAATATTTGAACAGGTTGAAGTTACAAGAATTACTGCTAACAGAGACAGAACAAAATTGCGTATTTATATAGAAAGCAGCAGGCTTATTAATAAGCCTGCTATTTTATCTGTAGAAAATGAATTATGCAGACAATTAAAGATGGGAAAGAAAATATCCGTTCAGATAATGGAGCATTACAGTTTATCACAACAATATACTCCAAAAAATTTATTTGACATATATAAGGATAGTATTTATACAGAACTTTCCCAAAAAAGTGCGCTGATAGCGACAATGTATAAAAAGGCACAATTTCAGTTCTTGTCCGATTCAGCTTTAGAGATGAAACTTGAAACGCATCTTATGACAGAGGAACGTATGAATGTCATAAAAAATACAATCGAGAATATTTACAATATTCGTTTTAATATTCCGCTAAAAGTTGTAATTAAGAAAGTTGAAGCACAAAAGGACAAATTTAAAGAGCAGAAAGAAAAGAAACTTAGAAATGAAGTTGAAATCTTAATGAGCAGAAATAAGAGCAATAAGCCTGAAAAACAGGAAGAAAAGGCACAGGAAACACCTGAAAGACCTAAGATTGTAAAATCAACCCGCTCGGATAACCCTGATGTCGTATATGGTAGAGATTTCGAATTTGATGAAGAAACTAAAATTGCAGAATTATTTGATGACTCAGGTGAAGTAGTTATTAAGGGACAGATATTTAATATGGATGAAAGAGAAACAAGAAAAGGAAAGATTATTGTTTCTTTATCTGTAACTGATTTTACAGATAGTGTAATGGTTAAATTGTTCTTAGATAATACAGAGGTTTTGGCAGATTTTAAAAGTCGTGTAGGTAAAGGCAAATTTGTAAGAATTAAAGGTAGAGCAGCTTATGATCCATATGATAAGGAAGTAAATGTTGGACACATCTTTGGAATGAAGCTTATATCAAATTTTGTTGAAATAAGACATGACACAGCAGTTGATAAGAGAATTGAATTACACTGCCATACAAAAATGAGCGATATGGACGGTGTAAGTGATGTAAGAAAAATTGTCAGAAGGGCTTATGACTGGGGACACAAAGCAATTGCAATTACTGACCACGGTGTTGTTCAGGGCTTCCCTGATGCATGGCATGAATATTGCGATATCAAGAGTATGTGTAAAAAGCAGGGAAAAGAATTTGACTTTAAAGTAATATATGGTGTTGAAGCATATCTTGTAGATGATTTGAAGGATATGATAACAAATCCAAGAGGACAAAGCCTTAAAGACAGATATGTAGTATTTGATATCGAAACAACCGGTTTTATTCCATCTCTTGATAAAATAATAGAAATAGGTGCCGTTAAAGTTGAAAATGGACAGATTGTGGATAGATTTAGTACATTTGTAAATCCTAAAGTGCCTATTCCATTTAGAATTGAAAAGTTAACCGGTATTAATGACAATATGGTAATTCATGCACCTGAAATTGAAGAAGTACTTCCAAAGTTCCTTGAATTTTGCGAAGGAGCAATTATGGTGGCACATAATGCGGATTTTGATATGAGTTTTATTTCAGCAAATGCAAAAAGATTAGGATTACCATGCGATTTTACAGTTGTGGATACATTATTAATGGCCAGATTCCTTATTATAGGGCTTGGACGATATAAACTTGATAATGTTGCAAAGGCATTGGGAGTTTCATTGGAAAATCATCATAGAGCTGTTGATGATGCCGAATGTACGGCGCATATATTCTTAAGAATGTGTGATTTGCTTGAAGAAAAAGATATTCATGACTTAGATAAGGCCAATGAGGCAGGAAAAATGTCTGAAAATGCAATGAAGAAGGCAAAAGCTCATCATGCAATCATATTAGTGCAAAATAATATAGGAAGAGTAAATTTGTATAGGCTTATATCTATTTCTCATATAGATACATTTGCAAATGGTAAACCAAGAATTCATAAAAGTGACTATTTGAAATATAAAGAAGGATTGATTATTGGTAGTGCCTGTGAAGCAGGAGAATTATATCAGGCAATATTACATGAACATAGTCAGCAGGAAATTATGCGAATAGCTGATTTCTATGATTATTTTGAAGTGCAGCCTCTTGGAAATAACCAGTTTATGGTTAAGACAGGTGACCCTGAAAAGGATGATAAGAGACTTCTCAATTCAAATGAAGATTTAATTAATATAAATAAAAAGATAATTGAACTTGGAAAGAAACTCGGAAAACTTACGGTTGCTACATGTGACGTACATTTCCTTGATCCTGAAGATGAAATGTACAGAAGAATTATTCAGTATGGTAACGGATTTAAAGATGCAGATGAACAGCCACCGCTTTATTTAAGAACAACTGATGAAATGCTTAATGAATTTAGTTATCTTGACAGTGATTTAGCGGAAGAAATTGTTATAACAAATCCGGCAAAGATTAGTGATATGATTGAGGATATTTCACCAATCCATCCGGATAAATGTCCACCGGTGCTTGATAATTCAGAAGAGGAACTTAGAAATTCGTGTCATGCAAGAGCGAAAGAAATATATGGTGACCCTGTACCAAAAGTAGTTCACGACAGACTTGAAAAAGAATTGGATTCTATTATTGGTAACGGCTATGCGGTTATGTATATAATGGCAAGACGTTTGGTTTTAAAATCAAATGAAGACGGATATCTGGTAGGTTCAAGAGGTTCCGTAGGTTCATCATTTGCGGCAACTATGTCAGGAATTACGGAAGTAAATCCGCTTAAACCACATTATTACTGCCTTAAATGTCAGTATTCGGAATTTGATTCTGAAGAAATACGTTCATTAAATGGTGGTGTAGGCTGGGATTTGCCGGATAAAAAATGCCCAAGATGTGGGGCACCGCTTCATAAAGATGGAATTGATACACCATTTGAAACTTTCCTTGGATTTAACGGTGACAAGGAACCTGATATTGACTTAAACTTTTCGGGTGAATATCAGGCAAATGCCCACGCATATACAGAAGTTATGTTTGGTAAAGGACATACTTTCAGAGCAGGAACCATTACAGGTGTAGCTGATAAAACAGCATTTGGTTATGTAAAGAATTATTTTGAAGAGCATGATATACATAAGCGTTATGTTGAAATCGACAGAATAGCAAGAGGATGTACCGGTATAAGAAAGAGTACAGGACAGCATCCGGGTGGTATTGTTATTGTCCCAAGAGATAAGGAAATATATGAATTTACACCAATCCAAAAACCTGCAAATGATATGACGACAGATACGCTTACAACTCATTTTGAATATCATGCCATAGATGCTAACCTTCTTAAGCTTGATATTCTTGGACATGATGATCCGACAATGATTAGAAGACTTGAAAAGTTAACAGGAACGAATGCTGTAGAGATTCCGTTTGATGATCCGAAGCTTATGTCTTTATTTGAAAGCCCGGAAGCATTAGGAGTAACATCTGAACAGATAAGAGGATGTCCTATCGGGACGCTGGGTCTTCCTGAAATGGGAACAGATTTTGTTATTCAAATGTATGTTGATGCAAAGCCAAAAACAATAGCCGATTTGATTAGGTGTTCGGGATTGTCACATGGTACGGATGTATGGGTTGGAAATGCTCAGGAGTTAATTGCACAGGGCAAATGTACTATTTCAACAGCAATTTGTACTCGAGATGATATTATGACTTATCTTATTGACAAAGGAATTGACCCGGGTATTAGCTTTAAGATAATGGAAGCTGTAAGAAAAGGTAAGGGACTTACTCCTGAAAATGAGCAGATTATGATTGATAATGGTGTGCCTGATTGGTATATATGGTCATGTAAAAAGATTAAATACATGTTCCCGAAAGCTCATGCAGCAGCTTACGTTATGATGGCTCTTCGAGTTGCATATTATAAAGTTTATTACCCACAGGCATATTATGCAGCTTATTTTGCCATAAGAGCAAAGGCATTTAACTATGAACTAATGTGTCAGGGTAAGGAACGTTGCGAGTATTATCTGGACAATCTTATGCGTAAGAAAGAGAATAATGAAACAAGTAAAAAAGATGAAGATACAATTGGGGATTTAAAAGTAGTACAGGAAATGTATGCAAGAGGATATGAATTTGAACCAATTGACCTTTACAGAGCAAAAGCAAAAGAGTTTCAGGTTATTGATGGAAAGGTAATGCCATCCTTCAGCGCTATTGAAGGAATGGGAGATAAAGCTGCGGAAATGCTTGAAGCGGCAGCAAAAGATGGAAAATTCCTTTCAAAAGATGATTTGAGAGAAAGGGCAAAAGTAAGTAAGACAGTTGTGGAAACAATGTCAGACCTAGGTTTGCTTGATGGAATGCCTGAAGGAAATCAGTTATCTATATTTGATTTATAAAATATGGAATAAGCATTCTTTTTATGGAAATAAAAGTGTGTATTTTTAATAAAGAAAAGAAGGAAAAAGATTATGAGAAATATTGCAATTTTAGGCTCTACAGGTTCTATAGGTACACAGACTTTAGAAATTGTAAGAGAAAATAATGATTTAAATGTAGTATCAATAGCTGCTAAATCAAGCATAAATAAACTTGAAGAACAGGTTAGGGAATTTAAACCGGATATAGTTTGTGTTTATGATGAAAAAGCAGCATCTCAATTTAAAGTTATGATTTCAGATACAAACACAAAGGTTGTTTCAGGAATGGAAGGATTGATTGAGGCAGCTACATATAAAAGTGCTGAGTTAGTGGTTACTGCATTTGTTGGAATGATAGGTATTGTGCCAACAGTTGAAGCAATCAAAGCCGGAAAAAATATAGCTCTTGCAAATAAGGAAACACTTGTTACAGCAGGACATATAGTTATGGATTTGGCTAAAAAGAATAATGTAAAAATACTTCCTGTGGACAGTGAGCACAGCGCAATTTTTCAATCTTTAAATGGTGAAAATTCAAAAGAGATTGATAAAATTCTTTTAACTGCATCCGGTGGCCCGTTTAGAACAAAATCAAAGGAAGATTTGAGAAATGTCACCTTAGAGGATGCACTAAAACATCCAAACTGGAGTATGGGACAGAAAATTACCATAGATTCAGCGACTATGGTAAATAAGGGGCTTGAGGTTTTAGAGGCAAAATGGCTTTTTGATGTTGATGTGGATGATATTCAGGTGGTTGTGCAGCCACAAAGTATAATTCACTCAATGGTTCAGTTTAACGATGGTGCAGTTATTGCACAATTAGGTGTGCCTGATATGAAGTTGCCAATACAGTATGCAATTTATTATCCTGAGAGAAGATACCTTTCAGGGGATAGACTAGACTTTGGAAAGATAGGTCAGATTACTTTTGAGGATCCTGATTTTGAAAAGTTTAAGGGTCTTGAATTGGCATATGAATCAGGAAGAATTGGTGGCTCGATGCCTACGGTATTAAATGCAGCAAATGAAAAGGCTGTAGCAATGTTTTTGAATAGAAAGATTGGTTATTTAGAAATTGCGGATATAATTGAATATTGTATGAGCAAACATAACACGATTGAAAATCCTACTATAGAACAGATTTTAGAAATTGAGAATTGGGTCAATGAATTAATAGAATCTAAATGGTAGAAAGTTCGATTGTAACGAGCGGGGAACGAGGAGATGCTACGCATCTTTTTCGTTACGGCTGTCGCGGATAAAAAAGAAAAGTTCGATTAAGTTCGATTGTAACGAGCCGAACTCAAAGATGCTACGCATATTTTTCGTTACGGCTGTCGCGGATGAATAAAAAAGTTCGATTGTAACGAGCCGAACTCAGAGATGCTGCGCATCTTTTTCGTTACGGCTGTCGCGGATAAAAAAGAAAAGTTCGATTAAGTTC
>ERZ1673736.157-NODE-157-length-111347-cov-43.093304_pt1 | contig 111347 bp, 87 predicted proteins | sample MGYA00580212_ERZ1673736 | MGnify/ENA primary metagenome ERZ1673736 (study PRJEB41218, sample SAMN15661752) | gut metagenome | host: Homo sapiens | place: Canada: London | collected 2015-08-20/2019-03-30 | study: EMG produced TPA metagenomics assembly of...
TAGTCGCCGACTTGAACAAAAAACGCTTCAGAAGAAATTCTGAAGCGTTTTTCTTTTGTCTTGAAACTGTTTTAGGAGAAAACAGAAAGGCAGGTATGCTTTGAAAATGATGTGAGCATTGAAGATGAAACAGACTGGAAGAGAAGGGCGCAATTTCATGCAGAGTGAAGCGAAAAGTTTTATGATGTGTTTGTGCTTTATCTATTGAACAAACAAAAACCTTAAATGAATTCATGGTGGCTCGGCTGTTCTGACCTTTTGGCACGACCGGGCCGCTTTATTGTAATAAAACCTTGACTCTTCAGTCGTTGTAGGGTTTACTATCTATAACGGAAAGGAGCTGCCCGGTCTGGCAGTGTAAGCTCTGTACATTCGGCAGAGAAGAGGGAAGCCGGGCAGAAAACATTATGGAAAAAAATCTGACCAGCGGCAGTGTGTTGAAAAGCATTTTGTTTTTTTCACTGCCCTATCTGCTTTCGTACTTTTTGCAGACGCTGTACGGCATGGCGGATCTGTTCATCATCGGGCAGTTTGAAGGTGTGGCCAGCACAACGGCGGTGTCCATTGGCAGTCAGGTGATGCATATGATCACTGTGATGATCGTGGGCCTTGCCATGGGAGCAACGGTCACTATTGGCCGGGCCGTGGGCGCAGAGAACAAACTTCGTGCGGCGCGGCTCATTGGCAACACAGTCACGCTGTTTATGGCAGGATCTGTGGTACTGGCAGCTGTGCTGGTAGGGCTTGTGGACCCGATCGTACGCATTGTCTCCACACCGGAGCAGGCCGTGGCGGGCACTCGTACCTACCTGATCATCTGCTTTATCGGCGTTCCATGCATCACGGCGTATAATATCATGGCATCGATCTTCCGCGGGCTGGGCGATTCCAGAAGCCCGATGTACTTTATTGCGGCCGGTCTGTGCCTTGCCAGCCTTGCCGTGGTGAACGAAAAGGAGTACATTCTGGTCACGCTGGGGGCACCCGGAAACCACGCGACGGAGCAGACCAACATCATGGATGCTGTGCAGGTGTACCGCAGACTGGAAAAGAAAAAATGACTGTTTTGCGCCAATTCTACCGCCAGTCGGTTGTGCGGGAATGTCCGGTCCGGTACAATGGAGCCACAAACAGAACTGCTGGCTCACAAGGAGGACAAAACGATGTACGAACTGAACAAGATCGCTTTTGGGAGTTTTCTGGCACAGCTGCGCAGGGAAAAGGGCATGACCCAGAAGGAGCTTGCCGCCTGCCTGTATGTTTCGGATAAAGCCGTCAGCAAATGGGAGCGCGGCTTGAGCGTGCCGGATATCTCCCTGCTGGTGCCGCTGGCCGAACAGCTGAATGTGACCGTGGCCGAGCTGTTACATGGCTGCCGCGTGGAGGAGGAGCAGCGCTTTACCCGCGAGGAAACAGAGGAACTGATCCGCAAGGCACTGACTTTTTCGGCAGAACCGCCGGAACGCCGCCAGGCCCGCACGCAGAAGTTTCTGCCGCTGTATGGGGTCAGCGTGGTGCTTGGCCTTGTAGAGACCGCAGCTGTCTGGGCCGTGGGGCTGGCCGGGACCGAGGGCGCAATGATGCTGCTGATTATAAACGTGATCTTCGGCATCGTATATGGGGCCTACACCTTGTTCTGGATGCCGGAAACATTGCCGCGCTATTATGACGAAAACCATGTCTGCAATTTTGCACAGGGCGCGTTCCACATGCATATTCCGGGCGTGTACTACAACAACCGCAACTGGCTCCATGTGCTCAAAGCAATGCGGGTGTGGTGCGTGGTAAGTATGCTCCTGACACCGCTCTGCACGGCAGCGGCGGTCGTGTTTGAACAGGCCACCGGATGGCAGGTGTGGTGTGCAGTGCTTATCGGATACATTGCATCGCTGTTTGGCACAATCGTCATCCCGGCAAAGAAGTATCAATGACAGGATAGCGCAAGGGGAGCGGAAACGCTCCCTTTTGCTTTTGATGGCAATGTGATACAATAAAAATCAATATCATTCAGGAAGAAGGAAGATCATCCATGCGTGACGACCACATCGACCTGTGCGGCCAGATCGATTTTACCCGTACCGAGGCAATGCCCCTGCTGGCGCGGGATGCACATTTCAGATTTGCGTGCAATGGCTGCGGCGACTGCTGCCGTGGCAGAGAGGACATTGTACTTTCAGGCTTTGACCTGTGGCGCATTGCAGCCCGGTTGCGCCTGCCGCCGCAGATCGTGGCGCGGGGATATTGCCGTGCCAGCATTGGCACGGTGAGCCATTTGCCGGTGCTGCGGCTGGCCCCGGTGAAGGAGAACCGGAACAACTGTCCCTTCCTTACGGGAGACCACTGCGCCATCCACGATGCCGAACCGCTGGTGTGTGCTCTGTACCCGCTGGCGCAGGAGATCAGCAGGGAAGGACAGGTGAGCTATTTTCTGCAGCCCACCGGCTGCGGCGGGCAGGTGATCGAGGCAAGGGTGGAGGACTATCTTGCTCGTTACGATGTCCCGGCCCGGGAACAGACCGATGTGCGCTGGGCGCAGACCTGCATGACACTGGAAGACACGGTGGAACAGCTGGGTGCGCAGCTCAGCCCGGTGCTGGTGCGCCGAATGCAGAACAAGCTCTGGCAGGCGCTGTATTTTGGCTACGACTATGCCGCACCGTTCTTGCCGCAGCTGGAGAAAAACCTGCACTGGCTGGATGCTGAATTTGCAAAACTGACAGAATATCAGCAAAAACGGAATAACGCATCAAAATAATCGATCGATATATTTGATGCAATCGATAATAAAGGCCGTTTTAGGGCAAAAGTGAGTTGTTTTACCGTGAAATGTGTGATATACTTCACGAGTGTAAAGCGAGACTGTACGAGCCTTGCATACAAAACATAGCTTTCCGGTGCGGTACCTGTAGACCGCACACGCAAAGAGATAGAGGAGAGAAACATTATGCGTAAAATCACTCGTCGTTCGTTTCTGGCTGCTGCCGCTGCCTGCGGCGCAGCTGCTGCCCTGACTGCCTGCGGCGGTTCTTCTGCATCTTCTGCAGCTGCTTCTTCCGCTGCGCCTGCATCCTCCGCTGCTGCTTCTGCTGCAGCCGATGGCCAGAAGTTCACGATCGGCATCTGCCAGTTGGTGCAGCATGCCGCTCTGGATGCCGCTACGCAGGGCTTTGAGGATGCTCTGACTGCTTCCTTCGGCGAGAACGTCACCTTCGATTTCCAGAATGCACAGGGCGATTCCGCTACCTGCGCTACCATCACCAACGGCTTCGTTTCCTCTGGTGTGGATCTGATCATGGCCAATGCTACGCCCGCTCTGCAGGCTGCACAGTCTGCTACCGACAGCATTCCGGTGCTGGGCACCTCTGTTACCGAGTACGGTGTGGCTCTGGGCCTGACCGATTTCGACGGCACCGTGGGCGGCAACATTTCCGGCACCTCTGATTTGGCCCCGCTGGATCAGCAGGCTGAGATGATCGTGGAGTGGATGCCGGAGGCCAAGAAGGTTGGCCTGCTGTACTGCTCTGCTGAGGCAAACAGCCAGTATCAGGTGGATGAGGTCCAGAAGTATCTGGAAGAAAAGGGTGTCACCGCTACCCAGTACGCTTTCTCTGATTCCAACGATCTGTCCTCTGTCTGCCAGAAGGCTGCCGACGAGAACGACGCACTGTATGTGCCCACCGATAACACTGTTGCTGCAAACACCGGCATTGTGGACGGCATCTGCCGCCCGGCCAAGAAGCCTGTGTTCGCTGGCGAAGAGGGCATCTGCGCCGGCTGCGGCGTGGCTACCCTTTCCATCAGCTACTATGATCTGGGCTATACCACTGGTGAGATGGCAGTGAAGATCCTGAACGGCGAGGCTGATATCTCCACCATGCCCATCGAGTACACCGATGTGACCAAGAAGTACAACAAGACGATCTGCGACGATCTGGGCCTGACCGTTCCCGACGGCTACGAGGAGATCGAGGGCTAAAATACTCCGGGAAACCAAACAGAAAATCAGCGGAGAAGGGTAAAAAGTGCTCTTCTCCGCTTTCCCGTATCAAACGGGAAGTAAAAAAGTGTAACGTTTAGGAGGAATTGTTTTGGAAATCATTGCAAGACTGGCAAACCTGCCGGGCGCTTTGCCGGGTGCCTGTGCACAGGGCCTTATCTGGGGTATCATGGCCATTGGCGTGTACCTGACCTACCGTATTCTGGATGTGGCCGATCTGACCGTGGACGGCTCCTTTGGCACCGGCGGTGCAGTGTGCGTCATGTGCCTGCTGTCCGGCCAGAACGTCTGGGTCTCCCTGCTCATGGCGCTGCTGGCAGGCCTGCTGTCCGGCCTCGTCACCGGTGTCCTGCACACATTTATGGGCATTCCGGCCATCCTTGCCGGCATCCTGACCCAGCTTTCGCTGTATTCCATTAACCTCAAAATCATGGGCAAGGCCAATCAGGCCATCAATGTGGACAAGTACAACCTGCTGATCTCCCTGCGCTGGGTCAAGGAGTTCGCTCTCCACAACCCTATCGTTATGATCATCATTGTCACAGCGGTGCTGATCGGCGTTCTGTACTGGTTCTTCGGCACCGAGCTGGGCTGTGCCATCCGTGCCACCGGCTCTAACCCCGCCATGTCCCGTGCGCAGGGCATCAACACCAACTTCAATATCGTGCTGGGTCTGGCTGTGTCCAACGGTCTGGTGGCGCTGTCTGGCGCTCTGCTGAGCCAGTATCAGGGCTTTGCAGATGTCGGCATGGGCCGTGGCGCGATCGTCATTGGTCTGGCTGCTGTCATCATTGGCGAGGCTCTGTTCAGCCGCATCTTCCACAACTTTGCACTCAAGATGGTTTCTGTCTCTCTGGGTGCCATCATCTACTACATTGTCATCCAGCTGGTGCTGACTCTGGGTTTCGATGCCAACCTGCTCAAGCTGCTGAGCGCTTCTGTGGTGGCTGTTTTCCTTGCCGTGCCGTACTGGAAGGGCAAGTACTTCTCGAAGCCGGTGAAGAAGGCAAAGGAGGATGCAAAAAATGCTTGAGATCCAGAATGTTTCCAAGACCTTTAACGCTGGCACGGTCAACCAGAAAACTGCCCTGAACGGCCTGAACCTGAAGCTGAACGAGGGCGATTTCGTTACCGTGATCGGCGGCAACGGTGCAGGCAAATCCACCATGCTGAACGCAGTTGCCGGTGTATGGCCGGTGGACGAAGGCAAGATCATTATTGACGGTGTGGATGTGACCCGCCTGAGCGAGCATCAGCGTGCCGCTTACATCGGCCGCGTGTTTCAGGACCCCATGACCGGCACTGCTGCCACCATGCAGATCGAAGAGAACCTTGCCCTGGCTGCACGCCGCGGCAAGCCCCGCACCCTGCGCATTGGCATTACCAAGGCAGAGCGCGAACAGTACCGTGAACTGCTCAAGACGCTGGATCTGGGTCTGGAAGACCGCCTGACGGCCCGTGTGGGCCTGCTTTCCGGCGGTCAGCGTCAGGCACTGACCCTGCTGATGGCTACCATGAACAAGCCCAAGCTCCTGCTGCTGGACGAGCACACCGCTGCGCTGGACCCCAAGACCGCGCTCAAGGTGCTGACCCTCTCGGCCAAAATCGTGGAGGAAAACCATCTCACCACCATGATGATCACCCACAACATGAAGGATGCCATTAAGTATGGCAACCGCCTGATCATGATGCACGAAGGCCATATCATCTATGATGTTTCCGGTGAGGAAAAGAAGAACCTGCACGTCTCCGACCTGCTGGCAAAGTTCCAGATCGCCAGCGGCGGCGAGTTTGCAAATGACCGCATGATTCTGTCCTGATAAATTACAAGGTTAAAATGCAAAGCGCCTGTCCCGGAAAAAACCGGGACGGGCGCTTTTTATGTATGTTTACCAATTCAAGAGCAAGGCAGTTAACTGGAGTTTTTGAGAGATGATTTTCTTTACATCTTTTGAAGAATGCGGGGCACCGTCCTGAATCGCAAAGAGGAACAGCGAGTAAAGTTCATTATATTTTGGAATAGCCATTTTTTCAAACCTCACACCTTGGAAAGGCTCAGCACACATTCGCAATGGCTTGAGGGTTGAGTTTGTTACATCGTTTTGGTATATCATTGCAAACCGTTATGATAGCTGTTTGGATGAGGTTCGGGCTAAGGTTTATACGCGTGATTTATTCCATAAAGATTAGTCGTACATTTTTCGGGGTTCGTTCTTGGAAACGGTGCGATGTAAAGATGAGGAAAAGGGGAGAAGAAAACGAAGCAGAAACCTTGCGTATGCAGCATGCGTAGATATGGGGTTTCGAGTGCACGGTTGTTGACAGTATAATATATATGTAATATACTTATGACTATATTGGGCTATTCCGCTCACTTTTTGGAGAGTGCGAAACTCCCGATTTTGAAGAGAAGGAGTGTGCATTTGTGCGCAAGAGTTTGTATATTCTAATCCTTGTGATTTTGGCTGGCGGTGTAGTTCTTACATTGTACTCGCCGGATGTACTCTCGCTGCTGTTCATCCTTATCATGGTGGGCATCATCGTGGCGGCGATTCTGGGCGGAGTTCTGCCGGTACTACGCTATGACCAAGCTTTGGAGCGTGGTTTGGAAAGCATCGACCGTGCAATGGAAGTTCAAACAAGTTCTACATGGTCTGCGATTCTTGGATATGAGGGATTTTTCGGGCAGCGTGTGTTGGATCAGTTCTTTGACGAGTATCGGAACAAGGTGAAGGGACAGCAGGAGAGCGGACAGGTACTGTGCGATATTGATGAATATATCAACGAAGATGTGCTGTCACTGCATAGCTGGCAGACACTCGTCAACCAGGTGCCAGGCATGCTGACGAGCCTTGGTATTCTGGGTACTTTTATTGGTCTGCTGATCGGTATCCGTGGAATTGGTTTCAGTACGGTGAATGATGCACTGACCAGTGTGCAGACACTGCTGTCCGGTATCCAAATGGCATTCTATACCTCCATTGCAGGTGTGATCTTGTCGCTGATTTTTAATATTCTGTATCGTTCTGCGTGGAATGCTCTGATGCGGAGTCTGGGTCTATTTGTTGATTCTTTTCATAAAAACGTTATCCCGTCGGTAGAGGAACAGACACTCTACCGGGAGCGCAGAGAATTTAACCAGATCGCACAGCTGTTGGATCGTCTGCCCAAGACACCGGCATTCTCTGTATCGAATCCAGCAGTGGCCGCAGGCGGAGCGGAACATGAAAAGATCCTGATGCCGCAGATTTTGGATGGTTTGCGAAACGGGGAATTTACTTTCCAGCTGCAGCCTCGCTTTGATATCAATACCCGAAAGGTTGTTGGAGCGGAAGCTCTCGTTCGCTGGAATCATGGAAAAATGGGAGTGATTCTGCCCTCGATCTTTATTCCGATCTTGGAGCAGAACGGCTATATTACCAAGCTGGATCAATATATCTGGGAACAGGTTTGTGTGACGCTGCGTCACTGGATTGATGCGGGTCTCCGCCCGGTTCCCTTATCGATCAACATGACCAAAATGGATATTCTGGCGATGGATGTGGTGGATTTCTTTATCAAACTGATCAAGAAATATCGCATTCCGCCGCGTTATCTGGAAATCGAGATTGCAGAAAATGCTTATCTGAATGCCATGGACTCGGTGCGTGAGATCGAGGAAAAACTGCGCGCAGAGGGGTTCCGTGTGGTGATGGATGGCTTTGACGGCGATTTTATCGTCCTGAAGGATACCGATAAGATCAACGCCGATGCGATCAAGCTCGACCTGCGCCGGTTTGCAGGCCGACAGAATGCTGGTGCGGTGGCGGATGTGTTTGCACAGGCCCGGAAGATGAAGCTAAACCTGATCGCAGAGGGTGTGGAGAGCATGGAACAGCTGGCGACCCTGCGCAAGGCGGGCTGTTCGGAAGGGCAGGGCTTCCTGCTTTCGCGGCCAGTGACCATTCAGGAATTTGAGAACATGACAAACGAAGGCTCTGTACGATGAAAACAAAACGGAAACGTCCAAACGAAGAAATGAATTTCTGGCAGCCCGCAACCGATATGTTCAGTGCGCTGGTTTTGATTTTGCTCCTGATCATTCTGCTGCTGTCGCTCTATCTGGTCAACATTGACGACGATGACCAGATCGACCCCGACCCGGGTAGTTCGGTGTCCTCAAACAGCTACGACGGCGTTGGCGCGGTGGTCTCGCGGCCGGACGGCGGACATCAGGACGCCGATGGAGACGACGGCGGCGGTGCGGGTTCCACCCCGGACGGCTCCTCCATTGCAGACCTGCCCGGCGGCCCGGATGATAATGTTGCCGGCGGCGGTGGCGGCGGAAGCGGCACCGGAACAGGGGATGGCCCGGATAAGGGCATCAAGTCCGCTGTGTTCGTGGTGATGGTGGATGCCGAGACAGACCGCACCATCAAGGAAGCAGGCGTGCAGTTTGAGCTGTATGGTGCAGACAATTCGCTGCAGATATTAAATGTATATTATCCCGAGAAGGTCTCCTTCCGCAAGTACGAAACGACGGAAGCGGGCACCTTCTATTTCCCGGAAAAACTGCTGCAGGGCCAGTACATCGTCCATGAACTGACGGAACCGGAGGGCTACGATGCCGCCGAGAACCAGGAGTTTGATCTGGACGACCTCTACGACTGGCCTGACCCCTACGTAGTCAAAATGCCGCTCAGCCCGTCCCGGAACATCATCCGCGTGCAGATGAACGATGCGGAGACTGGCATGGCCGTGACCGGCGGCACGTTCGACGTGATCGCAAAGACGGACATCTCGACGCAGGACGGCACGCTGCGCTACCGGGAAGGCCAGATCGTGGATGAGATCGTCTGCGATGAGAACGGCTATGGCGAAAGCAGTGAGCTTTACCTGGGTGAGTACATCGTCCGGCAGAAGGACATCCCGCAGTACTATGCAGGACAGACCGAAGAACTGGACTGCATGGTGGAAAAGAAATCCGAAGTGGAAGCCCCGCTGAACACAGTGGATTCTGAGCGCAGCCGCATCATCCTGACGCTGGCGGATGAGCTGTATTCTTCCCGCGGCATCGAGGGGGCCACCTTCCAGATCACGGCTAACGGCAGAACGACCACGGTCACGACGGATGCGTCCGGCCGCATCGTGCTGGAAGAGCTGGAAAAGAACACGACCTATACCATCTGCCAGACCGGTACGGCAGAGGATTATGCCATCAATCCGACGGAGTATACCTTCAATGTGACAGCCGACGGCCGCATCGACGGTGAGGCCCAGAAGGAACTGAACCTGACCAACCGGGTCATCCGGGTCAGCATTGGCGCGGCATCCAACATTCTGGGCGGCCAGCGTGCCGGCGTGGAGCTTTCGCTCTATGACGCATCGGACAACCTGATCCGCACCTGGACGACCACCAATGCGCCCATTACCTTTACCGACCTGGAAGCTGGCTCGTACTATGTGACCATGGGCGAGAACAGCGAAAAGCACTACACCTTCCAGGTCGTAGATCAGGCGGCCATCCAGACTGTGAGCGTCGGTGCAAGCAAAACCGCACTATATGCGCTGATCGGTGGCGGTGTGGTCGTGCTGCTGGGCATCGTCATCACAGGCGTTTCGGCCCTGCGCAAGCGCAAAAAGAAAGATCGTTCGTAAGTTTTCGGAAGAATTGAGGTGGTCCTAAATGGAGAGCGGCGGAGTACAGATCCGGGTCCGTGATATGCTGTTCGTCCTGCAGAAACGCTGGAAGATGATCCTGTCGCTGACGCTGGTCGGGCTTGCATTCGGCGTGGTGCTTTTTGCAATGACCTATGTGCAGGATTCCATCCGGAGCTACGAAGTCAGCGGTTCATTTGCCATTTCCACCCGGAATCATTCCGATGGCGTATATATCAACGGCTCACAGGTTGCAGACAACAACGATTTTCACCTGGCCGAGGATATGGTGGATGCTGTGGTGTATGTTCTCCGCAGCAACTTGGTGCTGGAACAGGTCATCCAGCAGCAGGGCCTGCTGGGCACCACAGTGGATGAGCTGAAATCGAACCTGACCGTCAGCCAGTATCAGGCCACGCAGATCATCGAGATGCACTTTATCTGGCGCACAGCGGAAGAAGCGGAGAGCATCTGGCAGGCCATCATCGACGTGGCAAACCAGAACATCCCCACCGCACTGCAGCTGGGCCAGCTGACCATCATCAATGCGCCGGAAGTAAGTCAGTTGTCGATGGCAGATTCGGGTAAAATTCTACCCGTTCTGCTCACGATGCTGGGCTTTTGCTGTGGCATCGGCATTGCGCTGATGGAGCTGATCCTCCGCCCGACGCTGACCAACCCGCGCGATGCGGAAACGATGTTTGGTCTGGAAACCATCGGCATTATTCCGCAGGACGAACTGTTCTTCCGCAGCCGGCAGGGCTCGATGCTGACGGCCACCGGCCCGGACCGTTCCAATGTGCTGCAAAATTACTCGGCGGCGGCATATATCCTGCGCAACCGTTTGGGCACCAAGGAGCAGCACCACTGCTTCTATGTGACCAGCACCACCAGCGGCGAGGGCAAATCCACGGTGGCGGCCAATCTGGCCATCCAGCTTTCGGATATGGAGCACCGCACCCTGCTCATCGACTTTGATACCCGTAACCCGAGCCTTGGCACCCTGTTTATGGATAAGGTGGACTACATTCACTCGCTCAACGCGTTGTATCGTGGTGATACTACCGAGGAGGACGCCATTACGCCGCTGACGGGCTACCTCGATCTTCTGCCCGCAGTGCTGGAACACAGCGCCATGATGCTGGACGGTGCTGTGACCGACATGATCCAGCGCTTGGCCGATAAATACGAGTATATCATTATGGACTCCGCCCCGGTGGGCGAAGTCTCGGAGACGCTGAGCCTGAACCGCGTGGCGAATACGGTGCTGTATGTCATCAAATACGACAGCACGCCGCTGCCCGCTATCCAGAACGCACTGGAAAAGCTGGATAAATCCGGCATCCGCGTGCTGGGCTGTATGGTCAACGGCGTGGGCAATGGCAGCTCAAAGTCTATCGAAAACAAAAAGAGCCGCACCCGCTCGACGGCAAAGCCCAAGGCGAAAAGACAATCCCGGAAAGAGAAACCGAAAAAAGAAGAGAGACAACCAAAACCGAAGAAAGCGGCAAAGACTGTGCCGCCCAAACCGGTAACGGAGAAGCCGAAGGAAAATGCGGCACCTGCGGCGGAAAAACCGAAGGCGGCCGGTTTTGGATTGTTCAAGAGCAAAAAGAAAAAAGACGAAAAGCCCAAATATGTGGGCAAACATGCCAAAGGGGCCGTACCGGCCGCTGTACAGGACCTGCCCGAAGAAAAACTGCCGACAACGCCTGCGGCTCCGGCGGTGGAAGCTGCTTTTCAGACGGTGGCCGAAACGGCGGTACCGGAAAAAACGGGACAGGAAGCTGCTGCGCCGGAAGCGCCCGCAGCACCTGCTGCACTGCGCCCGGTTCAAACCCGGCGTGACCCGCTGGGCGACCTTGCCGCAGAGCAGGCTGGGGAGCGCGGCCGGGATGTGCTCTCGGAGCTGATGGCGGAGGAAATGCCGCTGAGCAACGAGGAACGCTCGACCCAGAGCGTGATGGATGACCTGCTGCATCTGGGTATGGACAATATGGACGATGGGGAAGAGCCGTAAGGCGAGGGAAAGGAAGAACGGATTGAGCAATCAAACTTCATTGCAGGCCATTATGATCGGCCTGCTTCTGGCCGGAAGCTGTCTGGGTGTGTTCCGGATGTTGGCCAAATGGAAGACGATGAAGCGGGCCTTCCCGGCAGTGGTAGCGATTTTACTGGTGCTGTTCGGCCTTCTGACTGCGATCATGGTCTATGTGGCGCTTTTGATGGGCACCGGCCCGGTGTTGCTGGCCCTGTTGCTTCTGGCGCTGCTGGCTGCGGTGGGGGCGGTCGTGGTTTACCTTGTTGAAAATTTCCGAGAGTTGAACTACGGGATGCTGGCTCTTTTTGTGGTCTACCTGCTGGCGGTGGTGTATATCACGCTGCTGTCTCGCGATACCACGGGCGATCATACCATCTCGCTGTTCCGTATGGATATGCTGGCAAACGCTCTGCGCACCCACTCGCTCGTGCCCATGAAGCACATTTTCCTCAATATGGCACTGTTTATGCCATTTGGTTTTTTGCTTCCGCACATCGACCTAGACGGGCTGGACGACATCACTTGCCCGCTGCTGTTCAGCCTGCTGCTGACGATTTTGATCGAGACCACCCAGATGATGCTGAATCTGGGCCAGGCCGACCTGACTGACATTGTGGCCAATGTGCTGGGCGGTGTGTTGGGCTATGTGGTCTACTGGCTGCTGGGCCGGTGGGGGGTGCGGAAGAGGACGTAGACGATTGACCAAACAGTAAGGGATCAGAAGATGAACGAACGGTGGATGCACAAAGAAATATATCTCATCAGCGGGAAGGATTCTGTGGTGGATTTCTGGGTCGTGCTCTGCATCGTGTGCCGGTTGGGTTTCCCTGGTATTCTGGCAGAAACCTACAGCTTTTTGACGCCGCTGTTCGATTATGGATCCTGTGGCGTGGAGCTGCTCATCATGCTGCTGGCCAGCGGCGACAGCATCTGGGATCTGCGGGTGCTCGACTTCAAAAAGAAGTACGTGCCCCTTTACGTGATGATGGCTGCGATGCTGGTGATGACCTTTCTTGTCACAAGCGATGTGAAAGGGGAGCTGACCACCTGTATGCGGTTGGCGGTTACGGTACTGTTTGGCCTGTGGCTGGCCGACCACTACGATACCGGGCGACTGCTGGAACTCATCTGCAACGCACAGGGCCTTTTTGTTCTGCTGAACCTGCTGCTTTTTTTCGTGCTTCGCAAGTGGGGCTTTTACTACGATGAAGAGGGCCGCTATCTCTTCCATGGTCTGATGAACCGCAAAAATTCGCTGGGTGAAGAGCTGGCCTATGGGCTGGTGCTTCAAACGGCGTCGTTCCGCATCAAGCGGCGGGCGCAGGAGACGCCGAAGCCCTTCTGGTGGTTCACGCTGGGTGCCCAGCTGTTTTTACTGGTCAGCACCAAGGCTGTGGGTGCGCTGTTCACGGCCATGGTGCCCATTGCCTACCTGTACCTGCACGATAAAATGAAGGGCCGCCTGCCGCGGTTCCACTGGTCGTACATTTACATTGTAGTCTCGGTGGGCTTTTTGCTCGCTGCGCTGACCATTCTGCCTATCTTCTCGCCGTTTCTGGAATCGCTGGGCAAGGACGCGACCCTTTCCAACCGTACCATCATGTGGGAGGAAATCATCCCCTTTATGCTGGAAAGCCACACCTTTACCGGCTACGGGATGCTGATGTTCTGGGACAACAAGCGGGCGCTGAAATCCCTGCAAGACCGCTACGGCCGCGACAGCTGGTTCCGAACGATGAGCTTTGGTTCCCACAACACCCTGCTGGAGATGTGGCTGGATGTGGGATTGTTCGGCATTGCGCTGTATTTTTTGATGTTCCTGTACAGCTTCCGCCGCATCCGCAGCTTTTCGGATGACCAGTACCTGGCCTGTTCGGCGTTCGTCCTGCCCCTGATGATCCGCGGCCTGACCGAGCGGTCGTATACGAATTCCAGTTATTTGACTTTATTCCTGTTTGTGATGCTGGGGCTGGCCTGCGCGGGTTCGGAACTGAAGCTTTCCAAATACCCGCGCAGACCCTTTTTGCAAACAGAACCTTCGGCAGAAGAGGAAAATAAAACTTGAGGTGAATCTATGGCACAGCTTCGCGTTACGGCGGTAATCACGACCTACCACCGGGAGTGGAAGATGCTCCAGCGCTCCATTCAGAGCGTGCTGGAGCAGACCGTTCCGGTGATGGAACTGCTTTTGGTGGATGATAACGGCTTGGGTACGGCGTACCAGACCCAGATCGCGCAGGAAGTGGCAAAGTTCCCGCAGATCCGCTATCTGCCTTTGGAAAAGAACAGCGGTGTTTCGGCGGCGCGCAACTACGCGATTGCCGAGGCGAAGGGCGATGTGCTGGGCTATCTGGACGACGACGATGCGTGGTGCCCGGATAAATTGGAAAAGCTGCTTCCGCTGTTTGGACAGGACGCAGATATCGCGCTGGTGTTCGGCACCGGGCGGGTATTCCAGAAGGATACCGGTAAGGAACATTACAACTGGCAGTGGGAGGTGTTCAAACCGGAACCTTCCTATGTGGATATGCTCTACACCGATTACGTCGGTTCGGCTTCGGTCCCGCTGATGCGGGTAGAGGCCCTGCGGGCCTTGGGCGGGTTCCGCCAGCAGCCGGCTGTGGAGGATTACGAACTGTGGATCCGGTTTGCACAGCGCTACAAGCTGTGCGGCACGCGGGATGTGGTGTTCCTCAAGTACAACGAAACGGAAGAGCATGTTTCCGGCAGCCTGCGCCGCGTGGGGCAGGGCTTCCGCTGCATTTACGAGCTGTACCGTGTTGATTATGCGAAGCATCCCACGGCGCGGACGGCCATTTTGTGGAATATCTGCCGCACAGGCGTGCGCAGTTTTGACCCGACGGTGGTACCGTTTGTGCTGGAATGGATGCTGAGCCGGATGCACCGGGGATGAAAGGGGAGAAGCGGTTCGATGGAACCCAAAAGTAAATACCTTCGGCTGGTGCAGACGGTGCTGGCTTCCGGCGGGGCGCTCATCATCAATACGCTGATCACCCTGCTGCTGGTGCCGGTGATCAGCGCGACGCTGGGCAACGACGCCTACGGGTTTGTGACATTGGGCAAGAACATTGCGCAGTATGCCACCATGATCACGGCGGCGCTGAACTCGTTTGCGGCCCGGTACATCGTGGTCTCCTACCACCGGGAGGACTATTCCGAAGCCAATACGTATTTTTCGTCCACGGTGTACGGCGACCTCATTCTGGGGACAGGATTGTTTGCTGTGGCGCTGGTGGGCATCTGTTTTCTGGAAAAGCTGCTGGTCATCCCGGCGGATCTGGTCACAGATGTCAAGCTGCTGTTTTTGCTTGTGTTCCTGAACTTCTGGCTGGTCACGGTGACTACAGCGTTTTCAGCGTCGGCGCACATCAAGAACCGTCTGCATGTAGTAGGCATGTTCAAAACACTGGCCTATGTATGCGAAGCAGCCATTCTGGTGGTCTGCTTCCGGTTCTTCTCACCCCATGTGTTCTATGTCGGGCTGGGGCTTGCGGCGGCATCTTTCATTCTGGCGCTCACCAATGTGGCCATCTGCAAGCGGTATACCCCGGAACTGAAAGTGGAAAAGCAGTGGTTCTCCTGGACCGCCATCCGAAGGCTGGTCGTGGACGGCGTGTGGACCTCTCTCAACTCGCTGGGTGATGCACTGAACAGCGGCCTGGATCTGCTGGTCTGCAACCTGATACTGACCCCTGCGGCCATGGGCCAGCTGGCCATTTCCAAAACGTTTTACGCCATGTTCAGCAGCATGTTCCTGCTGGTGGGGCAGGCCTTTGAGCCGATGTACCTGAAAAGCTACGCGGAGGACGACACCAAGACCCTGATGGGGGATTTCCGGGTGGCGATGAAGCTTTCGGGGATGATCTCAAACATCGTGTTTGCGGGATACGTGGCGCTGGGCATGGTGTTTTACAAGCTATGGATCCCTGGGGAAGATATTGCGGTCATCTACACGCTGACGGTCATCAACAATATGGTGACCATCCCCGGCGGGCCGATGCAGCCGCTGTATTACATTTACACCCTGACGCTGAAAAAGAAGGTGCCGACTTTCATCACCATTGGCGGCGGTCTGCTCAACGTAGTAGGTATGTACCTGCTCATCCGATATACCGGGCTGGGGGTGTATGCGGTGGTGTGGACGACCGTTATCATCATGATGATCATCAACTTCATTACCAACCCACTCTATATGGCCCATGTGCTGGAACAGCCATGGTGGACGTTTTATCCGGCTATCCTGCGGAATCTTGTCTCCTGCGGTGTGCTGGTGGTGGTGTTTAAGGCCCTGAGCCGGCTGTACACGCCCACTTCGTGGCTGACGCTCATCCTGTCGGCTGTTGTGCTGGCTGTGGTAGGCGGTGTGCTCCATATGCTGATCGTGTGCAGCAGAGAGGATTGGAAGCTGCTGCGTGAAAAAGTGAGGAGGAAGTCTCTGCGATGAACGAGCAAGGACATTTTGCAATTTTGAAAAAACCGCTGCCGGGGATGAGTACGCGAGTTCTGCCGGAGGGCTGGGTACTAAGTTACCAAGCACCGCTCCGGGTGCAGTGCAGCAAGGATGGCCGCATCGTGCTGCTGGGCATTGCCTGGCAGTTTTTGCCTGAGCGCGGCACTCCGATGGAAGAAGCGGAAGCACTCTGCAACCGGTTCCCCGGCACCATCCCGGAAGAAGCCGTTCTGGAAATGGAAGAGAGCTGGTGCGGGCGGTATGCTCTGCTGTGCCAGAGCGTAGTATATGGTGATACCTGCACGCTGCTGCCGGTGTTTTACTCGAAACTGGGCGTTTCCAGCGATTGTACCCTGTTGGCGGAGCAGGCCGGACAGCCACGCAAAAACTATACGATGCCGCCCCGGCGAATCATGAACTGGATGCCCGGTCCGCTGACCCAGTACGATGGTGTGCGCCGGATGCTGCCCAGCCAGCTCTATTGCTATACCACGGGCGAAGTGTATTCCAGGCAGCTGCTGGCGGCGCATTACCCCGGCATTGCGGACGAAGACGCGCGGCTGGAACGTATCGTGACCTGCTTTGACTACTCGCTGCGGCAGATGCAGAATGCGCTGCCAGGCACGAAGCTGCTGGTGGCTATCACCGGTGGGCATGATTCTCGCACACTGCTGGCACTCTGCAAGCATGCGAAGATAGATTTTGATGCTTTTACACTGCTATATGATGACATCTACGAGGACGATGTGACCGTTCCGAAAGAACTGTGCCGGGTGGAGCACATCCCACACCACGAAGTGCTCCGGGACTGTAAACCCGATTACGCAGTGCGGGAGGCCGAATACCTCGACCACATTTCGGGGCTGGTGCAGGACGAGGACCGGCTCTACTATGCGCACCAGCAGTTCGAGCCGCTGGTGCAGCAGTTTGGTGAGGTGGCACTGCTGCGCAGCGGTGTATGGCCGAACGTGATGGAATGGTACCGGCGCAGCTTTACCCCCACCGGACCGGGTTTTGACTGCTTCGACTGGTTCGGGGCACAGCCCGGTTCGCTGGAAGAGAAATCGTTACAGGAATATTTCGCCTGGCAGAAACAGCACCCACAGCAAGGACTTTCGGCCTGCAATGTGTTCTACTGGGACCAGCGGAATGGCTGCTGGCTTTCGGCCATTGAAACGGGCTTTGACCTTATCGACCATGTGGTCTCGCTGCAGCCGGCCAACTGCCGCTATCTGATGTCGATGCTGATGGAATTCCCGGCAGAGGAGCGAATCATCAATCACCATCAGTATAAAATTGTGGCAAAGGCCTGTCCATCGTTTTCAGCCATTCCTTACGGCGGACGGAAGCGGCAGAATGAGACGGGCGGTCGGATACTGAAAGATAAAGTCATCCGCGGCCTTCAGCGACTGCGGAAACTGGGATTGCAGAAAACCATAAAAACCTATTACACTATGATCCGCACACGAGTGGAAGAAATGCGGATGCTGAAAAAGCAGGGCCGCGAGCATTGACAGGAAGAGGAAAAGAAAATGAAGGAATTGCCTTTGGTATCGGTGGTCGTTCCATGCTACAATCGGGCAGCAGTGCTGGAACAATCCGTCCGCAGTGTGTTGGCACAGAGCTATGCCGAGCTGGAACTGATCCTGGTAGATGATGGTTCGACCGACCGAACCAGACAAGTGGTGGAAAAAATCAAAGACGCAAGATTACGATATGTTTATCAACAAAATGCGGGTGCGTGTGCGGCACGCAACTATGGTGCGGCCCTTGCAAGAGGCGAATACATTGCGTTCCACGACAGTGATGATGTTTGGCACTCCGACAAGCTGGAAAAGCAGATGCGGGTGATGCAGGAAAAACATCCGGACATCGTGGTATGCAAGATGAAGCGCTTTAACGCCGACGGCAGCACGGCGCTTTACCCGAAGCGGATCAGCGAAGGGTTCATTTCTGCAAAAGACGATTTGTTCGGTATTGGCACCCAGACCATTCTGGCCCGGCGTGAAGTGTTGAAAGCGGAGCAGTTTTTCTCGGAAATGCCCCGGTATCAGGATCTCGAATGGATCTACCGCGTACTGCATCGGTTCACAATCTACTGCATGGAAGAGCCGATGGTGGATTATTACATCGGTGCGGATTCCATCAGCCGCAGCGCGGATAAAATGTATGCGGCCTTTGTGCTGCTGCAAAAGCGTTACCCCGACCTGCGCACGACGTTCCCGGCGCTTTCCCTGCACATTACCCGCGACCTGCTGGCCGGGTGGAAGGAAATGCGCCAAAAGCAGCCGGGCGAAAGCGGAAAGTACCTGGCACTGGCCCGGTATTATTTTCCGGGGATCGGCCCGTGCATCCGGAGCCTGAAAGAATTTTCGAGAAGGAGCGGAACGTGATGCAGCATGTATTTATCTGTGGGGCCAAGTCCATTGGACGATATGGCGGCTACGAGACATTTGTGAAAGAGTTAGCTGTGTATAGCCAGAAGTATCAGAACATCAAACTGCACATCCTTTGCAAGGCAAATGGCGAAGGCTGTGTGGACGAAACAAAGCTTGTCGGCGTAACAGAACTGAGCGAGACTGAGTTTGAATACTATGGAGCCCACTGCATCAAAATCTGCGTCCCGAATCTGGGAGCGGCAACGGCCATCTGGTACGATACGGCGGCAGTCTCATTCTGCCTGAAGTATTGCAAAGAGCACCACATTGAAAAGCCGATCTTTTACATTCTGACCTGCCGCATCGGCCCGATGATCGGGCACCTGAGACGCAGGCTGAAGAAGCTGGATGGACAGCTGCAACTGAACCCAGACGGCCACGAGTGGAAGCGTCAGAAATGGCCGACCCCGGTGCGTAAATACTGGAAACTCTCGGAGCAGCAGATGGTACGTGCGGCTGACCTTGTGATCTGCGACAGTGTGAACATTGAAAAATATATTCAGCAGACCTACCGCGCCTATCACCCAAAAACGACTTATATCTCCTACGGTGCGGATATCGTTCCGTCTACACTGGGTCATAATGACCCGGTGTTCCAGGAGTACCTGAAGAAGAATGGCCTGACGGTAGACGGCTATTATCTGGTAGTCTGTCGCTTTGTGCCGGAGAACAATATCGAAACGATTCTGCGGGAGTTTTTGCACAGCGACACCCACCGCAAACTGGCCATCATCATAACGCAGAACCCAAAATATTACAACGAACTGAACGAAAAACTCCATTTTGAGGACGACCCACGCATCTGCTTTTTGGGTGCGATTTACGAGCAGAATCTGCTTAAAAAGATCCGGGAGTGTGCCTATGCCTATCTGCACGGCCACGAGGTTGGCGGCACGAACCCCAGCCTGCTGGAAAGCCTGGGCGCGACCAAGGTGAATCTGCTGCTGAATGTGCCTTTCAATCAGGAAGTGGCGCTGGATTCGGCACTGTACTGGTCAAAGGAGCCGGGAAGTCTGGCGGCGCTGCTCCACAAGACGGACAGCCTTACGGAAGAAGAGCGGAACGCGATGGGTGAGAAAGCACAGGCCCGCATCCGGAACAGCTATTCGTGGCAGTTCATTGCGGACGAGTACGAGCGGCTGTGGAGCCCGGTAGCAAAGAAGGAGTAAGCAAAGCCAATGACGAAAAAACATCTGGTGATCGTGGGCAACCCCGTCCCGGAGGATTGGGAGTTCCAGCGCGGCCTGCAGCAGGAGACCGGGCAGGAGTGGCAGGTGATGCGCTGGTGCATCAACGAGTACACCGGCCTGAAAAAATACACCCGCTACCTGAAGTATGTGTTCTACCCGTTTTACCTTATCGCAGTGCGGAACCGGTATGAAAAGATCATCTCGTGGGAACAGTTCTTTGGGCTGGTGATGGCCTTTTACATGCGGGTGCTTCACATCAAAACCTGCCCGCCTGTGGATGTGATGACCTTTATCTACCGTCCCAAAAAGGGGTGGGTCGGAAAAATTTACTACCGTTTTATGCACACGGCGGTGACCTCACCGTACATTCGCAAAATTTACGTGTTTGGCAAGAGCGAAATCGACCATTATGTAGAGCTGTTTGGGGTGCCGAAGGAAAAGTTTTCGTCCGAACTGCTGGGCATTGCCGACCTGGCCCCGGAGATCGAAGCCCGGCCTAAGGTACGGGAAGAGCACTTTTATCTCTCTGCCGGGCGCAGCAACCGGGACTATGACTTTCTGCGCAGTGCCTGGGCCGGGCAGCGCGCGCCGCTGTGCATCGTGTGCGATGTGGAAACGGCGGAGGATACCCCCGCCATTCACTATGAGAAAAACTGCCACGGCAACGAGTATCTGAGATTGCTGGCAGATTCGTATGCGGTGATCGTGCCGCTGCTCTCGGAACAGTTTTCCTCGGGGCAGCTGGTGGTGCTGCAGGCGGCGATGCTGGGCAAGCCGGTCATCGTAACGCAGAACGACACCGTGCGGGATTATGTGGACGATGGCGAAACGGGGTTCATCATTCCCAAAACGGAGCAGGCACTTTTGCAGGCGTTGCATCAGCTGGATGATCCGGTATGCTATGCCCGGATGTGCAAAAATGCTCGCCGTAAATTTGAGCAGTGTTTCAGCTTGTATGAGTTGGGCTGTCGGGTTGGGGACCAGCAAAAAGCAGAAGAAACTGCGGACATGTCTTGACACTACATCTATAACAATCCAGAAAAATAGAGCAACAGCTTGACAAAAGGTGTAGGATTGAGTCAAAGAGGCGATTCAAATGTTGTACAATGAAGCAGGGAACTTTTGATTCAAACATTGGAAAGACGTCATTAATGTCCGGGAAGCAGCAAGAAACTACCACAGACAGGCACAAACATCAATTCTGCCATAAGAATTGCACGAGATTTTGTTGAAGCCGTCCAGCCGCCATGGTATACTCTGATACAAGGGGCATCAGGATGTACGAAAAGCAGGGAACACCGCCGTGCGGCTCGCTGAATTCTTATATATGGAACAAGTGCATGGGGGAGATTGCAGACATGTAGTTGTTCCGGAGAGTAGAGAATGGTGAATGAATAGTAGAGTAAAGTGATGCTTAAATGGAGAAAAGTTATTTGATTGGAGAAAAACGGCTTATATTGGAGAAAAAACGCATTGCATCGTAAGTGAATCGGTGCTATAATATAAGCTGTAAAAAGTTGAATATAAGCAGACGAATAGCCGGTAGGTCGAAAGCCTATCGGCTTTTTTCGTCCTATTCCACAAGCTGCTATGTACATAAAGGGCAAGGCGAATAGATTTGGATAAGGCTTTGAATGTTAAAATTCTGTGAAAGAAACGTGAAGAACGTCTCCTTTTTGCCCGATTTCGGTGTACATAGTGAAGGCCTTTATTTCTGAGCCAGATGAAAGGAGAAAGTGGAAGTCAGGGAATTATTGCAGTTCAGGGCGAGACTGTCGCTGATCATTTGTCATGTAGCAGTATGATGTAAACGATATCCAGACCTACCAGAAGAAAATCTACGAGTATGTATATATGCGCTACCCGGAAGTAGCATAACGCAAAAATCACCCCCAGAGAGAACGCACAAGAGGCTATTCTCTCTGGGGTGATTGCGTATCAAATCATCTGAAAATGCTTCAATGCCTCCACGATTGCATCCTCTTTTTCCTTCGGACACTTAGGAGGAGAAAGTTTGAAAAAACAGACGGGCGGGTGTGAAGGCGGGTAAATCGACATGGAAAAGATCAAAGCGGATGCTTCCCGAAAAACTGCTGGGCAATCCCATCCAGCTGTGCGGTGATTTGCCGAAAATCCTGATTCAGATCCAATGTGCGTGCACCGATCTGATTGCCGCCTAAGTTGAAGAGACAATTCGGCGTGATGGCTTCCTGCGTTTTGGCGTAGACTAGCAGCCCGGAAACGTTTCCAGTATGGGCAGCATCCTGATTTTTAACGTAGGTGTAGATCTGGTAGAGGTTGGCAGAATGCAGGGTCTCTTTATTAAACTGCTGCTGCAATGTCTGGCTGTAATACTTGGCATCCAGAATGAGAACTTTTTCGTGAAAACGCAGAAAAATATCGGTTTGCATGGCAGGGAGAAACCGCAGCATGGCAGCATCGTGCTCTCCCACAAGATCCCATTTGACCTGCGCAGCCTTGACCTCAGTAAGGTAGGGATGATTTTGTCGGTAATACTCCAGAATAAAGCGTTCGTACAGCTTTGCCATGCGTTCATCCGAAAATGCTGTCATTTTATAGCTGCCGTTTTCGGTGGTCTGCAGCATATCGTGCAGCACGAAATAGCAGAGATTCAACAGCATCTCGTAATTCTGGTTGCTCCGCTGATAATGTAACTGCTTCCATGGGATTTGAGAGGGAAGCAGTGCAGAAACCGTGTCCAGAAACAGAAGCGCTTTCTTCAATTCCACTTTGCGCTCAGTAGAAACATTCTTATCCCGAAGCAGCACCTGCAGGGTGGTTTTCAGAATCTGGTTATACAGGTTATCCTCGGAAAGCTCGTCAAAGGTACAGGCGACCTGTGGCTTGTGCTGGATACGGGTCTTAATGGTCTGCGGAAGATCCAGCTTTCCCCGCAAAACTGACCGGGTCTCGCTTCGGGAAACATATTCTCGATAGAGCCCCTGCTTCAGCTGCCGGGAAACACCCTTTGCAAGGATGGCAGCAAACAAATCGTCGATACGCTCAAACTTTTCCGAGGCGATGCACTGATAATCCTGCTGCTGCAGCACCTGATAGGCGTAGGAGAGCATGTAGTAGATGTTCTGGATAAAGATCCCTTTGTCAGTCGTCATTGAAAACACCACGCAGATTCTTTTCCCAACGGTGCAGTTTGTCGGGCGCGTCGAACCAGTATTCTGCCAGCGTAGGCAGAAGGTCAAACTCCACCACAGAGCGCATCCAGTCAGTGGTGCAGGCGGCAGGGTCGGCCAAACAAAAGTAACTGTGACCAACACGAAATCCGGGACCGAGGGAGGCATCTGTGGCAATTTCCCGGTTCAATGCCTTGATCTGTTCCACCAGAGCATTGAAGGTTTCATTATCAAGCGCAGATTGATATTTCTGGAATCCCTCGGAGGTGAACGCCGGTTCGATCTCGAAGAAACTGAAGCGTCTGCGCAGCGCATAGTCGATCATGGCCAGGCTGCGGTCGGCAGTATTCATCATACCGATAATGTACAAATTTTCCGGAACATAGAAGGGCATCCCGTTATAGGCCAGTGTGATCTTTTCGCCCCGATGGTCGCTTTCAATCAGCATCATCAGCTCGCCGAAGATCTTGCTCAGGTTGCCCCGGTTGATCTCATCGATCAGGAAAAAGTATTCTCGGTCGGGGTCGTTGGAAGCCTTCTGGCAGAAGCGGTAAAATACACCCTCTGTCAGCTTGAAGCCGGAGCCGTCCGGCCGGTAGCCCAGCATGAAATCCTCGTAGGAGTAATTCTGGTGGAACTGAACAAACTCAACCCGGGAGGAATCAGCTTGACCCATTATAGAGTACGCCAGCCGTTTGGCAGCATAGGTCTTTCCAACGCCGGGTGCACCCTGCAGAATGATATTTTTCTTGTGGCGTAGCAAAGAAACCAACACTTCATAGCGTTGCTCACTCAGAAAAACATCGTGCAGAAAATCAGCTCTGGTGTAGCTGTCGGCAGATGCTTGCCGGACGGGAGCAGGGTTTTCATCCCGGATCAGATCCAGAATAAAGTTGTACTCACCCTCCGAGAGCTTGAACAGGCTTCCGTTCGGCTGTACGAAGAACTCCATTTTCTCCAGCTCAGGGAAAGCCTTCAGTACAGCATAGTCAATGGGGGAAGTCAGGCTCTCGGTCTTTTCAAAATAAATCTCTTTGCCGTTGCTTTCCTGTGTGATCTTGGCCAGAGCTACCACTCGCTTTACCGGATTGGCCTCATAGCCGATCACAAGATCCCCGGCTTTTGCATCGAGGAAATTCTGAAAAATCCTGCGCTTGTTCCCGTTGTCATTGTACAGCGTATAGGTCTGCTCTTCGCCGACCCGCAGACTGGAATAACTCCAGATCTTAGGATTGGCAGTCAGCCACCAGTAGTGGCGTGAAGGTGCTTCACAGGCGGCAGCGGCAGCCGGTACTTTCGAGAGGTCGGCTTTTTTCAGAGCCTGTAAAAGCTCATCTCGCAAGCGCCAGATGTAAGTGCCATCCGCCTTTGTGCTGGCATTTTTGCCCACATATAAAATGGGCCACCAACGCATATTTTCGCTGTCGCGGGGCATGCAGCGGCAGCCAGTCTTTTCTGCCACCCGCTGTGCAAGATGGTAGGAGTTGGAGATGTAGAAGTTGCTGGTTTCACCGTATTTAATGGCAAGCTGTTTGCAGGTGGCCTGCCCGCCGTAATCCAGCATACATTTCATCACCCGCAAAGCCTCCGAGGTAAAAACCGAGGTGTCTTGCAGCAAAGCACTCCACTGTGCGGTTGTAATGCCCGGATCATACTCACTTTCAGCAGGAAACCATCCGGCCTGCATCTGTGATGTCTTTTGTTCGGCAAGGTAGAAACGGCTCAGATAAAAGCCCAGATCAATGGCAGCGATATTCCAGTGTGTGTCTGGCCAGTATTTTCCGGCAGGGGCTGCTTCAATGGCACTGCGGATCATCTGGGTGATGGCAGCATTTTGGCTCAGTGCCACCCGCAGCTCATCATAAAGGCGGTAGCTGTTTAGCAGCGATTCTACGGAACCATCCCGCTTGGGCGGAGCATCGAAGTTCAGCGCATCCGAGATGTCACGGGCAACGGAATAGCGGTAGATATAATATTGATCCGGATACCGGAGCCACAGATAGACGCTGATGGCACTGGTGTTCTGGTAGTGGTTATTCCAACTGCCGTCGTTGTATTTTGTGCGTATTTCTTCGGTGGCAGCCTGAAATGCAATAATGCGCTGGGAAAGTTCGGTGGATTCATCAAACAAGCTGCGGAACATTGCGCGTGTTGCTTCACAGTCCGCTGCTGCGAAATTCAGGATCATCGCACGGGGATAGGCATAGCCGGTATCCAGAAGCGAAAAGACCTTTGCAGTGGCTTCCTTGAACATTTCACCAAAATCTGCCGCGTCAATATTCCAATGGTCGTGGAAATGCTGCGCGGCTTCCCATTTGAAATCTTCAACATGAGGCCAATGCTTCGGGAAATAGGTCTGGTATCCGCCCAAAACAGGCTCCAGTTTTGCAAGATCGATCATGACGGCTCCCTCCGAAATCAAAAAGTCTTTAAGATATTGTACCACGATAAAAATAGAAACACCATATTCCAACAAAAGAAAATGCCCGCCTGAAAATCAGACGGGCATACAGTAAATCAAATCATCTGAAAATGCCGCAGAGCCTCCACAATTGCATCTTCTTTCTCCTTGGGACACTGAGGCTGCTTTGTATTTTCGGACGTCGCCTTATGGTGGTTCTCTCGTACCTCCAGACCGCATTTCTGCTTGACCTGCGAGATATACAGGGAAGATACCTTCAGTCCAGTTTGTTCCAACACGCGGGCTTTGATTTCAGGATAAGTCGCACCCTTTTGCAATCCTGAAGTGTCCATGCCCTCCAAGGAGAACTCTACACGGACTTTTTTGGAGTCGGTCTCACCCTTGGAAAGTGCAATGACACATTCAACATGTCTTGCACCAGTATAATCCCTCAAGCCGAACAAAATTCATAATTTGTTTTTTAGTAGCCCCCAAACACCGAAGCATACCAAAAAACACTGTACGTTGTGTGACATTACTGTTCAAGGTACTTGAAATCATTAAAATACACGTCAGCATAACAATGATTGAAAGGATAAGCGCGATTGAATAAATCTGGTTTACACCTGTTTTTCCTGCTAACTGCCCCTCAATATTCAGCAGGTTCATATTTGCTTCAATTTGCCCGTCGGATAAGGAATATTGCGATTTTATCTTTTCGATTGTACTTGACATATCGCAATGCTGTGAAAGCTGAATAATATATTTTTCAGAAGCAGGGCTATTAGAAGCAGATATAAAAGTGGTAAATCCCTCTTGTGCTAATATTACACTTTGTTCGCTTCCGACGATCAGTCTTGCTTTTTCAGGATTATCAAAAAAACCAACAATAGAAAAACTCACAGTGCTTCCGTCAGGACAGGTCAAATCAATTACGCTTCCTAAGTCAAGATCATTGCTTTCTTTCAATACAGAAGACACCGCAATTTCATTGGCTGCATCCAGCAATAATAAATCGTAAGTGTCTTGCTTGAATCGTGCCAAAGCCTCACTTGCCGTTCGGGCATTATCCACAAAATACCCGCTGTTTTCCAGCGTGTACTTCAAACCATCAATCAGGCTTAAATCATCTTCAACGTAAAGTATCTTCTGCATTTTTCAATTCCTTTCCCTGTTTCGTCCGGCCATCCACCGGTTTATCAACATTTTTTGGCACCAGCCAAACGCTGGCCATTTTTACCGCACCGGGAATGCGTCCAGCTGAACACAGGTAGTTGACTTGCCGAGGTGTTACGTTCCACTTTTCGGCGGTCTCTTTCAAAGTCATGTAATCCATAGCACACCTCCAAGTTCTATTATATTTCGCTTGCTCGAAGAATACAATGCACAAAGTATGAACAATAAAGTTTAGCATATATGCAGTTTGCATCATTTCGCCAATCGTCCATGAACTATAAAATGTATATGGGTGATGCAGAATGGCGAAAATTGAGGACTGTCCCGGCTTTGAAACGTTCGGAGCGGATGTCAAGGCAGCACGAAAGGCAAAACAGCTTTCCCGCAGTGCGCTGGCTGACATGATACATTGTGACAGCCGGTATCTTGCGAATATTGAGAACGAAGGCACGCTGCCCAGCCTGCCGGTGGTGATTCAGCTGATAAAAATATGTGGTCTGCCCGTGGAGCGGTACTTCAACCCGGAACTCATGCGGGAAGAAAGTGCGGAACGTCAGCGGGTCAGCCACAAGCTGCAGCTTTGCCCGGAAGAATACTTACCCATCGTAGAAGGTGCCATTGACGGTGCCCTGCGAATCCATGAACAGGAAAAAGAGCCCGCGTGTGTCTGATTGCCACGCATGGTCATTGAGAGGATGCAAAAAGCGTCCTCTTATTTTTTGTATTTTGCGGGCAAAACGGGGATGTTGTGGTGTCATAGTAGTGGGGAGAGGTAACGTAGCAAGCATAGGGAGTGTAGCCACTCCCGGCAAAAATGCTTGCTGGGGAGTACCCCCAGCCCCCCAAGAAACGAGGTGAAACTATGACGAACCGAACCCGAAAAATTGTTCTGCGTGTTCCCGTGACGCCGGAGGAACAGGAACTTATCCGGCAGAAGATGGCTCTGCTGCACACACGGAATTTTTCTGCCTACGCCCGGAAGATGCTGATAGATGGTTATGTTGTCCACACCGACACCACTGACATCCGGGCACAGACCGCCGAATTGCAGAAGATCGGTGTCAATGTCAATCAGATTGCACGGCGGCTGAACAGCATGGGGCCGCTGTACACACAAGATGTTGCGGACATCAAAGGAGCGCTGGCGCAGATATGGCAGTTACAAAGATACATCCTATCAAGTCAACGCTGAAAAAGGCACTGGACTACATCGAGAATCCAGCCAAGACGGATGAAAAAATGCTGGTGTCCTCCTTTGCCTGCTCCTATGAAACCGCCGACATCGAATTTGAACTGCTGCTATCACAAGCCATGCAGAAAGGCAACAATCTGGCCCACCACCTGATACAGTCTTTTGCGCCGGGAGAAGCCACGCCGGAGCAGGCCCACGAAATTGGCCGACAGCTTGCAGATGAAGTACTGCAAGGCAAATACCCGTATGTGTTGACCACCCACATTGACAAGGGGCACGTCCACAACCACATCATCTTTTGTGCCGTGGACATGGTGAACCAACGAAAGTATGTTTCCAACCGACAGAGCTATTCCTACATCCGGCGCACCAGTGACCGGCTGTGCAAGGAATACGGCCTGTCCGTGGTGATGCCCGGTCAAGACCGGGGCAAGAGCTATGCCGAGTGGGACGCGCACCAAAAAGGCACGAGCTGGAAGGCGAAGCTGAAAGCTGCCATAGATACCACCATCCCGCAGGCCAAAGATTTTGACGATTTTCTACGGCTCCTGCAGGAGCAAAGCTATGAGGTCAAGAGGGGCAAGTATGTGTCGTTCAGTGCGCCCGGACAGGGGCGGTTCACCCGCTGCAAAACGCTGGGTGAAATCTACACCGAGGAAGCCATCACCGAGCGTATCAAAGGGCGGTTTGCGGAGCGGAAGCCCAAAGAAAACCGCAAAATTTCGCTGCGGATTGATTTGGAGAACAGCATCAAGACCCAGCAGTCCGCAAGGTATGAGAAGTGGGCAAAACTCCACAATCTGAAACAGGCTGCCCGGACGCTGAACTTCCTGACGGAGCATAAAATTGATAGTTACCCGGATTTGGAAAGCCGGGTGGCCGAGATCACCGCCGCCAGCGCCGAGGCTGCCGCTGCGCTGAAAGCGGCCGAATGCAGACTTGCAGAAATGGCCATGCTGATAAAGGATGTTACTACCTGTAAAGAGCTGCGCCCGTTGGTGCAGGAGTATCAGCGGGCCGCTGACAAAAAGCAGTTCCGGCGCAAGCACGAGGGCACCCTGATTCTCTATGAAGCAGCGGCCAAGGTCCTGAAAGAACAGGGCTTTCAAAAGCTGCCCGACCTCTACGCACTGAAAGCTGAATATAAGCAGCTGGCCGAGCAGAAAGACCAGCTGCAACGACAGTACGCCGAAGCCAAACGCCAGATGCAGGAGTATGGCATCATCAAGCAGAATGTGGACGGTGTTCTATTCCAGAATCACAGGCAGGAGAGGGATAAGACCCTGTGAGCATTACTTAACAACGACACATTACTTTTAACTGAAATAATGTGCGATTGTCAATTCACTGTTGACGAACACACATTATTTCTATATAATATAATGTGTGAATGTCAAGTGAGGTGATAGCATGAACAACATGGGCAAAGTAGAAAAAATAGTGCAGTCTGCCCCCAATGGCATCATTACGGCCGCACAGTTAACGAAAGCCGGCTTACATCGGGGCTATCTGCATGATTTTGTCGAGAGCGGGGAACTGTACCGTTTCGGGCGCGGCCTTTATGTACAGAGCAGTGCATGGGAAGATGACTTTTACCTGTTGCAGCGGAAGTATAGCCGCGGCATCTATTCGCATGATACCGCCCTTTATCTGCTGGGCTATTCTGACCGCACCCCGGCAAGATACACGATGACCTTTCCCAAGGGCTACAATGCACTGTCCTTGAAGCAGGAGGAGTTGATCGTCAAGCGTGTTATTCCAGAAAATTATGACTTCGGCATTATTGAAATCCAATCGCCATCCGGCAATCCCATTCGTGTTTACGATTTGGAACGGACGCTGTGCGACATCCTGCGCGGCAGTGGGAGCGATATACAAATTGTTGGTGCAGCCATGAAGCGTTACGCCGCATCCAAAGACAAAGACATTCACAAATTGATGCAGTACGCAGAACGACTTCGTGTGAAGCCAAAGGTTCTGCGCTACATGGAGATTTTATTATGATTACAAAAAATCCGATGCAGTTAAAAGCCTATATTAAAGAGAAAGCAGCCGAGAAGCATATTTCCGCGCAACTTGTGATGCAGAACTATATGCTGGAAAGACTGCTGGAACGCATTTCACTTTCACCGTATAAGCATAACTTCATCATCAAAGGCGGCTTTCTGGTTTCGGCTATCGTTGGTCTGGACACACGGGCCACTATGGATTTGGATACGACTATCAAGGGCTTTACACTGACCCATGAAGCTATCCTTTCTATTTTTAAAGATGTGTGTGCAGTCCAGATTGACGATGATGTGCAGTTTGAAGTGGTGGGCGTTGCGGATATTCGGGAAACAGACGATTATCCCGGAATCCGGGTATCGCTGAAAGCCAACTACCCGCCGATCAGCGTTCCGCTGACGGTGGATGTCACCACTGGCGATATGATAACGCCCCGCGAGATCGAGTACACCTTTTCAATGCTGTTCGATGACCGCACAATCAGCGTTCTGGCCTACAATCTCGAAACAGTTCTGGCCGAAAAGCTGGAAACCGTATTGTCCCGCAATATTGCAAACACCCGTCCGAGAGATTACTACGACATCTACATTCTGTACGCTCTGCGCGGGGCAGAGTGCGATAAGGCAACATTGCGGCGGGCACTGGAACGGACAACGGAAAAGCGTGGTAGCGGTAAAATTTTAACGCAGTACCCGGAGATTATGCAGGAAATCCGGGATAGCGATACACTCCGCAGGCAGTGGAGCAAGTATAGCAGGGAATACGACTATGCAAAGGATATTTCTTTTGATGATACTTGCGATACTATCTATTCGATCATGCAAAAAGTCATGATGCAATAAGTTGTTGACATGAGAAATCCCCACTTCTGGATAAACGCCAGAGTGGGGATTCTGTATTATACGCTTAATTTGTTATACTTTTCAACACGCTTTCTTAGCATCGTTGCGAAAACTTTAGATTCACCCAAGTTCTTAAAAGATGGTTGAAGTTTTTTGTTTATAGTCCTTGCCAGTGCCAAATACTTTGTTCGAGCAAGTTTATCTTCCTCAAAATAATCAAGATAAACGCTACCAAGTTTAGAAAGGCATTGATAATATTCTTTGTCGAAGATTTTCATAGCCTCAAAAGCGTCAACACCTTCTTCCAAATAGCGAATGGCTTCTGAATTTTTATTTATTTCAGACAAATATTGCCCGAATAGCCATAATAACGAAGCGTATGACTTCGTATTTTGTATATCCGAAAATTGCTCAACCGTTTTAATGACAAATATTGCATTTCTAAAACCGTCAATGATTTCATCTGTATGACGTTCAGGTAAAACACCTGCGCGATCAATTACCTGCAAAATTCTTGATTTTTGAAATTTAATATAAGGATGAGCTGTTATCGCTTCTGCATTTTTGCTTTCTCTAATAACATCTTCGAGGATAGATTGAGCTTTAAATCTGCTGTCTTTCTTACACTCATAGTCAGCTTCACCATATAGCCTATACAATCTTGCTGCAGCAATTCGATCGCTACCCGAAACTATATGCCAGTCGTTTAAAATTTTAGCTAGTTCATTTCGACTATTTATATCACGGTTTAGTTCATCAAGTTCTTGCTGAACTTGGGCTTCACGCTGGCGTATTTCCGTTGATACAGAGTCAAAAGTAGTGGCATCGGGCATAAAGCGATTTATAATATACTTTTCAGCAAAATTATTCAAACTATATTGGTCACCACTTTTTTCAAGAATCAGATAATTGCAGAGGGTATCTGCAACAGCCTCAACACGTGGATAGGGTTCATTAGACAACAGACAGATTGTGTTCAGGTCTATGCCATCATTTTGACTAACTGCGAATATTTTTAGGATTCGATAAAACAATTCACAGTCGTTAGAAAAAACTTTCTCAATTTCCTCGAAGGTATCTTTGAACATAAATTCGCTGATAACTTCATAAGCGTTACCCGGAAACCGTTTCAACCCATTTCGGATGTTCTTCCAAGCATTTATACTTGAAAATTCAGTTTGAAGACCACTTATACTCGACAAATTTTGACTAAGTCTGCGTAGGCAAAGAACCAAAACGAGTGTGTTTCCTTTAGCCAATGTTAGAAGTTCTTCAATTTCACAAGCGTCTAAATTTAGGTCCAAACTGTTTTCTGCAATATATTCCTTTACAAAAGTTATTCCACTCTCTTTTTCAAATCCAGAAAGTTTAAAATTCACCTCATAGTCTTCACTATTACGGGAGGTAAGAAGAAATTGCATTTCGGCTGGTGTTTGAGCATCAATAAAATGTTTGATATTTATTCGCTCATCTTCTGATATTGCTTCGAGGTTATCAACAATAATGATTCCCTCGTCATGAAAATTCTTGAAATCAGAAATTTGAAGATTGGTTAGAATGAGATTCCTTAAGTCATCTAAATTTTCAAAGCGTTTGTGTATAGGGCTTTCGATTATCCTGCCGTTTGCCGATGCAATCTCCAATTTTTGTTTTTTGGCTGAAAAGAACAGGATATAAGAAGGAAGATAATCATTTAATGTGTTTTCATCCCAAATATCCTGAACGATTCGCTTTACAACTTCTAGTACTAGCGCGGTCTTTCCTACACCACCATACCCGTACACACAACAGGAGTGTTGTTTACGCAAATCTCCGGGATTTCCACAGATAAATTTTTTGAGACGTTCAATTTCATTTTCACGACAGACGATACGAGATTCAGTATACGGCATACTGGAAAAGTTATGCTTTTTTACAGGAATTTCAATTTTCCTGTTTTGTAAAACACTTATTTCAACAAGAAGTTGTTCCTTGGTTTTTCGAGAAAAATAACCATTGTCCAAGAAATTGATAATATCTTTCGTAAAAGCCAAAACGGGAATCAAATCAGTGTCTTCTAGCGTTTTGCAATCCGGGTGGTCAAGTTTGTTCCGAGCATATCTATATTTTTCAGCCAAAACACAATAGTCATGATACCCGCCAAATAAAAGATAAAGGTCAGCAAATAGATTTTGAAATGCAAACGTGACAATATTTAGATGTCCCACCATTGGAACATCATTATCAGAAGTAATGACATCCGCATGGCGATTTTGATTGGCTGTAACAAAGCGAGCGTATAATTTTAAACAATTCTTTTCTGTACAGCTGTTGGGAAGTTTATCTCGCAAAAAGATTGGATCTGCTGATGATAGTGTGGCCTTACGATTATTCAATTCCGCTGAAAAATCTATATATGTAGGGTAATGAGATATTACAACATCAGCAATATACGATCTAAACGGAACTTCAAACCCCATTAAGAGAGTACGAAACAAATCGTGCTGTTTTAACGAAAGATACACATGATCACACCCTTTCTTTGTTTAGTTTACCATAATTACATATAAAATAAAAGGGTGAATATAAGAAGCCGGACACAGCAGCCACAAGGCCACCGTGTCCGGCTATTTCTGTGTTGACAACCACACATTACTTTGATTGAAAATAATGTGTTGTTGTCAAGCTGGCGGTATCACTCACCCGTGAAATCAAACCTCTGTCCGTCAAAGTCAGCATCGGTCATGCGCTCCAACTTGGCAATGGTCCCGTTCACCAGCCGCCGCATTTCCGTGTCCATGTCCGGCAGGGCGGCGAGCATCCGCGCCATCGTTCGACGGCGGTCAGAAGTGTGGTACACACAAATCAAATTTTCTTCTTCTACGCTGAAATTCATGCGTCAGACCTCCATTTCGTGTTGTTTGCTGCGGGCCGCTGCCTTTTTCGGGCTGGCGGCCTGCTTTGTTTCGGAAAGCTGCTTGCGGACGGAAGCACGGGGTTTGCGAATGTTCTTATCTCGGTTCTCGTTTTTGTCAATCAGCGCGTAGATGCCAAAACGGTCTTTCACGCTGGACAGATACCATAATAACACTCAAATTTTTAGGAGGTGATACTTCCGCTTTTTGCCTTCAAAACCGGAAGTAATAGTTCCGGTTTGATGCAATATTGAATGAGTTAACGCCTGTTTTTTCGAAACAATTTTTTTCCAAGAAAATTTTTTTATTCAGCATCAGCGAGGATACACGGTCAGCGCAATATTTTTGCTGAATATCGGGTTTGGGCGAAGCCCAACAAGTGTTTTTGAAGCCGGATTTGAAAAATCTGATTCAAAACTTGTGAGTTGGCACCAACTCGCCCTGCTTGCTGCGGTTGCAAATTCGAAAATTTTTGTGCAGAAAAATAACCGCCCGCTTCAAGTTGAACTTGAAAACGGACGGTCTCGATTGCAAAATGATTTTCAAATTTGGAAGTCGCATTGAGGGGCTTCATAGCGCTCGCAAGCAGGGCAGACGTATATACAACGTCTGCATCTGCAAGCAATGTGTCTGTCTATACAAACACCATTTGCGTTGCAAAATGCTTGTTGGGGACACCCAAACCCTTGAACTGCATCCCGTGGATGCAGGCTGCTTTAAGCAAACAAAAAGGAAAACTGTTTTACTTCTTGCGGAATTCCCCATACAGCCACTCTGCCAATGCCGACATAATAGCCTTGTACTTGCTGGTGTCCTCAAACAGGGAAGAGAAGGTGTCCTGCGCTTCGAGATAGCTGTCCTGTGCGGCGGTGTCAAAGGCTTTGGGGAAGATGCTCTCGGTAAAGATCTGCGGGTCGGAGCTGCGCGCCAGCTTTGCCAGCTTCGGGTCGGCCAGCAGACGGTCATGCAGGGCGGTAAGCAGCACCCTGTCGGCGTTGGTGAACTCACCCTTGAACTTTTCGTTGATCTTCAAAATGATCTCGTCCAGCGGCTCCTTGGGGTCGTGGCCGAGAGCACCCTTCTGGGTGACCGGCTCGTAGACGCCCTTGGCGTGTTCCAGTTCGATGGCACCGGCAAAGGTCTTTTGCAGCTTGTAATACTCCAGCTGCAATTTGCCCTCCAGATCCAGCGGAGAGACCTCGTCCGGCGGCAGCAGTTTGAGCAGGTAAGCGCAGAATACGTTCTCCTTGTGCAGCTCTTCATCGAACATCCGCGCCACCTGCGAAACGTAGCCGTACCACTTGACAAGGCTGCGCAGCAGGCGGCGGAACTGGTACCGCTCGGCCTGCGTTTTCTGGTTGTAGCGGTCTGCCACCGGCTTCAAGACGCTGCTCATGCGGCCCACGGCGTTTTTATCCTGCTTGGTGCTGCGGAAATACTCCTTGGCAAAGGCTTCCACGTCTGCATCGGAATAAACGGCAAAGCTCCGCAGCTCCTTCTGGGTCTTGTAAATGAGGTCGGTGTTGACCTCCTGCTCCAGAAAGGTTTCCTGATAAAACGGCTGGAAGGCCTCCCGGATGTCCTCTGCCTTGTTCACAAAATCCAGCACAAAGGTGTCGATTTTACCGGGACAGGTACGGTTCAGGCGGGAGAGGGTCTGCACCGCCTTGACGCCCTTCAGCTTTTTGTCCACGATCATGGTGTGGAGCAGCGGTTCGTCAAAACCGGTCTGGTATTTTTCTGCTACGATGAGCACATTGAAGTTGTTGTGGAACTCCTTTTTGGTCTGGCTTTCCGCAATGTGGCTGCCGTCGGCGCGGACGTTCAGGGACTGCTCTGTGTACTCCACGCCGCCGTCCGGTACGGCACCGGAAAATGCCGCTAAGATCTGCACATCGTCATAGCCCTGCTCCGCAATATAGCGCTTAACCTCGTGGAAGTACCGCACCGCCGCCAATCGGGAGGAGGTGACTACCATCATCTTGCCCCGCCCGCCGATCTTGTGGCTGGTGGTCTCCCGGAAGGTCTCTACAATGATCTTTGCCTTCTGGCTGATGTTGTAGGGGTGCAGCTCTTCATACTTGCGGATGAGCTTTGCCGCCCGGCTGGCGGGCAGGTCGGGGTTGTCCGGGATGGTCTTGGCGATCTTGAAGCAGGTGGAATAGGTCATGTAGTTTTGCAGCACATCAAGAATGAACCCTTCTTCAATGGCCTGCCGCATACTGTAAATGTGGAAGGGGTGGTGGCTGCCGTCCGGGTACTCGGTGCCGAACAGTTCCAGCGTGGCGGCTTTTGGGGTGGCGGTAAAGGCAAAGAAGGACAGGTTCTTGTGCCGTCCGTGGGAGGTCAACTCTTTCACCAGTGCATCCTCCGGGTCGATCTCGTCCTCAGCTTTGCCTTCCAGCTCGGCATATTCCCGCAGTGCGTCCTCGGTGTCGGCAAGGGCGGCTTTCAGCTTTAAAGCAGAGGTGCCGGTCTGGGAGGAATGCGCTTCATCGATGATGACGGCATAGTTCTTCCCGGCGGTCTTGTTCACCTCGGTATAGATGACCGGGAACTTTTGCAGCGTGGTAATGATGATGCGTGCGCCATTGTTGATGGCATCCCGCAGGTCGCCGGAGTTTTTATCCTCGCCGATGGCCTCCACCGCACCCAGCGTATGGTCAAAACCGGAGATGGTCTCCTGCAGCTGTGCGTCCAGCACGGTGCGGTCGGTCACCACGATGACACTGGCAAACACCGGCTTGTTCTCGGTGTTGAACAGGGAAGCCAGCCGGTACGCCGTCCAAGCAATGGAGTTGGACTTGCCCGACCCGGCGCTGTGCTGGATGAGATAGTGCTGCCCGGCACCCTTCTGCCGCACATCTGCCACCAGCTTGCGCACCACGTCCAGCTGATGGTACCGGGGAAAGATCAGGGTCTTGCCGTCCTGCAGGCTCATGAACTTTTGCAGGATGTCCATCATGCTGTCCTTCTGGAACACTTCTTCCCAGAGGTAGGCGGTAAGGTAGCCATTGGGGTTGGGCGGGTTGCCTGCACCGCCGTCCCGCCCGGCACCGTTAGAGCCCTGATTGAAGGGCAGAAAGCGGGTGTCCTTGCCCGCCAGCCGGGTGGCCATCCACACCTCGGTCAGGTCTACGCAAAAGTAGCCCAGAATGCGCTTGTTGAACTGGAAACACACCTCCCGGGGGTCCCGGTCGTGCATCCATTGCTGCTTGGCGTTCTCCACAGTCTGCCCGGTGAACTGGTCCTTCAGCTCAAAGGCAAACACCGGGATGCCGTTTACCGCCAGCACCATGTCCACCGAGTTGTGGGTGGTGTCGGAGTAGAACCACTGCCGGTTGCAGGTGATCTTGTTTTGGGCGTAGCGCTGGGCGTCCTTCTGGTTCAGCGCGGACTCCGGCTGAAAATAGCACACCCGGAACCGCCGTCCCCGGTGTTTGAACCCATGCCGCAGCACCGAAAGCAGCCCATCCGCATCGCAGGCATTGTTAAAGGCCGTGCAGAACTTCCGCACCGGGTTTACCGTGTTCTGCTTTTCAAAAAATGCCCACTCGTTGGGCTGGGTCTTTTGCACAAAGCGGATCAGGGTATCCACAAACAGCCCCAGCTTGGGGTCGTAGCAATCCCCATTGCGGGTGTAGCCGCCGGCAGGGGAGAGCAGCGCCGCCGCAATGTCCGATTCAAACTGCTTTTCGGTGGTGTTGAGGGGCATGGTTAGACCTCCTTGTTCTCTAATTCGACAAATTCTTTGATTACATCATTTTCAAATGCTAATTTGTAAATTCGATGCTGATGGTTTATATCGGTAATGTATAATTTAATATCTGACAAGTCGATGATGGAGTCGTCAAAAACAAGTACTGAAAAAATCAAACCCTGAGTGACAAGCTCCTTTCGAGTGGGTAAATAATCTTTTTGAGAAATGGAAAGTTTATCAATAATAAATTCATTTTTTTCAGAATTTATCATATTGATAGCCAATGAGACATCCGTAGCAGATTCGGAATGAAAAAATCCGAAAAAGCAAACCGACTCGGATTTTGCGCGAGCATCACCGTCATCTAATATTGTGAAAAAAGGGCGAGCTTTTTCTTTTTGCTCTACCTCTCGTTGGAGTGCATCGCGCTTCAGGGTGAGATGTACTCCCCATAATGCCATCAGGCCGCCAATGAAAGCTGACATTAATGGAACAACTATATCTGCAATCCAGCTCATTTTTACACTATCCTTTTCACGAATATGATTTTATCGATGATAGGGAATATCACGGGTCTGAATAAGAACATTATAATAAAGTAAAAAAAGTTGAATACAGTCACGGCGCAAAACTTTTCTATGTCCCATACCGTGCATAATAAAGTTGCGATTAATTACATTCTGAGGCTCATTTTGGAATCCTTGATGGGGTTCATAAAATATGTAAAGACAACTAATAAGATTGATGGTTAAGAGCTGCTGGAAAAACCACTGATTTTGTTCGCACTCGTTAAGGGAATTTCTTAATCTATCAATCCCACGTGTTCCGACTCTTCGCCATTGTTTGTTAGCGTCAGAAGATGGTTGAGTGCGCAAATACACACCATCAATTAATGAGAAGAGCATTAAGGCACAGGATTTATAGTTTCGATTTTGAAAGTTGCTTTTGGCAATATTGAAATCAATAGAACGCACCCTTTGCTCTACAGAAATTTTGTCGAGCAATGAATTTATATTTGCGGTTTTGCAATATACTTGCATCAGTAAATTAGCATTCTTTGGACTTGAAGGAGCAGTAAAGAAAAAATTCCATGGAGCATCTGGATGAAAGGTCCATCCATAAGTTCCCCATATACGAAAGGATTCGATTAGCTTTTGTTTGTCTTCAGTTGTATAGGCGGTTAAATGTGCTTGTTGGACACGATTTGAAAGGGTTGTAAGAACACGAGTAAGATTCTCTGCTATTGTATTAGAAGATTGGACGATATTGGAAATAGAATTTGCAAGAATAGAAGCAGCATTACACATACCATTCCAGTCAATAGATGACGTCGTTTTGTCAATTATATTGATGACACGTTGAGCCCAAAGGTGTGGATTTGAAGCATTATCATTAGTGGAAAGTTTTTTGTTGGACTCTTCCATCTATTACACCTCCCTCTTTCCCGTTACAACCTCATAAATCAAACTTTTCTTATAGCTTTCCAGTTCTTTTACCAGTTGCTCCTTCTTTGCAATCAGCCCGTCAATCTCGGCACACTTGGTGTCAAGATAGTCGGTGATTTCTTTTTGTTCATCTAGTGGAGGAATGAGTATTTTCATTCGCGCGACAACGTCTTGACTGATATTAGGGTCTTTTCTTGTTCCAACAGCATATTTCATCCAATATGATTTTAGTGCAAGCAACTGCATTAGCAGAAAAATGGGAGAAACAATTTCGCGATTGCAGACGATGGAGCAAACAGCCTGATTTGTTGCACAATCTGACATGAGTAGACCACATTTTCCGATTGTTCCAGCACCACCGTACATGGCAACACAAACTGTACCTTTAGGCATAATAGAGCAAGCAGATGAGGCTAAAGCCAATTCAGTTATTTTCTCTAAACTATCATAAACTAAGCCATCATTCAAATCAAGTGTACGAACCCATCTGATAGTGGCATCATCAAAAAAAGAGGCTTCTTTACTTCTTAGTGGCGTGGCACCACTGGAAGTTTGACCAATGCTTCCAATTTTAGCGACACCCCAATGGTGTGGAACTAGACCAGCCCATTCAACTCCACTATCCTTCATCTCCCGCTCCCCACGCACGCCTTTGGTGACAGCCTGCGTAATAACTGCCTGCTTGAGCTTTTTGTATTCCTCAATGCTGGAACGAGTTTCAGAAATAAGGAAATCAATCTTAGCAGAAGTGGCATCAAGATAAAGTGCTATCCTATCTTGTTCAATGCGTGGGGGAACAGGAACACAAATGTTTTTGATAAAATCAGTATTGGCTCGGGGCATTTTAGTTCCGTATGTAGATTTTGTGACATGATCAATAAATGTAGGCGAAATTAAAAGATTCCAAAAGTATCGGATGTTCACGGAACTTGAAAAATTCAAAATGCAAAATTCACTTGAACAGCAACCATCGTTAGAAGCACAAAAAACTTTGGCAAGGTAGGGCCTTAATTTGCCAAAGAGAATATTGTTTTCGAAAAAGGCCAAGGCCTGAGATTTGTCATATTGAGAATCCGATGAAACATACTTTCCGGTCCAACTTTCGATATTCTCAAGTCCAATATACGGAGAATCTGTGTGAGCATTCTTTTCTATAGGAAAAGTGGATAAATATTTGAGTTTTGTGACCTCCCACCCCTCTGGAATCTCCCCAATCCATTCAATGCCGCTGTCTTTCATTTTACGCATTTTCTGTACCATGCTTTCCGTATTCTGCAACCAGATAGTTGACGATTGCACTGCAAGTAACCATCATGAATTTAGCTTCTTCAAAAGTGACGATGCTTTCGGTCTCCCCCTCACTATGACGAATACCACCTTTATCACTAGCATAACCGTATAGATTGCTGATGCCTTCTCTTAAAGCGTGATGAATTTCAAAACCATGTGTTTCTAATTTTTTTAAGGCTTTTCCAAGTGTGGCACTATCATGGCCAACAATGATGGTACAAACAGATTCAACAGCACTAATGCTTTCTTTAACGCAGTTTTTATAGTCTGGATTTTCTCGGTCAGATAAAAATCCAAGGGCCTTTTGAAGCTGAGTGCGTGCACCGTCAAAAGGAGTTTTACAGGCTTGTTCTATTTCACGGATTTCAAGTTCATCTGTGATAGGAACAATTTGGCCAGATACAAAACGATACCCGACATACTCTTGTTGAAATAAAGAATTGAAACTTTTTTGGAACTGCTCAGAGCAAGAGTACGTTTTGGCTGATAACCAGTTGCAGATATACTCTAGCAAATCAAGAACTTCATTATAACTGGCATTATTAAGTACATTTTCAATGTTGGTAGTGTAGAAATCATCCCATTTATAAACATAGCCTTCTTTAAGGTGATTGCAAAAAGAAAATACATCCTGTCCCAAATCTTTACAAAAGTCACTTGATAAAGGAGTCGGTATATTTCCGTAGGGCTGTTTCCTGAATTGTTCGGCATTCTGAAAGGTAATCTGCAAAAAATCGAATAAAAGATTACTGATGAAAGTTCTAGTTCGGTCATCGAATTCGTCTAATTGAATTGTGACTGCACAGGTGGGCTTTCCAATTCGCTCACTAAATCCACCACGAACTTTAATCATGCTTTTTCGTTCATTTTTATCCATGAATTATCCCTCCTTATGAAACAGCTCTGCCAGCCCGGCGGAGATATCCTGTTCCAGTGCGGTGATGCGCGCCACGATATCCTCCACGGCTTCCGGTGCCTGATACTCGTAGAAATAGCGGGTCATGGGGATCTCGTAGCCCACCTTGGTCTTGCTGTGGTCGATCCAGGCATCGGGCGCGTAGGGCAGAACTTCCCGGGCAAAGTAGGCATCAATATCCTGCACCAGCGGCACGTTTTCAGTGTCCCGCAGGCTGGTGTCCGGCACAGGCTTGCCACGCTTCAGGATAACGTTGCCCGCCTCGTCCCGCTGGGGACGCTCCACCACGATCTTGTTGTAGCCGAACTCCACGCTCTCGAACACCTTGCTCTCGCAGTAGATGCCGTTTTTGTCGCCGTACACCTTGCCGTTGGAAAACTCGCCGTAGGCGGTGACGATCAGCTCCCGGCAGGTATCGGTGATGTCGTTGCGTTTGGTGCCGATGCTCTTGCGGCGTGGCTCAAAGCAGTGGCTGGCGTCAATGAGCTGCACCTTGCCTGCACGGTGGGCAGGCTTATCCTTGCTGAGCACCCAGATGTAGGTGGAAATGCCGGTGTTCATGAACATATCGGTGGAAAGCTGGATGATGCAGTCCAGCCAGTCGTTTTCCAGAATATACTGCCGGATGTTGCTGGGCCCGCTGCCGGCATCGCCGCTGAACAGGGGAGAGCCGTTCTGGATAATGGCCATCTTGCCCTTGTTTGCCAGCTTGGCAAGGCCGTTCAGCACAAAAAGCTGCTGCCCATCGCTGATCTTGGGCAGACCGGGCGCAAAGCGCCCCATCTCGCCCCGGGCGGCTTCGGCTTCCACCGCCTTCTGCTCCCGCTTCCAGTCGATGCCGAAGGGCGGGTTGGAGATGATGTACTGGAAGGTGAACCCGGGAAATTGATCCTCTGACAGGGTATCACCGAACCGCATATTGTTGGGGTCGCCGCCGCGGATCATCATGTCCGCCTTGGCGATGGCAAAGGTGGAGGGGTTGAACTCCTGCCCGAAGCAGGTCACCTCAATGTCGCTGTTCAGCTCGTGGATGCGCTCCTCCATGCAACTCAGCATCTGGCTGGTTCCCATGGCCATATCGTAAACGGTCATGCTGCTGGTATCGAGGTCGGCTTCGGACAGCAGCAGGTCGGTCATCAGGTAGATGATATCCCGGCTGGTGAAGTGGGCTCCGGCTTCCTCGCCAAAACTTTCGGAGAACCGCCGCACCAGGTCCTCGAAGATGTAGCCGCAGTCCACCGCGCTGATCTTGTCCGGGCCAAGATATCCCTTCTCGGAGCCGAACTCCTTGATAACGAGGTAGAGGGTGTTGCTCTCTACCATCCGCTTGATGATGTTGTCAAAGTCGAACTTTGCCAGCACGTCCTGTGCGTTGGCGGAGAAGCCAGACAGGTAATCCCGGAAGTTGGACTCAATGTTGTCCGGGTCAGCCAACAGAGTCTCAAAGGTGAAACGGCTGGTGTTATAGAACTGGTAGCCGGAGGCTTTCTGCAAAAAGCCGTCGATGACCTGCAGCTTTTTCACCTTTTCGTAGGTGTCCAGCACTGCCTGATGGGTGGGCAGCAGGCAGTCGTGGAACCGCTTCACCACGGTCATGGGCAGAATGACCAGACCGTACTCGTGGGGCTTGAACGGCCCCCGCAGCATATCGGCTACGTTCCAGATCATGGCGGCTTTTTCGGCAATATTGGCACCTACGGCGGCAATTTTATCGTTTGGCATACGTTGCTCCTTGTTTTTTGTGATAGGTGGACATCCTGATTTTACAACGATGGGTGTCCTATAAATCGGATGGCAGGATGCTTTTCCTGAAAAATGATTCTTGGACCTATTGTACCACGGATTTTGCGGAATGACTATATTTTGCCAAAAAGAAATGCCCGCCTGAAAACCAGACGGGCATACTGTAAATCAAATCATTTGAAAATGCTTCAATGCTTCCACAATTGCATCTTCTTTCTCCTTCGGACACTGAGGCTGCTTTATATTTTCGGACTTCGCCTTGTGATGGTTCTCTCGTACCTCCAGACCGCATTTCTGCTTAACCTGAGAGATATACAGGGAAGATACCTTCAGTCCAGTCTGTTCCAACACGCGGGCTTTGATTTCAGGATAGGTCGCACCCTTTTGCAATCCTAAAGTGTCCATGCCCTCCAAAGAGAACTCTACACGGACTTTTTTGGAGTCGATCTCACCCTTGGAAAGTGCGATTACACACTCGACATGCCGTGTTCTTGGAAACAGATCCACCGGCTGCACCTTCTCTGCGTGATATCCATTTTGTTCCAGCCATGCAGCATCTCTTGCGGCGGTGGCGGGGTTGCAGCTGACGTAGACCACCCGGCGGGGAGACATGCGCACGACAGCGGAAAGGGTGGCTTCGTCGCAGCCCTTGCGGGGAGGGTCCAGCATTACGATGTCCGGGTGAAGGCCCTCAGCGGCAAGGCGGGTGGCGGCCTGACCGGCATCTGCGCAGAAAAATCGGCTCTTTGCGGCCACATCTGCACCCATACGGGCAGCGTTAGCCTTGGCACTTTCAATGGCTTCCGGTACGATCTCCACACCGATCAGCTCACGGCAGTGCGCTGCCATGGAAAGACCAATGGTGCCCATGCCGCAGTAGAGGTCCAGCAGCAGGTCGTCCGGGGTAAGCTGAGCATACTGGGCGGCAATGCCGTAAAGCTGCTCGGCAGCAAGGGTATTGACCTGATAGAAGGAAAGCGGGCCAAGCTGCACCGGAACACCGCACAGGGTGTCTTCAATATACCCCTGCCCATACAGGGTGTGGGTCTCGGTGCCAAGGATCACGTTGGTGTTTTTAGCATTTACGTTCAGCAGGATCGTGGTGATCTCTGCAAATTGAGCTTTCAGCCGGGTGCAAAGCTCTTCAGCGGAGGGCAGCTTGGCACGGGTGCAGACAAGGCAGACCATGATCTGGCCACTGTGAGCGCCGCGCCGCAGAAAGATATGACGCACAAGGCCCCTGCCGGTCTCCTCGCTGTACGGCTGGATGCCCTTTTCTGCAAAAAAAGCGCACAATGCGTTGCCGATCTCATTCAGCACACCGGGCTGCAGGCGGCAGTCCGGGCAGGGGACGATACGATGGGTGCGCCCGGCGTAGAAGCCGATACAGGGCTTACCGCTTTTGTCCACGCCCACCGGGAACTGCACCTTATTGCGGTAGCGGTTCACTTCCGGCGAACCCACAATGGGCAGAACAGGCACATCCAATCCTCCGATGCGGGCAAAGGCATCTGCAACATTCTCCTGCTTGGCGCGCAGCTCGGCAGCATAGTCCAGATGCCGCAGGCTGCAGCCGCCGCAGGGGCCTGCCACGGCACAATCCACCGGGATACGGTCCGGCGAAGGAGTGAGCACCTCGTCCAGAATACCGAAGGCATAGCGCTTGCAGTCCTTAACGATGCGCACCCGGGCTTCGTCGCCGGGGGCGGCACCGGGAATAAACACGGTCTCACCGTCGGGACTGTGTGCTACGCCGCTGCCATCGCTGGAAAGACGCTCTACGCGCAGGGTGAGAACTTGATTTTTCTGTAAGGGCATGAAGGGTCTCCTTTACTGGTGGTCGGGGCCGTCGGCGGGAGCATCAGCCTGCGCCGCAAAATACTTGCTGGGCGGCACGCCCTTGGCGCGCTTGAATACCCGCGAGAAATAGAACTGGTCAAAGAAGCCTACCGACACCGCGACCTCGGCAATGGAAAGGTTGCCTGCGCGCAGCAGCTTGCAGGCTTCGTTGATGCGGTATTCGGTAAGATAATCGATGGGGCTTTTGCCTACGTTCAGCATGAACACGCGGTACAGGTGACTGCGGGAGACACCTACGCTTTTTGCCACATCATCAATGGAAATATCGTGTGAATAATTGAACTGGATGTACTTGATGGCGTTGAGCACATACTGGCTGGAAGAGGAAGCCGTGTGCGGTTTGCCAGCGCTGGTCTCCTTCATCAGAGAAGCGATGAAGAGATAAAGGTAGCCCACCATGGCGGCTTCATCCTGCGGCTGCAGCCCGCGGGAGGAATAAATGTTGGCCAGAGCAGCACGCATCCCATCGGGGTCGTGGGTGTGATGCACCGGCGAGTCGTCGGTGAAGGGGAGCTGCGCGGCCAGTTTGTGGGCACACGCACCGTTGAAGCCTACCCAGCTGTACTCCCAAGGCTGCTGCTCATCGGCAGTATACCGGATCAGCTGGCTTGGCCGGGCAAAAAACAGCTGGCCCTGGCTCACTTCCCAGGTGCGTCCGCCCACCTCGAATACGCCCTTGCCGGAAAGTACCAGATGGATCAGGTAATGGTCGCGGATACCCGGCCCCCATGTTTGGCCCGGAGCACAGCGTTCGATGCCGCAATTGAAGATGGAAAGCTCAATATTATTGGTATAATTTTGTTTGAAGGATTGCTTATATACATCTGCCATAGCCGCGTTTCCTCCGCTCTGTCACGTTGCGGGCAGCTTTGTGCCCGATCTTTGGTATAGTATACCACACATCTGCCCGCAAATTCAACAAAAGTACATCTTATTCTTTGAACTGGGTGCCAAAATTCGCGTTTTTTCAGCGTTGGAAATTGAAAAAAGCGGTTGGATGCATTACAATAGACGTAACAAACCCATCTATCCCAAAGCAGCATATTGAGGGAGGAATCGTTATGGCAAACAGTGCGCAGCTCCGAAATGAGATCGCGGCGGGCAAATGGGACGATAAGCTCCGGGCACTGTATGGCGATGCGGCGCAGGAGATCTGTCGGCAGCGGGCACGCTACTGTGCTGCGCTGGAACAGTTTGAGCTGTACTTTGGGCCGGGCAGGCAGGTGCAGGTTTATTCGGCACCGGGCCGCGCAGAGCTGGGCGGTAACCACACCGACCACCAGCACGGTTATGGCCTTGCGGCGGCTGTCACGCTGGATCTTGTGGCCGTGGCTGCGCACAATACAGACGGCTACGTGCGGGTCAAATCCCGCGGGTTCAACAAGCTGGATGTGATCGACCTGACCGTGGAGGGGCCGCAGGAAGGGGAGAGCACCCACTCGGCCAGCCTGATCCGCGGCATTGCCGAGGGCTTCCGCGCGGCAGGCAAAGCGGTGGGCGGCTTTGATGCATACACAGCCAGTGATGTGCTGCGCGGCAGTGGCCTTTCCAGTTCTGCTGCCTTTGAAATGGGCATGGCTGCCATCTGGAACGGAGAATATGGCTGCGGTCTGGCCCCGGCGGAGCTGGCAAAGATCTGTCAGTATGCGGAGAATACTTATTTTGGCAAGCCCAGCGGCCTGCTGGATCAGCTGACCAGCGCAGTGGGCGGCATTATCTTTGCGGATTTTGCAGACCCCCAGCAGCCGGTTCTGGAAAAGATCCACGCCGACGGCCTGCTGCCGCCGGGCATGAGCCTGTGCGTTACCGATACGCGCGGCAGCCACAGCGAATTGACCGGTGAGTTTGCAGCCATCCGGCAGGAGATGGAGCAGATCGCAGCGTTTCTTGGCAAAAAGGTGCTGGGACAGGTGACGGAGAGCGCATTCTGGGCAGCACTGCCTGCACTGCGCAAAGCCTGCGGCGACCGCGCGGTGCTGCGCGCCATCCACTATTTTGAAGAGAACGCTCGCACCCTTGCCCAGAGGGACGCGCTGCAGGCCGGACAGTTTGATGCCTTTGCAGCGCTGGTGCTGGAAAGCGGACGCGCATCCTTTGCGCTATGCCAGAATGTCTACTGCAGCACCGATGTGCGGCATCAGGGGCTTTCGGTGGCACTGGCGCTGAGCCAGAGTATCCTGCAGGGCAGCACGGGAGCCTGGCGGATGCAGGGCGGCGGCTTTGCAGGCACCATTCAGGCGTATGTTCCCCAGAGCCTGCTGGAACGCTATCACAGCGAGATCGAGCGGGTATTCGGCAAGGGCAGCTGCTACATTCTGCGTCTGCGGGAGCAGGGGGCAGTGAAAGTGATCTGAAAACAAAAACGCATCTGCAAGATTTTGCAGATGCGTTTTTTGCTATGCTTTATATTGCTGGGAAAGTTCAGAAAACCGGTTTCGGGCCGGGAGCGGACTGAGCCTGCTCTTTCTCTTCTTCCCGGCGCTGCTGATCCGAGATATACTGCACCATGTCCCGCTCCTCGTGGGAAAAATGGAACAGGTCTGCGATGGTATCGTAGGCGCTCACCACGAAGTTGAAGCCTGTCTTTACCACATTGAACAGCAGCATGGGCACAAAGGTGAAAGAAAGTGAGATCAATCCGCCGCTAAAGAAAAGATCGTCCAGACGCAGATTGCTGAAGAAAAGATCCAGCGCATCGCCCAGCGGCCCGCCGCCGGAAATACTGCGCAGCTCTTCTTCGGAAACAGAAATGTATGAACGCGGCATCTGAAGGTTTTTCATGGAGAAAGCTCCTTTCTGACAAGATCGTTCCGGGAATGGAATCAAACTCAGGCTGCAGCGGTTCCCTCGGCCTGAGCGGCATCAAAGCTCGGCATGGGGTTCACGATCTGATCGTAGATGCTTGTAACGGTACGAATGACGTTCATGACCTGCGAATAGACATAGACACCGGCCAGACCGGCAACGCCCACAGAAGCGATACGGCTCCAGGTGTTCATCTTATCCCAGGTGTGATAGAAGGTGCCGGACAGGCTCAGACCATTCGACAGACCGGACTGCACACGGCCTGCGATGTACCGGAAGGAATAGTTGGTCATCAGCACGAACAGGTTGATTGCTGCATTCTGGCAGAATGTAGCAAACTGATCGGTGTTGAAATAAATATCGTGATTAAAGGCTGAGCCAAGGTAGATGGACTGACCGCCATCCAGATAGGTCATTTCCTCTTCGGAGATAACGGCATAGGAAGCCGGTAAAAGCATGGTATTCTGATTGGGATGATCCATGGTGGAAGAACTCCTTTCCGTAGTGGAATCTGCACAAAGGCAGACAATAATACTATCTGAATTGTAACATAACTGTGTCCAAATAACAAGAGCAGAGATGCGCAAAATCATGATACATTTGTGAATAAACTGTTACAGAAAGGCGGCAAAATCACGGATGTCAGCCCAAAAATGCGCAATATGTCCATAATCTGGTCCTGAAAAAATGTTCTGTAGAAAAAACAAAAGCGCCTGCACATTCCGGGTGCAGACGCTTTTACGAGGAGAAAATGATCGGGGAATTACTGTGCCCGTTCGTAGAGCACGGTCAGCTGCGCAATGTGTCCGGCCAGTGCTTCCGGCAAGGGACAGGTGAGCCGCCACTGCCAGTTGGAGCCTTGGGTGCTGGGAGTGTTGATGCGGGCCTCACTGCCCAGATGCAGCCAGTCCGCCAGAGGGATCACAGCGGTATCCGATACACTGGCAAGGCAGGCACAGATCATGGCCTCGGTCAGCTCTTCCGGCTGGCAGCGCAGGTAGCGGCAGGCATAGGCCACATCCTCGGCACTGGCGTTGGTACGCCAGCCTTCGGTGGTCACATTGTCGTGGGTGCCGGTGTACACCACGCTGTTGCGGTGGTAGGTGTGGGGCAGATAATTGCCGGATTCCCGGCTGTCAAAGGCAAACTGCATGATCTTCATGCCCGGGTAGCCGCTGGCAGAAAGCATGGCCTTGACCTCCGGGGTCAGGTAGCCAAGATCCTCGGCAATGATGCCGCCCTCGCCAAGGTTTTCGTGCATGGCGTTGATAAAATCGCGGTCAGGGCCTTTTTCCCAGTGACCGCCCGTCGCCGTTTTGTTCCCGGCGGGAATGGAGTAATAGCTCTCGAAGCCGCGGAAGTGGTCGATGCGCACCACATCGTAAATGGAGGTGGCGTGCTTCATGCGCTGCTTCCACCACGCAAAGCCGGTGGCTTTGTGCGTGGGCCAGTCATACAGGGGGTTGCCCCACAGCTGGCCGTCTGCTGCAAAGGCGTCCGGCGGGCATCCGGCCACCTGGGTCAGATGCATTTCTCCGTCGGTCTGGAACAGCTCCGGGTGGGTCCACAGATCGCTGGAATCCGGGCTGACATAGATGGGAATATCGCCCACCAGACGGACGCCCTTGCCGTTGGCGTAAGCCTTCAGGGCGTTCCACTGGGTGTAGAAGAAGAATTGCACCGCCTTGTAGTAATCCACCGCACCGGCGAGACGCTGTTTTGCGGCAGCAATGGCTTCCGGTTTGCGGCAGCGCAGGTCATCCGGCCAGTCGGCAAGGCCGGCCTGCCCCTGTTCGGCCTTGACAGCCATAAACAGGGCGTAATCCTCCAGCCAGAAGCTCTGCGCCTCGCAGAAGGCTTCATAGGAGGGGGAGGGGGCTGCCAGCAGGCGGTCGGCTGCCTTTTTCAGGATCACAGGTCGCTCGTTGTACAGTGCGCCGTAGTCGATGGGGCCTACAGGCCGTGCGGCGGGCACTTCATCGGCCGTCAGCAGACCGACGTCGGCCAGCAGGCGGTAGTCAATGAAGTAGGGGTTACCGGCAAAGGCGGAAAAGCTCTGATAAGGGCTGTCGCCGTAGCCGGTGGGGCCGATGGGCAGGATCTGCCAGTAGGTCTGCTTTGCATCGGCCAGAAAATCCACGAATGCAAAGGCCTCTTTTCCCAGCGTACCGATGCCAAAAGGCCCCGGCAGACTGAAAACGGGCATCAGAATGCCGCTTGCACGCATAGTGTGCGCACCTCCTTAGCCCTTGACAGCACCTGCCACAACGCCCTCAATGATGTACTTCTGGCAGGTCATGTACAGGATGATGATGGGGATAATGGCAATGATGATGCAGGCCATCATGGGAGCCAGCTCCACACGGCCGTAGCCGCCGCGGAAGTACTGGATGGCCATGGGAATGGTGCGGTATTTCTTGATGTCCAGCACCAGAGTGGGCAGCAGGTAGTCATTCCACACCCACATGGTCTCGAGGATGGCGGTGGAGATCATGGTAGGCTTGAGGATGGGGAATACGACCTTGAAGAAGATCTGAATGGGGTTGCAGCCGTCGATCATGGCCGCTTCCTCAATTTCCATGGGCACGCTCTTCATGAAGCCGGTGAACATGAACACGGCCAGACCGGCACCGAAGCCCAGATAGATGATGCAGATGTTCCACGGAGTGTTCAGATTGAGCTGGTCAGCGGTCTTGGACAGGGTGAACATGACCATCTGGAAGGGCACGACCATGGAGAACACGATCAGCAGGTTCATGAACTTGCTCAGCTTATTGTTCACGCGGGTGAGGTACCAACCGGTCATGGAGCAGCACAGCAGGATCAGCGCCACACTGGTAACGGTGATGACAAGGCTGTAGCCAAGGCTGGAAAGGAAGCCCATCTTGGTGACACCGTAAACGTAGTTGCTCAGGCCCGCAAAGGTCTCGGCGGTGGGCAGCTTGAACACGGTGGAGGTGGTAAAGCTGCCCTCGATCTTCAAGCTGTTCAGCAGGATCAGCACGATGGGGTAGATCCACAGCAGACTCAGCAGCGTCATGATGACGGTGAGGATGTTATCCCACATTTTTTTCTGTTTAGGCATTACTGCTGCACCTCCTTGGAACGGGTAAAGTGGAGCTGGATCAGAGAAATGACCACGACGATCAGGAAGAACACCACAGCCTTCGCCTGACCAATGCCCTTCCACTGGGCACCGGAACGGCCATAGAAGGTGTTGTAGATGTTCAGGGCCAGCATTTCACTGGCGTTGGCGGGTTCGCCTGCGGTCAGGGCAACGTTCTGGTCGAACAGCTTGAAGCTGTTGGTCAGGGTCAGGAAGGTGCAGATGGTCACGCTGGGCATGACCATGGGAATTTTGATCTTGAACAGGATCTCGCGGTCGTTGGCACCGTCGATCTTGGCGGCTTCGATCAGGTCGCCGGGCACGCTCTGCAGGCCGGCAACGTAAATGATCATCATGTAGCCGATCTGCTGCCAGCACATCAGGATGACCAAACCGACGAAACCGGCCTTGGCATCCAGCGCCAGCAGAGGTTTCTGCAGGTTGGCCAGCACACCGTTGAGCAGGATCTGCCAGATGTAGCCCAGCAGGATGCCGCCGATCAGGTTGGGCATGAAGTAGACGGTACGGAAGATGTTGGTGCCGCGGATGCCGCGGGTGAGCACCAGCGCAATGGCAAAGGCGCAGACGTTGATGAGCACGGTGGATACTACAGTGAACGCTGCGGTAAAGCCGAAGGCATGCAGGAAGGTGGAATCCTGAAATACGTTGATGTAGTTCTGGATGCCCACGAAGGTGGTCTTGCTAACAGTAGTGAACCGCTGGAACGAAAGGTAAATGCCCCAGATAAAGGGCCAGATAAAGCCGATGATGAACGCGAGCAGCGTGGGCAGCACGAACACCGGCCAATATTTGCTGATGGCTTTTTGCATGATGTACCTCCTATATGCGGAGTGGTTAACAAAAAAGGGGAGGCGGGGCGAACTTCTTCGCCCGCCTCCCTGTTCAGTTCTTTTTTATAGACCGATCAGGAGCTTAGCCGTTTGCCAGCTTGTATTCCTTAGCCCAGCCATCAACGAAGGCGGTCACAACGCCGTCCCAGTCGCCGGTGCCTGCTGCGTAAGCAGTCAGAGCGCTGCCCACGCCGTTCTTCCACTCCTCGGAAGGCATGGTGGAGAAGCACCAGTCCACACTGGTCTTGCCGTCGGCCACATACTGGTTTGCAATGGTGATCAGGGGGTTGGTGGAGTCCTTAGCCTTCTTGAAGGGGATGACGAAGCCCATCTTGTCAGCCATCGCGCTGGTGCCGGCCTCAGAGGTGACGCACCAGTACAGGAAGTCCAGAGTAGCCTGAATATCGGCATCAGAAGAGTTGTTGTTCACGCACCAGAAGTTCTCGGAACCGGTGCACAGGCCCTGATTCTCCTCGCCATCCACGCCGATGTAGATGGGCAGCATACCCAGGTTGTCGTCGCCCAGATCCTTCACGTCATTGTAAGCCCAAGTGCCGTTCTGGTAGAACACAGCCTTCTTGCCCACAAACTCAGCCACAGCGTCGTTGCCGGTCTTGGAAGCCAGCAGGGTGGGGTCACAGGTGGAATCGGTGATGTACAGATCCCAGATCTGCTTGTAGTTGTCCAGATAGGTGCCCTTGATGGCGTCGGTAGAGCTGATGCCGTCTGCCTTGTACTCGTAGTAGATGGGCAGGTTTGCCAGATGGGTCTTGAAGCGCCAGTCAGAAGAACTGTCCATGCCGGCAGAAGTGAAAGCACCGTCCACGCCCAGCTCAGCCTTGCGTGCCTGAATATCGTCAGCGACCTTCTTCAGATCAGCAAAGCCCTTGATGTCGTCCTGGGTATAGCCAGCGGCGGTCAGCAGTTCCTTGTTGTAGATGATGCCGTAGGTCTCGAGGACGTAGGCGATGGCAGCCACAGCGTCGCCATCCTTCAGTGCGAAAGAGTCGCTGGTCAGCTCACCGTACAGCTGGCTGCCGGACAGATCGTAGCAGTAATCCTTCCAGTTTGCCAGACCAACAGGGCCGTTCACCTGGAACAGGGTGGGAGCCTCGCTCTTCTCCATCTCGCTCATCAGGGTGGTCTCGTACTGGCCGGAAGCGGCGGTGACAACGGTCACAGGCACGCCGGTCTCCTTGGTGTACTCAGCGGCCAGATCCTGCCAATCCTGATCCTGCTCGGGCTTGAAGTTCAGGTAGTAGACCTTGCCGTCTGCCTTTGCAGCGGTGCTGGAAGCAGCGGTAGAACTGGCAGCAGAGGAAGCGGTGCTGCTGGAGGAGCCGCCGCAGGCAGCCAGACCCAGAGCAGCGGCGGAAACGCCAGCGGCCTTCAGGAAGTTACGACGAGTAATCATTTTCTTCATAATAAGTTCTCCTTCTTATTAAAAATAAACTATTTCAAAATCTCCGTCCCCTGACGGAGGGAAAACAAAATTTAAATCGCCCTTACGCTTTCGCCCTGCTGCAGCTCCGGCTGCAAGGTGATGGTCTGGGCCGGTGCACCGTGCTCGATCTGCCGCACCAGCAACTCAATGCTCTGCAGCGAGATCTGTTCACTGGGCTGCACAACGGTAGTCAGAACAGGCACACAGTAACGGGACATCGTGATGCCGTCAAAGCCGATCACCGAAACATCCTCCGGCACCCGCAGCCCGGCGCTCGCCAGCGCGCGGATGGCACCTAAGGCAATCACATCGCTCATGGCGAACAGGGCGGTGAAGTCGGCCCGGCGGGCCAGCAGGCTGTTCACGGCGTGATAGGCAGACTCAAAATCGTAGTTGGACAGGCCGTACAGCTTGTCGCTGAACAGGATGCCCGCATCCTGCATCGCCTGCTGTGCACCCTCGCGGCGCATCACGCTGGGATAACTGGTGACCGGACCACCCAGCACTGCGATCTTACGATGCCCTTGCTGGATGAGGTAGTCCACAGCAGTGTAGGCTGCAGCGCGGTCATCCACGCCCACCATGGAAAGATTGGGAAAGTCCAGCTCGTCGGAGACCAGTGTGGTCAGCACCGAGGGGACTGTGATGTTGGCAAAGCCTTTTTTGAAGTTGGCTACGCTGCCGCCCAGAAAGATCATACCTTTGGGCTTGATCTCCCGCAGGATCTTTTCGGCGGCATCGACCTCGTTGGCGTTTTCATCCAAATAGGAAACGATGCCATTGTAGCCATACAGGGTGGCGGCCCGCTGCAGCTGGACTAAGAAGTCCGAGAAGAAGAGATTGCGGGTGCCTTTGACCACGAACACCAGACTGCGGGACTGCTGGATCTTCAACTGCCGTGCATTGGTGTTGGGCACGAACCCGGCCTCCCGCATTACCTTGAGTACATGCTCCTTGGTCTCAGGCCGGACATCGGGCCGGTCGTTGATGACACGAGAAATGGTGCTTACCGAGCAGCCGCTGATCCGGGCAATGTCCTTAATGGTCAGATTCGGCATTTTGTCGGAGTACCTCACTTTCGGTAATAGATTCGGGAACGTTGTCGGGAACGTTTTCAGTGGCTATAGTATGGCATAATTTGCATAAAAAATCAATAACCCAAAAGTGTTTTCGTGAAAATTGCATAGCATTCTGAGCTACTTTTGTGCAGATTGAATTGCGCGCAAATCAAAATGTGCCGACAGTTCCGCAAATTCCCGGTACAAATCAGAAACAACCGGTAAAACCGTACCGATTTGTAACTTTTCAACATAGAGCAGTGGTTTTATAAAAGGAGAAAGAAAAAAAAGCAATGCCCGGCAGATAACACAGCCTGCCGGGCATTGCATGGTTTTGAAATGGTTTATCCGCTTTTTCAAAAATACGGGTGCTGATAGGGTTCGGGTTCCGGGCCGCAGTACAGGCCGAACGCATCGCAGATCCAGTAGCTGCCGTCCTCCATGGGCACGCGGCACCACTGGTGGCTGTACTGGTTCTCGTTCACATGCTCATATGGGATGCCCAGAATGTCCAGACACAGAGCGGTGGCCCGGGCACACCCGGCACAGGATGCTGTGCGCAGTACAAAATAACCGTAGGGGTCGTTGTAATGGTTGGCTTCCATAGAGTAAGCCATGGAGCCATCATCCACCACCGCACGCAGGGCAGAGGCAATGCCGTAAAGCTGATCTTCCCGGCTCATGAGCGCCAGCGGTGTGACCACCTTCAGCGCTTCCTGATATGCCTGCGCAAACTCCTCATCGGTGCATTTGCGCTTGAGAGACTTGTAGTGGGCCAGCTTGTTGATGGCCACCGGCGACCAGATGGAAGAAAACTGCGCTTCGGTCAAAGAAAGCTCGTCATCACCGGCAATGCCGTCCGCAGAAGGCTTGCGGCCTTCGTCAATGCCGTGATCCAGATAATGACGCAGCAGTGCACCCTCGTCATTGCCGCATACGGCCGCAACATCCGGATACTGTGCAGCGTAGTATGCTGCATCAAAGGTAGAAAGCGCAGCAGCGGAAAGACCAGTCTGTGCGGCCAGTAGCACACCGGCCGTCAGCGCCGCAAGTCTAAGATACCGTTTTTTCATGACAAAAACCTCCTCAAAAAATAATAAAACGCCTCCTGAGCTCAGTATAGCACATCCGGGCCGGAAGAAAAAGACAAAAAAGCGCTCCCACCTTGTCATCGGTGAGAGCGCTTTGCTGATTGCTGATTATTTTGATTGAGTTGATTCTTTAAAGATTAGTCACTGACGTAGGGCATCAGAGCAACGTGACGAGCACGCTTGATGGCGATGGTCAGTGCGCGCTGATGATAAGCGCAGGTGCCGGTCACACGGCGGGGAATGATCTTTGCACGCTCAGAGACGTACTTACGCAGACGGGGCACGTCCTTGTAATCGATGGTGTCGATGCGATCGACACAGAAGCTGCAAACCTTCTTGCGGCCGCGACGCATGGGGCGTGCGGGGCGAGAGCCTTCGGTTCTTTCAAAAGCCATTGCTTATTACCTCCTATTGGATTTTTAACGGATTGACCGTTTCGTGTCAGAACGGCAGGTCGTCGCTGTCGTCGATGACGGCGAAGTCGTCTGCATTGCCGGCAGAGTAGCTGGGAGCTGCCTCCACAGCGGCCGGGCGGGCAGGCGCTGCATTCTGGTAGGCGGGAGCAGAATTATTCTGATAATTTGCTCCGCCGCCTGCATTGCTGTTTTTGGAGCCTGCAAAGTTGATATTGTTGGCTACCACTTCCACAGCGGTGCGGTTGTTGCCGTTCTTATCCTGATACTGGCGGGTCTGAAGACTGCCTTCAATGGCGATCAGACTGCCCTTCTGGAAATACTTGCTAACAAACTCGGCCTGCTGACGCCATGCAACGATATCAATGAAATCGGCCTGACGCTGCTCGCCCTGACGCGCAAAATTGCGGTCACAGGCAATGCGGAAGCTGCACACATTGGTACCCTGCGTGGTGGTGCGCAGTTCGGGATCCGCCACAAGACGGCCCATGATGGCAACAACATTCAACATTTTACGGTCTCCCTTTCTGTCACAGAAGAATTACTCCTCGTGAGCAATGATCAGGCTGCGCATAACACCTTCAGTGATCTTGTACACACGGTCCAGCTCAGCAGGGAAGCTGGGCTCGCTGGTGAAATCGATCACGGTGTAAACGCCTTCCTCCTCGTCGTTGATGGGGTAGGCCAGACGGCGCTTGCCCCACTCGTCGATGGAATCGATCGTACCGTTAGCCTCGATCAGGGACTTGAACTTACCAACCAGAGCGGCGGTAGCCTCCTCGTCGAGAGCGGCGCTGGTAATCAGCATGGTTTCGTACTTTGCCATTTTGTAGCACCTCCTTTTGGACTTAAGGGTCCTGCAATCACAGGACCAAGGGTACACACAAAACGCGGCATCGCGTCTTGCGTGCGGCGTGTCTGTTCAGACAGCAATTTATTATAGCAAGCTGTGTGAATTCTGTCAAGCTTTTTCCGAAAAAAGATATAATAAAAAATATTTTGATTTTTTTGTGAAAGAGGACTATAATATAGTAGCTTTCAGAGGATGAACGGCAAAGTAGCCGGGGATCGGCCGTCTCTCTGCTCTCTGTTACCCATCTTCGGAAGGAATGTATATATGGTTCTGGGAATTTTATAGTAAAGGAAGGATTCTTTGTGTATTCGGTTTTCCGTAACCTGGCAATCATCATCCTCAGCGCAAAGTTCTTTGGCCTGGTGGCCCGCAAGTGCAAGGCCCCGCAGGTGGTGGGTGAGATCCTTGCCGGTTTGATCATCGGTCCGTGCATCCTGAACCTCGTGCAGACCAGTGATGCCATCTCCACCTTTGCGGAGATCGGCGTGGTCATGCTGATGTTCACCACGGGCCTTGGCACCAATCTGAAGGAACTTATCAAAGCCGGCCCCATCGCCACCCTGATCGCCTGCGTGGGCGTAGCCGTTCCGCTGGTGGGCGGCACCCTGCTGTACAGTGCGTTCTACGGCTTCTCTGCCGTGGGCAGCCCGGAGTTCTACCGTGCCCTGTTCATCGGCACCATCATGACCGCCACCAGCGTGTCCATTACGGTGGCAACCCTGCAGGAGCTGGGCCACCTGAAGAGCTTTCTCGGCACCACCATCGTCAGTGCCGCCGTCATTGATGATGTCATCGGCATCGTAGTCCTCACCTGCGTACTGGGCGCAAGCTCCGGCACCGGCACGGGTCTGGGCAAGGTGCTCATTAATACGGTGCTGTTCTTTGCCACTGCCGTGGGCGTGGGCGTTGTGGCTCACTTTGCTATGACATGGCTGGACAAGCGCAATCCCCACACCCAGCGCATCACCATCGTGAGCATGGCGTTCTGCTTTGCCATGGCCTACATCGCCGAGGAATACTTCGGCATTGCAGATATCACCGGTGCCTATATCGCCGGTATCGTTCTGTGCACCATGGACGATGCCCCCTACGTGGAGCGCCGCGTGGATATCAGCAATTATATCATTTTTGCGCCCATCTTCTTTGCATCCATCGGCTTGAAGACCGACATCAGCGGCCTGACGCCGGAAATCTTCCTGTTCTGTGTCTGCTTCGTCATTGTGGCACTTATCACCAAGATCATCGGCTGCGGTTTGGCCGCAAAGCTCTGCCGCTTCAACTGGGGCGACTCCCTCAAGATCGGCGTTGGCATGATGACCCGCGGCGAGGTGGCACTGATCGTGGCCCAGAAGGGCCTGGATGTCGGCGTGGTGGACTCGGTCTACTTTACCGCTGTGATCCTGCTGATCGTGGTGTCCAGTGTGGCAACGCCGCTGGTGCTGAAGGCACTCTTTACCAAGATGCCGCCGCAGAAGCACCCCAGTCAGGTAAATGGGTAAACAATAAAAAGATCCTCCGACAGGTCTGCCGGAGGATCTTTTATTTTCAGGATAAGTTACAGTGTCTTGCAGAACTCCTTCAGGTAAGTGCGGAATTCTTCGCCGATCTCCGGATGCTGCAGGGCCAGCTCCACCTGAGCTTCCACCACCTTGAGCTTGTTGCCCATGTCGTAGTGCTTGCCGGTGAACTCTACGGCCGTCATGCCGCCGCGGGTGCGGGCATACTCGGCCATGGCATCGGTCAGCTGGATCTCGCCGCCTGCGCCGGGCTTGGTGTGGGCAAGGATCTCGTAGATCTCCGGGGTCAGCAGCACGCGTCCCAGAATGGAGTAGTTGCTGAACTCCTGTCCCTTCTTGGGCTTCTCGATCATGTCGTCCACAAAGAAATAGTTGTCGTGGATGGGGGTGGTCTTCAGGCTGCAGTACCGGCTCACATCTTCCCATGGCACTGCGGAAACGCCTGCCGCCGGGCGGCCGAACTCCTCGTAGGCGCGGATCAGCTGAGCACAGACCGGGTCCTCGCCCCAGATCACGTCATCGCCATAGATCACCACGAAGGGATCATCGCCGGTGAAGGCCTTGGCGGTGTTCACGGCATGGCCCAGACCCAGCGTTTGCTTCTGGCGCACAAAGAGGATGTTTGCCATGTTGGCGATGCCAAGGCACTCTTCCAGAGCCTTTTCCTTGCCGGGCTTTGCCAGCTTTTCTTCCAGCTCAGGGCTACGGTCGAAGTGATCCTCGATGATGCTCTGGTTGCGGCCCAGAATGATGAGGATATCGGTGATGCCGGAACGCACAGCTTCTTCCACCAGATACTGGATGGCGGGCTTGTCCACGATGGGCAGCATGCCCTTGGGCATGGCCTTGGTAGCGGGCAGCACGCGGGTGCCAAGACCGGCGGCAGGGATGACGGCTTTGGTGACTTTCTTCATCATGATCCATATTCTCCTATTACTATTTTGAAATCCGCAATGCCAGCCTTTGCAGGCGGCATTGTAGATCAGAGCATCCCGGCCAAAGCGTCCAGATTCGGACCCATCAGCACGGTAGCGCAGGCACCCAGCACCATCAGCAGCACAAAGGCACCGATCACACCGGCGATGCTCACGCCGCCCTGCGCAGACAGGACCGCACGGCGCTGGGCAGCGTCCGGGAACTCAGCACGGATGCGGCGGATGCGCTCGGCTGCGCTTTTGCGGTACAGCCACTTGGCGTACAGGGTGCGCAGCATCACCAGCGCAAAGCTAAACACCGTCATAATGCGGGAAAGCACGACGATGGCAGTGCTGCTGATGCCCGCAGTGAGCGGACTGCCGGTGGCCTGCATCATGCTCAGCAGGGTGGGCAGGGCCACCACCAGCTCTGCGGCCAGAAAACCAAAGGCCGGCTTCCACGCCTTGCGGTAGAAGAAATAGAACGGGCCGAACACCAGCGCCGAGAAGCACATGGAAATTTTGGTGTGTTGCAGCTGCATCCGGCTGTAATCGTTCAGGTAGACGGGCGCGGCCTTGCCAATATAATCGTTCCAGTCGCTGTAAGGGATGCCGTCGATCAGCTCTTCCTTGCCAAAGGCCGCCTGCACGTTGCGGCGGGTGGGTTCCTCCACCGTCTGCTGATACTGGCGGTAAAGGTCGTTGTAATCAAAGCGTCCGTCTGCGTCGGTGCCGGGTTGGCTTTGGGTGGGCGGCTCCGGGCACTGGCTCTCCGGCGGAAGAACGGCACCGCAGCAGCGGCAGCGCTCTTCGGTGCGCAGGGTGCGCTCACCGCAGCTGGGGCAGGTGCGCAGAGCATCGTCTTTGTACGGGAACGTCCATTCATAGCCCGCGCCATGGGCGGGGGTGTGGATGCAGCGGCCAAGCTTTTCGTAGCACTCGCGGTGATAGGGTGCGCCGCAGTCCGGGCAGACCACGATATCATCGGTCAGCGCCAGCGGTCTGCCGCAGCCTTCACAGGGACAGCCATAATATTTCGGCATGATTTCCTCCTGTTGTATGGTTCATACTGGTATTATACTCCCCTGAAAGAGAAAAGAAAAGGTGAAAATCTTCAAAATTCCAGCAGGATAATCCATTTACCCCTTTACTTTAGCATAGATTCTCGGTATACTAATGAAGTATCTGTGTATAAACTGTGTCTTTTGGCAAGTACAAAGGACTTTATCTTATTTATCATTTCGAGAGGGATTTAGAGAATGATCACGATTGACGAACTGAAGGTGCAGCTTGCCGATTACGGCAAGGCGGTCAAGGACTTGGAAGAAGCCCTTGCCATTGATGCCTCCCGCAAGCGCGTGCAGGAGCTGGAGCACACTATGAGCCGCCCCGGCTTTTATGATGATGCAGACCTGAGCAAGAAGGTCTTTGACGAAGTGGGCGACCTGAAGGGCAAGCTGAGCCGCTTTGAAAAGCTGCAGGGCCTGTACGATGATGCCGAGACCATGCTGGAAATGCTGGATGAAGAATACGACCCCGCCATGATCCCCGAAGCAGAGGAGTCTGTGAACGCTGTGGGCAAGGCAGTGGATGAGCTGCAGCTGATGACCATGCTGAACGGTGAGTACGACCACAGCAACGCCATCCTGACCTTCCATGCTGGTACCGGCGGCACCGAGGCACAGGACTGGGCCGAAATGCTGTACCGCATGTACAACAAGTGGGCTTCCAACCACGGCATGACCGTGGAGGTTCTGGATTATCAGGACGGTGATGAAGCCGGCATGAAGAGCGCCTCCATGATGGTGAAGGGTGCCAACGCCTACGGCCTGCTCAAGAGCGAGAACGGTGTGCACCGTCTGGTGCGCGTGTCGCCCTTTGACGCCAACGCCCGCCGCCAGACCAGCTTTGCTTCGCTGGAAGTGATGCCCGAGCTGGATAACACCATTCAGGTGGATATCCGCCCCGAGGACATTGAGATGCAGGTGTACCGTTCCTCCGGTGCCGGCGGCCAGCACATCAACAAGACCTCTTCCGCTGTGCGTCTGATCCACAAGCCCACCGGCGTCGTGGTCAGCTGCCAGACCCAGCGCAGCCAGTTCCAGAACCGTGACTACGCCATGGAAATGCTGAAGGCAAAGCTGTATCAGATCGCAAAGCAGCAGCACATGGATAAAATCGATGATATCAAGGGCGTGCAGAACGAGATCGCATGGGGTCACCAGATCCGCAGCTATGTGTTCATGCCCTACACCATGGTCAAGGATCACCGCACCAACTACGAGACCGGCAATGTGGATGCCGTGATGGACGGCGATCTGGACGGTTTCATCTTCGCATACCTCAAGGCTGCAAGCCGCGGGGAACTGCAGGATACCTGATCTTGAACGTATAAAATGCAAAGGCCGTGCTTCCTTTTATGGAGGCACGGCCTTTTTTGTGTTCTTACGCCAGATCAGGCAGAATGGTATCCCAGAGATTTTCCTCCTGCCGCAGGGCGTTGAAGCAGCAGTCCAAGTACATTTTGTTTGCCGCTGCAAGGATCGTGCTGCGCAGAAGCAGCTTTTCATCTGCGGCATCCACGGCAAGGTCGCGGATCTCCCTGGTGCAGCCGAATACAAACGGCAGGCAGTTTTCCATCTCGTCGCAGAAGTAGTCGTAAGCTGCCCCGGCGGAACAGTGCGCCCGCTGCATTTTAAACAGGGCATCGATGTTTTCCATTGAGAGCACCGTTTTGGAGACTGCAATGTACATCAGGGATGCGATCTGATCGCGGGCGTACTTCTTGCGCACCGGGTGGGACAAAATGCCCTTTTTAACGTAGTTGCTGACCATGGAAGAGGTGAGCTCCACGCCGCAGAAGGTGCGAAAATAGCTGTTGACGTACTGCACGGTCTGGTCAAGATAAAGCCCCATCTGCGGGAGATCGGCGTACCGGGGCAGGGCAAACCCGGCGGCGCAGGCCGCAACGCGGCATTTGGTTTCAGTTTTCATATCGTAAGCAGTTTTCTAAGGTTGGCGCAGCTGGGCTGCGCGGGATACAGAAAATGGTTTTATGGCGGTATTATAGCGCAAATCGGTTCTCTGGTCAACGGATTTTTAAAACTTTTAAAAGAAATTATAAAATCCCTTGACAGGTTTTTGAAAAACTGCTATGATGTCTGCAGTGAACCGAAAAACCATGCAGGCGGAAGTGCGTGTAAGGCACGGAAAATAAAAAAATGACCTGCTATCACAAAATAGATTTGGAGCGTGCATTTTATGAAAACCAAGATCGTTGTGGATTCTTCGTCCAGCCTGTATGCCCTGCCGGGCGTGGATTTTGCCTGTGTGCCGTTGAAGATCGTCACGGATGAACAGGAATATCTGGATGACGGTACTCTGGATGCTGTGGGCATGGCCCGGTCTCTGCGTACTTACAAGGGCAAGACCAGCACCTCCTGCCCCAATGTGGCAGACTGGCTGGCTGCTTATGAGGGTGCGGAGCAGATCTTTGTTGCCACCATCACGGGCACACTGTCCGGCAGCTACAATGCTGCACTGCTGGCAGCGGAAGAATACAAGGAAACGCACCCGGAGGCCCGTATTTTTGTTCTGGACAGCCTGTCCGCCGGGCCGGAGCTGCGTCTGCTGGCAGAGCGTCTGCGGGATCTCGTCCGGATCGGGATGGAGTTTGACGAGATCTGCGAGGCAATCCTGGCTTACCACAAGCACACGCATCTGGTGTTTTCGCTGGAATCGCTGGCAAATCTGGCCCGCAACGGCCGTGTGAAGCCCGCCGTTGCCGCTGTGGCACGGATGCTGGGCATCCGGGTCATCGGTCAGGCCAGTGAGAGCGGCGAGCTGGAGGTGCTGTGCAAGACCCGCGGCGAGCACGGAGCACTGGAACGCATCGTGCTGGAATTGAAGGATCACGGCTTTACCGATGGCAAAGTGCACATTGCCCACTGTGATAACCCGGAAGCTGCCAAGCGCCTGAAGCTGATGATCCACGCGGTGTTTGCAGGGGCGCAGGTGGATGTGGCCGAGTGCGGCGGCCTGTGCAGCTACTACGCTGAGCAGGGCGGCCTGATGGTGGGCTATGAGGACGGAAAAACAGAGTAAAAGAGTTTTTGATATTGCAAGCAAGCCGGGCCTGCGGGTCTGGCTTGCTTTTTTTTGAACAGCGCAAAACTTGAAAAAGTTGTAAAACCGCGCTATACTTACACATAATTATAAATGGGAAAGGAGGGCAGGCCCATGCTTTTTCGTTCACCGGTCGTGCGCTTTTTCAGCCGCATTCTGAACCGCGTCACCATCACGGTGGTGTTGGTGGCATTGCAGCTGCTGTGGCTGTGCTGGGTGGCGTTTGCCATCACCACCGGCACGGGCCGCGTGTGGGTGAACGGCCTGCTCAACGCACTGAGCCTGCTCATCGTCCTGTACCTTGTGCGCAAGGATGAGAACAGCGCCTACAAGGTGGGCTGGATCGCGCTGATCGGCATTCTGCCGCTGCTGGGCGGTGCGCTGTATCTGGCCTTTGGCAACAAACGCCCGGCCAAGCGTCTGCGCCTGAAAATGCAGGCGGTGGAGGATGCCCACAAAAAAGACCTTGTACAGGAGCCGGGTGTGCTGGAAGGTCTGGATGCCCGCGAGCAGGGGCAGAGCCTATATGTGGCAAAGTACGGCCCCTATCCGGCGTGGCAGAACACTCGCACGCAGTATTTTGCCTGCGGCGAAGCCATGTATCCGCAGCTGCTGGCCGATCTGGAAAAAGCTGAAAAGAGCATCTTTCTGGAATTTTTCATCGTGAGCCACGGCTGCATGTGGAACGGCATTGAAAAGATCCTGCGCCGCAAGGCTGCGCAGGGCGTGGATGTGCGCCTGATCTACGATGATTTTGGCAGTCTGCTGGGTCTGCCCGCCGATTTCATCGTGCGCATGGAGCGGGCGCACATCCGCTGCATCCCGTTCAACCCGGTGGTGCCGCTGCTCTCGCTGGTGATGAACCACCGCGACCACCGCAAGATCGTAGTCATTGACGGTACGGTGGCCTACACCGGCGGCGTGAATCTGGCAGATGAGTATATCAATGCGGAGCAGCGCTTTGGCTACTGGAAGGACGCAGCCCTGCGTGTGGAAGGCGATGCCGCGTGGAACTTTACGGTGATGTTCCTCAACTTCTGGAACGCCTTCCGCCCCAGCGAGACGGATTATGATGCATTTCGTCCCATGCCGCTGGTGCTGCCGGTATCGGACGGCATCGTGCAGCCCTACGCGGACAGCCCGCTGGACGAGGAACCGATGGCCGAGACGGTGTACCTGAACATCCTTGCGCAGGCACAGCGGTATGTTTATATCTACACGCCCTACCTTGCCGTGGGCGAGGAAATGCTGGACGCACTGAAAAACGCGGCCAAGCGCGGGGTGGACATCCGGCTGGTGCTGCCGGGCATCCCGGACAAAAAGCTGGTGTTCCGGCTGAGCCGGTCGTACTATCTGCCGCTTTTGAGGGCAGGTGTACGCATTTACGAATATACGCCCGGCTTTCTGCATGCCAAGTGCTGGGTAAGCGACGATGTAACTGCCGTAGTGGGCAGCATCAACATGGACTACCGCAGCCTGTTCCTACACTTTGAGTGCGGTGTACTGCTGCAAAAGAACAGTCAGGTGGCAGTTCTGCGGGACGATGTACGGGCCACGCTGCCGCAGTGCCGCGAGATACAGGTGACGGAATGCCGCACCAGCCTGCCCGGCACGGTGCTGGACAGTGTGCTGCGGCTGCTGAGCCCCTTGATGTGATAAAAACTCCCTTTCCGGGTAAACTAGCCCAAAAGCCCCTTTACGATGGGGGCAGGAAAGGGAGCGTTTTATTATAATGAAAAAGATACCTCGCATGATCCTGGACTGCACGCTGGCGGCAGCTCTGGCCCTGACCGCCTGCAGCCGAAGCGATTCCGGTTCCTCCGGCAGCATGAGCACGAACATGGGCGGCAGTTCATCGCAGACGGGGCAGGCGGGCCAGAACGCCGCATACCGCACCGGCCTTGGCATCCTGACCGAAGCGTCTGATCAGGAACGCGCGGGCAAGATCGATACCATCGCAGCTGCCGTTCTGCTGGATGCCGAGGGCAGGGTGGCAGATGTGATGCTGGACGAGGTGGAGATCTCGGTCACGGGGGACAGCACCGGCAAGGTGACGATGCCCACCGACAATCGCACCAAGCGCCAGAAGGGCGATGATTACCCGCTGGCGGCGGTGTCCTCGCTGAAAAAGGGCTGGGCAGAGCAGGCGGATGCCTTTGGCAATTATCTTACCGGCAAAACCCCGGATGAGGTGAAGAAGCTTGCCACCGACGATGACGGCAAGCCGAAGGATGCTGACCTGCTCTCCACCTGCACCATTGCGGTGGACGGCTATCGGGATGCTGTGGTGCGCGCCTGCGAGAATGCAAAGGCAGTCGGCTCGGCCCGCGGCGACCGCGCTGTGCTGGGCGTGTCAGTGCGCAATGACACCAAGGAACTGACCGCCGACGATGACCACGATGTGACCGCGCAGGTGGACATCACAGTGGCAGCCCTGACGCTGGATGCTGACGGCCGTGTGACCGGTGCAGTGGCGGATGTGGCAGAGCCTGCCCTTACCGTGGGCGCGGATGGTACGGTGTCGGCACCGGAGATGGTCAAAACCAAGGTGGAACTGGGCGACAGCTACGGGATGCGCGGGGCATCCAGTCTGGACAAGGAATGGTACGAGCACAGCGAGGGCTGGTGCGATTACCTGAAGGGCAAGACCCGTACTGAGATCGCAGGCATCCCGGACGATGGTTCGGATGCCGACCTTGCGGCACTGTGCACCATCTCGGTGACGGAGCTGCAGAAGGCTGCGCTGGCGGCGTTTGCGGAAGAGTAAAGCGGAGAAAAGAGGGAAGGCGCAAAGCTTTTCCTCTTTTCTTTGTGCAACCAGACCAAAGAATTGGCGCAGAAAAGCCTTGAAAAAGACGAACTGCACTAACTTTTGCATTTCCTCTTGCCAAATGGCTGCAAACGCGCTATTCTATAGTCACAGTTTAACACTTTAGCATGATAAAATGCTAAACCGAGAGGGAACATATTTGGGAAACAAAAAAGGGAGGAACCTTTTATGAAACGTCTTGTCTCTGCTTTTCTGGCTGGTGCCATGGCACTGAGCCTTGCCGCCTGCGGCGGTGCCGCATCCACTTCCACCGTGGCATCTTCTGCCTCTGCATCCGGGAGCGCAGCCGCCTCCGAGACCGCAGCCAGCGATCTGGACTACATCAAGGAAAAGGGCAAGATGGTCATTGGCTACACCGTCTATGAGCCGATGAACTACACCGATGCCGACGGCAACTTTACCGGTTTTGATACCGAGCTGGCAACTGCCGTGTGCGAAAAGCTGGGAGTCGAGCCGGAGTTCGTGGAGATCAACTGGGATACCAAGGTGGTGGAGCTGGATGCCAAGAGCATCGACTGCATCTGGAACGGTATGACCCTGACCGATGACATCATGGCAAACGCCGCCACCACCAAGGCCTACGCCAAGAACGCACAGGTCGTGGTCGTGAAGGACGGCACCGACTACAGCTCCACTGCGGATCTGGTGGGCAAGACCGTGGTTGCCGAGGCTGGTTCTGCCGGCGAGGCCGCCATTGAGGGCGACGAGAACCTTGCACAGGCCGATTACGTCTCCAAGAGCGTGCAGACCGACTGCCTGATGGAAGTTGCCGCGGGCACTGCTGATGCCGCTGTGCTGGATCTGACTCTGGCCAACGCCATGATCGGTGAGGGCACCGACTATGCAAGCCTGAAGATCGTGGACGAGCTGAACGCTGAAGAGTACGGCGTGGCCTTCCGCAAGGGCAGCGATGCCGCCGCAGCTGCGGATGCCGCCTTTGACGAGCTGAAGGCTGACGGCACCATGCAGGCTCTGGCCGACAAGTACGATCTGGCTCTGGCCGACTGAGTTCTATAAGAATGTAATTACTCCTTCCGTCATCGCTGCGCGATGCCACCTCCCTCGGTGAGGGAGGCTTTTTGTTGCCGATATGCGTGAGGCTCCCTCATTGAGGGAGCTGTCGCCGAAGGTGACGGAAGGAGCTCAAAAAACGGATTGATGGGTGTGTTCTTGTGTCTGTGATTCTGAGTCGCCTTTCCGGCGCGTTTCTGCTCAACTGTGAGCTGTTCGCTCTGACCCTGCTGTTTGCGCTGCCGCTGGGTCTGGTGGTGGCTTTCGGCTCCATGAGCCGGTGCAAGCCGCTTTCCGGCGCGGTAAAGACCTTTGTGTGGGTCATCCGCGGCACGCCGCTGATGCTGCAGATCATCGTGATCTACCTTGGCCCCGGCCTGCTGGGCATGAATAACCCGTGGCCCTCCGGCTCCGGCGGACGCATGGTGGCGGCGGTGGTGGCTTTTGCCATCAATTACGCCTGCTACTTCTCCGAGATCTACCGCGGCGGCATCGAAGCCGTTCCCAAGGGCCAGACCGAGGCCGGTCAGGTGCTGGGCATGACCAAGACCCAGATCTTTTTCAAGGTGACGCTGCTGCAGGTGGTCAAGCGCATTCTGGCCCCCATGGGCAATGAGGTGATCACCCTCGTCAAGGATACCTCACTGGCAAACACCATTGCCAACAAGGAGATCATCATGATGGCCAAGGAGTACAGTGCAAAGGGCTTGATCTGGCCGCTGTTCTCCACTGCCATCTTCTTCCTGGTGTTCGTGGGCGCACTCACCCTGCTGTTTGGCTGGGCCGAAAAGAAACTGGATTATTTCCGCTGATGAAAGGGAGGAAATTGGATCATGGCACTGCTTGAAGCCTCCGGCATTGGCAAAAACTTTGGCGATACCAAAGTACTCAAGGATATCTCACTCACGCTGGAACAGGGCGAAGCGCTGGCGATCATCGGCTCGTCCGGCTCCGGTAAGACCACCCTGCTGCGCTGCCTGAACTTTCTGGAACGGCCGGACACCGGCATCATCAAGGTGAACGGCGAGACCATGTGGGACGCTGCCGACCCCGCCACCCAGCGCGAGAGCGAGATCCGCAAAAAGCGGCTTCACTTTGGTCTGGTATTCCAGAACTTCAACCTCTTCCCGCAGTACACCGCCCTGCAGAACGTAATGCTGGCGGGTGAACTGCTGGCGAAGGAGCGCCCGGACTACAAGGCCAACAAAAAGGCCATCCATGCCGAGCTGGAACAGCAGGCACAGGAACTTCTGGCCCAGATGGGCCTTTCTGCCCGGGCAGGCCACTACCCGCACCAGCTTTCCGGCGGTCAGCAGCAGCGCGTGGCCATTGCCCGCGCACTGGCTCTGCACCCGGACATTCTCTGCTTCGACGAGCCGACCTCGGCCCTCGACCCGGAGCTGACCGGCGAGGTGCTGCGCGTCCTGCGCGACCTTGCCGACCGCAAGACCACCATGATCATCGTCACCCACGAGATGCACTTTGCCCGTGACGTGGCCGACCGCATCATGTTCATGGATGGCGGCGTGGTGGTGGAGGAAGGCCCTGCCAAGCAGCTCATTGAGCACCCACAGGAGGAGCGCACCAAACAGTTCCTTGCGCATTACTCGGAATAAGCAAAATCACCAATTCTTGCGGCAAAAATTCGTAAATGTTGATGCAATGCAAATCTTGTAAATCCTGCGTCACTCCACTATAATATCATTCATGAATGTACACGACGTCCTGCCCCTTTCCGGCAGGGCGTTTTTCACGGCAAAAATCACGACATCAAGCCGGTTCCCAGTGTGGCAGGAGGATTTTATACTATGACAAAGGATATGACCCAAGGCAGTCCGCTCAAGCTGATCCTTGCGTTTGCGGTGCCGCTGATGCTGGGCAGCCTGTTCCAGCAGTTCTACAATCTGGCCGATACCATCATCGTGGGCCGCTTTGTGGGCGTGGAAGCGCTGGCCGCTGTGGGCAGCGTGGGCGGTTTGAACTATCTGGTGCTGGGCTTTGTGAACGGCATCGCCTGCGGCTTTTCCATCCCCATCTCGTGGACTTTCGGCGCAAAGGACTACAAGGAGATGCGCCGCTACACCGCCAATACCGTGTGGCTGTCCATCTTCTTTGCGGTGGTGCTGACCATTGTCACTGTGGCGCTGACCCGCTCGGTGCTGGTGTGGACGAACACCCCGGAAAACATCATCGACCTTGCGGATATCTACATCCGCACCATTTTTGCAGGCATCCCCTTCACTCTGCTTTATAATGTGACCAGCGCCCTGATGCGTGCACTGGGCGACAGCAAGCGCCCGCTGTATTTCCTGCTGGTGGCAAGCTTTTTGAACATCGGGCTGGATCTGGTGTGCATCATCGTGTTCCAGATGGGGGCATTCGGTGCGGCATTTGCCACTGTGGTCAGTCAGGCTGTGGCGGGTCTGGGCAGTCTTTTGTACATCCTGCGCCACTACCCGGAGCTGCGCTGGAGCAGGGAAGAGGGCTGTTTCAGCCTGACCCACTGCGCAAAGCTGTGCAGCATGGGCATTCCCATGGGCCTGCAGTGCAGCATTACGGCCATTGGCAGCGTGGTGCTGCAGGGTGCGGTGAACGGTCTGGGCAGCGACATCGTGGCCGCGCAGACCGCCGGCGGCAAGGCTGCGCAGTTCCTCTGCGTGCCGCTGGAGAGTATCGGCACAGCGATGACCACCTATGCCAGCCAGAATATGGGCGCAAAGGACCTGGACCGTGTGGACCGGGGTGTGTACACCGCCCTCGGCATCGGCTGCGTATACAGCATTGCGTCCTTCCTCATCCTGCGCGTGACGGATAAGCTGCTCATCGGCCTGTTCCTGGATGCCAGCGAGACCGCCATCATGGCCAATGCCCAGAGCTTTATCTTCTGGAACAGCGTATTCTACATCCCGCTGGCGGTGCTCATTATCTACCGCTACACCATTCAGGGTCTGGGCTTCTCCGGCCTTGCCATGTTTGCCGGTGTGGCCGAGATGATCGCCCGCGCCATGGTGGGCTTCTGGTTCGTGCCGCTGTGGGGCTACTTTGCGGCCTGCATCGCAAGCCCGGTGGCATGGTTCTTTGCCTGCTTCTTCCTCATTCCGGCCTACTTTGTGGTGCGCAAACGCCTGCAGAAGGAAAAGGACGTCGAGAAGGAACACGATGCCCGCACCGCAAACGCTTAAAGAATGTTCGCAAGCTCTCCTGCAAAGGGGAGCTTTTTTGCTGTTTGGGCTGTAGAGTAGGCCGCGTGCTGGGAGCTTTCTCCGCGAACAGCGACGGGTTGCGGCACCCAGCAGCCGCGTCGCATTCGCTTGCGTCTCGCTGGCCGCGGCCCCAACGGCAACTCCCTGTTTCCGCCATTGGCGGCGGTCGTTGCAGTTGCAGAACCCACGGTTCCGCCCCTGTGCTTACGCACGGGGCCCCACTTCCCGGACATTCGCTGGAGAAACTCCCAGCCCACAGCCCTTGGTTTCAGGGAACTTTATCAGGTGCTACTGTAGGAGCGTTATCTGAGAAAGTTACTGATTTTGAACGATATGACGATTAAAAAGCAACTTTGTCAATGTGACAAGGTTGCTTTGTTCTGAGAAAGTTCCAACTTTGCCAAATGTCCGAACTTTGTCAAGTTGACAAACATCGAATTTATGACGTAGATGGGTTGTTAAATTGGAAGTTTGTCGGATATTTCTCCACGGTAGGGCTGCACTGCAGTCTGCCCGGATGATTTACAAATCCCGCCAAAAGCGTTATACTGCTTATGATTGTGTAATTTGGCAGGAGGTGAGCGCATGGCAGAGCAGCAGCTGGAACAGATCGAGGGCACCGTGGAGGACATCATCTACGAGAACACCGACAACGGCTATATGGTGTTCGAGGTGTCCGGCGGCGGTGTGGTCACAGTGGTGTGCGGCATTGTGGGTGAACTGCACGCGGGCGAAAGCGTGGTCTGCCGCGGCCGCTACGAGAACCACGCCACCTATGGCCGCCAGTTCCACGCACAGGAGTGCGAGACCGACATGCCCAAGGATCTGGAAGCGGTGTACGCCTTCCTTGCCAGCCGGTCACTGCCGTACATCGGGGCCAAGACGGCGGATAAGATCATCGACCTGTTCGGTGCCGAGGCGCTGGAGGTGATCGCCAACGACCCGGCCCGGCTCACGCAGGTGCCCGGCATCTCGGCGGACAAGGCCGACCGCATCCAGCAGGAGTTCAAGCGGATGTTCGGCATGCGGGAGCTGATCGCCTATCTGGCGCAGTTCGAGATCAGCCCGCGCCGCGCGATGGAGGTGTTCCGCACCTTCGGCCCCGGGGCCATGCAGGCCATTGCGGCAAATCCCTATCTGCTCTGCGGCGAACCGCTGCAGCTGGATTTCCGCCACGCGGACAGCATTGCCCAGTATTACCACATGGAAGGCGACTGCGCCCAGCGGCTGGAAGCGGCCCTGCTGCGCACCCTGCGCCACAACGCGGGCAACGGCCACACCTGCCTGCCGCGCACCCAGCTGCTGGAAACGGCATCCAATTTTATCCATCAGCCGCCGGAAAAGCTGGCTGCTGCGCTGGACGAGTGCATCCGCACCGAAGAACTGCGGGTGAAGCTGTTTGACGGCACACCGTATATTTATCTGCCCGACCTGCTGGAAGCCGAGGAGGACATTGCCGCCCGGCTTGCCATGCTGACAAAACGGGGCAAGAATACCGCCCACGGGCTGGATAAAAACATTCAAATTCTGGAACTGACGCAGGGCTTTGCCTATGCGCCCCTGCAAAAGGAAGCCATCCGCAAAGCCATGACCGAGAACTGCCTTGTGCTCACCGGCGGCCCCGGCACCGGCAAGACCACCACCGTCAACGCCATTCTGCAGCTGCTGGAGGATCAGGCGGAACGGGTGGCCCTGTGTGCGCCCACCGGCCGCGCGGCTAAACGGCTGAGTGAGCTGACCGGCCGCAAGGCCAGCACCATCCACCGTCTTTTGGAGGTGGACTACACCGGCGGCGTGGTCAGCTTTATCCACAACGACAAGAACCTGCTCAAGTGCGATGTGGTCATTCTGGACGAAATGAGCATGGTGGATGTGAAGCTGTTTCAGGCCCTGATCGCAGCGCTGCGCTACAGCTGCCGCATTATCATGGTAGGTGATGCCGACCAGCTGCCCAGCGTCGGCCCCGGCAATATTCTGGGCGAGATCATCCGCTCCGGGCTGGTGCCCACCGTGTGCCTGAACGAGATCTTCCGGCAGGCAAAGCGCAGCCTGATCGTGGAGAACGCCCACCACATCATCTCAGGTGAACCGCTGCAGAAGGGCGGTAAGACCGACGACTTCTTCTTTTTGGAATCAGACGGCGATGCGGCCCAGCGGTTGGTTTGTGATCTGGTCACCACCCGCCTGCCGCGCAGCTACGGCTTCGATCCGATCCGGGACATTCAGGTGCTGTGCCCCACCAAGCTTGGCCCTACCGGCACACAGGCACTGAATGTGGAACTGCAGAACCTGCTGAACCCGGAACAGACGGGCAAGCCCCAGCTGCAAAGCGCCGCCCGGGTGTTCCGCGTGGGCGATAAGGTGATGCAGGTGCGCAATAATTACGAGATCATCTGGAACCGCATTGGCGGGGAGCAGGGCGTGGGTGCCTACAATGGCGACATCGGCATTGTGGAGAGCATCAACACGCGGGATCGCTCCATGGTGGTGCGCATGGATGACAAGCGGCTGGTCTACCCGGCAGAGAACCTCAACGAGCTGGAGATCGCCTATGCCATCACGGTACACAAAAGTCAGGGCAGCGAGTTCCCGGCGGTGATCCTGCCGGTGGCGCAGGTTCCGCCGCGGCTGTGCTACCGCAACCTGTTCTACACCGGCGTTACCCGTGCACGGAAGCTGTGCATCGTGGCGGGCCGCAGGGACGTTGTGAACCGCATGATGGGCAACATCCGCCAGAACCTGCGCTACAGCGGCCTTGCCTATCTTTTGCAGGCAGAGCTGCCGCCGGAACAGACGGAAACAGAATAGGGCAGGCCAGCAGATAGCTTTCTCCGCGAACAGCCCGGAACCCACGGTTCCGCCCCAATACTTCGTATCGGGGCCCCACTTCCCGGTCATTCGCTGGAGAAACTATCTGCCGTCCTGATGGCATCGGCACCGTTCGCTCCGGCAAGATGCGCGAAGCCATGTCTAAAGTGTAGGCTGCGACTAAAATCGACAGAAAAGCCCGACGGGAAGTGCGAGGACTTCTCACGCTGGTGGTCTGGCGAGCGCAGGCGGGACGGAGTGAACGGTGACAATACTGCATTGCGTCAAAACCGGTATACATTTTGCGGCAACTATGCTATACTGTAAGCTGGTATGATTTCCGGCCTGCATCAACAGGCCGTTGTTTCGATAGAGGAACCAGAGAAAGGAAAAAGAGAACTTATGGCACAGAACGATATCGGTATCGATCTTGGTACCACTACTATTATCATTGCGCAGGAGGGCAAGGGTGTTGTGCTCAACCAGCCCAGCGTTGTGGCAATGGATACCCGCAAGAAGACCGTGCTGGAAGCAGGCGATAAGGCCCTTGCTATGGTGGGCCGCACCCCGAACTATATTTCTGCCATCTTCCCGCTGAAGGACGGTGTGATCAGTGACCATACCATGACCCGTGAGCTGATCTGCCGTTTTGTCAAGCAGGTGTACAGCTCCCACATGGTCAAGCCCCGCGTGGCCGTCTGTGTGCCCGCCGCCATTACCGGCATTGAAAGCGATGCCGTGGTGGAGGCTGTGGTGGCCGCTGGTGCCCGTCAGGTGTACCTGATCGACGAACCCATTGCCGCTGCCCTTGGCTCCGGCATCGACATCACCCAGCCGGAGGGCCGCATGATCATTGATATCGGCGGCGGCACCACCGATATTGCAGTGCTTTCTCTGGGCGGCAAGGTCAAGGCCACCAGCGTACGCGTGGCCGGCAACCACTACGACGAAGAGATCCTCAAGTTCGTGCGCAACAAGTACAGCGTTGCCATTGGCCAGCGCACCGCCGAAGAGCTGAAAAAGAATGTGGCCTGCTGCCCCCAGAAGACTGATTTCCACGAGACCATGGAGATCAAGGGCCGCAGCCTGCTCACCGGCCTGCCGGTGCGTGTGAATGTTTCCACTGACGACCTGTACGACCCGGTCATGATGCTCAGCGAGCAGATCGGCACCGCAGCCCATCAGGTGCTGGAAAAGACCCCTCCGGAACTGGCAGGCGATATCTTCCGCAATGGTGTCATGCTGACCGGCGGCGGTGCACAGCTGCACGGCCTTACCGAATACCTGAGCGAAGAGCTGAAGGTGGAGGTGACAGTTTCGCCCGATCCCGTCAACTGTGTGGCACTGGGCACTGCCATGAGCCTTGGCCTGAACGACAAGCTGGAAACCGGCTTTTTGGATGCAACGCCCCGCATTGGCCGCAGATAATCAAAGCTGCACCATTTATCCATGAATCTGAACAAAAGCGCCAAAAAGAAAAAATATCTATTTTTGTTGAAATAAATTGGAAAATAAGGTATAATGTACCCAAATTGATTTTCTGCTGACGATCTTGTATCGGACGCAGTATACAAGAAACAGGAGGAAAACCATGGATTTAGGTTTTGACGTGGTCGTTACCATTACCGGCATCGTACTGGTGTTCTTGATCCTTATCCTGCTGATGGCGATTATCACGCTGGAAGGCAAGATCTTCGATTCGATGAACGCAAAGAAGAAGGCTGCCAAGGAAGCCGCCAAGGCTCCCGCTGCACAGCCCGCTGCACCCGTGCAGCAGGCCGCAGCTGCTCCCGCTCCTCAGGTGGAAGAGGGCATTCCCGGTGATGTGATCGCCGCCATTATGGCAGCAATCCATGCAATGGGCAACGGCAAGTACACCCTCAAGGCTGTGCGCCGCAGCAAGAACGGCTGGGGCAATGCGGGTGTAAACGACACCACCGCACCGTTTTAACAGAGGAGGAAGAGCATGACACAGTTTATTGATACTCTGGTCGGTATTTTCCAAAGCTCCGGCTTTGCGAAGTTTGGCGAGCCGGGCGGCTACCTGTACGCAGTTATGATCTGCGTGGGCTGTTTTTTGCTGTACCTGGCCATCGTCAAAGAGTTTGAGCCGCTGATCCTGCTGCCCATGGCATTCGGCATGATCCTGGCAAACCTGCCCGGCAGCGGCGTTATCCACATGCAATATTTCGTCGGTGACGGTCTGGAACACCCCATGTGGGTGGAGATCCTGAACAACGGTGGTCTGGCCGATATGCTCTACATGGGCGTTAAGTTGGGCATCTACCCGCCGCTGATTTTCCTGGGCATCGGCACCATGACCGACTTCGCACCCCTGATCTCCAACCCCAAGAGCCTGCTGCTGGGCGCTGCCGCTCAGTTCGGCATCTTCGGTACTTACATGGGCGCTCGTCTGCTGACCGCTACCGGTCTGGTGGACTTCACCCAGAAGCAGTCTGCTGCTATCGCCATCATCGGCGGTGCAGACGGTCCTACCGCTATCTTCGTTACCTCCCGTCTGGCACCTGAGCTGCTGGGCTCCATCGCTGTGGCGGCCTACAGTTACATGGCTCTGGTGCCTGTTATCCAGCCGCCCATCATGAAGGCACTGACCACCAAGAAGGAACGTACCGTCGTGATGAAGCAGCTGCGCACCGTCTCCAAGACCGAGAGGATCATCTTCCCGATCATGGTCACCATCATTGTCTCTCTGATCGTGCCCGATGCCGCTGTTCTGGTGGGTATGCTGATGCTGGGCAACCTGATGAAGGAGTGCGGCGTTGTGGATCGCATCCAGAAGACTGCCGGCAATGAGCTGATGAACATTATCACCATCTTCCTGGCACTGTCCGTTGGCTGCACCACCTCTGCAAACACCTTCCTGAACACCCGCACCCTGTTCATCATCGTGCTGGGCCTGATCGCATTCTCCTTCGGCACTGCTGCCGGTGTGCTGTGCGGCAAGGTGATGTACAAGCTGACCGGTGGTCAGGTGAACCCGCTGATCGGTTCCGCAGGCGTTTCCGCTGTGCCTATGGCCGCTCGCGTTTCCCAGAAGGTTGGCCAGAGCGAGAATCCCTCCAACTTCCTGCTGATGCACGCAATGGGCCCCAACGTGGCCGGTGTTATCGGCTCTGCCGTTGCTGCTGGTATCCTGATCAACATTTTCAGCTAAGCGCTTTCTGAAAAGCATTTTTTCCGCCCGTCGGTTCGCAAGAGCTGCCGGGCGGTTTTTGTTTTACGATTTGAAATGCCCGCCGCGTTTGCTTTGGGCATAAAATAAGGAAATTATATTATTTATTTCGTGTTTGTCGCAGCCTGCGGGCTGCTCCAAACACATTTTCACAAAAAGGCCGTAACGAAAAACGGCTGCTGTTTTATCAGATGCAATTTTTCTCTACGACCTCTTTCGTGAAAAAGTAACTCCGAAAAGCCCGCAGGCTTTTCGGAGTTACAAATTATAAAAATATTTTTTCCGCTGAAAATAGCCAGAGCGAACGCGGCGGCTATTCTCAATCGTTTTGAAATGTGGTATACTGTATTTTGATAGTATAAACATAAAAGGAACAGGGGAAACCATGGCAACAGATCTCACACAGGAATTCTGCGCTCTGCGCGATACCTATATCGAAAAACAGTTTGGCCGCCTGAACGATATGCAGCGGCAGGCAGTGTTCACCACCGATGGCCCGCTGCTCATCCTTGCTGGTGCAGGCAGCGGCAAGACCACCGTGCTGGTAAACCGCATTGCAAACCTCATCCGGTTCGGCTCGGCCCACGGCTCCAAACAGACACCGCGTCCGGCCACGGAGGACGATATCAAGGCTCTGCGCAACGCCATCATGACCGGCACTGCCGCCCCCAGCTGGCTGGACGGGATGCTGCGCCAGAACGCTGTGCGCAGCTGGAACGTGATGGCCATCACCTTTACCAACAAGGCAGCAGGGGAGCTGAAGGAACGTCTGCGCCGGATGCTGGGCGGCGAGGAGGGAGACGAAGTGTTTGCTTCCACCTTCCACTCGGCCTGTGTACGCATCCTGCGCCGCTGGGCGGAGGAGATCGGCTATCCGCGCAGCTTTACTATCTACGATACCGATGATTCCCAGCGCGTGATGAAGGCCGTGTATAAAGAGCTTGGCTTAGATGAGAAATCTGTAGCAATTAAGACGGCAATCAATATGATGAGCGCACGAAAAGATCAAATGGTTAGCCCCACCGATGCGTTAAAAGATCCAACATTGGGAATTGAGGGCAAGTATGATCGATATAAATGCGAAATTTCGGCCAGAGCATATGCCGCTTATGAGAAAAAGCTCAAAGAAGCCGGAGCATTCGACTTTGACGACCTGATTTACCAGACTGTGCAGCTGTTGGCCGAGCACAAGGATGTGCGGGATTTCTACCAGAACAAATACCGCTATCTGCTGGTGGACGAGTATCAGGACACCAGTGTGGCGCAGTTCCGTCTGGTGAGCCTCCTCACCGGCCCGGAAAAGAACATCTGCGTGGTGGGCGATGATGACCAGAGCATCTACCGCTTCCGCGGCGCTACCATTGAGAACATCCTTAATTTCGAGCGCATTTACCCGGGCACCAAAACCATCCGTCTGGAACAAAACTACCGCTCTACGTCCAATATCCTGAACGCTGCGAACTGTGTCATTCAGCACAACACCGAGCGCAAGGGCAAGACCCTGTGGACCAGCAATGGCGAGGGCGACAAGGTGCAGGTGTACACCGCCGAGAACGAGCAGGACGAGGCCAGCCACATTGCGGATGTGATCGGCCAGCACCTGAAAGAGGGAGGACATCTGGCCGACCACGCCATCCTCTACCGCATGAACGCCCAATCGGCCCCCATCGAAAGCTACTTTACCCGTGCAGGCATCCCCCACAAGATCGTGGGCGGCCAGCGCTTCAACGACCGCAAAGAGGTCAAGGATATCCATTCCTACATGTCCATCGTGGCGAACCCCCGCGATGATGTGCGCCTGCGCCGCATCATCAACGAGCCTGCCCGCAAGATCGGTGCCACCACCGTGGAGGTCATTGCCGATCTGGCCGCGCAGGAGGGCGTGAGCATGCTGGACATCATCGGCCATGCCGACCAATATGCAAAGCTCAGCCGCGCCGTAATGCCGCTGCTCAAGTTCTGGCAGATCTATCAGCGCCTGCAGGATTCTTTGGAGACCCGCACGCTGGACGAGTTTGCAGCCGATGTGATCGAGCTGACCGGCTATAAGGCCATGCTGGAAGCCGATGCAGCCAAGGGCCACGAGGATGCGGCTGACCGCCTGCAGAACCTTGGTCAGCTGGTCAACAACGTCAAGAACTACTGCGACCAGCACGGTGAGGAAGCCACGCTGGAAGGCTATCTGGAAGATATCGCCCTCATCAGCGATATCGACAGCTATAACGAGAGCGCCGATCAGGTGGTGCTCATGACCATCCACTCCGCCAAGGGTCTGGAGTTTCCGTATGTGTTCCTGATTGGCATGGAGGAGGGCGTGTTCCCCAGCGAGATGAGCAAGTATTCCGAAGCTGATCTGGAAGAGGAGCGCCGCCTTGCCTACGTGGGCATCACCCGCGCCAAGAAGGAGCTGTACATCTCCAACAGCGTTTCCCGGATGCTGTATGGCCGCACCCAGCGCAACGAGCCGAGCCGCTTTTTGCGGGAGATCGAGCCGGAGTATATCGAGGAGACCCGCAGCCCGGTACTGGAACAGCGCTCCCGCTTTGGAGGCTGGGGCGACAGCTATCGTGATACGGTGCCCGGTGGTGCATCCGGTTACTCCGGGCCGTCCGGATGGGGCCGCAGCGCCAGTGGGTACGGTACGGGCGGCTACGGAAGCGGCTATAGCAATCGCAGCGGCTACCTGAACCGCGAATACAACGCGGGCGAGGGCCGCGGCTTTGGCTCGGCCTATGCAAACCGGGGCCAGAGCCAGAGCGGATACGGTTCCGGCTATGGCCGCAGCAGCGCAGGTGCTGGATATGGTTCTGGTTACAGTTCTGCATATTCTGACGGAACAACGCAGAAAAAATCTGCAAAGCAAATCTCCTTTACAGGCACACCGGCAGCAAAAACCGCTGCAAAAGTCGCAAAACACTATGAGCCGGGCGATCTTGTGGAGCACAAGGTGTTCGGACGTGGTCAGGTAGTGGCTGTGAAGCCCGCCGCCGGAGATCAGATCGTGGAGATCAACTTTGAAAAGGTGGGCATCAAAAAGACCATGGCCAATTTTGCGCCCCTGACCAAAATCACTGCGGAGGAATAACACACTTATGATGACTGTTCGTTTGATCGCACATACCCCGGAACCGGAAAAGGTGGTGGCTGCAGCGGCAAAGCTCTGCTATTCCGATGCCCACATCACCGACCTGCTGGACGGCCTGACCGAGGAAAAGACCGCGAAGTTCCTGACCATGCTCAGCGATCTGGGCCATGCCAGCCCCATTGAACATGCCAGCTTCACCTTTGGCATTGAGGGGGTCAGCCGCACTTTGCTGGCGCAGATCACCCGCCACCGCATTGCATCCTTCAGTGTGCAGAGCCAGCGCTATGTGCGGCTGGACGATTTCCGCTATGTGGTACCGCCCGAGATCGAAGCCATCCCGGAAGCAAAGGAAGCTTTCCTTGCCAGCATGGAAGAGGACGCAAAGCGCTACCTCGACCTTGCCCACAAACTGGAAGAAGGCCACACCGCCCGCCTGATGGCTGAGGGAATGCCGGAAAAGCAGGCCCGCGCCAAGGCCAGCAAGCAGGCCAACGAGGATGCCCGCTTTGTACTGCCAAACGCCTGCGAGACCAAGATGGTGGTCACCATGAATGCCCGCAGCCTGCAGAACTTTTTCCACCTGCGCTGCTGCAGCCGCGCCCAGTGGGAGATCCGGGAGCTGGCCGAAAAAATATTTGAGCTGGTGTACCCGGTGGCACCGCATATCTTTGCAAAGTCCGGCCCGGCCTGTGTATCCGGCCCCTGCCCGGAAGGCAGGATGTGCTGCGGCAAAACCGCCGAGGTGCGTGCAAAATATGCATCCATCAAGGAGGCTGCAGGCGTATGAGCAAGGGAAAACTGATCGTACTGGAAGGGCTGGACGGCAGCGGCAAGGCCACGCAGGCAAAGCTGCTGGCAGCACATTTAAAGGAACAGGGCTTTTCTGTGCGGGAGATCACCTTCCCGAATTATGAGAGCGACTCCAGCGCCCTTGTAAAAATGTATCTGGCAGGGCAGTTCGGCCAGCACCCGGACGATGTAAACGCCTATGCAGCCTCCAGCTTTTATGCGGTGGACCGCTATGCCAGCTACAAAAAGGACTGGGGCAGTTTTTACGAGAATGGCGGCATCGTCATTGCCGACCGCTACACAACCTCCAACGCGGTGCACCAGTGCTCCAAGCTTCCGCCGGAGCAGTGGGAGAGTTTTCTCGGCTGGCTGTTTGATTTTGAATTCCATCTGCTGGGCCTGCCTGCGCCGGATGAGGTGATCTACTTACAGGTAGACCCCGCCGTGAGCCAGAAGCTTATGACCCAGCGTTACCACGGCGACGAGAGCAGGAAGGATGTGCACGAGAAGGATACCGAGTATCTTGCCCGCAGCCGCTGCGCCGCCGAGTATTGTGCCGCGCACCTTGGCTGGGTCGTCGTGCATTGCACCAGCGGGGACAACATGCGCAGCATCGAAGACATTCAGGCTGAAGTGCAGGAGATCGTGTTGAAGCAGCTGACATAATTTTCGATAAGAGGGGGCATCCTGACAGATGTATCGTTTGATGCAGCCGGAAGATAAACCGGCAGTGCTGGCTTTATGGCAGAGCCAGCGCAATGAATCAGAAGAATTTGCCAAAAAGGCCATTGAGCAGTTTGCAGGCGAGCAGAACGTCTATGTGGCCGAGGAAAATGATGAGATCGCCGCGGTGGTGCTGGCTGTGCCGGTCACGCTGCAGGGCCGCAGCGGCACCTACCTGTACGGTCTGTGCGGCGAGGGCAGCCTGATCCTGGCGGGCCTTGTAGACTATCTGTGTGCCCAGCAGAAGCTGCGCGGCGCAGGGTTTACGGTGGCAGTGCCCACCAGCCCGGAGCAGGCCGCACTGCTGCAGGATAAGGGCTTTGCATGGGCCTTCGCCCTGCGCTGTCTTCCCCGCGAGGTGGAGCGCAACCTGTGGAGCCAGGCGGAGTTTGATTCCGTCACCGCCAAAAAGCTGTGTGAGCTGCGGGAGCGCTTCTGGCCCGATACCGTGCAGCTGACCCCGGAGCGCATGGCCGTGGTGCTGGGAGATCTGTACTCCTCCGGTGCCACCATCGTTTCCAGCGCCCACGGCTATGGTATTTATTTCCGCAAGGAGGATACGCTTTACTTTGTGGAGCTGCAGGCCGACAATGACCGCGCCGCCGAAGTACTGATGGAAGCCGCCCGCGAAAAGGAAGTCATTGTGGAAAAGGCGGTCATTACCGTGGGCGCATCCCAGCCGCTGTTCCTCGGCGAGGGCACCCGGCAGGACTACGGCATGATCCGCTTTGATGCCGAACCCTTTGATGTAGCCGAAAGCTACATGCGCCTGATGCTGGAAAACTAAGATAAAAGGAAGGTGCTTATGGCACACGAAAAAAACACCCGCAAAAAAGGCGGTGTAGGGAAGATCCTGCTGGTGCTGGTGGTACTGCTGGCGCTGGCCGTTGGCGGGGCGCTGCTGTTTGCGCACAACGAGATCAGCGGCAATGGCAGACCCGGCACGGAGGTAACGGTGAGCATCCCGCAGGGCAGCGGCGTTTCCGTCATTGCGCAAAAGCTCAAGGATGCGGGTGTGATCCGCTCGGCCTATCTGTTCCGCTGGTATGTGGGGCAAAAGGGTGCGGCATCAAAGCTGCAGTATGGCGATTTTACCCTGCAGAAGAGCGCCTGTTCTTACGATGCCATTATTGCGGTCCTGTCCACCTACGCCAAGGCCGAAACGGTGCGCGTGACCATCCCAGAGGGCACCACGGCCATTGCCATTGCCCAGAAAATGGAAGCCGCCGGGCTGTGCAGCGCGGAGGACTTTTTGAAGGAAGCCAACGAGGGCGATTTCAGCGAATACACCTTCTGGCAGTACGTGCCGGACGATGCCGACGCGCCGGACCGCTTTATGAAGTGCGAGGGCTATCTCTTCCCGGAGACCTACGAATTCTTAAAGGACGACACCGTGCACAACTATGTAGCCACCTTCTATGCCCAGTTCGATGCACAGATCACCGATGAGATGTATGCAGAACTTAAAAAGCAGGATATGACCCTGCCCCAGCTGATCACACTGGCATCCTTTGTGCAGGAGGAAGCGGGCAACAGTCAGGACTCGAACGTGGCACAGGTGTTCCGCAACCGTCTGGCTGCGGATTCGCCCTACCCGCGCCTGCAGAGCAACACCTCCAGCCACATCCAGAGCGACAGTGACAACAATTACCTCTGGAACTGGGTGGCACCCTACTATGGCGGCTGGGATAATATCCCGGAAAATATCGTGGCTGCGTATGATACCTACAGCTGCAAGGGCCTGCCTGCCGGGCCGATCTCGAACCCCGGCATTGCGGCCATCAGGGCAGCGCTGGCCCCCCAGCCCAATGAGGAGGCCAAGGATGCCTATTTCTTTGTGACCGACCTCAAGGGCAGCTATTATTATGCCCGCACCCTGAGCGAACACAACGCAAACTGCCAGAAGGCAGCACAAGTGAACAAAACTGTGAATACGGAAAAATGAGAGGAATTTGAACTATGCTGCAAATCCCGGAACTGCTGGCCCCGGCAGGCGATCTGGAACGCCTGCGCTATGCCATCAACTACGGTGCCGATGCCGTTTACTGCGGCCTGCCTGAATTTGGAATGCGGTCTGCTCCGGCCAACTTTACGCCGGAACAGCTGGCCGAGGGTGTCATCTACGCTCACGCCCGCGGCCGCAAGGTCTACCTGACCATGAACACCCTGCCCACCAACGAGGAAGCCGACCGCCTGCCCGAGGCCATCAAGGAAGCAGCCAAGGCCGGTGTGGATGCCTTTATCGTGGCAGACCTTGGTGTGCTGGATGCCTGCAAGACCTTTGCACCGGACATCGATGTGCACATGTCCACCCAGACAGGCATCACCAACTGGGCTGCGGCCCGCGCCGCCTACAACATGGGCGCAAAGCGCGTGGTGCTGGCCCGTGAGATGACCCTGCAGGATATTGCGATCCTGCGCGATAAAACACCGCCGGAGCTGGAGATTGAAGCCTTTGTGCACGGTGCTATGTGCATGAGCGTTTCGGGCCGATGCCTGCTTTCCAACTACATGGCGGGCCGCGACGCGAACCGCGGCCAGTGCGCCCAGCCCTGCCGCTGGAAATACTATCTTAGCGAGGAGACCCGTCCGGGCCAGCTGTACGAGATCGGCGAGAACGAGAACGGCAGCTACATCCTCAACGCCAATGATATGTGCACCGCGCCTTTCCTTGATCTGATCTGCAAGGCAGGTGTGGACAGCCTGAAGATCGAGGGCCGTGCCAAGACCTTCTACTATGTGGCAAGCGTTACCGCCGCCTACCGCAGGGCGCTGGACGCTTATCTGGCCGACCCGCTCAACGACAACTTTGAGCTGCCTGCTGAAGTGTACGAGGAGCTTACCCGTACCAGCCACCGCCATTACTCGCCGGGCTTCTACTTTGGCCGCGAGCAGGCCAGACAGGCCACCGACAGCGCTACTTACATCCGCGAGTGGGAGTTTGTGGGCACGGTGGACGGCTGGGAGAACGGCGTTGCCTCCTGCCAGCAGCGCGGCAAGTGGAGCCTGGGCGACACTCTGGAAGCCCTCTGCCCGGATGGCCGCAGCATTCCGCTGAACCCTGAGTGGATCGAAAACGAAGCCGGTGAACGGGTGGAGAGCACCCCGCATGCCATGGAAAAATACACCATTCCCACGCCGGAGCTGCCGCCCATGAGCCTGCTGCGGCGCAAAACGGTATAAGGAGACCACAATGGAAGCAACACGCCTGTGTCCATACTGCCTGCAGCCGCTGCCCGGAGCAGCACAAAGCTGCCCGCACTGCGGCAAAAGCTTTGCCGGGCGCAACCCCGGCGGCACCCTGCCGGTGGGCACCGTGCTGGCCGGGCGCTACACCGTAGGGGAAATGCTGAGCATCGACGGCGAGGGCATCCTCTACCGCGGCGCAGAGAATCTGGGCCGTTTCCGGGTGACCATCAAGGAATATCTGCCCATTACCCTCACGGCGGAGCGCACGGCAGAAAGCACCCTGCGGCCCAAGACCGGCAGTGAGGTGCTGTTCAAGACCACCCGCATGGATTTTGCGGACCTGTACCGCTCCATCCAGCGCATCACTCCGGCCAATGGTCTGGAAGCCGTGCTGGATGTGGTGGAAGCCAATAACAGCGTTTACGCCATTCTGGAAAATCTGGGCGGCACCCCGCTGGATCAGTGGCTGGAAAACCACCCCGGCACCATTCGCCCGGACGATGCCTGCACCATGCTGCAGCCGGTGTTTGAAGGCGTAGCCGCCATGCACAAGATCGGTCTGGTGCACCGCGGTATCTGCCCGGAGAACATCCGCGTGATGGAAAACGACCGCTGCCGTCTGGCAGGCTATGCCACGGTGGGCCTGCGCACGGCGGGCAGCGGCCTGCACGAGCAGCTGTACGAAGGCTATTCCGCCCCGGAGCAGTATTCCACCGCAGAGTTCGAGGGCCGCTATACCGATGAATACAGCCTTGCGGCCGTGTTCTACCGCATGGTGTGCGGGCAGGCCCCGGTGCCTGCAGCGCAGCGCATTGTGGCAGACTCTAACCCACGCGCAAAATCGGTGAACGGCAGCCTGCCGCTGTACGTCTCGCAGGTGCTGCAGCTGGGCCTGCGCCTGCGGCCCATGGAGCGCATCCAGACCGTGCCGCAGCTGTATCAGGCCCTTTCTTCCAAGGAATACACCGCCGAGCTGACCCGCACCATGAAGCCGGAGACTCCGGTGCGCACAACCCCGCCGGAGCCGGAACGCAAGGAGCATCTGCTCAGCTTAAAAGCGCTGCTGGCGGGCATCGTGATCCTGCTGTCCATCCTCATTCTGCTCACGCTGTGGAGCGTGCTGAGCCAGCACATCCACCGGCCTGCCGCGTCGGCTGCGGAGTCGGAACCGGCCAGCAGCGAGGTGATGGTGCCGCAGAACCTTGTGCCGAACTTTATTGGCATGGACTACACGCAGGTGCAGAACAACCGGGAATATACCAGTATGTATCTGTTCTACGTCACCGAGGAATACAGCGATACCGCCCCGGCGGGCCAGATCATCCAGCAGGAGCCGAGCGCGGACACTGTGCTCAAGGCAGGGGAGACCATACGGCTGGTGGTGAGCAAAGGCCCGCAGATGGCCGAGATGCCCAATATCATCGGCTTTACGCAGGATGGCGCGGTAAAGGAACTGGAAGCCCGGGGCCTTGTGGCCAGCTGCTTTATGGTGGTGAACGATGGCTCCTATGCATCCGGCTGCGTGGTGCGTACCAGCGAGGAGCCGGGCACCAAGGTGGAAGTGGGCACGGTGATCACCGTGTATATTGCGGCAGACCCCAGTGTGCAGATCACGGCAACACCGGAGGAACCCGCCGCTACCGAACCCACCACGACAGAGCCGGCCCCTCCGGAAACAACAGATCCTACCCCCACGGAACCGGAATACAATACAGACTAAAAAACAAAAGCAGAAGCGGGAGCCTTGCAAAGGCCCCCGCTTCTGCTTGTTTAGGATAGGAAAGAGAATGGCTTAGTTAGAGGTTGGTGTAGCCCATCAGGTAGCGGTCTACCTCGGCGGCGCAGTCGCGGCCTTCGCGCAGGCCCCACACCACAAGGCTCTGGCCGCGGCGCATATCGCCGCAAACGAACACCTTTTCCACGTTGGTCTTGAAGCTGTGGTCTGCCACGTTGCCGCGGGCGGTCAGCTCCACACCAAATGCATCGGCCACGTAGCTTTCGCAGCCGGTAAAGCCTGCGGCGATGAACGCCAGCTGGCAGTTGTAGGTAAATTCTTCACCGGTGGGTACCATGCTGGTACGGCCGGTCTCGGGGTTCCGCTCCGGCTTCAGGTAGGAGATGATAGCACCGGTCAGATTGCCTGCATCATCCTTCAAAAATTCCTTCACGGTGGTCTGGTACACGCGCGGGTCCTTGCCGAACTTTGCAAGACACTCGGTCTGACCGTAGTCCACCTTCAGCACACGGGGCCACTCCGGCCACGGGTTGGAGGCTGCACGCTCCTTGGGCGGCTGCGGCATCATTTCCAGTGCCACCAGATCGGTGCAGCCCTGCCGCAGGGCCGTGCCCTGACAGTCGTTGCCGGTATCACCGCCGCCGATCACCAGAACATTCTTGCCCTTGGCATCGATGGCCTTGCCGTCCGCGAACTGGCTGTCCAGCAGACTTCTGGTCACGCTGGTCAGGTAGTCCACGGCAAAGTGCACGCCGTTTGCATCGCGGCCGGGCACATTCAGGTCGCGGGCCTTCTTGGCACCGCAGCACAGCACCACGGCATCGTAGCCGTTCAGCAGCTCTTCGGCGGCAACAGCCCCGCCCACATCCATGTTGGTGCGGAACTCCACGCCCTCAGCCTGCATGATCTTGATGCGGCGCTCGATGACGGATTTGTCCAGCTTCATGTTGGGGATGCCGTACATCAGCAGGCCGCCCACGCGGTCGGCACGCTCGAACACAGTCACGGCGTGGCCGCGCTTGTTCAGGTATTCGGCCACCGAAAGGCCGGAGGGGCCGCTGCCCACCACGGCTACGCTCTTGCCGGTGCGGGAGGGCGGCGGTGCGGCGTGCAGCCAGCCCTTGGCGTAAGCCGTTTCGATAATGGCGTGCTCGTTCTCGCGCACGGTCACGCTGCTGCCGGTCACATCGCCGCAGGTGCAGGCCGCTTCACACAGGGCAGGGCACACCCGGCTGGTGAACTCCGGAAAGCGGTTGGTGGCCATCAGACGGTGCATGGCCAGCTCCCACTTGCCATGATAAACAAGGTCGTTCCACTCCGGGATGAGGTTATTCAGCGGGCAGCCGGAGGCCATGCCGCCGATCATCATGCCGGCCTGACAGAAGGGAACACCGCAGTCCATGCAGCGTGCTGCCTGCGTCTGCTGCTCCTCGCGGGAGAGCCAGATGTGAAATTCGTTAAAGTTTTCAATGCGTTCCAGCGGCGGAACATCCGTGCTGGTTTTGCGCGTATAGTCGATAAATCCAGTTGTCTTACCCATAACGCTGCCCTCCTTACTTCTTCTTCTGCACCGTGTAGAATGCTTCGATCTGTGCCTGCTCGCCGTCCAGACCGCGCTCCTCAACGGATGCGATCACACGCAGCATACGGTCATAATCGTAGGGCAGAACTTTCTTGAACTTGGGCAGGAATTCGCTGAAGTTGTCAAGGATCTCTTTGCCGCGGGGAGAGCCGGTGGCCTCCACATGTTCGCGGATCAGCTCTTTCAGGGTGGCAACATCGTACTTGTGCTCCACAGGCTCCAGGCTGACGGTCTCCTTGTTCACGCGCTGGTAGAAGTCCCAGTTCTCGTCCAGCACATAGGCGATGCCGCCGGTCATACCGGCTGCAAAGTTCTTGCCGGTCTGGCCCAGAACCACCACCGTGCCGCCGGTCATGTACTCGCAGCCGTGGTCGCCAACGCCCTCCACAACGGCGGTGGCACCGCTGTTGCGCACGGCGAAGCGCTCACCGGCCACGCCGGAAATAAACGCCTTGCCGCTGGTAGCACCGTACAGGGCCACATTGCCGGTGATAATGTTCTCCTCGGGCTTGAACGTGATGCCCTTGGGCGGGCGCACGACGATCTTGCCGCCGGACAGGCCCTTGCCCATGTAGTCGTTGCAGTCGCCCACAAGGTCCAGCGTCAGGCCGTTGGGGATGAAGGCACCAAAGCTCTGGCCGCCTGCACCCACACAGTGGGCGGTGTAAACATCATCCGGCAGGCTGTTGCCGTATTTGCGGGTGATCTCGCTGCCAAAGATGGCACCAAAGGCGCGGTCGGTGTTGGAGACATCCAGCGTCACGCTCTGGGCATTCTTGCTGCTGAGCTTGAACTTCTTCATCAGCACCTTCATATCGAGGGTGTTTTCCAGATGGAAGTCGTAGGTGTCCTCCTTCACGAAGTGAACATTGCTGTTCTCGATGGCAGGGTTGTGCAGGATGCAGTCGAGATCCATCTTGGAAGCGCGGCTGCCGGGTGCGGCAGGCTTGACCTTGAGCAGGTCGGTGCGGCCCACCAGTTCATCGATGGTGCGCACGCCCAGCTTTGCCATGTACTCGCGCAGCTCCTCGGCCACAAAGGTGAGGTAGTTGATGATGTATTCCGGCTTGCCCTTGAAGTTCTTGCGCAGCTCCGGGTTCTGGGTGCAGATGCCCATGGGGCAGGTATCCAGATTGCACACACGCATCATCACGCAGCCCTCGGCCATCAGCAGGGTAGTGCCGAAGCCGAACTCCTCTGCGCCCAGCATACAGCTGATGGCAACATCGCGGCCGGAGAGCAGCTTGGAGTCGCTCTCGATGCGCACGCGGGTGCGCAGGCCGTTCAGGATCAGGGTCTGATGGGTCTCGGCGATGCCCAGCTCCCACGGCAGGCCAGCGTGCTTGATGGAAGTACGCGGTGCTGCACCGGTGCCGCCGTCGTAGCCGGACACCAGAATGACCTGTGCGCCGCCCTTGGCAACACCGGCCGCAATGGTGCCAACGCCGGCCTCACTGACCAGCTTGACATTGATGTTGGCGCTGCGGTTGGCGTTCTTCAGGTCGTAGATCAGCTCTGCAAGGTCCTCGATGGAGTAGATATCGTGGTGCGGCGGGGGAGAGATCAGGCCCACACCGGTGGTGCTGTGGCGGGTCTTTGCGATCCACGGATATACTTTGGCACCGGGCAGATTGCCGCCCTCACCGGGCTTTGCGCCCTGTGCCAGCTTGATCTGGATCTCTTCCGCAGAAACGAGGTATTTGCTCGTTACACCAAAGCGTGCGGAAGCCACCTGCTTGATCTTGGAATTGCTCTCGCTGTGGTAGCGCTCTTCGGGTTCGCCGCCCTCGCCGGTGTTGCTGCGGCCGCCCAGACGGTTCAGGGCGATGGCAATGGTCTCATGGGCTTCACTGCTCAGGGCACCGTAGCTCATGGCTGCGCCCTTGAACCGCTTGACGATGGAGCTTACCGGCTCCACCTCTTCCAGCGGGATGCCGCCGTCAGGAGCATAGTTGAAGTCCAGCAGGCTGCGCAGATGCACGCCGTCAGCACCCATATTGTCCACGGTGCTGGTGAACTGCTTGAAAGCCGAGTAGTCGTTCGTCCAGCAGGCTTTCTGGAACAGGTGGATGGTCTGGGGGTTGAACAGGTGTTCTTCCTTGCCGCTGCGGAACTTGTGTGCGCCGCTGTCGGCCAGCTCCATGTTGATGTCCAGACCCAGCGGGTCGAAGGCTGCATTGTGCTGGGCTTCCACATCGGCCTGAATGTCCGAAAGGGTAATGCCGCCCACACGGCTCACCGTGCCGGTGAAGTATTTGTCGATGACATCCTTGGAGATGCCCACAGCCTCAAAGATCTGGCTGCTCTGGTAGCTCTGGATGGTGGAAATGCCCATCTTGGAGGCAATCTTCACAATGCCGCTGAGGATGGCGTTGTCGTAGTCCTCCACGGCTGCATAGTAATCTTTGTCCAGCAGGCCTTCGTCGATGAGCTGGCCGATGGTCTCATGTGCCAGATAGGGGTTGATGGCGCAGGCACCGTAGCCCAGCAGAGCGGCAAAGTGGTGCACCTCGCGCGGCTCTGCACTTTCCAGGATCAGGGCCAGTGCGGTGCTCTTCTTGGTGCGGATCAGGTACTGCGAAACCGCGGAAACTGCCAGTAGGCTGGGAATGGTTACGTGGTATTCATCCACATCGCGGTCAGAAAGGATGATGATGTTTGCACCATCCTTGTAGGCGCGGTCGACCTCCAGAAATACACGGTCGATGGCCTTTTCCAGACTGGTATTCTTATAGTAGTTGATGGACACCGTGGCTACCTTGAAGCCGGGCACGTTCATGTATTTGATCTTGAGCAGGTCGGTGCTGGTCAGGATGGGGTTGTGCACCTTGAGCACCTTGCAGTTCTCGGGCTTGTCCTCCAGCAGGTTGCCGTGTGCGCCAATATACACGCTGGTGGAAGTGACCACCTTTTCGCGGATGGCATCGATGGGCGGGTTGGTGACCTGCGCAAAGCGCTGCTTGAAGTAATTGAACAGCGGCGGATGCTGGTTGCTCAGCACAGCAAGCGGGGTGTCGGTGCCCATAGCGCCGGAAGGCTCTGCGCCTGCCCGTGCCATGGAGAGGATCATGGTGTTCACATCCTCATACTTGTAGCCGAACACCTTCTGTAGGCGTGTGAGCTGATCGCCGGTGTAGCTTTCCACCTTCACGTTGGGAATTTTCAGTCTGGCCAGCTCCACAAGGTTGCGGTCGATCCACTCGCCGTAAGGCTCACGGCTGGCGTAGAACTCCTTGAGCTTTTCGTCGTCCACCACTTCGCCCTTCACGGTGTCCACCAGCAGCATTTTGCCGGGGCGCAGACGATCCTTGACCAAAATATTATCCGGCTCGCATTCCAGCACACCCACCTCGGAGGACAGGATCATGCGGCCGTCCTTGGTGATGTAATAGCGGCTGGGGCGCAGACCGTTGCGGTCCAGCACAGCGCCCATCACGTCGCCGTCCGAGAAGAGGATGGCAGCGGGGCCATCCCAAGGCTCCAGCATGGTGGCATAATACTGGTAGAAATCGCGCTTTTTCTGGCTGATGTTCTTGTTGTTCTCCCACGGCTCGGGAATGGTGATCATCACGGCCAGCGGCAGATCCATGCCGTTCATCACCATGAATTCCAGCGCGTTATCCAGCATGGCGGAGTCGGAGCCGGAAGTGTTGATGATGGGCAGGATCTTGTTCATGTCGTCCTGCATGATGGAGCTGGAGATGCTCTCTTCACGGGCCAGCATGGCATCCGTGTTGCCCTTGATGGTGTTGATCTCGCCGTTGTGCAGGATGAAGCGGTTGGGGTGTGCGCGCATCCAGCTGGGGTTGGTGTTGGTGGAGAAGCGGCTGTGCACCATGCCGATAGCGGATTCATAATCCTCGTCCTGCAGGTCGGTATAGAACAGGCGCAGGTCGTGCACAAGGAACATGCCCTTGTACACGATGGTGCGGCTGGACAGGCTGGGCACATAAGTGCCGTTGCTGGCCTGCTCGAACACGCGGCGCACAATGTACAGCTTGCGGTCAAAATCGATGCCCTTGCTCACCTTGGCGGGCTTTTTGATGAAGCACTGCCAGATAGCAGGCATACAGTCGCGGGCTTTCTGGCCCACGGCATCCGGGTTCACGGGAACCTTGCGCCATGCCAGAAATTCGAGGCCTTCCTTGCGGGTGACCACCTCAAACAGCTTCATGGCCTGCGCACGCAGATGCTCGCTCTGCGGGAAGAAGAACATGCCCACGCCATATTCACGCTCGTTGCCAAGGCTGATGTTCAGTTCTTCGGCCACCTTGGAGAAGAACTTGTGGCTGATCTGCAGCAAAATGCCCACACCGTCGCCGGTCTTGCCCTCGGCATCCTTGCCGGCACGGTGCTCCAGCCGTTCCACAATGGCCAGTGCGTCGTCCACGGTCTGGTGGCTTTTGCGGCCCTTGATATCCACCACAGCGCCAATGCCGCAGGCATCGTGCTCAAACTGTGGATCGTACAGACCAAGGGTGTTTTTCTGCTCTGTAAAGTTTTCCATAGACTTTCCCATCCTTATCTAAAATCCTCACCGGTGCGGCACCCTCCGCATTCTGACAAAAAAGAAAAGCGCCCCGCAAGGGCATACTTTACCCTTGCGGAACGCCTTTGTTCCGGTAACTATTATTATACTGAACGCTGAAAAATCTTCAAGTGTCAGCTGCACCAAATATGACAACTGCTTTACACCACTTCTTGTGCGAAACGCCGCGTATGGCGGTCAGTTGTAGCTATAGTGAGAACAGTGCAGGCTCAATGTCTGCCCAGAATGGCCTGCAGGTCATTTTCCGGCGTTGTTACGGCTTTTAAATCGTACTTTTGCTGCAGGGCAGCCACAACGACCGGCGAGAGGAACGGGGGCAGGGTAGGCCCCAGCCGGATGTTCCGGATGCCCAGCGCCAGCAGCGCGATGAGGATGCACACGGCCTTCTGCTCAAACCAGCACAGCACCAGCGAGAGGGGCAGGTCGTTGACGCCGCAGCCAAAGGCGTCGGCCAGCGCCAATGCGATGCGGATGGCGCTGTAGGCGTCGTTGCACTGGCCCACGTCTAGGATGCGGGGCAGGCCGGTGCCCGGCACGGTGCCAAGGGGCAGGTCGTTCAGGCGGAACTTGCCGCAGGCCAGGGTCAGCAGGATGGTGTCGGGCGGGGTAAGGCGGGCAAACTCGGTGTAGTAGCGGCGGCTGGGCCGGGTGCCGTCGCAGCCGCCCACCAGAAAGAAGTGCCGCAGCTTACCGTCCCGCACCGCCTGCACGATCTCGTCCGCGTGCTGCAGCACGGCGGTGCGGGCAAAACCGGTGGTCACCGTGGAGCCGCCGTTCAGGCCGGGCAGCAGGGTGTCCTGCGCGTAGCCGCCCAGCTCCAGCGCCTTTTCGATCACCGGGGAAAAGTCGCGCCCTTCATCGATGTGGGGCACGCCGGGGTAAGCCACCACCGAGGTGGTGAACACCCGGTCGGCGTAGCTGGCGCGCAGGGGCATGATGCAGTTGGTGGTGAACAGGATGGGCGCGGGGATGTCCTCGAACTCCCGCTGCTGGTTCTGCCATGCGGTGCCAAAGTTGCCCTTGAGGTGGGGGTAGCGGCGCTTCAGCTCCGGGTAGCCGTGGGCGGGCAGCATCTCCGAGTGGGTGTAGACGTTGACGCCCCGGCCTGCGGTCTGTTCCAGCAGCTGCTGTGCGTCGTAGAGGTCGTGGCCGGAAATCACGATGAACGGCCCCTTTTCAATGGTCAGGGGCACCTGCACCGGTTCCGGATCGCCAAACGCGCCGGTGTTGGCCGCGTCCAGCAGCTCCATGCAGCGGTAGCTGGCTTCTCCTGTGGCCTGCACCAGCTGCCACAGGGCGTCGGTGGTCTGGCCGGGGTCGCCCACGGCCTGCAGGGCGGTACAGAAGAACCGGTCCAGCTCCGGGTCGATGCGGCCCAGCACCCGGGCGTGGTAGTTGTAGGCGGCCATGCCCCGCAGGCTGAACAGCACAAAGCATTTCAGGCTGCGCCGGTCGGCGTCCGGTTCCCGCCAGAGGGCCTGCATGTCGTAGTCCGGGCCGGTGCCGGGGCTGGCGTCGTGCACCCGGCGGGTCAGCGCGTCCACGGCGGCGGGGTCAAAGTTCACGTTGGTAATGGTGGTGAACAGCCCCTGCATCAGCAGCCGGGCCTGTTCCGGGGTCGGGCCGCGCCCCGCCGCGATGAGCTGCCCGGCAAACGCGATGAGCGCCCCGGTGAGCCGGTCCTGTGCGGCGGCTGTCTCGGCCGACTTGCCGCACACCCCCGCTGCGCCGGTGCAGGCGGTGCAGCCCGCCGCCTGCTCACACTGAAAACAAAACATCTGCTCGTCCATACAAAACTCCCTTTCTGCCATAAGATACTGCCAGTGTGGGCAGAGCGGGGCGGGGTTATACCAAAAAAGAGCCGCACCCCTGCGGGCGCGGCTCTTAGACGACGCGGTATGACTTAGTAGGTGATGCCCTGTGCCATCATGGCGGTAGCAACCTTCAGGAAGCCGGCGCAGTTTGCACCGACCATCAGGTTGCCCTCGGAACCGGCAGCCACAGATGCATCGTAGGAAGCGTGGAAGATGCCCTCCATGATGCCCTTCAGCTTGGCATCCACTTCCTCAAAGCTCCAGCTCAGGCGCTCGGAGTTCTGGCTCATCTCCAGACCGGAGGTGGCCACGCCGCCTGCGTTGGAAGCCTTTGCAGGTCCGTACAGGATGCCGTTGGACAGGTAGACCTCGATGGCCTCCGGGGTGCTGGGCATGTTGGCACCCTCGCACACGACGGTGCAGCCGCCCTTCACCAGAGCCTCAGCGGACTCCTTGTTGATCTCGTTCTGGGTTGCGCAGGGCAGGGCAATGTCGCAGGGGACAGTCCAGACCTTGGTGCAATCTGCAACATAGGTTACACCCTCGTGGGTCTCGGCGTACTCCTTGATACGGCCGCGGCGGACTTCCTTCAGATCCTTGACGTAGGCCAGATCAATGCCGTTGGGATCGTAGACGTAGCCGTTGGAGTCGGACATGGTAACGACCTTGGCACCCAGCTGGGTAGCTTTCTCGCAGGCGTAGATCGCCACGTTGCCGGAACCGGAGATGACCACGGTCTTGCCCTCAAAGCTGTCGTTGCGCATGCACTTCAGTGCCTCAGCAGTGAAGTAGCACAGGCCGTAGCCGGTAGCCTCGGTGCGGGCCAGAGAGCCGCCGAAGGTCAGGCCCTTGCCGGTGAGCATGCCGCCCTGGAAGCTGTTGGTCAGGCGCTTGTACTGGCCGAACAGATAGCCGACCTCACGGCCGCCGACACCGATATCACCGGCGGGGCAGTCCACGAACTGGCCGATGTGGCGGTACAGCTCGGTCATGAAGCTCTGGCAGAAGCGCATCACTTCCATGTCGCTCTTGCCGTGGGGGTCGAAGTCAGAGCCGCCCTTGCCGCCGCCCATGGGCAGGGTGGTCAGGCTGTTCTTGAAGGTCTGCTCAAAGCCGAGGAACTTCAGGATGCCCTGATTGACAGAGGGATGGAAGCGCAGGCCGCCCTTGTAGGGGCCGATGGCGCTGTTGAACTGCACACGGTAGCCGCGGTTCACCTGAACCTTGCCCTGATCGTCAACCCAAGGCACACGGAAGGTGATGATGCGCTCCGGCTCGACCAGACGCTCGATCAGAGCGGCCTTCTCGTACTCAGGGTGCTTCTCCACAACGGGCTGGATGCTCTCCAGAACCTCGCGCACAGCCTGCAGGAACTCAGGTTCGTTGGCATTGCGCTTTTCCAGACCTTCGTAAACGCGCTTCAGGTATTCATTTGTCAGCATAGTAGAATACTCCTTTTCCCAATTACTCTATAAAATTTGAAAAAGACGAAACCGCCCGGCCCGCCGCACAGCGGACGCGCTGCTAAAACGCTTTGGGACGATCCCGGATTTCCGTTCTTACACACCGGCCTGCTTATGGCTGCAGACCGCTTTATTATTATAAAGCATTTCTGTGGGTTTGACAATAGCGAGAAAGCAGAAAATGCTTCAAAAAAACAGATGAAAAGTTGAGACCGCTTCACAAAACGAAAAATAAAAGAAAAAAACGGCACAGAACCTTGTTTTTTAAAGCGCTGGCAGAACAAAAGAAATACGGAAAAGAACGTCTTTTCTCCATTTTGCTGCATTCTGCAGGCGCAGAAAGCTATATTTTCTGCAACCAAAAAGCCCTGCACCACGCAAACGGCACAGGGCAGAGAAACGATTTTTACTTCTTCAGCAGCTTTTCGCAGGCGTCTGCGGCACCTTCCAGATACTCGCCGCCGTAGGTTTCGATCATACCGGCATCGGAAAGCGCAGCCAGCTGGGGATCGATGGGGCACTTTGCCAGCACGGGCAGGCCGTGCTTTGCAGCCACCTCATCCACATGGCTCTCGCCGAACACATTGATGTGCTTGCCGCAGTCGGGACAGACGATGTAGCTCATGTTCTCCACAATGCCCAGCATGGGCACCTTCATCATCTCAGCCATGTTCACGGCCTTGGCCACGATCATGCTCACCAGCTCCTGCGGGCTTGCCACCACAACAATGCCGTCCACCGGCAGGCTCTGGAACACGGTCAGGGGCACATCACCGGTTCCCGGGGGCATGTCCACGAACAGAAAGTCCACGTCCTTCCAGACCACATCGGTCCAGAACTGCTTGACAGCACCGGCGATTACCGGGCCGCGCCACACAACGGGGTCTTCCTCATTTTCCACCAGCAGATTGATGCTCATGACATCGATGCCCATGCGGCTCTGGATGGGCCAGCAGCCCTTGTCGTCGGCCATGGCACGGCCATGGATGCCGAACAGCTTGGGAATGGACGGGCCGGTGATGTCGGCATCCAGAATGCCGCAGTGGTAGCCGCGGCGTGCCATGGCGCAGGCCAGCAGGGCGCTGGTCATGCTCTTGCCAACGCCGCCCTTGCCGGACACAACGCCAATGACTTTTTTGACGCTGCTGTTGGGGTTGGGGGCATCGTGCTTGGGCGCTGCATCGCGGGAAGAACATGCTGCTCCACAGCTGGAGCAGTCATGAGTACATTCTTCGCTCATTCTCTTTTTGCGCACGGCTGGCTCAGAGGCATTGGCCGTGTGCTTCCTCCTTAAACAGAATACGGCCATATAAAAGCCGCCCCTTTACTATACCATAAAAGCGCTCAGGAAACAACCCGCCGCGCCGCTCTGCTTTTGCATATCCTGTTCCGCCGCTTCATATGCTGGAACCGGAACATTCCGGCAGGAGGTGCGCCATGCGGCAGAGCTATTTGAAAAATGCGGCGCTGCTCACCGGTTCAGACGTGGTGCTGCGGCTGGCCGGCATGGGCCTGCGCATCTGGCTGGCAAACGAGCTGGGCGGCGAGGGAATGGGCCTTTACCAGCTGGTGCTGGCGGTGTATTCACTGTTCGTCACGCTGGCAACGGCGGGCGTTTCGGTGGCGGCTACCCGGCTCATGACCGAGGAACTCAGCGGCCCGGCTTCCGCCCGTGGTGCAGCCCGCGGCATGCTGCGCCGTCTGCTGGCGGCAGGACTTGTGCTGGGGATGTTTGCCGCTGCACTGCAGTTGGCGACGGCGGATCTTGCGGCCCGGTTGTGGCTTGGCGATGTCCGCGCCGTTGGTGCTTTGCGCGTTTCAGCGCTGGGAATGCCATGGATGGCAGTGTCTGCGGTCCTGCGGGGCTTTTTCATCGCCCGGCGGCATGTGGCCCCCAATGTGTTCAGCCAGCTTACCGAGCAGACGGTGCGCATCGCGCTGGTGGCACTGGCGCTTACCCGCACCGAGGGCCTTGCGGTGGGCGTGCGCTGTATGCTGGTGCTGGGAGCTACCGCCGTCAGCGAAGCGGTATCGGCGCTGTGTATGCTGGCTTTTTACCGTCGGGATGCCCGCAGTGCCTTTGCGGGGCAAAAAGCCGTCCGCCCGGCAGACCCGGCCCGCCGTCTGTGGGAGATCCTGTGGCCGGTGGAGGGCGGGCGGGTATTGGCAAGCGCCCTGCACACGGCGGAGAATATGCTGGTGCCCGCCTGCCTTGCGGTCTATCTGATCAACGCGGGCGGGCGCACCGTCGCGCTGGAGCAGTACGGAGAACTGAAAGGCATGGCTCTGCCGCTGCTTACGTTCCCATTTGGCCTGCTGGGCAGTCTTTCGGTGCTGCTGATGCCGGAGATCACGCAGGCCCACATTCTGGGCCAGACCGAACGGCTCAAAACACTTCTGGACCGGATGTTGCGGCTCACCGGCTATTTTTCCGCGCTGGCAGGGGTGCTGTTCTGGGTGTGGGGACGGCCGCTGGCACAGCTTTTGTACCAAAGTGCGGATGCCGGGTTTTATCTGGAAACGCTGGCTCCTGCCATGCCGCTGATGTATCTGGAAAGCATGGTGGACGGTGCCATGAAAGGGGTAGGGGAGCAGAAGGCGGCCTTCCGCTACAGCGTGTGGGATTCCATCCTGCGCATTGGCGGGGTGGTGGCGCTGCTGCCACGCTTTGGCATGAAGGGCTTTTTGGCAGTGATCCTGCTTTCCAGCTTGTACACCTGTGCGGCCAACACCGGGCATCTGCTGTTTTCCAGCGGCACGCAGCATGCATTCCGCCGCTGGCTGGGTGCACCGGCACTGGCAGCTGTGCTGGCTGCGGCGGCTGGTATGGCGTTGCGGAAGCTGCTTGCGGATGGGTTTGCGGCTCGGCTGCCTTTGCAGCTGGCCGCGTTGGGCGTAGGCGGCTGCGCTACCACAGGAGTGTTCCTGCTGGCGGCATGGCCGCTGGGCCTTGGAGAGGAAGCAGCCGCGCTCTGGGCTGCGCACCGGCCCGGCAGACCGAAAAAATAGAGAGAGTTTGGCAGCGGATTCAAATTTTCTGGACATTCTGCAGTGTTCTGAGTATAATATAAAGATAGGGCTGTCCGGTGTGCCGGGCAGGACGGAACGCCGGAAGCTCCTTCCGGCAAAAACAGCGGCGTTTTACGCCGTGTGCAAAAAGAGGACTTTTTTGTGAAAGATAAAAAGAACACGCCGCAGGTGCTTGCGCGCCGGGCGCTGCTTGTGCTGCTGGATGCAGCCATTGTTGCATTCAGCTTTTATTTTGCGCTTCTGCTGCGGGCAGACGGAGCAGTGGAAGCTGCCTGGTGGCCGCATAACCGTGAGCTTCTGTACGAAAATCTGCCATGGATCGTGGCGGTGTACATTGCCAGCTTTCTGTTCAGCGGGCTGTACTCCGTACTGTGGAAGTATGCCGGTGAACGCGACCTGATGCGTCTGGCGGGAACGGTGGCTGTGCCTACCGTTGTCGTCTACTGTGTCAACCGTCTGTGCATCCACGGCGTGCTGTTCAACTCCGCCAACTGTATGGCGGCGGTGCTCATCTTCCTGCTGGTGGGCGGCAGCCGTCTGGCATGGCGGCTGTTCCTGAACCACCCGCTGGGCGAAAAGCTACGTGGCGCTGCCAGCAAGGACCCCAACCGCCCGGTGATGATCGTAGGTGCAGGCGAAGCCGGTGCATGGGCCATCAACGTGTGCAAATCCAATAAGGAATATGGTCACGCGGTGGTGGCGGTGGACGATGATCCCACAAAACTCAACCAGACCATCCACGGGGTGCCGGTGAAGGGCACGCTGGAGGATATCCCGGACCTGTGCAAGCGCTACGGCATCCACAGCATCATCATCGCCATTCCTACCCTGAAGGGCAGCAAGCTGAACCATGTCATCGATCTGTGCGTCAGCACCCATTGTGCGGTGCAGCTGCTCAGTGACCCGCAGCTGGTGGGCAGCGGTACACCGCAGCAGGGAGCCTTCCGCGAGTTGAACCCGGCGGACTTCCTTTCCCGCGATGAGGTGACGCTGGATACCGATCAGATCTCCGGCTACCTCACCGGCAAGACCGTTCTGGTCACGGGCGGCGGCGGCTCCATCGGCAGCGAACTGTGCCGTCAGGTGATGCGCTTCAAGCCCGGCAAGCTGCTTATTTTTGATATCTACGAGAACTGCGCCTATGAGCTTTTGATGGAGCTGCAGCAGAAGTACGGCCGGGATATCCCGGTAACGGTGCTCATTGGCTCCATCCGCGATAAAAAGCGTCTGGATGAGGTTTTTGAAACATATCATCCCACTGTGGTGTTCCATGCGGCAGCACACAAGCATGTGCCGCTGATGGAGGTCAGCCCTGCAGAAGCGGTCAAGAACAATGTTCTGGGTACCAAAAATCTGCTGGTGAGCGCCAGCGAACACGACGTGGAGCGGTTCGTGCAGCTTTCCACCGATAAGGCTGTGAACCCCACCAGTGTGATGGGCTGTACCAAGCGCATCTGCGAAATGCTCATCCAGACCTTTGCGGGCAACACGGATATGAAGTGTGTGGCTGTGCGTTTTGGCAATGTGCTGGGCAGCCACGGCAGCGTCATTCCGCTGTTTGAGGCCCAGATCAAAAAAGGCGGGCCTGTCACCCTGACGGATCCCAACATTGAGCGCTACTTTATGACCATTCCGGAAGCGGCCCAGCTGGTGCTGCAGGCCGGTGCGCTGGCCGAAAGCGGCAATATCTATGTGCTGGACATGGGCGAGCCGGTCAAGATCATGGATCTTGCCAAGCAGCTCATCCGCTTTTACGGCTATGAGCCGGGCGTGAATATGGAGATCAAGATCGTGGGTCTGCGCCCGGGCGAGAAGCTCTACGAAGAGCTGATGATGGACGAGGAGCAGGATAAGATGCGCCGCACCCAGCACAATAAAATTTTTGTGGCTTCGCCGCGCAGCATCGATCTGGCCGAGTTCTACGGGCAGCTGCAGGAGCTTGCTGCTGCGGCAGAGCACAACGACGAGGGTGTGGTGCAGCAGCTGGCAAAGATGATCCCGACCTTCACCCCCACCCGCCAGAATCTGAAGCTGTAAACTCCCCCAGTCTGCTGCGCAGACAGCCCCCTCAAAGAGGGAGCCTGTCCGTGCGGCAAAGCCTCCCTCATTGAGAAAGACTTCCCCCGGCCGGGACAGATTCTCCCCGCGCCGGGGAGAAATGTCACCACAGGTGACAAAGAGAGGAACAGATGTCGCGCCAGCGACAAAAAGGGGAATGGGTGGCATCGCATCAGCGATGACGAAAGGAGTTTCTACTGATGCCACTGCGGCGATCGGCCGCGTGCATATAAAATGAGAGGGATGTTACTATGGAAAAGAAACCGTTTCTGACCGAGGCGATGGCACAGGAGATCATTCAGGATGTGCCCACGCCGTTCCATGTCTACGATGAGAAGGGCATCCGTGAAAATGCCCGCCGCATCAACAAGGCATTCAGCTGGAACAAAGGCTTCAAGGAGTATTTTGCCGTCAAGGCTCTTCCAAACCCTGTCATCCTGCAGATCCTCAAGGAGGAGGGCTGCGGCGTGGACTGCTCGTCCCTGACTGAGCTGATGCTCAGCGAGGTGTGCGGTTTCTCCGGCAGTGAAATCATGTTCTCCTCCAACCAGACTCCCGTGGAGGATATGAAGAAGGCCTACGAGCTGGGTGCCTATATCAATCTGGACGATGCCACCATGGTGGAATTTCTGGAGCGTGTCGCCGGTGTGCCGGAGAACATCTTCTGCCGCTATAACCCGGGCGGAACCTTCAGTCTGGGCGAGAGCGAAGAGGGCTTTCAGGTCATGGACAAGCCCGGCGATGCCAAGTACGGCATGACCGAGGAGCAGATGATCGAAAGCTACAAGAAGCTGGCCGCCAAGGGTGCCAAGAACTTCGGCATCCACGCTTTCCTTGCTTCCAATACCATTTCCGATGAGTATTACCCGGAGCTGGCAGGTATCCTGTTCCAGCTGGCTGTCCGGGTGCAGAAGGCCACCGGTGTGCACATCGGTTATATCAACCTGTCCGGCGGTGTGGGCATCCCGTACCGCCCGGAGCAGACCGAGAACGATATCATGGCCATCGGCGAGGGTGTGCGCAAGAAGTTTGAGGAAATTCTGGTGCCCGCAGGCATGGGCGATGTGGCCATCTTTACTGAGATGGGCCGCTTTACCACCGGCCCCTACGGCGCACTGGTGGCAACTGCCATCCATGAAAAGCACATCTATAAGGAATACATCGGTCTGGATGCCTGCGCAGCCAACCTGATGCGCCCGGCCATGTACGGCGCTTACCACCACATCACCGTGCTGGGCAAGGAAAATGAGCCTTGCGACCATATGTACGATGTGGTGGGCGGTCTGTGCGAGAACAACGACAAGTTTGCCATTGACCGGATGCTGCCCAAGATCGACATTGGCGACATCGTTTATATCCACGACACCGGTGCACACGGCTCTGCCATGGGCTACAACTACAACGGCAAGCTGCGCAGCGCCGAAGTGCTGCTGTGCGAGGATGGCACCCACCGTCTGATCCGCCGTGCCGAGACTCCGCGCGATTACTTTGCAACGCTGGATTTCCTGCCCCTGATGAAGCCGCTGTTTGAAGATTAAGAGGTATCATAAATGTTTTTTGGCTTTCAGCTCACCCTTGGCCTGATGATGGTATTCTACGGCTATTCGGTCATGAAAAATCCCCGTGTCTGGGGAGATCAGGGCCGCCGTGCCGTCAAAGCGGAGCACTTTGAGGAATACTGCCGCCAGAACGGCCTGTTCTTTTTGAAGGCAGGCTGCGTGGTGGCGGTGATCGGTGCGCTGGATGCGCTCATCACGCTGGATGCCCTGCTGTACGCTCTGCTGTACCTCTTCGGTCTGGCCTTCGCGTTCTATCCGCTGGTCAAATGGTGCCGCGAAAATGAGGGCTTCAGCTGGCCTTGGCCCCATGTCCAGAGCGAGAAAAAGCGCATCAAAGAGCTGCGCCGTGAACAGGAATCGCAGGAAAAGGCGGAGCAGGACTCCGACAAAAAGTAAAGAACAAAAAGAAAAACGGCTGCTGTACGGTAAAGTACAGCAGCCGCTTTTTTGTTTCCACTTTATGCAGGGTGGTTTTCCTCGCTGTTCTTGCTCTTATCCAGCGCATCGAACTGCTTTATGATCTGCGGGTCCTTCAGCTTGACGACCTTGCCGGAGAGATAATGCAGGGTGTTTTCCTCGGGAATATCAAGGAAAGTGACCCGCACAGCGCACAGGGCCTGTGTTTTGGTGCCGGTGCGCTCGTTCATCTTGCGGTTGCCGTACTTGATGTCGCCCAGAACCGGACGGCCCAGATAGGCCAGATGTGCACGGATCTGGTGGGTGCGGCCGGTGACAAGGCCGATCTTGCACAGGGCGAACGGCCCGGCGGTGCGCAGCACGTCCACGTCCGTAATGATCTGCTTGCGGCGCTCGTCCTGCGACTGGTGTGCATGGATGCTTACCTTGTTGTTCTTCTCGTCGTGCTCCCACCATGCGGTGAACCGCCCGGACTGCGGGATACCCACCGTGATGGTGTAGTACTCCTTTTTGAGTAGGTCAGTGCGGATGATCTCGTTCATGTCCCGCAGGGCGGTGTAGCTCTTGGCGGCGATCACAAGGCCCTCGGTGCCGCGGTCCAGCCGGTTGCAAATGCCGGGCTTGAACCGGTTCTCGCCGTGGGGGTCGTACTCGCCTTTTTCGGCCAGATACTGGGTAAAAGCATCCACAAGGTTCGCATCGCCGGTGCGGTCACTGTGGCACAAAAGGTGGGTGGGTTTGTACAGCACAGCAATGTTTTCGTCCTCATAAATGACATTGACCTTGGGCTGATTCTGCTTTTTTTTCGGCGCGGCCTTCTGCACGGTTTTTGCGCCTTCCGGCGGGAAAAACTCGTCGTTGATGTACAGCTCGATCAGGTCGCCTGCCTGAATGCGGTACTCCGGCACGGCCTTTTTTCCGTTTACCTTCACGCGCTTATTGCGGAAGCTCTTGTACAAAAGGCTGGTGGGAAAATCGCGGGTCACGCTCTGCACAAAGCGGGAAAGACGAACGCCGTCGTCGTTGGCGGTTGCGGTATATTGTTTCATAAATGTTCCTCAATTTTCAAGAGATACCTTTATAGTAATACAGCCTTGGCTGCAAGTCAACGCGGAAACGCCCCGGATCAAAACTATTTTACCGCAAAGCCTTGAGTTCCGGGCGCAAAATGGGTACTATTATAAGGAATGAATCAGAAGGAGAGTACCGCAATGGCAGAACACAAACGGCATCAGGGACACCGCCAGCGGATGCGCGAACGGGTGCAGAACTACGGTCTGGACAGTCTGGCCGAGCACGAAGCGCTGGAATATGTGCTGTACCTCACCAACGCCCAGAAGGACACCAACGGCATCGCTCACGACCTGATCGACCGCTTTGGCGATTTTGCCGCTGTGCTGGAAGCCAGCGAGGAAGAGCTGTGCACTGTGGAGGGCGTAGGCCCGGCCACAGCCCGGATGTTGCATCTGCTGCCGGAGATCAGCCGCTACTATGGCCGCAGCCGTACCAGCACCACCCGCTGCATCAGAACTACGGAGCAGATGGGCAGCTATCTGATGGCGAAGTTTGCGTGGTCGGATTACGAGCGTGCAATGCTGGTCAGTCTGGACAGCCGTAAGCGGGTGCGCGCGGCGGTCTGGCTGCGGGAAGGCACCACCGACCGGGTAAGTCTGGACATCAAGGATGTGGTATCTGCGGCCATCAAGGGCGGCACCGACACGGTGGTGCTCAGCCACAACCACCCCAACGGTGCGGCCTTGCCCTCCATGGAGGATCTGGAAGCCACTGGCAATATTGCCCGGGCATTGGGCCTTGTGAACATCCATCTGCTGGATCACTTCATCCTGACCGATACGGAGTATTTCTCCATGCGGGACGCAAACCGCCTGCCGATCTATGACTTTAAAACAGGTACGCTTTTCTGGCCTTGATCTGTGAAACAACAAAAAAGTGTTTACATTATAAAACTGGTGTGCTATAATCAAACCGTAAAAAACAACTGATTGTGGTTCTTTGCGCGAGGGCCGGAGAGGAGAGGGAAGATGGCAGACGAAAAATTTGAACTGGTATCCTCTTACCAGCCCACCGGCGACCAGCCGCAGGCCATTGAAACACTGGTGAAAGGCGTGGAGCGGGGCGACCGCTGCCAGACCCTGCTGGGTGTTACCGGCAGCGGCAAGACCTTTACCATGGCAAATGTGATTGCAAAATGCAACCGGCCCACGCTGGTTCTGGCCCACAACAAAACGCTGGCGGCCCAGCTGTGCACCGAGTTCCGGTCGTTTTTCCCCAACAACGCGGTGGAGTATTTCGTCTCCTACTACGATTACTACCAGCCGGAAGCCTATATCCCCAGCACGGATACCTATATTGAAAAGGACAGCGCCATCAACGACGAGATCGACCGTCTGCGCCACTCGGCCACGGCGGCGCTTTCGGAGCGGCGGGATGTGATCATTGTAGCATCGGTTTCCTGCATCTACTCGCTGGGCGACCCCATCGACTACCGCAGCATGGTCATCAGCCTGCGCCCCGGCATGCAGATGGAGCGGGACGAGCTGTGCCAGAAGCTGGTCACTCTGCAATATGAGCGCAACGACGTGAATTTTGTGCGCAACAAGTTCCGTGTGCACGGCGATATCGTGGACATCTACCTTGCCTATATGAGCGAGCTTGCCATCCGGGTGGAATTTTTTGGGGACGAGATCGACCGCATCACGGAGTTCAACCCTCTCACCGGGGCCAAACAGAATGTAGTCAAGCATGTAGCCATCTTCCCGGCCAGCCACTATATCGTCAGCTCCGAGAAGAAGGCCGCAGCACTGGAAAAGATCCGCGCCGAGTGCGACGCACAGGTGAAGCAGTTCACCGCCGAGGGCAAGCTGATCGAGGCGCAGCGCATTGCCCAGCGCACCAATTACGACATTGAGATGCTTAACGAGGTTGGCATGTGCAAAGGCATCGAGAACTATTCGGCGGTGCTTTCGGGCCGTGCGCCGGGCAGTATGCCCACCACTCTGCTGGATTATTTCCCGGATGATTTTCTGCTGTTTGTGGACGAGAGCCATGTTACCCTGCCGCAGGTGCGCGCCATGTACGGCGGCGACTATGCCCGCAAAAAAACGCTGGTGGAGTACGGCTTCCGCCTGCCGTCCGCCTTCGATAACCGCCCGCTCAAGTTCGAGGAAGTGGAGTCCAAGCTGAACCAGATGATCTTCGTTTCGGCTACGCCCGGCGACTACGAGCGGCAGAACAGCACGCAGGTGGCGCAGCAGGTCATCCGGCCCACCGGCCTTTTGGACCCGCTCATTTCGGTGCGCCCGGTGGAAGGGCAGGTGGTGGATCTGTTGGGCGAGATCAATACCCGTATCCAGCGGCACGAGCGCGTTCTCGTGACCACCCTGACCAAGAAAATGGCCGAAGACCTGACCGACTACCTTACCGAACAGGGCATCAAGGTCAAGTATATGCACCACGAGGTGGACACCTTTGAGCGCATGGAGATCATCAAGGACCTGCGCCTTGGCTCCATTGATGTTGTGGTGGGCATCAACCTGCTGCGCGAGGGTCTTGACCTGCCCGAGGTGAGCCTTGTGGCCATTTTGGATGCCGACAAGGAGGGCTTTCTGCGCAGCGAGACCAGCCTGATCCAGACCATTGGCCGCGCGGCCCGCAATGCCGAGGGCCTTGTCATCATGTACGCGGATGTCGTCACCGACAGCATGGACCGTGCCATCACCGAAACCGAACGCCGCCGCGCCATCCAGATGGCCTACAATAAAGAACATGGCATCGTGCCAAAAACCATCGTCAAGGCCATTGCAGACAGCATCGAGATCAGCGATAAAGCGGAGAACGCTAAGCTGAACACCCGCCGCATGGGCAGGATGGAGCGGGAGGCCGCCATCGAGCGCCTGACCCGTGAGATGAAGGAAGCGGCGAAGCTGCTGGAGTTTGAGCACGCGGCCTTCCTGCGTGACCAGATCGACCGACTGCGCCGGGGCGAGAACCCGACGGTGGACTCTGCGGCAGAAACGGAGCGCAAACAGAATCATTCACAGACACAACGAAAAGGGAGAAAATACCTTGGCAAACGATAAAATCGTCATCAAAGGTGCCCGCGAGCACAACCTGAAAAATGTTAACCTGACCCTCCCGCGGGAAAAGCTGATCGTCATGACCGGCCTTTCCGGTTCGGGCAAGTCGAGCCTTGCGTTCGACACCATCTATGCCGACGGCCAGCGCCGCTATGTGGAAAGCCTTTCCAGCTACGCACGCATGTTTTTGGGCCGCATGGATAAGCCCGATGTGGACGAGATCACCGGCCTATCACCGGCAATTTCCATCGACCAGAAAACCACCAGCCACAACCCGCGTTCCACCGTGGGCACCGTGACGGAGATCTACGATTATCTGCGACTTCTGTACGCCCGCGTGGGCGTGCCCCACTGCCCGGTGTGCGGGCGGGTGATCAGCCAGCAGACCGTGGACGAAATGGTGGACGCGGTGCTCAAACTGGACGAAGGTACGAAGTTTCAGGTGCTGGCTCCTGTGGTGCGCCAGCGCAAAGGCACCCAGCAGAAAGAGCTGGATGCTGCCCGCCGCGGTGGCTATGCTCGTGTGAAGATCGACGGCAACCTGTATGATCTTGACGAAGAGATCAAGCTGGAAAAGAACATCAAGCATACGGTGGAGATCGTGGTGGACCGCCTTGCCATGCGCAAGGGCATTCGGGGCCGTCTGGCAGATTCGCTGGAAACCGCGCTGGCGCTTACCGGCGGCATCGCCGAGGTGGACGTGATTGGCGGCGATTGTATGACCTTCAGCCAGAACTTTGCCTGCCCGGAGCACGGCATTTCCATCAGCGACCTGTCGCCGCGGTTCTTCTCCTTCAATAACCCGCTGGGAGCCTGCGAAAAGTGTACCGGCCTTGGCACCTTTATGCGGGTGGACGAGGAACGCATCCTGCCCAACCGGAACCTTTCCATCCGTGAGGGTGCCATCAAGGCCAGCGGCTGGTACTATGCCGAGGGGTCTGTATCCGAAATGTATTACCTTGGCCTTGGCAAAAAGTACGGCTTTACGCTGGATACGCCCATCAAAGAGATGAGCACCGAAGCTGTCAATGCGTTGCTGTACGGAACCAATGGCGAAAAAATTGAGATGCACCGCACGAATGAGTTCGGCAGCGGTGTGTACTATAATACCTTCGAGGGCATCGTGGAGAACCTTGAGCGCCGCTTCCGCGAGACCAACAGCGAGTGGATGAAGGAAGAAATCGGCAGCTTCATGTCCGGCGTGGAGTGCCCGGACTGCCACGGCAAGCGACTGAAACCCGTGGTGCTGGCTGTGACCATCGGGGATAAGAACATCAGCGATTTCTGCGAAATGTCCATCCGGGACGAGCTGAAATTCATTGCCGAGAACGAACCGAACCTGACCGAAAAGCAGAAGCAGATTGGCGGGCAGATCATGAAGGAAATCCGGAACCGCCTGCAATTTTTGCAGAGCGTGGGTCTGGATTATCTCACGCTGGCCCGCTCAGCAGGCACTCTTTCCGGCGGCGAGAGCCAGCGCATCCGCCTGACCACTCAAATCGGCAGTGCGCTTTCCGGCGTGCTCTATGTGCTGGACGAGCCGTCCATCGGCTTGCATCAGCGCGATAACGACAAGCTTATTGCCACCCTGAAAAATCTCCGCGACCTCGGCAATACGGTGATCGTGGTAGAGCACGATGAAGATACCATGCGCAGCGCGGATTATATCGTGGATGTAGGCCCGGGCGCAGGCGTGCATGGCGGTGAGATCGTAGCCGCTGGCAGCGTGAAGGACATCTGCAAGGCAAAGCGCAGCATCACCGGTGATTATCTCTCCGGCCGCAAACGTATTGCCGTACCGCAGACCCGCCGCACCGGCAACGGCAATTACCTTACTGTATGGGGTGCACGGGAAAATAACCTGCGCAATATCGACGTGAAATTCCCGCTGGGAGAGTTTATTTGCGTTACCGGCATTTCCGGCTCCGGCAAGTCCAGCCTCATCAACGAAATTCTGTATAAGACGCTTGCCTGCGAGCTGAACGGTGCGCGTTCCCGCGCAGGCAAATGCGATGGGGTAGAAGGGCTGGAATTTGTGGATAAGGTCATCGGTATCGACCAGCAGCCCATTGGCCGTACGCCGCGCTCCAATCCGGCCACTTATACCGGTGTGTTCAATGATATCCGCACGGTATTCTCCCAGACACAGGATGCCAAAATGCGCGGTTACGGCCCGGGGCGTTTCAGTTTTAATGTCAAGGGCGGCCGCTGCGAAGCCTGTGAGGGCAACGGTATTCTGCAGATCGAGATGCACTTCCTGCCGGATGTGTACGTGCCCTGCGAGGTATGCAAGGGGGCGCGTTACAACCGCGAAACGCTGGAAGTGAAGTATAAGGAAAAGACCATCTCCGATGTGCTGAACATGACCGTGGAGGAAGCAGTGGTATTCTTTTCCAACCAGCCCAAGATCGCCCGCAAGCTGCAGACCCTGTTGGACGTGGGTCTTGGTTATGTAACACTGGGCCAGAGCGCCACTACCCTTTCCGGCGGCGAAGCACAGCGCGTGAAGCTGGCCAATGAGTTGGCCCGCCGCAGCACCGGCAAGACCGTGTATATCCTCGACGAGCCTACTACCGGCCTGCACATCGCAGACGTGCACCGCCTGATCGAGGTGCTGCAGAAGCTGGTAGATGCGGGCAACACGGTTATTGTCATCGAGCACAATCTGGATCTTATCAAGTGCGCCGACCATATCATTGACCTTGGCCCTGAAGGCGGCAGTGCAGGCGGCGAGATCGTGGCCGAAGGCACGCCGGAACAGGTGGCAGAGGTGCCAGGCAGCTTTACCGGTCAATATCTGAAACCGCTTTTGGAAAAAGACAAGCTTCTGCAAGCGAAAGAGCAAAAATGAATAAAGCGCGTACTTTCGCAAAAATCAGACTTTTTACGAAAAAAGCAAAGAAAATTGTAAAAATCTGTTGACAAAACTGCTGTATCTGAGTATAATATCTCATGTCGCCACACTTCGGTAGGGAAGCGGCGGTCGATATCCGGGTGTAGCGCAGTTTTGGTAGCGCGCTTGAATGGGGTTCAAGAGGCCGTGAGTTCGATTCTCGCCACTCGGACCAAACAAAAATAATCCGAACTTGTTTCCAATAGGAGATGGGTTCGGATTATTTGTTTTCTTCGGAAAATTAGCGTTTGCGAAGCAATGAAAGCCCCAGTGGGGCTTTTAAGCGACGGAACGGTCTGCGTTAGCAGATGGAGGGGCTTTGCCCCGACAAGTTCCATGCAGGTGTCCGTGGAAGATGAAATCCGAAATCATAGATTGACCGACATAAGCCACAACATGATTTCAGGAGGACATGAACGTGAAGTACGATGCAAGAGCTTGCAAATTCAATATGGACACCGGGTGCGTGGAACTGCTGCTCCGGGATGGGAGAATGATCTCCATCGACTGCACCGGGGTCGAGAATGCGCTGGACGTGACTATAGCACAGAGGTCGGAATTGGATTACCTCATCTGCAATGATCCGCTGGGCTATGCGGACTTGATTCTGAACGGTGACCCGGAGGGATACTTGAAAAACGTAACCGGGAGCCATGGGTTAGAAGATTAAGAGAAATGCCGTTCCAAAAGCAACTGGAACGGCATTTCTTATTTTTCACCATTCGGAATCTTCTGTCCCCGCAGCTCCTGTCGGATGGCACGGAACTGCTCCGGCACATCCGCATCGGTCATTGCACCGGGGACATCCACTGTCCCAGCAGCTTTGGCGGCTTCATAGAACCAGCATTTATACTCCACGGTCTCCAGCGTGTGCTGTAACTGCTGGATCTGCTGGGTGAGCACCTCCCGCTGATGCCGGAACATTTCCAGCCGGGTGTCAATGGTGCCGTCTCCCTGCATGGAAAGCTCAATATACTGCCGGATATCCTTGATGGACATTCCGGCTTTTTTCATGCAACGGATGACCTGCAGCCACTCGAAGTCGTTTTCCCGGAACATCCGAATGCCGCCGGAGGAACGCTCCACAAAGGGAAGTAACCCTTCTTTGTCGTAGTAGCGCAGGGTGGAGGCAGGTACGCCCAGCTTTTGTGCCATTTCACCTACGGTATAGATCATCTGAAACCTCCGTTTTTTCAAAAAGCCCTTGACTTAAAGTACGCTTTAAGTTGTATGATAAAATCAAACTTTATCAACATCATAATGCGGATGCACTCCGCTGTCAAGGAGGTTCCTATGAGCAAGAAGGTATTGATTTTGTCTGGAAGTCCCCGGAAGGGCGGTAACTCTGATATTCTATGCGATGAATTTCTGCGTGGAGCACAGGATGCCGGGCACAAAGCAGAAAAGATCCGGGTCGCTGAGAAAAAGGTGGCTCCCTGTTCCGGCTGCTACTACTGCAGCACCCACGGCGGAGCCTGCGTCCACAAGGATGATATGGCAGACATCCTGCAAAAGATGATCGATGCCGATGTCATTGTGCTGGCAAGCCCGGTATACTTCTACTCCATCAGTGCCCAATTGAAGGCAGTAATCGACCGTACCGTGGCACGGTGGCTTGAGGTCAAAGACAAGGAATTCTACTACATCACCACCATGGCAGACGAGGAAAAATCCTCTGCAGATACTACGCTGGCCTGCTTCCGGGGCTATGCAGACTGTGTGGAAGGTGCCGTGGAAAAGGGCGTCCTTGTAGCAGGTGATGTCTATGAGCCGGGTGCGGTGCGAAACACCTCTGCAATGGCACAGGCTTACGAGATGGGGAGGAACGTATAATGGCAGTGAAACAGACAGCAGGGCGGGATGCTCTGGGCGAATTTGCGCCCAAATTTGCGGAACTTAACGATGAGGTACTATTCGGGCAGGTGTGGAGCCGAGAGGATAAACTCTCCCTCCGGGACCGCAGCCTTGTGACGGTGGTAGCACTGATGGCGCAGGGACTGACGGACTCCTCGTTTCGATATCACCTGACGGCAGCGAAAAACAACGGTATTACCCGGACTGAGATTGCAGAGATCCTGACCCATGCGGCGTTTTATGCAGGCTGGCCCAAGGCGTGGGCGGCTTTCCGTATGGCAAAGGAAGTCTGGGCAGAGGACGCTGCAGAGGATGCCAAGGCAAAGCACCAGAGTGAAATGGTGTTCCCCATCGGTGCATCCAACGACGGTTTTGCACCATATTTCAGCGGAAAAAGCTATCTGGCACCCCTGTCCACCGCACAGGTTGGCATTTACAACGTCACCTTTGAACCGGGCTGCCGGAACAACTGGCACATCCATCATGCCGCAAAGGGTGGCGGGCAGATCCTTGTCTGCGTGGCAGGCCGGGGCTACTATCAGGAATGGGGCAAAGCTCCGCTGGAGCTGCATCCGGGCGATGTGGTGAACATTCCCCCGGAGGTCAAGCACTGGCACGGTGCTGCACCCGATTGCTGGTTCTCTCATCTGGCAGTGGAAGTACCCGGCGAAGGCACCTCTAACGAGTGGTGCGAGCCGGTGCCGGAAGAAACCTATAAGGAGTTGCGGTGATGCGGTTTGATGTACACCCAACCATGATGAAACAAAAACAGGGTGCGCCCACCCGGACGCACCCTGCCAAAAGCCACAGACGATAGCGATATGTACAACAGGGAGTTCCCCAGAGCAGAGTTCCCATAAAACAGTATTTGCAAAAGTTCCCTAAATGGGGAAGAT